>Ga0307516_10003244_pt1 | contig 21097 bp, 32 predicted proteins | sample 19_EM_MG_FD_203310 | JGI IMG/M metagenome (GOLD analysis project Ga0307516, IMG submission 203310) | Populus trichocarpa ectomycorrhiza microbial communities from riparian zone in the Pacific Northwest, United States - 19_EM | ecosystem: Host-associated > Plants > Roots > Unclassified | place...
ACAGAGTAGATTACGTAGCAACGATAGAACTGGAGGAGTGGGCGTTAGCCACGTGGACGCACGATCAAACAAGGGACTGGCCATAGGTCCCCCGACTAACCAGTTGTTCAAGAAGGACATAAGATTTGGGTTTATCAATGAGGAAGGTGGATGCAACATCGGGGCCCATCCCGGTGGGCACGACCCCAAACGAGAACACGACAACTGCGGTGTAGGAGACGAGATCCCACCTGACACCCTCCTTTCTGCTGTTAAACAGCACGACGAGGATCCCCAGCTGAAATAACGGATTGAGCACAGTTAGACGAGGGTGGGGTGGGGGTATCTTGCGCGTACCATAGAGCGAACCCACGAGAATTCCGGCGAAACAGACTTACCCCAAGTAGTACCACGGATTTGCTGAGAGTCAGACATGGTTCAGATGTGTACGAGGGAGGATGGATCTCGGCGGAGGGCGGGATCGAAGGTGAGGGAACGCGTTCCCAGCTGAAAAAAATACCCTTGCTGATGGGAAAACGGGACGAGTTACAACCGACAGTCAGGAATATACTCCAGCGGGAATGGGAGTCTGAGGCGTGAGGCCTTGGGGAACAGCCGAAACTTACCCGACATCAAAGGGACCTGAGTAGGATAAGAAGTTGTGTGGGAAGGTCACCACTGAGCCGGACAATCGCCCGATGTTCTGCCACACGATACAATCCTGAGCGTGAATCGATGTTGTAAAGTTGGTAGCATTACCCCACCCCTTGTCAATGCCTTCGTTCAAACTATATCCTTAGGCCTCGGGAACCAGGGGATGGTCGCGGCCGATAAGGTTGGGCTCCAACCTTTCAAACATCCGTCACCCACGCAGCAGACCAGACGACCGCCAGTCGCCAGCCGCGAAGCCCACCGTTGAACAGTATTCAACCGCACAGGTCAACAGGTTCTTCTCGCTGTCTCAGTAAAGTGTCCTTGTGTGAGCGAGAAACGAAGGCCGTGGTGGAGCGCACGCGCAGATCGATGGCTGATACAGCATATTTCAAGTCGCCCTAACCCTGTATAGCAACATAACGGCCACCCGGTTGTTTGGACCTCTCTTCATACGAGACCGTGTGAGTCGTCCCCCGAGATCCGTTTACCGGTGAGAGACTCATCACTTTCCGAGCCAGTCTCTTCGTCTCCACTCGCACCTTCAGTGTCACCCTCTTCGGATATATCAGATGCCTCCCCACTGTCCTCACCGTCGTCAGTGCCACCGTCGCTGTCACTTCCAGCCACTTCGTCTACGTCTGCATAAAATTTATCCAGGTCTGTCCATGGTGCTGGAGAGGTGCCAGTGGCCGGAGAGTGACCTCCAGTTGGTGTTAGAATAATTGGGGTGGGACCACGAGACGTTGACGCAATCGAGCGAGACATGGTCGCCTGCGCGGGCCCTGGAGGCTGGACATCGTCTTCCGTATCTCTCAGAGAGGATTCCGTCCCTTGCTCCAGCCACTCAGGAAGACCCTGGACCAGGGCCATGGCTCTGCCAATGACGAGGCTTGACGTTGCCAAGGAGAAACCACTCGTTTCTAACCAACGTAAACACCGTGGTGTGCAACTGGAAGCATGTACGCACCTTCCAATGCGGAAGGTTCCTTCACCGCCGCCTTATGTTCAAACAGTACCATCTTCACCTGTTCTCTCCTAAGTATCACGCCTCCGTGGTCTCCTTCACCGGCCTCCCCGTCACCCAAGATGTCTGGCACGACTCCCGTTAGTAGCGAGGCGACAAGCCGTGCGCGATCGCGAACATCATAGTCTTGATCATAACGAGCCAGCGTCAACGTATACCGTCCCAGTAGTTGTAAAGTAGCATTGGTGGGGTTCAACACAAGCAGCTTCGCAGCTAAGCTGATTATCTGTAGCTTAACCTCTGGGTCCTAAGGACGTGTAAGCCCAGGCGTCGTTTACGTGCGGATCCGCTTACCTCATGTGGAAAGGTCTTGCACGTTCTCCGGAGAACATCAGGGGCCCATTCTGCGATCCCATCAAGAGCGTCGATTTTCGCAGTCTCGAGACACGCGTACTGGCCCACCAACCATACTGCGCAAGACCTCGACTTTGGGTGCTTGATATCGTCGATAAGGTAGGCTAGCCGCGAGACAACTGTGATAGGGAGCTTGTTCTCCTGCCCGTCGGTGTTCATCAATTGCCGCTGTACCATAGATTTTAAAACCAGAACAGTATTCGTGACGATGACATCTGGGAGGTACACTTCAATGTGCGGTATGTGAGATTTTCTGGGAGCGCCAACCAACCGTGCTTGCTCTGAATGAAGGTCATCATCGCGTTGAGGGCCTGGTGAACGCATTCAGGTACGATCCTGGCGCAGTATCCGATTGCACGGATCGACAGTTCGACTAAAGCATCGTCCGGGTCCTCTGCGTAATGCTAGTTCCTTGAGCCAAAAATCGTCTTCCGATGAAAGATACACGTACGATGAACTCCTTCAGGAGAGCTTGATGATTATCCGTGTTCAAGACAGACCGCAGGATGCGCAATTTTCCCAACTTGGTGGCGCGCAGATCATGCGACCGGATGAAAAACCTGTTGTGGTGGGGAGAGAGAGTAATCTAATGGTGGGTGTCAATTCCAAACATACTTACCACTTCGCAGAGCAGACTCACAGGGAATTTGCACGAAATAGAAAGTAGGTATGGTAAAACTGTTCGCTCAACCTCTGAAGAATCATGAAGTAATCGTAAGAGCGCGGGGACCACGCGAGCAATTCTTGAGTCGGAGCTCAAGTAGAAGATGACACGAGTTACAGCGAGGATTACCTGTGATGGTTAGGTTCCCGATACACTACGCCAATGGTAGTAACTCACTGCTGGGTTCCGCGAATGTAGCAACGATTCAGACGAAGATAACAGGAGTTCGAGGTCGATGTCACTTGTTTGTACATCGACTGCGCTGTCAGAACAATGCTTTGGCAACATTGTCCTCGCGTAGCGGAGCAGTAGATTCAGCCACGTCAGTTGCCCCCACTCGTCGAGATCGACCAAAAGTCGGCATATTCTGCGGTAGTGAGGGTGCAAAAGGTCCAGCCGTGTCGGGCAAATCGCGTCAAAAGCGACTGCACCAGATCCAATTGATAACGGGGACCTATCCCGGAGTAGTGTTGTAACTATTGAAACCAACTCCGGCTGGTGGGATGGATCTAGGCTGCGGTGTATTTAGGAGCCGTATTTACACTTGAAACCTTACGCGCACCTAAAGCACTTGGGGATCGCGAGAGCAGCCGCTTTGCGGACGTATGGGCTCGGATCAGCAGAACATTTCCTTATCGCAAGAACGACAATGCTGCCTATCATAGGAACTTTCACGCCGCTCAGGACACGCAAAGCCATTGCGCGAATGAGGGGATTGGGATCTGTGAGGTCCTTCTGGAAGGTGTTAATCGACAACAAAGCCAAGTCCGGTTCCTGTTCCGCATAACGGAGCAGATAGATGTAAACGAGCTTCCTGATCTCAAGGTTGTTTGAGGCCACGTTCTTCACCACTTGGGCAAAGAATTCGGAGACGTTGCGACCTTTGGATATCATCTTACGCACGTTGAGCGAAATAACTCGGAAATACGATGAGTGAAACCATACGGCGATCAGACGTTTCATGGCATCGAGTTTCTCTCTGTCGCTGTTTGAGTCAAGCTGGTGGTGGATGTTCTTGAGCCGTTCCTCGGTCGTTTCGAAAAACTCCGAGGACGTGCCTCTGGAGAGGTTTAGGTCTCTCGTATGTTCCGAGAGAGATTCCTGAAGGCGAGCCCCGAAGCGAGAGGCATTCTCCGCTATGGCGTTGATACTGAGGGTGGCCATGAAAGAAGCGAGTGTGATTGTGGTAATCGAGGGCCGAAACTGCGGCCGGCGAGTTCCGGTGGCTGACGGATTCGCCCCAGTTGCGTGGGAAAAATTCCGCACCTTGCTTTTTCCCTTTCCTGATCTCTTCGCCTTTCTTCAACAATGGTACGCCCTTCCCACCCGTCCCCAGCTCTTCATCTCCGCTCACTACTTCCATTTGGACAGAGTTACAACGGTTATAGCAACGGCTATGGCGGTGGAGGCTACGGTGGGGGCTACGGCGGCGGTTACGAAGACAGGATGAGCAACCTTGGTGGGAGCCTCCGAACCGTAGACTGGAGTACCACCAAGCTGGAGCGCTTCGAAAAGAACTTCTATGTCGAGGACAAGAAAGTCTCCGGTCGCTCTGAAAGGGAGGTAGAGGATTTCAGGCGGGAAAAGGAGATCAAGGTGTGCTTCGATCCCTCGTTGACACGTTTTTTCCACTCACACTCCACCAGGTCCAAGGTCGTGGTGTCCCTCGACCCGTCACTGCTTTCGACGAGGTCGGGTTCCCTGAATATCTCATGACCACAATCCGCGCGCAAGGGTTCCCTTCGCCAACACCTATCCAGTGTCAAGCGTGGCCTATGGCGCTGAGCGGTCGAGACCTCGTGGCCATCGCCCAAACTGGAAGCGGAAAGACGATCTCTTTTGCCTTGCCCGCGATGTTGCACATCAATGCGTCAGTGTCCCTTCCCTTTGCACTCACTCTCAACTCAAGGATGACTTTAGTCAACCCCTGCTCAACCCCGGGGATGGCCCAATAGCACTGATCCTTGCGCCAACTCGCGAGCTTGCCGTTCAGATCCAACAAGAATGCACCAAATTTGGGTAAGGATCCCTTGACCTGATAGGATGAGAGTTCTGACACCCCCCTAGTTCGAACTCGCGGATTCGTAACACAGCGATTTATGGCGGCGCTCCCAAGGGTCCTCAGATTCGTGACCTCTCCAGAGGTGTTGAAATCGTCATTGCCACTCCTGGTCGCCTCATCGATATGTTGGAAACCCAAAAGACCAACCTCCGCCGCATCACGTATCTTGTCATGGACGAGGCTGACCGTATGCTGGACATGGGTTTCGAGCCTCAAATCAGAAAGATCGTTTCTCAGATCCGGCCTGATCGTCAAACGCTCATGTTCAGCGCTACCTGGCCCAAGGATGTCCAGAAGCTCGCTAATGTAAGAACCGATCTAGCTCCTTGGATAGCAGCTACTTATGCTATCACAGGACTTCTTGAACGACTTTATCCAAGTCAACGTTGGCTCGATGGAACTGACAGCTAACCACAACATTCGTCAAATCGTTTCCGTCTGCACCGACTTTGAGAAACGGACGAAGTTGATTAAACACCTTGACCAGATCAGCCAAGAGAGCGCGAAAGTTCTCATCTTCGTGGGCACTAAGCGAGTTGCGGATGATATCACCAAGTACTTACGCACGGACGGATGGCCAGCCCTCGCCATCCATGGTGACAAGGAACAGTGAGTATTTGTCTCTCTACGGGAGTCCCAATGTGCTGAGGTTGTGTACAGGCGCGAACGTGACTGGGTGTTGGGCGAATTCAAATCGGGGCGGTCCCCGATCCTGATTGCAACAGACGTTGCATCCCGTGGCCTCGGTGTGTATTCTCTTTTACGACAAGCGCTGAGACAATCTGTTGTGGTTCCCCGGGTGTGCTACTCACTGGATCCCTCACGTCTGCGTGTACGTATACGGCCGGGGCGTCGCTCCCGCTGATGTGGTCGCGACGGGTGCAAGTTTCTATTCCCGTTTCTAGGGCTCGTTTCCAGGACTCGGGCAGGCTTTCACACAAGACCTGGAGAAGATCGGTGGTTATTGCTAACGTCTCCCTCTGACCTCTATCATGATCTCCCGCGACCTTCGTCCCAGCGTAGGGTTGCGGGCTATGTTTCTGATTCGGAAGTGGTTACGGACTCGACGGCATTCCAGGACTCCCGATATTTCCTTGGTTGAAGCTTCTCCTGTCCCTCTGCCTGGATTCGTTGTATCTCGACATTGATTATCAAGTTGAGATGCATTCCCTGGACTTCAGAACGGTTGCACCCTGTGCCCCCTGTGTTGTCAAAGCGCTTGTGTTATCCCCTGTTTGGTACTCATATTGATCATGTCGATTACACCTCTCCGATACGCGTCGCGGATTCTTTTTGCTATACCCCTAACTCAACATTGGCTTCCTGATGAAAGACGTCAAGGATGTAGGCTATGTCATCGTCAGTGCCTGAACTATATTCTTGTTCCCTTTGGCTCACAGGCGGTTGTAGAACTACGATTTCCCGAACAACTGCGAGGACTACATCCATAGGATCGGACGTACCGGGGTAGGTTCCCCCGTACCCAGGATTCAGTTTGAATGATACTAAACCGAATGTAGCGTGCTGGGATGAAAGGAACCTCGTACACCTACTTCACGACGGACAACGCGAAGCAGGCCCGGGAGCTGATTGGGATCCTACGCGAATCCAAGTCGGAAGTCCCTCCGGAGTTGGAGCAAATGGCTATGTTTTCCGGTGGTGGGGGTGGTAGAAGTTCGTTCGCATCTATCCATTGCCCCTTACTTCCACTGATCATTGTCTAGGTCGATACGGTACCGGTGGTCGCGGTGGTGGTGGTGGTGGCGGAGGTGGGAGAGGCCGTGGTGGTGGAGGCGGTGGAGGTGGCCGTTTCAATGGTGGCGGATACGGCGGTGGTGGAGGAGGAGGATACGGAGGGGGAGGGCGCGACCGGTGGTGAACCGAGGGGGTCAATCGCCGCGATCCGGCTTATTTTACATAACTGGTCCCGGTTTGGTCCTGTCTTATAGATCAACCTTAATATCACTTAGACCTCTTGTTCAGAACGTTCATCACCAGCACCGCCCGGGAGATGTCCAAGTCTGAAAAACTAAGCCTGGCTGTGGGAGGCATCCAGCTCAACGTATTCTCCACGCCACCGGGCTCAGACAAGGCAATAGCCCAGGTTGCCGTTTTATTCTTGCTGCATGGCCGATTGTCCAAAGCCGATGATCTTGAAGCTGCAGCGACGAACCTGGTGGAGAAAAGTGAAGGTAGAAGGTGGTTGACCTCGGACGGTGCCGCGCTAAGGCTTGTGGTTGTCACGTTCGTGAGCAGGACCGTTTATTAAGAGAGAAGCGAGGTGACTGATTCCGCCATCCACCCAGGACCTGAGGAATCACGGTGCGAGAACGATCAACCCTCAAGGGAACCAACAATGGAGCCGCGACGTGAAGGAGAACAACCCTCAACATGCGTAAGTGCCTCAGCTCCCTCAGCGGATCGATGGGCGACGCTGATGTTGGGTCAGGGTTGATATGTTCAGCGTAATTTGTAGGTGAAACTCATCAGAGCGAAGTGGGCCGGTGGTGAAGTCGACCATCACAGCAGGAACGCACAGGGACATTTCGTTCCTTATCGACTTCCTACCATCGCACCTGTTTCCACACGGAGAACAGACAATTAGACGGTGGATGTTAGCGGGCATCAGCCTCGGAGGCCATGCCACATGGTACGCTCTCCAACACGGTGAGTGCAGCCTGGATTTGCGGTTTGGAAGGGGTCAAATGGAACACTGGCTTGCAGAACCACGCCTCAGCGTTGGCATCCCTATCATCGGTTGTCCAGATTACCTGGCCCTAATGCACAGCAGGGCAAAGGCAAGTGGTTTACAATTTGGGCCACCGACCCTCCCGGACTCGCTGCTCGAAGTTATCAAAAGAGAGAGTCCTGTATGTACCCCGGTGGCGAGCAGAAACCCATTCCTCGGTAAGAAGATTCTCGTACTCGCAGGTGGTAAGGACGAGTTGGTTCCGTGGGAGTTTTCGGAATCATTCGTCGAACAGATTGAGGTTGGAGAGGAAGGAGTCAAAAAGGTGTTGGTGTATCCAGACGTCGGTCATAAATTCACCGCGTCCATGGCGGAGGACGTTGTGAATTTCGTGTGGGAGGAATGTCTGTCAGGGGGACGTGGGTCGGTCTATATGCGCCTGTAATCGTCAGAAATCGAGGGGCGACTGCACAGCACCTATTCGCGTGCATACCTCCAGCTTGCTCTACTATTCATCTTTTGACCCACACCAAACCAGCTATGTTGCATGTCTACCCAGTGAGTACTCGAGCATTTGGGTGCGCGGCTGGGCCGGATCGTTGATCAAACCCACAATGGACTTTGATCCCGACACTCATCCCGTTCGCATCACCACCCATGGCAAGATAAAAACCTGGGTCCAGTTTGCCCTCGATTTCCTCGACGTGCGTCGCTTCCTGTCACACTGCTTCTCCTGCTCAATCCTCACAGGAGAATGAGGAACGTTCGTTGACCTTCCACACTCTGCCATCCCCCGAGACCCCACACAGTGGAAAGGTGTCCACCGCCACCATCCCCCGTCTCATCTCCGTGGTCGAAATCGTCAAGCGCGAACATTTAGAGCGGCTCAAGGCGAGGAGGAGCTCCTCCCTTGCCGGTGTCCACCAGTACAACGAGGTCGGTATCCTGGAGGATATCCTCCCTCCGTCGCGGCCACACTCCCCGGATGTAACGGAAATGCTTTCCGGTTCAAAGTTCGCAACTTCCTCCATTTTTTTCCAAGGTTCACGCTCATCGTGTCCGCAGTGTCAGAATCAAGAAGACGGTTTATATGAAGGTCACCCTCTCAAGGAAGAAACTCCAGCATCTCCTCGACCGTGGCGCAACGTGAGCCATAAATAGCTTCGTCACGAGCTCCCCCCATGCTAACAATGCCCATAGGTACCAGCCGCCACTAGTCCGGACGCTGTCAAAATCAGCAAAGGCGAGGGCAAGAAGTAAACAGAGAAAAGCTGCCGCGATTGTTGAATCTATGGCCGTGGAGGAGTAGGCCCTCTAAACAGAGTATCTACTCGATCTACAAATCTATTTGTGTTGGTGCCCCCGTGCGGGGTTCTCTATGGGCGGACGCTTCCTCCAAGCCTCTCAGCAAACCTATGGACCAGCCTCTTCATTTCCCCTCGCTGCCCCATAACCGTGAGTTGTACCGCTAGGGAAGCGTTCTGAATGTCGCAGAATTCAAGTTCGTATCTCCCAAACGCCCAGTTTAAGATGTACACCTGGTTTCCCGGGAGGAGACGAACGAAGCCCTTGACCCGCCAGATGCTTTCCTTCGATAACGAACCCAAAGCATCTAACAGAAGCGACCGCTCCAATCCCCTGTTGTCATCCAGTCCATTCGGCTCGACCTCAAGGTGGCTGTGTCCTTCTCCGTCACACTCCACCCCCGACCCACAATGGCGGTGGACTGGCCCTTCTGCACCTTTCAAGATTGTGAACGTTTGCACTTCTCGATCGTGGTCCGGGGTGGCAACCGGCACGGGTTCGTGGAAGAGTTTCGAGTCCAGACCAAAGAGGAGGTTCAGATCGATGCCTGCCGTCCTCGATGCCTTCACCTTTGGCGTTAGGTCGTTGAGGGTATGGAGGTGGTCGAAAACGATTTCTAGTTGGCGTTCCGGAACCTCCTCCCACTTGTTCTGCAAAGCTAGAGTTGAACGACTGGTGGGGCGTTCAGGCTCAAGGACTCACAACGACAAGGAGGTCTGTATAGCTGGCTTGCATCCGGGCCGTAGGAGACGTGTCCTCGTACCCCATGAAGTTTTCGGCATCGATAACTGTGACAATCGCGTCCATCTTGAAATCACCGCCTGTCTCACGTTCCAACTCTCGTAATTGGAACGCGAGTGTCGCTGGAAACGCAGAGCCGGAGCATTCAATGATGATTCGATCCGGCCGGAAGGTGTCTGCAATGGAATGCGTGAGGTTTGCGATCCGAGTGAGTTCAACGCACTTTACCCCGAATCTCCAATAATGCCGTTTTCATCTGCCCGACGAGCACACAACACCTGAACCAAAGTGGGTACCCCGAAGCCATGCGCGTGGGGTGTTGCTCACATGCATCCATTTAGAATCTCGCTCACAGCCGACAGATTGCTTTGTTTCGCAAGCTGGCTATCCACTGAATGCCGACGACATCCTCGGTGAGCTCCCACTCTAATCGGCGTCGCCTGCCAGCATTTGGTTTACCTTGGACATCTCCGAATTCGTTCTTTAACAAAACGACCTTGCAATCTCGAGGCAATTTGGGAAGACACTTAAGGATCAAGCTCGTTTTTCCCGCACCTGCGACGGAGACAGGTGAGTATCGGATTCTCAACCAGCTTGGCCTCTGACTGATACCTAGGAATCCGGTGAAGACCGTTACAGAAATCGGAGCCATCAGGTTGTTTCCCACGTTTTTTCTTCTTGCTCAAAACCACCGACCATCATGTGAGTGTGTTCGCGCTGGTAACCGCCGATTTGCATGATGGTACTCTTCGTAATTTGCGTTCGATTGCCCGGGATCCTGCACCAAAAGACACTACAGCCTATGTGTCCTGGGATCTCGGCCGTGAGACAATTTTACTAGCTGATTCCTGTCAAAGCACCGCCTTTCGTCCGAACGCCGCTCACCCTTTCCCCTCCAGATACAGGTATTAGTGCCAAGGTTAGGCGAAGAGACACCTGGATTCCCTGAAAGGTTGACCAACAAGCCTGTTCTCGAAGTGGATGGTCAGAGTCCGTATTGTAGTAGTATATCATTTGTAAGTACAACAAGTGTGTGGAAAATAGGAACAGGTTACACTAGAAGCAAAGGGTTTACGCCTATGATCAACCGTACAGGGATCTATCGCGACCAAGTCGCCTCCGCTAGTACCTATCATCGTGCCCGTAGCTGGGAGGTCCGTGTTGTTCTGGGGGAGTGATACTAGCCCTAACCGCGGCGTAGGGGTCGGCGTATTGCATCGTTCTGCTCACCCTGTTGGGTTCAGGCGGGGAATATGGATCCGGGTTCGAGTAGCCGGAGGGAACTGGGTCGGAAAAGGCCCCGTAAACGTCCATCGATGGCCGGGAGGTGGATGAGGTATAACCTCCGGGTTGGGGGATCGGGGCAGGGGTGGAACTATCGGGGAAAGAGATTGGTGGTAACGAAGGGGCAGTGGACGAATATCTGCCCTCTTCGGGACGTGCCTGGTCGATGGTCGAGTCTCGGTGACCGACTGGGCGACTGTACGCAGATTCTTCATCAGCAGCGTCATCGTAATCTTCCTCCACGTCGGCGGGTCGCGTGAAGGGTGGATCACGGGGCCTCGAAGACTTGCCAGATCTCCAATCCATGACGGTCAACACGAAAGAGGCGGTCCAGAAAATGAAACCAAGCCAGAAAAATATAGCACCAGCTCGTTTCGTGTTGCACCAATTAGGCAATCCTTTTTTGAAACCGTCATCACGATCCCCAGCGTGGGGGTCCTTCGCGGGATCCTTACACCCGGGTTGCGTCCAAGCGGATATTGTTGTAATGAAACTGGGGTAGGAGCTTGTTCAGAACGTCGATGAGACAAAAAGCGGTCAGACGTACGCGATCAATAAGTTCAGAACGGTTCCACTTCCGTTCAATATGAAGCCAACGCGAACCTCTTTCAGCGCTCGTGCAAGACGCGCCAGTTTATCGTATTTCTCGTACACCACAGGTACAAGTAGCATGAACAGGGAGAGGACGATGCTGGCCACCGACACAAAGACGGCGAACCCAGACAAACCGGCTGCGGGTGGTCCACACAGTGAGTAAGGGATGTGGCGAGAGTGGAACCTGTTCGCGACGTACATGGACCAACTTTCCACTTGGCTTGGAAACTAGCCACACTTGCGAAACAGGCCATGGCGATGAAGTTGAGGAAGGCTTGAGAGACACGGAATACGATCATCGGTTTGGAGACGATCATCTGAGGATGGGACCGTCAGCTGAGGGTGCGACAGACGATGGGTACATCGTCGACACGTCGGTAGAAGCGAACTCACGTCGTCTTCGAAAGAGACGATGCCTTGGTTTCCGCTGCCGATGCCGGAAAACGAGGTGGATTTGCTGGATGGTTTTAGGCGGTCGACGAGACCGGCGACTGTGTCTGAAAAGCCCATGCCCGATGCGAGTCTGGATGGGGGTTGGATATCGTGGGGGATCTGGAGAGAGATGTTGCTGCTGCGTAAACGTAGCCGTGGGCGTTGAACGTTGAACGATGGATGCACTGCAGATCCCGGGCTTTCCCACACTGCTTCCTGACCGTCACCTCCCATGTCGAACGCAGGGTATTGCTCCTCCCGCACCCCACCCTCTGCTCGCTGCTGACCTACAAAAAACTTCCCCTAGTGACCCACTGCCTCCTCCGAGAGAGTTCACGGTTCGCATCTCCTCCGCTCGCACCTACACACGACCTTGACGTCAGTCACAGTTCCGGGCGGTGGTTCTTGGCCTGCTGATCGGAACGCTGCTATGTTACACGAACCTGTACTTCGGCCTCCAGACCGGCTGGATCAGCATGTCAGTCTGAGTCCCGTACGCGCTCCCCCTGCTACTCAGGCCTCAGGCGTTGTTATAGGATGTCCTTGCAGTCCGCTCTCATTGGTTTCTTGCTCTCGCGAGCCTTGGCTTCTTCGATCACCCCCCAAGAGAACGTCGTTGTCCAAACAACTGCTGTTGCCACAGGCACTATGGCTCTCGCCGCCGGGTTCGTTGGAATAATTCCTGCCCTCGGGCTCTTAAACGTTGCCCAGGATGGTACCCCACCTATTCACTTATCCTGGACTGCTGCCCTCGCGTGGTCCTTTGCTGTCGCATACTACGGGTTTGTGCTTCTTACCCGCTCACCGTTTTGCGCCTCTGGTTACTGAAGTGTATATAGGATCCTCATGTCTCCACCCATCAGAAAACAAGTTGTATGTACCCTGTTTGATCCAGCTCTTCGAAAGCCAACCCCGGACAGATTATTAAAGAGAAGCTTGCCTTCCCCTCTGGGACCGCTACCGCCCAGCTTATTGCTGTTCTACACAAACTCCCACCGCCAACAGAGCCAGGTACGAACCCTCAGGAATACGCTCCTCTCAGCACGGACGAAGAACATCCTGAAGACCACGACTTTGCTGCCGGTGAACCGCCTGATCAGACGTCTTCACACCTTTCTCAGAGTTGGAGATCGCTGACGTGGAGTTTGATGTTCTCTGCTTCGATCACGGTTTGTTATGCTTTGTCTGCCTGCCTCGATTCCGTAGGCTGAGATGCGTAGCTTCTCGCCTACTTCTTCCCTGTGCTATTTTCTATCCCACTCTTTGGCACCTACCTTGCAAATGAATGGTTGTGGACCTTTTCCCCCAGCTTGTCGTATATCGGGCAAGGTACGTTCATTGGCTACTGTATCATCTTATCTCTCATTCTGCCCAAGGGATCATCATGGGATTTCCAACTACCGTCAGCATGACTCTGGTAAGTACAAATCTCGATCCGTCTCTCCTACAAATCAAACCGTGCTCCAGGGAATGATCGTTGGGTGGGCAGTCCTGTCTCCACTTGCCAAGCTCGAAGGTTGGGCTCCAGGGCCTGTCGGAGACATGTCCACCGGTTCTCGTGGATGGATCCTCTGGGTATCGCTTGCTGTCATGTGCGCAGATAGCGTCGTGTCTCTCATACCTGTCGTTGTGGAGTTTGTCACGTCCGCCACCCAAGGCCAGACCTCACGTGAAACGCGAACTAGTACGGAAGACGTTGAAGTTGAAACGCCCGAGCGGCTGGTGCCCCTGCTGTGGGTTTACTGGGGGTTTGGAACGAGCGTTGTCCTGGGTACTCTCGTGTTGTGGGTGATATTTGGCAATGAGGGTATCAAGCCATGGGCATCTCTACTGGGGTACGCCATCGGTGGGTTACTGAGCATACTCGCGTGAGTCCTGGATATATGCAACACCGTCTCACTGTGATACCAACCCGGGCAGCGTACGAGCGCTCGGAGAGACGGATCTTAATCCGGTCAGCGGATTGGGGAAAATATCTCAACTGGTTTTCGCGGTTGTTCAACCATCGAACATCGTGGCAAATCTCATCGCGGGAGGTGCATTCCTCATCATACTGGAGCTCTTCGGTCAGTTTACTGACGCCGTCCTCAAGGGGTGGCAGAAGCTGGTGCACAACAGTGAGTTGATAAACCGTACAACACTCGGAACCCCACTCACAGCGTACCTTCCTGAAGGGCTGGTGATCTGATGCAGGATCTGAAAACCGGCCATTTGATTAGAGCGTCTCCCAGGGCGCAATTTTATGGTCAACTGATCGGTTCTACTTTCTCCATCTTTGTGACCACAATCGCGTACAAGGTTTACACGAAGACATACGAGATACCCGGCCCTTCATTCCCAGCTCCCACGGCATACATCTGGCTAAACCTCGCTCGGTTACTTCGTGAGGATTTCCACTCGTCATCCAACCGCTTTCGCACTCACTCTGCGGAATAGGGGATGGGAATCTGCCAGAGAAGAGCGGCTTTTTCATGGTCGTTTTTTCTATCGTCTTTGCCCTCGTCTCTGCCTTAAAGGTATACTGCGCGCAGGGGCAATCAAGGGTTACGAAGTACATACCCTCCGGGGTGGCGTTTGCCATCGGCTTCTTGAACACGCCATCGTTTACATTAGCAAGGTTGATAGGTGGGGGGATTGAAGCGATATGGGGAACCCGCCGACAATCCAAGGGAGTGGGTAACAGCATTACGCTGATCGTGATAGCGAGCGGTTTTGTGCTGGGTGAGGGTCTCGTCAGCGTCATCGCACTCGTCCTGCGAAGTTGTGGTATTGGTGTCTCAAGTTGTTGGGGATGCGGCCATGGAATGTGCTCTGGGTGTCCTGGTGGTTGACAATAAGACCAATGTATTGCTGTCAGGCGAAAAGAAAAAACACACACACGGAAGTTCCGCTGTGGCCCAAGTACGATCCCACCGCAAGTTTTGCACACAGACCCAAGGCTTGCCCAAAAGAGCGGAACATTCGCATAACACATGTTCCAAAAAGCACTGCAAAGGCGATTGGATCGCCTCTAAGTGAACGCTCTATCACAGGGAAAGCAACCATGGGAGGCGACTCGCGCACCACCCGTATGAGCGGTCGCAGTTGGCAGGACGATTGAGGAGAGGTGGTGTAACATTTGCATCGTACGTTGGCGCGCATCACTGGTTGCCGGGGGAGAAGCCGTGGAACGTCGAAAACTGAGTTCGCGCCTTTCAAACCTAGTGGTTTGAGTCTGGACTTGGGGGCTCGCCAACGACGGAGTATCTACCGTCCAACCAGCAACCCAGAGGGTGCCTGGAGGTGTTTCCACGTGAGCATTCTGGCCGTAAAACTCCAGACCTGATCCACGAGAAATGGTTGGCAGGCCCAAGGGGGTAGGGGGTGAGCGTAAAACCTATCATACGGAGCCGATGTGACATCAAACTTGCGAAGGTGCCGAGTCTCGCTGGGTTCGTGGAATCAAAGGTTCTACAATTTTCCGTATATTAGTGTCCAAATCCAAGGTACCTCTATACAAGGAGCGGAACAACTCGGTCCAACGAGCGGGGACACCTTCGTGAGGCAAAATTTAAAGAACCAGACTGTGAAGGGGGTAGGGAACAGAAGGCTGGTTTGGGAACATGGGTGATAGAGTGGAGGGTGTCGTCTCCGAGGGATAGTATAGCGGGAGTTTGGCGAGACTCACTGGGGTGATGTGGTGAGGGATGCAATTGGGATCAGAACACGGCTGCATACCAGACTCCCAGTAGATTACGCCCCCCTAAACTTCTTTCTATGCTTGATCCTTTCGCTGCTAACAGCCGGACGGTAATCGAAATCTGTGGAATATCTGGGACGCGTGAATCAAAGCACAAGGGTGGTTGCGTGCACCGGCAAGTACCTCTCTGTCTCGGGGGAGGGGAGAGGTCGCGAAAGTTTGGCGGTGCGCAACCTGAGGGCGAACCAGAAGAGAACGAAGACAAAGAGAAGCAACGCGGCCCGTTTCAACGGAGATGGAGAGGGTGGGTTAAAACGAGGGTCGGTTGTCTGCAGAACAGTAGGACCAGAAGCCTGGCGGGGAGGCCTCGGCTTTGGATCCTCCTCCTCGTGCTCAGTGTCAAGCTGGGCGGGTGGCTCTGTGGGGAGTGGGGCGTAATCGTTGTTGTGCATCGTCGTCGTCGTCAGTTGTGAGTGGCGGCGCTGACGGATCGGTTGCCGTCATCCCATGGTTCGCTTCAAGGTAGACAAGAGATCTCCTACACAACTCGAAGGTCTCCATTGACGAGTTTCTGTTGCAGAATCGGTGGATCCTGGTCGAGTTGTTACCCCTGCCCTATCCAAGCCAACAGTCGACCGCTCTCAATTCCAAGCAAATATATGCTGCATTGAAACAAAGCGTGATCGTCAACTTCGGTGACACAGGCTGGGGGGCCGTCGGCAGCTCGCTGAACGGTATACGACCCCCGCATATGCTTGTAGAAATGCTAACAGAACGGGTGCAGTAAAGTACTTCTCCCCTGCCACAAACATCTGCATTATACGCGTGGCGAGGGACCCCTATCGCATCGCCTGGGGAGCGGTCACCTATCTCTCCTCGATAGACGGTCAGAAATACATCCCAAACGTCGTCCACGTTTCCGGTGAGCACGCTCTCCCCCGCTCGTCCGCAACCTTTCACTCTAGCAACTAGGGACGATCAAACACGCTCAGCTCGCCGCCATCAAACACAACAGGGAGGTCATCGCACGCTACAAAGCGCGTTCCAACATTCACCGTCAGTCTTCCTCCTCACCCTCCTCCTGAGGGCTCTCGTTGATCACAAGGACACGCAGCGGATTCGTACGAGGAATATCTGGCAAAGAGCACGGCAGAGATAACATCCCTGCAAGATTAGAGCAGTACCATACTTACATCGATCGTTCTCAAATTTTGATCATCATGAGCCCCAACGTCGCCCCCAAGATCATCTCCTCCCTACCGACTTTCGTTTCCCCAGAGGAACACAAAACTCTCACTTCGACAACCCCAGAATCTTTCTCTTCCATCCCGCCCATCCTACGCCTCGAAGAGCCCAGCGTTTCCGTTTCATTCGATCCCCCTCTCCATGATTTCGGACCGGACGATTGCAAGCGTGGGACGCTCTACATCATAGAAAGGTACACGCGACCGTGTCTGCCATCCATTTGTGTCCCACCTCATCCGTTTCCAGCGTCCTGGTGTTCGTCTCGACCACTGGGCGCGGCTTTCAGGTCGAATATCCCTCGATAACCCTCCATGCCATCTCCCGCACCGAATCTGGGCCATGCATCTACTGCCAACTCGACGAAACGCCTACCGGGGACCAGACCGACGGCGATGATGACGACTCTCCGATGAGAGAACTTAAAATCATCCCCGAACGAGTGGAAGCTCGTGAGCTCTCCCTGACTTTCGCCGAGTCGGATCACCCTGAACGCTGACCGGTTCACTCTCACAGTTGAGCCAATATTCGAGTCCATGTCCGGCTGCGCAGCTTTGCATCCAGACCCTGAGGTCAAGGTCGACGGAGACGACGACGCTTTCGTTGATGTATCCAACTTTGAGGTCTTCAACGGCGACGCTGATCAGGAGCTGAGCCAAGTCGGTAGGGTGCGCAGCGATTTTGCCAACGATAACCGTTACGCGCCTTACTAGGACACAGGCTGCCCTCGACCACCTCGAGTCGATAATTCACAACCCATTCGAAGGGAGGGAAGAGGGGGGATCGTAGTTTGGGAGTGCGTGAGAGAGACGCTGCTGAAGCTGCTCAAAAGAAGTTGTCGATCACATTTGTTATCACCCTCCACGAATCATTACTCCGCTTCACCCATGTCCGACTCAGCCTTTGTCTTCCATATTGTCTCCCAGACTCGGGCAAATGTCGACTTTCTGCAGGCTCAGGGATATCTCACCGTAGAGGACGCTACCAACATACAATCCAAACTTGCTGCTGCTACCGTCAAACCGTCCGAAAAGTCGGCCACTATGCCAGCACCCACCCCTCAGCATTTTACTCCTGCGCCAAGCTACCAACTACACCCTCCAAACCCTCCGCAACCCCCGCAACCCATCCCTAGCTACCCCAGAGCGAGAGTTTTGTGGGCCTACAACGAGGATGGAAAGGTGTGTAACTTTGCCGAGGTCATTCAACACCCAGTTGCTTACGCTTATTCCCCAGGAACCAAACGATCTGGCCATGTCTGTCGGAGACGTCATAGATATCGTCGAGGAAACGAATGGAGACTGGTGGACCGGCCGTAACAGAGGGAAACGGGGCCTCTTCCCCTCCAACTATGTCCAGAAACTCCCTCAGGATTCACCATCGCAACCGTACAGTGAAAAGTCCTATGGTGCTCCGGGATACATCGACCATGGCGGCCACCCCCCACCACAACAGATGAACCCTGGCGACAACATGCCCGCGGTCAACTCCGTTGGTTTGCAACCAGATGAAGGACAGGACAAGAAGAAGGGCAAATTCGGCAAATTCGGCGGCACCGTTCGTTTGTTCCCTCTTCCTCCCTAACCGCCTTTGCTGAGCTCTTCGTATGACAGATGGCCCAGTCAGCTGCTGGTGGATTAGGTGTGCCCGTTCGTCACCTATCCGTGCGCCCACATGCTAACTTGCGAAGGTTTCGGCGCTGGCGCTGCCGTCGGCAGTGGCATCATCAATGCGATATTTTGACTCCCCCGATGTCCTACCTCATCTTCACCCTGGAGCGGGACGCATTACTATGTATACTTCTGGACTGTTACAATATTAGCCGCGTAAATATCATACCAGTGGGACGACCACCAGGGTCAGCCACTGCCGTCCTGCCTACGTTGCATGAGCGCCTGCACCATTTCGAGGCTGAGCCCCTGTGGGATCTGTTGCTGTTGAGTGACTGGATTGACACCCCCGGGCTGGAATGCCACCCCTTGCAAATCGCCGATGTTCCTCCCAGTTGCGCCGAATCTGGCTTGCATAGCTCTCACCATTGCTATCTGCTCGTGGCTCATGTTATGCGATCTCGGGGTGAGTTCAGGTGGGATGGATGCCGCCGATGGTTGTGGTTGCAGTGTCTGTTGGATCTGTTGTTGTGGCGTCTGTTGCCCCGCCTGCTGTGGGGCAGATAGTGCCTTGGGCATTTCAGAAAATCCCGTCAATGGAAACACAGCACCCATGAGCATCCCCCTGAGAGTGACCATAATCATCGTTTTGCGCATCCCCGCCCCGTTGGGAAGCGGCCAACTCGCCACAGCATACTTTCGGACGAGTCAGTACCATACTTTAACTGTCAACGGAAGACCAGAAACAAGCTGACCATCGATTTCTCAGTGAGCGAGTGGATGAGTTGACTCAGCAAAACTTCGTTGTTCGGCGGTGTTTCTGGCCGCCGTTGTGGCGTGATTTTGCAGAGGATTCCGTTGTTTTGGTTGACCCACAGGTGGAACTCTTGTGGGGCAACCACCTTTTCCTGTGCGGCAGCTATTTGTATCTTAGACGGCCAGGTAGTGATGTGCCTTTGTGGAGCATTCGTCTGTAACTTGATAGCTGAGAGGCGCTACACCACTCACGGTTCTGTGTTCGGCTGAAAATCGACAGACACGTAGATGATAGCCTCTTGTGCACCGTTCGCGGTCACCGAAGAAAGGGCGCCGTGCCATTGTCGCCGTGGGCTGGGCCGGGGAATCACACCAGGGTTATTTGCCACGGGCAATTGGGTGGTGCCACCTACGAGTGGGTGAGGGAGAGGAACAGGAGAAACCTAGAACGAAATACCTGGCTGGGTAAGGCTTTGCTGGTTCTGTTGTTGCATTAGAGGGTGGATCTGAGTCGTGACTTCTGAGGAGTGCGATTCCTTTGGAGGAACAGGATTCAGAACACTTGGGTTCTGTATTTCCCCCGCTGCAGTCGAAGAAGGGAGTGGAAGTTGTGCAGGCTCCGGAGCGAGGGGGCCTTCGGAAGGACCAGGATCGGTGGCCGAAGTGGTAGTGGAAGCGGGGGTGGCGGCCACAGGCGGAGGGGGCTGTGAGGAGGGACCAGGGGTGGCGTCAGTGGGTTCGGTGGGTCTCTTCTGAGCGGGGAGGATGGCGCTGAGCCGTTTGTAGAGTTCGAGTTTCTTCCCCAGGTCAGTCCTCATGGGAAGGAGGACTTCTGGGGGAGTGCCATCAACCTGAGCCTTTTGTATGATAGCCCACTCTCGCTTGATCTCTGACTGGAGTTTGAGGTGTTTTTCCATAAACTCTTGTTGTTTAGCCGGAGGCATACTCGTGAAAGAGAAGGGGTTGGGGATAACGGTAGGGTTGACTGTGGGAGTTGCAGATTCTGAGGTAGGGGCAGAATCGCTGGGAGATGTAGCAGAGGGAGGTTTGGTGGCCGGATCCTGACGAGGTCGCTTCGGGTCCGGTGTTGCCGTGGTAGGTTCGGTTTGCCGCTTGAGGCCTGGGATCTTGATTTTAGGGGTCGCTGAGCGAGAGTCACAACAGACGAACCTTTTGGAGGAAAGCCAGACAGCATGACTGTGTGGTTCGGCGCGACATCGAACCACGGGGTGGTGGCATCTGTGGAGTTTGTCTTGAGTAGGGTGAGCGAAACGGTCGGAAAAGAAAAGAAAAAAGACACGAACGGAGAGGAAGATCTCTTTGAAACGAGGAATAGGTCGGATGGTCACGATACTGTAACTGATCTGTCGCTGTGGAAGAGAGAGGGTGGGAAATTAGAGAGAAGGGGGAGAAGGGAGGGGGTACCTGTTTGAACTCGTCTGGGAGAGTGGTCCATGTAAGCTGGTCAAACTTAGAGTTTATGTTCCAAACTGGGTGCAACGACCCGTCCGGGGCAGCAGCAGCGAGATGAACGATGTGTGAGACCAGGGTCACGGGAGGTTTGTTCGGCTGTTGAATCTGAGATTGGCCGGGAGGGACCCCGATGGATTGGCGTAACTTGTCAAACATCTGCGGGGATTAGCCTCGAGGTGAAGGGTTACTGCGGGCTGAGGATACGTACCTCGAGTGCAGCGACGATACCTTCGAGAACAGCCATACCGCCCGAGCTGGAACCAGTACCAGTTTGGCCGATGGAGAACCTCGCGGGTTCGTCCTTCATCTCCTTGTTCATCGGAAGCGACGGCTGGAAGAAACGCTGACAGAGGAGGGGCGAAGGACGCGAGGATGCGAGGCCGTATGTGATGAATCCGATCCTAAACTGAGGAAGATGAGTAGATTGGAAGTGAGAGCTCGCTGGGACGTTACTTGGTTGACATTGGAAGTGAGCTCAGCAAGGCGTTGGATTATTGGTGTCAGATAATCTGGGAATATCTTTGCCCACTCTATCGCGACGGCGAGGGAAGAATC
>Ga0307516_10003245_pt1 | contig 21097 bp, 13 predicted proteins | sample 19_EM_MG_FD_203310 | JGI IMG/M metagenome (GOLD analysis project Ga0307516, IMG submission 203310) | Populus trichocarpa ectomycorrhiza microbial communities from riparian zone in the Pacific Northwest, United States - 19_EM | ecosystem: Host-associated > Plants > Roots > Unclassified | place...
CACGTGCAGGTCGAGGTCGTCGTGGTTGAACCAGGACAGGCTCACCCGCAGCTTGCCGGTGACGTTGCCGCCGGCCCGCTTGACCTTCTCCTTGATCGAGTCGGTGACGTTGCCGCCGTAGGACCAGGCGAAATCGTTGTCCCAGGTGAACAGCCGCGGGGCGGCCGGGTGCCGGCCGGTGGTGAGACTGACGAAGTGCGGTTCGTGGCTGTTGGCGACCCACAGGTCGATGGTCGCGGCGCCGGGCAGGATGTCTTTCATGAAGGTGAGCACGGGAATCTCCTGCGGCTTCGCGTCACGAAGGCGCGCACCTGACGACCCGGTGGTGGCCGCATGCATGAGCAGCCCTTCGATGCCGTCCTTCATCCGCGACTGTGTGTCGTTGTCGACCCACAGCACGTTGGTGACCGACACGTCGGACAGCCGGGCGAACCGTCGCTGCAACGACTCCTCGATGCCCAACTCGTCGATGGTCTTCATGGCGGCCTTGACCATGGCCGGGGTGATCAACGCTGTGGGGCGCTGGTAATTCTGCGGTGCCACCTTCGCCTCGAAAGACCGGACCGCCTGCTCCAGGTCGACGCCCGCGGAGAGATCCTGGACGAGGGTGCCGATCACCGTGTTGCGGAACCGGGCCGCCGGGTTCACGGCGTTGGCGAACACGAAGGCCCGTCCGTCGGTCGCCTGCGTCCACCGGTTCTGCAGCGACCGGAATTCGGTCACCGCCCGACGATGCTCCGTGCCGCGGTAGAGGGCGTTGTCGTCGATGAGGTCGACGACGGTGTCCAGAGCGTGCTGGGTCAGCTCGGCCAGGCCACGCTGGAACACCTGTACCGCGGCGTCGAAGGTGCCCCGTGCCGCGCCGACGTCCTTGATGCGATGCCGCTTCTCCACCCGGCCGTGCAGGTGGTGCCACACCTCGACCTGGCCGTCGCGCAGCGTCCGGGTCGTCCTCGTCCCGTACTGCGCCTCGGTGGACCGGAAAATGGTGGCCAACGGCAGCGTGCCGACGAATTCGTCCATTGCGGCGGCGACGACGGAGAAGACCGGGTCGGATGCAGACAGGCCGGACCAGACGGTGCGGACCTGTCCGTTGTGGATCTCGACGATGTTACCGAAGTTCTTGATGAACCCGCGGCAGGTCGAGCAGTCGTACTCGGACCGCTCACGGAACCGGAGATTGGTGCCGGTGGGGAAGGAATCGAGAAAGGTGAGCCAGAGTGAGTCCCGGTCGAGACCGTCGCCGACGACGTACAACTCGCCCTTGGACATCGCGGACAGACGCATAGTTACATCCGTCACGAACTGCTGGAAATCGCCCACCGTGTCATCCTCCTTGATCATCCGAGATCCTATGGAGCGCACGCAATCGGAGAAACGCATTTCCGGCCGTCCGCACGGTCACGGACGGGCGCCCGCGACCGGCGGTCAGTCGACCGGATCCGCGTACGGCGGTGGGGTGCCGAGCCGGCGCTCGGCACACTCGGCGAACCGTAACGGCAGCTCGACGTTATGTGCGGCGGTCAGCGAGGCGACCCGATTGAACGCCTGGAAGACGAAGCCGATGCGGTCCCGGCCGGTGCCGATGGTGCATCGGAACGGCGTGGCGGGGCTACGGCGGACGACCGACGGTGATTCGGTCAGCGCGTGCGGCGGCGCACGGCTGGTAGCGTCACGATCGGCTCCTGAGCTGCGGGTATGCGGTTCGGATTCTGCCAAGTATGGTCTACGAGCACCTGAGTGCCTGCTGTCCGCGGAATGCGCGGACCGGGGGCACTCGTCATTTCTGCTCCGGGGGCCAAGCCCCCGGAGGCCCTGCGTTGCGGTGGGTGGTCTGCTTGGGGTTTCGGTTCTGCCTGCGGCCTCGCGTCAACGAGGAATAGCCGCCGTGGCGGCGGGCGGAGCTTGTCTTCCCCGCGGCCACAGGCATGTCCGCTGCCTGTCGGCGGCGGCGATGTTTGCCTTGCGCAGCTCGCCCGCCACTCAGCGTCCTATCCCAGATGATGGATGCAATCTGGATGGACTCCGCGACGTCTATCAGCTCAGCAGCGACGTAGTCGCGACGCGAGCGCGGCCCTGTCGTCCGCCACCGGAATCACCAGGCTCTACGCAACTCATGCTGGACCGATGGGATGTAGTCCAGGAGCGGGACAGAGTGTTCTATAGGGCTTCCTCGGTGCTGGCGCTGAACCAGATCTGGTTCTCGTAGCTGTTGCTGCTGGCCACGTAGATGGCGGTGCCCCAGCGGTGGGTGGAGCCGCCGTGCTGCAGCCGTAGCAGCGGTTTTCAGCAGTAAATCTGCCCGTGTTTTGAAATGTGGTGCAGGCGTGCAGTGGTCGAACAGGTTGACCCGCGCTGCGACACTCATGCGATGAACGACATCGCGCCCCCGCCCGCCCGACCCGCGCCGAGTGGACAATCGGTGCTCGGTCATCGCGCGCGAACAGCGATCTTCGTCGCTGCGGCTCTCGGTGTCCTGGTCGCCGCAACCATTCTCTGGTGGCCCCGGACAACGGTTGTCAAAGCCTTCAGCCAGCCGCCGAGCGTGGTGTACTCGGACGACTCCATGCACACCGTCGTTCTCCAGCACGTACACGCGCCGATCGCGGTCCTGCGGCTATCGGACGACAGCACCTCCGGCATGGACCACTACGAGGTTTATCTGGGCCGCGATCCGAGCGGGAGATACGGTCATCACGTCCGCCTCGATGCGACCGATATGGATCCGACCCGGCTGACCGTCGAGTGGGCTACCGAAGGTGTTTCGCTCAATTTCGAGTCCGGTCACCGGGTTTTCGTTCCGGCAACTTCATTCGTCGGCGGCCGATAGGCCGATTCATCGATCCACAAACAATGGCGGCCGGTTCAGCGTGGCACACGGCATCGACCATGTCACGACCCGCCTGTTGGCGCAGCCACGGCTTGTCAACGGCGCGGAACGGATATCTGCCGGCAGGCACCTGACGGTTATAGGTGTTGACCAATGTCCGAGCCAGGCGTGGGTCACTGGATAACACCAGCCAGACGGCGTCCCGCCCGGACGCAGGCGAAGTCCTACTTCGCGCTCAATGTCGGCTTCACGAAGGAGGAGCTAATTACCCGGCATTGCTCCTAGCACCCCCATGTCGGGTGGGTTGCCCACATCGCTGCCAGTGGACACAATCGACACCATCGGGGGACGACCAAAGCTGCGGGGGCGGTGCGGTGGTGAACACACGGTGTGCGGGTAACCGCACCTGCCACCGTCCACCCATCGCCCGCACGGCATGAAGCCGGTGTCCGGTCCCGGGAAGGAACCTCGAGGAGACACCCGAATTTCGGTCGGCAACCGGGTACTTCGATGTATCGATGGAGGGTTAGTATCCTGCCACGCACGACACACGGGGGAAACTGATGAGCCGCATCGGTCTGGCTCGTCTTGGCTCTGCCGTGGCCGTCGGGGTGCTGGTCGCGGGGGCTTTCGCCGCGCCGGCCTTCGCCGCCACCGGCACGGTCCAGGGCGTCTTCACCACAAGCACCGGCACACCGATCGCAGGCGCCGGCGTCACCGCCTACTCGGGCGAGGGCGACTGGCTCAAGGACACGACGACCAACTCCGCGGGCAGCTACCGCCTCACCGGTGTGACCGCCGGCGGCGTACAGCTCCAGTTCAACAACAATGGCCTCGAGCACTGGTCTCCGGGCGTCCCCGACCAGGAGCACGCCACGACCTACACGCTGGCCGCGGGCGGCACGCTCACGGTCAACGAGATACAGCCGGCCACCGGCACCATCGCCGGGCACTTCACCGACGCAAACGGCGAGCCGGTGCCCTACGCGAACGTCACCGCCCAGGGCATCGACCCGTGGACGTGGCTCTACGGCTACACCGACGAGCAGGGCGCCTATTCGATCGAGGCGCTGCCGGGCGCCTACAAAGTCTCGTTCAAGTGGGACAGTGCCACGCAATGGGCCGTCCAGGCCGCTGGCGAGGACACCGCGACCGTCGTCACCGTCACGGCCGGCCATACCACCACGGTCGACGACCACAAGCTACCGACCGGCACGGCCGGCGGCCATCTGACCGCGAGCGACGGGTCGCCGCTGGCTGACGCGCGCATCACCCTGCGCCATGGCGAGGACCAGGTCGGCTGGGCCACCACCGACGAGGAGGGCAACTACTCGCTCGGCGAGGCGCTGTCCGGCGACGGCTACACGGTGTCCTACGCGGTCAGCGACGGCCCTGACGTCTATGTGCCCGGCACGGCCGACCCGGCCAAGGCCCGCAAGGTCACCATCGTGGCCGGTCAGCGGACCACGATCGACGACACCCAGCCGCTCCCGGCCACCGTGCACGGCAGGCTGGCCGACGGCGACGGCAGCCCCAAGGCGGGCTACCAGGTCACGGTCGCGCTCGGCAGCAACGACAACTGGGTCCAGTTCAACGCCACCACGGGCGCCGACGGCGCCTGGGCGGTGCACGGCGTCCTCCCCGGCGACTACCGGGTCTCCTTCGCGGGTCCCGACGGCGGGCGCACCCAATGGGCGTACGGGAAGAACAACGAGGACACCGCCACGCTGATCCCGGTCCCGGCCGGCGGTGACATCACGGTCGATGACACCTGGCTGGCCGGCGCCACCCTGGTAGTCAACGCGGTCGACGCCACCACCGGCGCTCCGGTCAACGACTACTGCGTGTGGGTCACCTCACCCGGCGACGGCTCCGGCTGCGCCACCACCGGCAGCGGGATCACCATCACCGACCTGCCGGGCGGCACCTACCAGATGTCGGCCACCCCGGGCGAGGGCAGCTACTATCTCTCTATCGGTTTCCAGCCGGTGACGCTGACCTCCGGCGAGACCACCACGGTGACGATCAAGCTGGCGCTCGGCGGCAGGGTCTCGTTCACGACCACCGACCACGTGAGTGGCGCCGCCGTCAGCCGCGCGTGCCCGGCGTTCGAGGTGCTCGGCCACGGCGGCCTGCCGGACGGCTACGGCGACTGCACCGACACCACCGGCAAGGCGACCTCGAGCAGCATGGCTGCCGGCACCTACGAGATGTACACAGTCGCGCCAACCGGCTACGGCGACCAGTGGGTCGGCAGGCACGGCGGCACCGGCGACCAGAAGGCGGCGGCCCGCATCAAGGTCGTGCCAGGCACAACCGTGCCGGCGCCGGCCGTGCTGCTCGACAAGGCCGGCACCATCACCGGCGTGGTCACCGACGCGGCCGGCAAGCCGCTGGCCGGGATGGATGTGGCGTGGAGTGCCTGGGGCGACGCCGGCCCGAATTGGGACACCGACACCGACACCCAAGGCCGCTACACGATCACCGACCTCGGCCCGTACGCGTGGCCGTTGCTCTTCGGCGGCGCCGGTTACCCGCGGCAGTGGTCCGGTCACGGCGGCAACCGCTACCAGGCCGAGACGGTGACCGTGCTCCCGTCCGGCACCACCACCTACAACTTCACCCCGGTGGCCGGCTCGACCTTGAAGGGCACAGTGACCGCACCGGCCGGCGCGACGTGGCGAATTCACGCTTTCAACGCGGCGACCGGCGACCAGATGGGCACCTTCGACTCGACCGCCGCCGGCCCCGGCGGCGCGTACGAGCTGAAGGTGGCCGGCGGCCAGCAGGTAAAGGTCGACTGGAGCTGGTACGTGGGCGAGAACGACCACCATGGCTGGTACGACAATGCCACTGACATCGACGCCGCCACCAAGGTCGGCATCCCGGCCAACGGCGGCACGAAGATACTGAACCTGACGCTCGGCTAGTGATCCTTCGTCGGGTGAGGTTGTAGCTGGCCTGAGAGCTGGTGTAGCCGGTGGTATAGCCGAGCAGCGCGGGTATTGCTCCGGCTGGTGATGCCCACGGTAGCGGTGAGGGGGCTGGGACCCCGAGGGTCGCCGAACCCTCGGGCCAGGCCCCGCGCCCGTCTTCAACGGACGGGTGTGCGATCCGCTCAAGGCTGGATTCGCGAGCGACCGCGCCCTGACCGACGCGTTCAGCGTGCTCGCCATCGCGGATGCGAACCGCGCTCAAGAATCGCTGACGCCGCGGACCTCGTCGATGTTTCTCCTACGCACCGGCGACCGGCGGCACCACGAGATTCGCGCACAGCTGCCGCTACGTCCGGTCTGGGCGCTGCCGGACGCCGGAGCCTTGCCAGCATGTCGTTGGAGATCGCAAGTCGAGCCCGTTCCCATCACTCCGGCTGCCTCCGAGTAGCGGTCAGCCGGCGGCTCCAACCGCCAGCTCGACCACTCCTACCACGGCGAGTGCTCTCTCTCGAGCGTTCACACGTCGGGTGACCTCTACTCGGCGGCGGACGTCGTCACCGTTCGGGCCGGGGCTGCGCGGTGTTTTCCCATCGTTTCTGCAGGCCGTCGATGAGGCGCTGTTCGACGGTGGGGCTGACGTGGCTGTAGATGCCGCGGACTCCGGGTAGGCGGTGGCCGAGGCGTTTTGCCTGGGCGACTTCGGGGACGCTGTCTTCGATCATCCAGGTCTTGTGGGTGTGCCGCAGGTCGTGGAAGTGCATGCCGGGGATGACGGGTGCGATGACCTTGCGCGGGTTGCCGTCGGTGGCGGGGCGCCAGTAGCGGCGACTGAAGTTGGATCGGCGGTGTAGGCCGCCGTCGGCGCCGACGAAGACGTGGGCGTGGTCGTGGGTGTTGAGGTGTTCGCGGAGTCGGGTTATCGGGAATGGTGGGAGCAGGATGTTGCGCACGGCGGCCGGGGTCTTGGGTGGTCCGAGTTCGAGTTTGCCGGCGATTTCGTGCAAGGCTCCTTCTTCCGGGTCGATGTGGATGCGGGCGTCGTCGTGTTTGCAGTTGTGGCGTTGCAGTCCTACGAGCTCGCCCCAGCGCATGCCGGTGTAGGCGGCGGTGATCACGAGGGTGGCCTCGGGCGGGTTGAGGTGGCTGGCGATGGCGAGTACCTGAGCCAGAGGCGACCGGTGGCAACGCTGTCGAACTCCGGGATGTTTGCCCACGGGCGGAGTCGCTTCGTTCGCCGTTCGTCGGCGGTAAGCACGTGGGGGACCTGGTCGTACTCCTCGAAGACCTCGAGCGACCGCCGCGCGCTGCCGATCTTGAGGAACGGCTTCGGGCTTTTCGTGGTGAGGTCGATGCCGACGCGGCACTTGCGGTCCGCCCCGGCGTTGGCGAGCGCGTGCAGCAGACCGATCACCCGGGGGATCGACTCCGGTGCTACCTGCAGGTTGGTCGGATCCTGTTCGAGGGCGCTGCAGTCGGCCAACGACGTGGCACGGATCTCGCTCTGGTTGAGCCGTAGCCGGTTCCAATCAGTGTCGTAGGGCTGCGCCGCCGAGTAGAGGCGAACGACGAGGTCGCCGGTGTTACGGCCGGTATGCCGGAGGTCGTAGCCGTCAGGCACGAGTTTGTGCTGCTTGGCGGCGTGTACGGCACGTCGATAGCTCGCGCGGGTGTCGGCGTCCGGATCCGGCACGACCACGGTGCCGCTGTTGGCCTGGAGCCGCTCGATCAGTGCGGTCGCTTCTTGGATCACAGACGGCTGCGAGCCCTTTCCGCCAGCGACCGCCTGAGTGGACGAGTTCTCCGGAATTTCCCCGGTCGTCGTGGTCGCCGTGCCGGCCACGGCTGGATGCCGGCCGTTGTCGAGGTAGTAGCGGCCGCGCTCGGTCAGGGTCGCGGACCACCGACCGCCCCGGCGTGACACGGTGACCAGGCGCCGACCCTGTAGAGCCCTCGCGGTCTGTTTCGCGCCGTCGCCGGGCATGTCCGCGTCGAGAGATCCGGCCCCTACCCAACGCAACACCTCGAGTTGATGCGGTTTCAGCGGTGCGGCGATGTCCACCATCGGCCAGTTATATCGACGAGTCACCCCCTCGGCATAGACCCTCATCACCCGGTAGGTGTCGGCCATCAGTCGATGTCAGAGTGGTACTGCGCACGCGAGTATCACTGTCTCGGGGCAGAGCCAGCATCCGAAGGGCGGTTTCAGGTGGCGTTCGATGCATCGCAGTACGTCGTCGGCCACGAATGGGCGTACCGAGTCCGGGACACGGAACCGTCGGAACGTGTACGCATCAAGGCCGTCACGCCGAAGAAAGCCAGCGCGAGCATCGAGGTGGAGTTCCTCGACGACGACAGCCACCGGGTGCAAACCGTGCCGTCAGCCCGGCTGAAAGTCCGGTGGTCGAATGTCGAAGCCTACGATGCCCAGCAAGCGGCCTGGCAGCGCATCAACGACTACGAACTCGACTCCGTCGAACGAAGCGCGGTTTACACCGTCTTCGAGGCCCTCCTCCCTGACGAGGTGGCAGAGCTGGACTGGCGTCCGTTCGAGAACGCGACGGTCGTCAAGGACCGCACGAAGCTGACCGAGATCCTTCAAGTGCCCGTCGAGGAGATCCTCGCGAAGAGCCACTGGCTCACCACCGATGACGCCACGATCGTTTCCCTCGCCGGCACCCTCATGATCGCGGAGACCGCCTGCCGTGCCCACTCACATACGGTTCTGGAGCGTGTGATCGAGGAGGAGGCTGAGGCCCGACACAAGTGCAAACACGGTGGCCCGCATCCCTTCCGCAAAGGCGAGACGTCTAGCCCGGAGTGGGAGTACCAGCGGTACCGCAAGCACGTCCGGCCTCAGCACGAGCTCCTGCGGCAGTGGTGCGGCCACCGCGCCGTCGCCGCCCACGAACGCCTTACGGCCGCTGAAGCGGAGAACCACCGCCTTGACCTACTCGTCGTGCAACTCATCAAGGCACTCGACCTCGCCGGTGAAACCGCACAAGCCGAGCAGTTCGCCGAAGAACACGAACGCGACCGCATCACTCCGCATCTAGCCCGACCCGTCGTCGACCGCCCACTGCGCTGGTCCGAGATGCCCGTACGCGAAGTCCAGGTATACCGACGTCGCCGCTGGTAGACAACCGTTTGCTGTAAGCCGCTCCTCCTCGGCAAACCTGTACGACACGGCGCTACAAGCCGCTACGAGGCGGATTCCCAGCCTGGCGCCGATATTGAGGTGGCGCGCCAAAGTGTCTCCCTACTGCGAAGCGGTGCGAACTGGCAATCGACGGTGCCACTGGGCGACCGGTGGTGGCGATGTCCCGCGCGGATGATCTCGCAACGCTGATTGCCCGGAATGCCGCTTATGGTGTAGGCCGCCACACATAACCCCGAAAGGCCTGCCGCCCTATCGGGGTTGAGAGCAGCGCGGTGCGGCGACCTATGAGAAAAGCCGCCCGATGCCGTCACCGATGATCCGGGCAGCGTCGTCAGCCATGAATGCGGAAATGGGTCCGTCCGCGACCTCGACCAGCAGGTAGCGCAATGCCCGCACCTGGACTTCTACGTCGGCCTGGTCGACCGGTGCGGCAGTGGCGGCTCGTTCAGCGAGCGCGATGTGTCCGAGGAGGTCAGCCTCCTCGGACCTGTTCAGCCCGAGTAGGCCTATCGCGTCGCGGAGCGCGCGGCAGAGGCTCAGCACGTCACCGGCCGTCCCAGCGATGGAGTTGTCCGCCATCTGTCCAGCAAACCGGACATCGGCATGTCACGCAAACGGGTCCGTCAGCTCCTGGGGAGGCGCCGCCTACGGGGACGGCGCCCACCGTCAGGTGTTCCGGCGGTCAGTGACGATCTTGGCGAGGTCGTCGACGGTGAGCCAGGGTCGCCTCCGGTGGATCATGCGATGACAGTTCGCGCACAGGAGGGCGAGGTCGCTGGTCAGCGTAATGGTGGCGCCGGACTCGGACAGGGGTGTGCGGTGATGGCACTCGATGTACTCCTGGCCGTGAGGGCCGTAGGCGGCGGTGAAGTCGAACCCGCAGACCTCGCAGGCGACGGTTCCATGCTGCCGCTGGTGCACCCGGATGGCGCGGTCGCGAATTCCGCGGTCGCGGACCCGGCGTAGATAGGTCCGCTCCTGCTGGTTACCTTCCGCGACGCCCTGCTCCGGGGCGTCCGGACCGGTCATGTCGTCGACCGGGTCAGCGTCGAGCGTGCCTGCGTCGATGGCGGCCCGGAGCGCGATGGCCTGTTCGTGCATGAGTTCAGGGTCGTCGGCAAACTCGGCGAGTACCTCGCCGTCCAGCCTGTTCCCACGGGTCGGGGTGCGGGAGTAGCTGACGTGTTGGGTGGCGATGTCGGAGGTCTTACGACTGACGCTGCCGGGACTGCGGAACGTTTCGCTGCGGGTGGCAACCGGGTGCACCCAATAGCGTTGCAGCAGCTGTGAGAGCTCGATGACCTGTGGGTATCCCGAACGAAGCTCATGCCAGCCGTTGGCCCAGACCAGGTCGCAGGCGAGGATGAGTTCGCCGCGGGTCCAGAAGCCGCGGTGGATCTCGACAGCGAAGCCCAACCGGTCGCGCAGCTGCCGGGCGACTGGCTCTTCGCCGTCGGTGAAGTCGGCCGAGGTCCGTCGCTGCTGTCCGGGTACCTCGCCCATGGCGTAGCCGGCGATGGCCATGGAGTCGTAGAGCTTTCCGGCATGGCTCAGGAAATAGGCGCGGGCTCGTCCGAAGCTGTAGGTCGCCAGGAACTCCCCACGTCCCAGTCGGTCAAACTCGGCCACCGCGGCGAGCACACCGGAGCGGGTGATATCAGTCAGACCCATGGGCGCATAGTAGGCGGATCCGGCCGGCTTGGCGCACAGGCGGGTCCCTGTCAAGTCAGGCGGGGAACATTCTGGAGGTCATTACTTCGGCCAGGCCTTCTGGGGGTCCGGCGGAACTTCATGGAAACCGCGTCGTCGGTGTGCGGCCACGGACGGCGCAAGGGGGTAGCTCGCCTGCCGTGGCCAGGCGAGCTACGGCGCGTCCACGACGATGGCCGTGGGATCGCTGCTGTTTCGGGTCTGCCATTTGATGAGTTTGCCGTTCAGGGGCATTGTGCTCATCGGCGTGACGAGGTGGAACGCCATCGTGATCCGGTCGTCGGGACGCCACCGGCACCCTGCACATCACCACCACCGGCGTCACCTGCGCCCTGAATCTACGCAGCTACCACCCCGTCCTGATCGACGCCGGCTTCGACGAACTCGAGATCCCGATCCCCTGGTGGAACGACCGCACACTCCGCTTCACGTTCCCACCACGCTGACCCCGGACAAAGGTCAAACCTCAACGCAAATCTGTTACCGGGAATCGAGGTTAGTGGCTCGTAGCGCGCCGCGGGCCCTGCTCGTCGGTGGCAGTGCCGCCGGCGGCACGCTCGCATTGGCAGTGGGGATCGCAGCGTTGTTCCGGCAGATCGGCTAGTTCGAGGCGTTTCCAATGGCGGCCTCGGCCGTTTGGCTGTGACTCGCCACGCGCCCCGAAGGCCGCGCGGTGCACTCGGACGCACGCAGGAGGAGGTGGCGGACGCTTCCCGCGCCATCAGCAGGAGACCGCATGGGCCTGGCATCGTCCTTTCCGGCCCTCAACGTCGGAGAACAAAGGGCACGCCGATCTCACCCAAGGTGGATTGCAGGGTCCTCTCCGCGTGGGGGCAGTGGTGTCAATCCTCCGGAATCGTGGAGCGTCCGCACGCTGCGGGCCCGCCTGTTGTCAAGGACGCCTGAAAGCTGGATCTGTGCATCGCCGAAGTCTTTGCCGCCGAGCCGGGTCAGGGTGACGGCGGAGAGGGAATGACAGGCAGGCGGCTCAAGTGCTCAGCGCGAGCTCTCGGAGCGTACGTCACCTTTTCGGCTGGATGCGTCCCTCATCCGGCCAGACCGGTCCGGTGAGCGGACGTCAACCAGGGCCGCCCCCGTTCATGCTCAGAATTTGGTCGGCGTCCGCGTACGCTGGCCAGGTGCTTGATCCTCGCAATGCCTGGCCGGCGGAAGGACGCAGGAGTCGTTACCGCCCAGTGCTTGGGCTGATCAAGGGTGCCCGTAGGTTGGTCCCGTGAGCACCACCGACGAATCCGACGCACCCGAGCCCGGTTCAAAGGCGGCACGCGCCAGCCACTACGGCGTCAAGCTCGTCCGCGGCCCGTTCGTCCAGCTCCCCAAACACCCGGACGCCTGCGACGACCCGAAAGAGCTGCTCAAGTACGCGAAAGCGGCTCGCAAACGCGGCGAGCGACTCGCGGCAGACCTGTTTAGCGGTGCCGGCGGATTGAGCCTCGGCCTAGAGGAAGCGGGCTACCGGGTGGTCCTTGCGGTCGATCACTACCGCGAGGCTGTCGAGACCCACCGCCACCACCACGCCGGGCTCAGCGTCGACTGGGACCTCGGCGACCCAGACCGGGTCCAGCAAGTGGCCGACCTGGTCAAGCAGACAGGCGTCGAACTCCTCGCCGGCGGACCGCCGTGCCAGCCCTTCTCCAAGGCCGGCCGCTCGAAGATCAGGCACCGGGTCCGGCACGGCCTACGCGACGCCTACGACGTGCGGCGCGACCTCTGGCAGTCCTTCCTCGAGGTGATCAGACTCGCCCGGCCGCCTGCGGTGATCATGGAAAACGTGCCCGACATGGCGCTGGACAAGGAGATGTTCATCCTCCGGACCATGGTCCACGAGCTGGAATCGCTCGGCTACGCCGTCGAGGAGCGAGTGGTCGAGACGGCACGCTATGGCGTACCCCAGTTCCGGCAACGGCTCATTCTGGTCGCCCTGCAGAACGGCGCAGGCTTCACCTGGCCCGCCGAGTCTCCTCTGCGGCCGAATGTCGGCAACGCGATCAGCGATCTTCCGGAGGTCGAAGGCGGATGGCGACCCGAGGGAGGCGCAGACGGCTGGAAAGAGTACAACGCACCCAACAGCGAGTTTCAGAAGATCATGCGTCGCGGCGTTGCTCCGGAGGACGCCCACAAGGTGTTCGATCACATCACCAGGCCGGTGCGGGACGACGACCTTGAAGCCTTCCAGCTCATGGATGCCAACACCCGGTACTCCGACCTGCCCGAGGAGATGAAGCGCTACCGCGACGACATCTTCGACGACAAGTACAAGCGACTCGACATGGGCGCCCTGTCCAGGACCATTACGGCGCACATCGCCAAGGACGGTTACTGGTACATCCACCCTGAGCAGCACCGCACCATCACCGTCCGCGAGGCAGCCCGCCTGCAAACTTTCCCGGACCACTTCCGGTTCGCCGGGCCACCCTCCGCAGCGTTCCGGCAGATTGGCAACGCCGTCCCACCGTTCCTCGGCGAGCACCTCGGACGTGCCGTACGAGCATCGCTGGAGGCCGCCGAGCCGGCGCAGGTCCGCACGCGGGACGTCGCGGACAGCCTGTCCGGGTGGTTCCGGGCTGCCACAGTGGACGGGCTCCCATGGCTCCGGGCGGAAACCCGCTGGCAGGTGATCCAGGGCGAGCTGCTCCTCGACCGAGCACCGGTGGAGACCATCCGGCACGTCTGGCGGACGATCAGAGGCTGGCGGGAACCGCAGGAGTCACTCGCCCGCGAGGACAATCTACGTTTCATCGGCCGCATCACCGGCCGGGAGGTGCGCGCCGACACCGTCATCGCACTCGCCCGCGTTCTCGCCGACGACCCTCGGTTGCTCCAGGACGACGACGCCCTTCGGAAGGTGCAGGGGCTCAATGAATCACTGGCCGACCTCGCCATCCTTGTGGCCCCGTCGGACAAGGGCGACGAATCAGAGGAGCCGGTGCTGGTGACCAAGGGCGTCCTACGGGTCGCCGCACGGTTCAGCGGACGGCCGGTGGATCTGAAGAACCGGCTCACGGACGGTCGGCTCGAGATTGCCCGCATGATCGGCATGGACGCCGGCTCGCGTGACGCCCATCTCGGCCTCATCGAACTGGCCAACACAGTATGCGGGAAGGAACCGCGCTGCGAGGAGTGCCCGCTGGTTAAGGGATGCGTCAAGGGAGAAAGCCGACCGGCGCCCCTTTACTGACGGACTATTCCGTCAGGCCCAGCAACCTGACGACCTCGGGCGACTCCTTGCGGAGCAACGCTTCGATCTTCTCCCAGGCAGCCCACTCCTCAACCTGCATGGCAGCCATCCGCAGCGCCAATCCTGCCGTAGCTGCCGCCTGGGTTGCGGCGCGCACCTCCGGCGGCTGACCAAGGTCTTCCGGCGGGGCCGACTTCGCAAAACCTGCGGTTTTGCGGTAGGCGTCATCGGCCGCGACGCAAAGTTCGTTCACGGCGGGCTCGATCAACTGCCGCAACTGCGCCGGCAGGGTAACCCGCATCTTGGCCACGTTGATGTTGAACGCCGTGTCAAGGTCGGTGTCGAACTCCACCGATGCCCTGGCCAGCTTGGTGTGCTCGTCGATACCGCGGATCCCGGCCCAGCCACCCCACTGGACCAGCCTATTCGCCCGGTACACGTACAGGCCCTGCTGCCGGTTCCAGTTCAACGGGCCGGAGAGCCGCTCGAACTCGGCCGGGGAGCTGAACCTGTCCCGGGCCGGCAGGACGAACCGGCGGAGGGTGACCACGCCGGTTGATCCCGGCGACTCGACCTCGAGGCGCTGCAAGGGCAGCTCGATCGTCGATGTTTCATCCTGGGCGAACGGATCCCAGGCGCGGACCTTCTGACCGTTCACGGTGATCACGACCTGCGGGCGGTCGCCCGCACCGTCGATGAACCGATGGAACACCATTCCGAGATGGTCGGCGGTCTTTTCCGCGAGCGTGTCGAGACGCCGGCGCGCCCACCCACCCTCCGGCCGCTTCTCAGGAAGGACCCTATCGAGGACCTGCCAGATGACGACCGTCCCAGTCCCCTCCGCGAGCCACTGCCGGGCACGCTGGACCGCCGGCTCCCGGTTTCCGGGATCGACGATGACCCACTGGTCCCACTCGTCGATGAGGCCAAGATCAAGCGAGCGTGCGCAGGTACGGACCGTCGACTTGGAGCTGCGGCTAACCACCGACAGGACCCTGCACTGCGACAACGATGCGGTCTTCAGACCGAGGCCGTACCTTCCCAGATCACCCCGCCGGTACTGCCGCCGCGTACCGAACCGCAACGCCTCAAGCAGCCCGGAGGAGTTCATCCCCGCGCCGTCATCAGCGATGAACACCCGCGAGTCGGCACCGTCATGCTCGATGAGAATCTCGACACGGGTCGCACCGGCGGCGACGCTGTTGTCGACAACATCAGCCACCGCCGAAGCGAAGTCGTACCCGATATCCCGCAGCGAACCCGTCAGCCGAGCCGCCGACGGAGACACGTCGAACCACGCTCTCCCGCTCACTGATCCTCCACCACGTCGTCGTTGGGGACCAGGATGCCACATGCACCGTCAAGATCACGAAAATCAGCCGTGCGTGGCGGGATCACCCCGCCCTCCGTAGGGCGCGAGCCGCGGACTCGACACGGGTGGCAGCCTCGTCGGCGTTCTCGTGCTCCCAGACATGCATCGTCACCCAGCCGAGCCCAGCGAGAAGCTGATCTTTTTCCCGATCCCGCTCGACATTGCGTACCAGCTTTGCGCGCCACCAGTCCGCGTTGTTCTTCGGCATGGTCGCGTGCGTGGGGCAGAGATGCCAGAAGCAGCCATCCACGAAGACCGCGAGCCGGATTTTGGTGAAGGCAATGTCAGGCCGTCCCGGCAGGCCGCTCAGGTTGACTCGGAAGCGCAGTCCGCGCCGATGCAGCTCCCGCCGTAACCGCATCTCGGGCCCGGTACGTTCTCGAGGCATCCGCCTCAACTGACGCGACGCCGCCGGAAGCGGAGGAGATGCAGGGCGACGCGTGGTGCTGCCTAACGCGACGGAAACATGCTGGGCTTGCATTCAGCCATGGTGCTCCAGCAGCCGCCGATCTGCCCAGACCGCCATCCCGGCTCACACGTAATCCCCGGTGCCCGCGTCGAGCCGCAGCAGGAACAGGGTGGCCGAATCGATGCTGATCAGCGCCATGAAATGAAGATCAGTCTCGTTCGGTCGGGTATGAGCAAGGCCTGGATCGATCGTTAAGATGCCACGCGCAGCTGAAAACAAGCTGCGACGTGGCCAGTCAGCCCCAAGTGATCCCTGGCTCATGATTAGGTGTCCAGGGCCGGGCGTGTGACGCGAGCACTCGCCAGCGATCGGGCGAGGCATGAAAGGGCTTTGTGCATGAAGGACATCGAGGTCCCACCAGACCCGTTCCTGCTGGAGTCCATGCGGGCCGTCGGCTACTCGTTCGAGACCGCGGTCGCCGACGTAATCGACAACTCGATCGCCGCTGACGCTCAGACGATCCACGTCCTGACATCGGCCCAAGGACCAGCCCGAGTCGCAATCTTCGACGATGGAAGCGGGATGGACCGCGACACGGCGATCCGCGCTATGAAGTTGGCCGCTCGCAGTCCCCGAGAACACCGCAGTGCCACAGACCTCGGCCGTTTCGGTCTCGGCCTGAAGACGGCGTCCCTGTCGCAGTGCCGGCGGTTCACGGTAGCGACCAAGCAGGACGGTACGGTCACCCTCCTGCAGTGGGACCTCGATCACGTGATTGAGACCGGCCGCTGGCTGGTTCGCGAGCTCGTCGCGGAGGAAGCTCGCTCGTTGTATGGGATCGAACTACTCGATGCGGTTGCCAACGGCACACTCATCTGCTGGGAACAGATGGACCAGCTGGTCCTCACCGAGGGCGAGGCCCAGTCCGACTTCGACGCCGCGGTCATGCGGGTCAGGGACCATTGCTCGCTCGTGTTCCATCGGTTCGTGACCGGCACAGACGCTCGCCAGATCACCATGACGATCAACGGGAATGAGTTCCCGGCCTTCGACCCGTTCCTGACCCGAAATCGCGCGACGGAGAAACGTACGGAGGATCTTCGACTCGACAGCACGGCCATCCCCATCACGGCATACACCCTCCCGTTCGTCGGGAAGCTGAGTGCCGCGGATCGACGACTCGCACTCGCCCCGGGTGGGTTCCGAGACAGTCAGGGCTTCTATATCTATCGCGCCGGGCGCCTCGTCGTCTGGGGCACGTGGTTCCGACTCAACCCGAAGAGCGAGATGGGGAAGCTCGCACGGGTCCGAGTCGACGTCCCCACTGCCCTTGATCACCTATGGGTTCTGGACATCAAGAAGTCGTCCGCCAGCCCACCACGTGAGCTACGCGAGGCGCTGCGCACGCTGGCCAACGAGTTCGTCTCGCCCAGCGCCAGAGTTCAACGTTTCCGGGGACGCAGGCAGAAGGATCAAGATTCCGTAGCAAGACTCTGGGACGTCATTGTCGATCGCGACTCGTTCCGATACGAGCTCAACCGGGATCACCCTGTACTCCGCTCGTTCGCCCAAGGTCTGGAACCCTCAGACCTCGCAACGTTCGAGGCGCTGATCGATGCGATCGAGCAGACGTTCCCCGTACTCGACGCTCACAACCGGTTGGCCGCGGATGCAACGGTTGGTGAGACACCGGATGTGCTGACAGCGGCCGTCGCGAACGGCGTCAGGCTCCGCCCCATGTTCGAGGAGACGCACAAAACCTTGGACCGCTACATCTCGATGTTCGACAGCATCGAGCCCTATTGCCAGATCGAGGGGTTCCAGGGAGCCCTCCGAAAGGCACTCGAAGCGGCTTAGCCCTCTCACCACCGCCGGAGGCGAATATGCAGGACTACAGCAACCACGAAGTCGTCTCCTTCATTGTGCATCAGTTGTCGCGCGAGTACCCGAACCCCCCCATCCCAGCGGCAGCCGTGGACGAGCGGATCGATGCATGGCGTTCAAACACGATGTATGACCTTTCCTCCGAGGCGTGGGAAAGCATCAGCCTCCACGTCAAAGCCAAGGTCCTGATCACGATGGACCCGGGTCAGACGCTCACGGGACGCGGCTATCGCGACTGGCTGGGCGGACGCTATTCCGACATTGAATGGCGGCGATGGATCGCATATAAGCAACTACTGACCCTCAAGGGCTTCGCGCCCGCAGTGCAGGCAGCGTTGGACGAATCCACCCACGAGATCCTCAACTGCATGGGCGATCCCACCGAGTCAGGCGCATGGAAGCGTCGAGGCCTCGTCATCGGCGATGTCCAGTCCGGTAAGACCGCTACTTACATCGGCGCTGTCAACAAGGCGGCTGACGCGGGCTACAAACTCATTATTCTTCTGGCTGGGGGTACCGAGGCCCTTCGGAAGCAGACTCAGTTCCGCGTTGACGAAGGCCTTATCGGTCGCGACTCATCAAAAGCCAATGTCACCGGATCCCAGCTCGCGGTCAACCCGGTGTTCGGGGTCGGGTCGTGGCTGAGCAACTTCGTTGCCGCGCAGGGCATGACGACTCAGGCCTCTGATTTCAGGAAGACCTCCCAGCAGGCAACGAACATCGCGATCGACCCCAACACCTCAACCCCTTATGTCTTCGTACTGAAGAAGAACAAGACCGCGCTCGAGAACCTCCGGGACTGGCTTGTCGGTCAGCAGATCGGTGCGGCCTTGGACCTACCGATGCTGCTGGTCGACGACGAATCCGATTACGCATCCGTGAATACGAGAAAGGACGATACACCTACGGTCATCAACAGTCTGATCCGTGAAATACTCGGTACGGTTACAAAGTCCTCGTACCTGGCCTTCACCGCGACACCATTCGCTAACGTTTTCATTGACCACGAGACCACGCAGGATTTGCTCGGCGACGATCTCTTCCCGCGGGACTTTATCCGCACGATCGACGCTCCGTCCAACTACGTCGGGAGCCGCGCCTACTTCGGCACCGAGGCGGCGGTCGACACCACCCGCCTCGTCGAACTGAATGATGCCGACGATTACTTCCCGGTGAAGCACAAATCCCATCTGCGGGTATCTGGACTCCCAGGCTCTCTCGTGGAGGCGATCCGCGCCTTTATCGTGGCAGTCGCGGTTCGCGAAGCACGCGGCGACAGCAGTGCTCGCTCGATGCTCGTAAACGTCTCACGATTTAAGAACGTGCAGGCCCAGGTCCATGAACTCGTCGAGGCCGAGTTCCAGAAGATGAAGGACGCCATCGAGCTGCACTCCGTCTCGCTCCTGCCCGGGGAACGGCACGCCGAGATCGCCGCGCTGCATGCAACCTACCAAGCCCGGTTTCCCTCGATCAATGAGACATGGGACGAGATCGTCCCCATGCTCAAGTCCGCCGTACACGCCACCTCCGTCCGACTGATCAATTCAGACCGAGTCAAGCAGGTCGCCGACATCTCGGAGCTTGAATCGGAGCGGATGATCGCCGTCGGCGGCGATGTCCTCAGCCGCGGCCTGACACTTGACGGTCTTACAGTCAGCTACTTCCATAGGAGCGTCGGTGCTTCGGACACGCTGCTGCAGATGGCCCGATGGTTCGGTTACCGCCCAGGCTACGAGGATCTCTGCCGCGTATGGATGCCGGACGACGTTGCTGACCAGTTCCGCTACGTCGCCGGCATCGTCGTCGAGCTGAGGGCGCAGCTGCACGCGATGAAGAAGCAGGGCCTGACACCGGAGGACTTCGGCTTGATGGTCCGCATGCATCCCGAGACGCTTAAGATCACCTCAACTGCCAAGATGGGAGCTGCCGAGGCACGCCCATGGACCGTGGACATCGCGGGCCAGCGCGTGGAGACAACCTCTGTCGACTCGAATCCCGACGTCATCACCAAGAACATGGTCGCCGTGCGCCGCTTCTATGATGCGGTCATCGCGGCGAAACCGGAGAGCGGCTGGTTTGAAGCGGACGAGACGTGGCCGGTCCGGCGGGGCGTCGATAAGGATCTCGTAGCCGACTTTCTTGATGACTACATCCCCTTCATCACCGACGTGCTGTTCGCGGACAACGTTCTTGCGGCCCACGTCCGTAAGTCACAGAGTGCCTCGATGCAACAGTGGACGGTTGCCATCGTGCAAGGCATCGGTGCCAAGGTGTCCATCAGCGAGGACCTGACGATCGGCAAGCCGACTCGTGCCTTGAAGGTGGGTAAGGCGGTGAAGCGGCCAGGCGCGACGAAGGAGTACGTGCCCTTCAAGGTGTCCGGAAGCAGTAGCCGGCTCGGCGGCTCCACTGACATCGCCAGGATCTTCCGGATTGAGGCGAAGGACGACCGGTTGGAGCCTTACGTCTATCAAGCGATGGCGGGGCTCGGCCCAGCGATTTTGATCTACCTGATCGAACCGACGTTCGCGAAGGGCGTTCCGGGGGACACCGCGACGGCGGCGGACCTCTGGTCTACCGCTCTGGACGCTGGCGCGGAGTGCCTCGTCTGCGTCAAGATTGCGATTCCGGGAACACAGCGCGGCGAGAAGGGCGCCGAGATCAAGTACATGCTGAACTCAGTGGCGCTGACCTCATGGCGCCTATCGGTGGTTGAGCAGACCGATGTGGACGATTTCGCCGACATCGACGGGGGCGATGATGATTGAGACGACGTTCCTCAGTGCCTGGCGGTCGCGACTTTTGGCGGGCCAGCATGGCGTTGCGCTCGTCGATGCGAACCATCCACTGGAGATCTACGTCGGAGCGGACGGCTCCGGCAACCCGCTCCTTCAGATGCGCTCGAAGGTCAAGCCCCGGCTACCTGAGGTGTCTGAGCTCGTGCTGGTAAGCAGACATGAGGTCGGCGGTGCTTGGATCTTGTCGCTCGCTCTGCAGGATCTGCGCTTCAGCGAGATCTTCCTCAGACTGACGTCCCATCTGGTTACAGCTTCCCAGAATGAGCCGAGCGAGACTGAAGCCTGGACGACGGTCGCCAAAGTTCTGGATGCTTGGAAGAGGCTTCTACGGGCGCGCCCACCGGGGCTGCTTTCACTCGAGGAACTGCGCGGACTGGTCGGGGAGCTCTGGATACTTCTGAACCGCTTCACCACCGTCATGACTCCCGCCGATGCCCTCGTCGGCTGGCTGGGCCCCATGGGAGCGCCACAAGATTTCTGGTACGAAACCTCCGGCTACCACGAGACCAAGTCGATCGGACCATCCGCCCCGTACATCAAGATCAGCTCGGCCGAGCAACTTGACCAGCCGGACATGGAGCTGCTCGTCCTGCACGTACCGCAAGCCGTCGAGACCGACAGAGGGGCAACGAACCTCGTCAGGCTCGTCGACCAAACCGTGAACACCCTCAGCGCAGCCGGCGCCTCAGCTGTCGACCTACACCTTCGTCTCAAGCGGCTCGGGGTCGAGATCGAGATGCCGTACTACACAGACACATGGTTCACCTTCACGACGTTGGAGACCTTCAAGATCGTCTCTGCA
>Ga0307516_10003246_pt1 | contig 21096 bp, 16 predicted proteins | sample 19_EM_MG_FD_203310 | JGI IMG/M metagenome (GOLD analysis project Ga0307516, IMG submission 203310) | Populus trichocarpa ectomycorrhiza microbial communities from riparian zone in the Pacific Northwest, United States - 19_EM | ecosystem: Host-associated > Plants > Roots > Unclassified | place...
TGCCGCAGCTGTCGAAGCTGCCCGGCACGAATCCGGCGGTGCGTGACTACGTGCTGTCGAGCGACGGAACGGCCGAGTTTTTGCAGATTTCGGCGCGGCTATTGGAATTTTGTCTGCCGCGTTTCGAGCGCGAAGGCAAGAGCTACCTGACCGTCGGCGTCGGCTGTACGGGCGGACGTCATCGTTCGGTCGTGGTGTCCGAAGAGCTGGCCGAGCGGTTGCGAAAACAGACGGGCGTGCCCATAGACGTGATTCACCGAGACGTGGATCGCGTGACCACCAGCGGCAAGGGCGGCGACCCCGACGGAGGACATTCGACATGACGATTGCAAGGGGCTCGTTCGAAGTTAGAAACAAACTCGGCCTGCACGCACGGGCCGCGACCAAGCTGGTGCAGCTGGCCGCCAAGTTTCCTTGCGAAATTACCGTGGGTCGCGCGGGCCAAACCGCCAATGCCAAGAGCGTGATGGGCGTGCTGCTGCTCTGCGGATCCAAGGGCACGGTGCTAGATGTCGAGGCCAACGGTCAGGCTGCCGACGAGGCCGTCGAAAAACTAGGGCAGCTGATTCACAATCGGTTTGGCGAGGACGAATGAGCGAGGGCGAGGGGCAGAAAGAGACGCGCGCCGAAGTAGCGCTGTCCGGCTTGCCCGGTTCGCCTGGCGTTGCCCTGGGCAAGGCCATCATCGTCGCCACGGGCCGTTCGGGCGTGGTGCGTCGCCACGTGCTTGCCCCCGAGGTAGACCAAGAGATCGAGCGCTTCAAAGGCGGCGTCGAAAGGGCAGCCACCGAGCTTAGAGCGCTCTCGAGCAAGGCAAAACCCACCGCCACCAAAATCGAGATGTCGGTGCTGGAAGCCTACACGCTGATGGTCGAAGACGAGCTTTTGCTCGCCGAAGTGAGCAAGCACATCAAGGCCGATCTGGTGTGCGCGGAGTGGGCCCTCGATTTGGCGGTGACGGAGATGGCCGCGCAGCTGCGCCGTGGCGGTGACGCTTATTTGGCGGAGCGCAGCCACGACTTCGAGTTCGTCGGCGCGCGCATTCGGCAAGCCATCGGCGGCGTGCCGGCTACCGTCGTGCCAGAAACGAGCGAGCCGCGCATCTTGGTGGCGCACGATCTTTCTCCTGCCGAGACGGTGGGTCTGACTCGCGAAAAGGTGTTGGCGCTGGTCACCGAGGTGGGCACCCGCACCAGCCACACGTCGATCGTGGCGCGCGCGCTGGAAATTCCGGCGGTGGTGGGCGTGGCGGGTGCGCTGTCGCGCATCGGCAACGGCGACTCGCTGATCGTCGACGGCCTGCGTGGTCAGCTGCTGCTCCACCCGCGGGCGGAGACCACCAGCGAGTACCAGACGCGCGCGGCGCGCTTTCGCGAGATGGCTCGCTTGCGCCGCGAAGCGCGCGACCGTCCAAGCAAGCTCGGCTCGGGCGAATTGATCGAGCTGCGGGCGAACATCGAGATCCCGTCCGAAGCGCTGGCGGCGCTCAGTCACGGGGCCCGCGGCATCGGCCTGTATCGTACCGAATTCTTGTACGTCGATCGCACCGAGCCTCCCAGCGAAGAAGAGCAATACGACACCTACCGGCGCGTCGCCGAGATCATGAATCCGCTGTCGGTCACGCTGCGCACCTTCGACATCGGCGGCGACAAGTTCGTGTCGGTGTTTCAGATGCCATCGGAAATGAATCCGGCGCTGGGCTTGCGCGCCGTCAGGCTGGGCCTGGCCCGGCCGGAAATCTTCATGACCCAGCTGCGCGCCATGGTGCGCGCGACGGCTCACGGCAAGCTTCGCATCATGCTGCCGATGATCGCGTCGCTGGGTGAGCTTTTTGCCGTCAAAGAGCTGTTCGACCAGGCGGTGAAAGACGTCGACAGCAAGAAGCAGCCGCGCGCCGAGCACATCTCGCTGGGCATCATGGTCGAGGTGCCCTCGGCAGCGGTGCTGGCACACGAGTTCGCGGAGCACGCGGAATTCATGAGCATCGGCACCAATGACCTCGTGCAATACACGCTGGCGGTGGATCGCTCGGCGCCGGAGCTGGCCTACTTGGCCTCGTACTTCGATCCAGCTATTTTGCGGCTGATTCAGAACGTGATCGCCGCCGGCAAGGCAAAAGAACGTCCGGTGCTGCTGTGCGGCGCCATGGCGAGTGATCCGATGGCAGCCCTGCTCTTGGTCGGCATGGGGCTGCGTGAAATGAGCATGGAAGCCGCCGCCATCCCGGAAATCAGGGAAGTCTTGGCCAACGTGACGCTCGAGCAAACCGAGCGCGCGGCCCAAGATGCACTGACCGAACGCACCGCTGCCGGCGTACAGGCCGCGCTCACCCGGCACTTCGGGCGCCTGCTCTCCGAAGGCTGACTCGAGCTCGACGGCTTCGGTAGATTCGCCGTCGCCCACGCGCAACCGGCACGGCCGGCGACCGATAGGGGCTCATGCGGGGGCGAAGGGGGTTCGTGGTGGTGTGCGGCGCGCTGGCGCTCGGCTGTAGTGATCTGCCGCTCGCACGGCAGGAGCCCGAGCGTGTCCTGACGCTGCTGCACACGTCCGACATCCATTCGCGAGTCTGGCCCTTTCGCTCCCGCATCTCTAACTTCGAGGCCGAGCTCGGGCTGGGGCGAGCGGCGGACCTGGAAGAGCTGGGAGGCATGGCGCGGCTGGCTACGCTGCTCGATGCCGAACGACGACGTGGGGCGGCGCTGTGGCTCGATAGCGGTGACGCGCTCGAGGGTGCGGAGGTATTTCATCGCTACGGCGGGCGCGTGGAGCTTCAGCTGTTGAGCTCGCTCGGCCTCGACGCCATGGCGCTCGGCAACCACGAGCTGTCGCTCTCCGCGCCAGACTTGGCGGAGCTAGTGCTGGCCTCCGCGACCTTTCCGGTGCTGGCCGCCGATCTGGAGCCGCGCGCGGGCTCACCACTCGCCGGTGTTCTGGCGCCGAGCGCGATCCTGAGCGCTGCTGGCCTGCGGGTGGGGGTCGTAGGTGTCGCCAACCGTGAAAGCCCGCCAGATTTGGCGAGCCCGGGCAATCGCTGGCAGCTCGAAGCGCCCGCCGCTTGGGCCGCCGCGGTGCAGTCCGTGATCGACGAGCTCTCTCCGCAAGTCGGGCTCATCGTCGTGCTCAGCCATCTGGGCTTGGATGGGGATCGCGCGCTCGTCGCAGGGACGACGGGCATCGATCTGGTGCTCGGCGGGCACCAGCACATCATCACGGCAGCTGCGGAGTACGAAGATGACTGCAGCTCGCCAGCGCTGCAGGCCGAGCGCGGCTGCTCGCCGAGGCGCGTGCCGATCGTGCATAGCGGCGCGTACTCCAAATGGCTCTCGCGCCTCGAGCTCGAGCTGGCGCCTGATTTGACACAGCTCGGCCAACTCGAGGTGTCAGGGCTTACGCTCACTCACTTGCCCGTGGGCAATCGAGTCGCCGCCGATGCGCGCGTGGCGGAAGTGCTCGAAGCTTTGGGTCCTCCACCAGAAGCGCCGCTCGCCTTTCTGCCGGCGGGGCTGCCGCGCGCTGCCGCGCTGGGTGGAGACTCGCCGCTCGGCGATCTCACGGCGGATGCCATGCGGCGCGCGAACGCAGCCGACGTGGCGCTACTCAATAGCTCGGGTTTGCGCGACGATCTGCCAGCGGGTGTGCTCGGGCGTGCGGAGCTCGAGCTGGCTTTTCCTTTCGATGAGCCCTGGCGCCTGGGGTGGCTCAGTGGCCGAACCCTTCGCAGAGGCCTCGCGCGGGCGGCACGGCGCTCGGCGGCACAGCACTGCGTTTCCACGCTGCAAATCTCGGGGTTGAGGCTGAAGATTCGCTGCGCCGCGTGCGCCGCGGGGCGCCCTGATTGCCTCGAGCTCGAGCGCGCGTTGCCGTTTGGTGGCGAAGAAGCCTTCGACGACGAGCTCTTGCTCGTGGCGCTTCCGGCCTACCTCACACTGGCCCGGGCTGATTTCGAAGAGGTTGCGGCGGTCACCAGCGAGGTTTCAGGTTCCGTGCCCGAGGCGCTCGGCCAGTACTTCGAGGCGTTGCCGCGCGTGAGCGCTAGCGACGGCAGCTCGGCAGCTTGCGTGACCTCGCTCAGCCATGGGCCGGCGTCGAGCTGCAGCGCCGCGCCGGCCCGCTCAGCGTGCCCGCCGTCGCTCGAGAGCGCTCGAGCGACCTGTCGCGAGCTGCCGCAGGTCGACGGAGGGCGCGATGAGCGCATCCAGATACGTCCGTGAGTGGGCTCGTTCAGCCCCACCACGCGCGCTGTGCCTGCTACTCGGTTGGGCCGCGCCAGCGCACGCCGCTTCAGCGAGCTACGCGGAGCTTACGGCGCTGTTCGACAGCGGAAACTTGCTGCGCGGGCCGGCGCCGCAGGCCCCGCCGTGGGAGGATCTGGCGAGTCTGCGGAGCGGCCAAGAAAATCGCGCTCGCCTGGTGTTATTGCGGCAAGACCTCGGTTTTTTGCCGGCCGTGACGACGCTGGCGGCGCTCCGGCTCGAGCTCGGTCTCGACGCGCTCGGGCAGGGCGGGGTACCGGCGCTGCACGACGCTTCGAGCTTCGTTGGCCTTGGCTTTCGCCTCAGCGCAGACGCGCGGCTCGAGCTGCGTGCGTTCCCGTTCGATACCGACTACCTCCGGCTGGGTTACTTGCACGCGCTCGATTGGGGCGGCACGAATGTCGGCCGGCGTGAGTCGGTATTTCTGCAGCAAACTGGCGGCGCTCCCGGCGCCGAGCTGAGCCTGCTGGCGCGGCAGCTGCGGCTCTTCGCCGGCGTCAAATGCGCGAATGTGCCCGACCTGCTCAGCGGTCAGCGTCGGCTGTGGGGCGCGCTCTCGGGCGGCAGCTTCGCGCTCGCCACGCCGTTCAGTCTCGACGCCGCTTTTGGCTATTTTCAGCGCCCTCTACCGGGCGGTTCGAGCTTCGTCGAAGGCGCGTCGCTGCGCCTGGTGTGGCATCACGGGGTCCGCGAGCCGGAGCTCGCCGCCGAGCCCTTTCGAGCGACGTCGTTCCGTGAGGATCCCGAACGGCTCGGTGCCCCAGAAATACCCGGTTTTGCCCTCGCGCTCGAAGCTGTCACGCTGGTCGGGGCGGGGCGGCGTGTGGAGGCGCCGACTCAACAGTCGCTGTCAGCGGCGCCGGCGGCGGCGCTCTACGGTTCCGTGCGCGGCCGCTCGCTGGCCGGCCACGCTGCGATCAGCTGGCGCAGCTTGGCGTTCGTGCGGCGCAACGACCCGCGCGCGCAGGCCGCGGACACCGAGCTTCGCGCCACGGCCTTGCCGGAGCTCGGGGCCTGGCTGGGCGCGAGCATGGTCAACGCTCCGTTTCATCTGGTGCCAAGCATCGAGCTCGGTGCGCGTCTGCCCGCCGCCCTGCAGGCGCAAAGCGCGCTACGCGGTTTCACGCAGACGCTGGTCGTCAGCGCACCCGCCGGCCTCGAGGCCTTGCCGATTGGCGCTGGCCGCCTACCGACCCTGACGACCCGTCTGGCCCTGCGCTTTCAAGCATCTCCCTCGCTCGCCCTGTCGCTCTTCGGCGAATACACCCGTGACCCGAATCGGACGAGCTTCGTCGCATCACCCGCCGGAGTGACACGCAGCTTTGCGCTTCCCGACTCGTTGTCCGTCCTCACGGCCGCCCAAGCCCGCTTCTAGCTCGTAAAGACCGCCCTGCGCTTTCGGGTATTCGGCCCGCCGGACGGGGCCTTTTCAGCTGGCTTTGGCCAACGAAGTCGGCCGTCGCTTAAGAAGCAGGGGGCCGTTCCGTATCATGAGGTTGCCGTGGTGCGACTTTCTGGCTTGGTTCTATTGGGCGCGCTGCTGAGCGTGGGGCCGTCGGCTTGCGTCTACGATGCCGCGAACCGTTGCGGGCCGCATCAGCTCATCCTCGACAACGATCGCTGCGGCTGCGAGGCGGGCTACGTGCCGGGAACAGCAGGCTGCATTCCCTGCGGCGACAATGAGCGCGAGACGAACGGCGCATGCGTCTGCGTCAAGGGCTTCGCGCGTCCGGCGGACGGCGCTGCTTGCGAGCCGCTTCCCGCGGCGCTGGGCACGGCCTGCGACAGCGAGAGCACGCCGTGTGAACCTGGCAGCAAGTACACGCTCTGCCATGTGACGGACGGCACGTCCGGCTACTGCACGAGCGCGTGCGCCAGCCAGGACGACTGTGACGGTGGCTACAAATGTCACGAAGACGGCGCGGACAGCTTCTGTCGGCGTCCGCCGTTGGGCTACGGCGACAGCTGCAAGACCGACGACGACTGTGCCGGCGGAGAGGCCACCTTTTGCGAAAAGTTCCAGCAGCACATCTGTCTGGTGCCGTGTTCTGCCGGCAAGACCGACGTCTGCTTCGAGGGCGAGAGTTGTTGCGATTTCGTGATCTTTCACCCGATTTGCGTACCGACTGATCAGTGCAGCGCGAACGCGGGCACGGTGGTGCAGTGATGCCGCGCGTCGCGGCGCTCAGCGCGTTCGCTGGCCTTTGCTTCGCGCGCCTCGCTGTCGCACAGAGCGCGGCTGCGCCTGAGGCGCCCCGCGCGACGGCCGAGCCCGCTGTTGCGGCGCCCGTCGCCTCGGCGCCAGCGGTCGTCGCCAGCCCGTCCTCGGCCACGCCAGGTGCCTCGACTCCCGCGAAACCCAATCCCGCACTGCCGGCCGCCGCGCCACAAGCAGCGGCAGACGACTCTTTCACGAGCTCCGACCCGTCTACGGCAGGAGTGCTGGTGGGGGAGGAGGGACCGAAGCTCGAGCTGTATGGCTTCGCGGACTTCAGCTACCTCCATACTTTCGGTTCGAAGACCAACATTCTCAAGCAGTACGTCGGCCCTTACCCGAGCTTTTATGTCGGCCACCTGAATCTTTATTTGGCGTCGACGCTGGGCGAGAACTGGCGGGCGTTGGCGGAGGTTCGCTTCACGTACTCGCCGATGGGCGATGACGATAAACAGGCCGCCGACGGCACTTTCCCCGTGCAAGACACGACCGCGGTCGACTACGCGGAGCTGCAGCGGACTTTCCAATGGGGTGGCATCGAGATCCAGCGCGCGTGGATCGAGTACCAGCCGTTCGACTTCTTGGCCATTCGCGGCGGAGAGTGGCTGACACCGTACGGCTACTGGAACGACGACCACGGCTCGCCCACGATCATCGCGGCGCACAAGCCGTTCCCGATCGGTGACGGCATGTTCCCCGAGCACCAAACCGGGCTCATCGCGCTCGGCAAATACTTCGTTGGCTCGACGGCGCTCGGCTACGCGCTGACGCTTTCGAATGGGCGGGGCCCTTACGACGCGATCCGTGACCTCGACAACAACAAGGCCGTCGGCGGACGCCTGTACGTGGAGTCGTCGGCGCTCGGCAACCTGACCATAGGCGTCGACGCCTATCGTGGTCGCTATACCGCTTCGACCAAGCGTTACCGAGTCGACACGTCGGGGTCGCAGCCAGTGGCGGTCATCTATCGCACGACCGACTCAGCCTACGACGAGCTGAGCCTGGGCGCAGACGTGCGCTGGCTTTACGGCGGCCTGCACGTGCAGGGCGAATTCATGATGAACGAGGCGGCCTACGACGACCGCTACCGGCCTCGAACCGTCGGTTTCGACCCCCGCCCGACGTTTGCCGCAGACTACCGACGCATCGGCGGCTACCTGCTTTTGGGCTATCGCACGCCGTGGCTCAACCTGATGCCGTACGTGATGGCCGAGCATTCGAGCTACACCAATACCGATTTGGCTCCGCCCGTCTGGGCCTACAGCGCGGGCGTGAATATTCGGCCGACGCCCAACGTCGTGCTGAAGGCCGAGATGGCTTACGCGCACTTCCTCGGCATGGGGAGCACCGGCCTCGGAAAGGACGACCTGCCGTACTTCGGTAGCCAGGTCGCGTGGGCGTTCTGAGCATGCGCCGTCAGCTTCTTGCCTTGGTGGCGCTGCTGGGATCGTTGGCGGCCGTCTTGGCTCTGCTGGCGCCGAGCCCTGTGCGCGCGGGCAACGACGTAGCGCTGGCGGTGATCGTTTCGCCCGACAGCAAGCTAGGCAACATCTCGGTTGCCGACTTGCGACGTGTCTTCCAGAGCGAGCGGCTCACGGATCCGGACGGCCTGAAGTTGATTCCTTTGAACCATCCGCCGAAGACCGTCGACCGTGTGGGCTTCGATCAGGTCGTGCTGGGCATGGATGCCGAAGGCGTGGGTCGCTTCTGGATTGACCGCAAGATCCGTGGCGGCAGCGGGCCGCCCCGCACCGTCGAAAGCCTGGCTACGCTGCGTCGCGTCGTCGAAAAACTGCCCGGCGCCATCGGCTATATCCGGCCGGCCCAGCTTTCGAGCGAGGTCCGGGCGATCCGGGTCGACGGCAAACTGCCCGAAGATCCGGGCTATCCGCTCCGCTACCACCCGTAGCCGCGAGCACGGCTCGCAGCTACTTCCTTGTCTTCGGGAGCACAGCTCCCGCCCCAGGAAGTGAATTTCGGTTGGGGCCGGGGCCCCAACCTCCGATTCCCCGGCGCCCCACCCTCAGGTTTTGGGGCCCCAACCCCAAAACACCGACAATTGACTGCACCCCCGCGGTTGACCAGCCGTCGGCCGTGCGTATACTCGCGCGCTCAAAAAGGAATTCGAAAGGAAGCACATGCCCCTCGCGCCAGAGGCCAAGACGTCTACGATCACCAAGTTCCGCACGCACGAGACCGATACCGGTTCGCCTGAGGTTCAGATTGCTCTGCTCAGTCAGCGCATCGAGTACCTGACCGAGCACTTCAAGGTGCACAAGAAGGACCATCACTCGCGCCGCGGCTTGCTGAAGCTCGTGGGACAACGTCGTCGGCTTCTCGATTACTTGAAGCGCTCCAATGTCGAGCGCTACCGCAAAGTCGTGAGCGCGCTCAGCCTGCGCAAGTAGGCTTTCGCTCATTACGCACACATTCTCCCGGGCGCGGGCTTGCCCGCTTTCATCTTCGCTTCGTGGAGCGCTCTCGTCAGCGCTCCACGAATCGAGGCTGAAGGGGGTTCCCGTTCCCGGCGTTTCGTCGCACGTCAGCGACAAATCCCGTTTGGAGGGAGCAACATGTTCGTACGTGAATCTGTGACGGTCGGTGGGCGCCAGCTCACCTTTGAAACTGGTCGCCTCGCCAAGTTGGCTCACGGTGCCGTGCTCGCCACTTACGGCGACAGCATGGTGCTCGTGACCGCGGTCTCGACCGAAGAGCGCCCCGGGCTCGACTTCTTCCCGCTCACTTGTGAGTACGTGGAAAAGACCTACGCCGCCGGCAAAATTCCGGGCGGCTTCTTCAAGCGCGAAGGGCGCCTGCGCGACTACGAAGTGTTGTCGTCGCGCTTGATGGATCGCCCGCTGCGCCCGCTGTTCCCCGACGGCTTCAAGAAGGACACGCAGGTCATCGCGACCGTGCTCTCGTCAGACCGCGAGAATCCGACCGACGTCCTGGCCATGTCGACGGCCAGCGCTGCGCTGCACATCTCCGACATTCCGTGGAGCGGTCCGATCGCCGGCATGCGCGTTGCGCGCGTCGAAGGTGAGCTGGTCGCGCTGCCGACGTTCGAGCAGAGCGCCAAGGCCGACATCGATCTGATTGTCGCTTGCACCAAAGACGCCATCGTCATGGTCGAGGGCGGCGCCGACGAGGCGAGCGAGACCGAGATCATCGACGCGCTGTACTTCGCGTTCAACGAGGCCCAGAAGGTCATCGGCTTGATCGAGAAGATTCGCGCGGCGGTGGGCAAGCCGAAGCGCGAATTTGCGATTCCGAAGCTCGATCCGACGATCGCTTCGCAGGTGGCGCGGTTCGCCGACGAAAAGCTCAAGGTGGCGTGCGTCATCAAAGAGAAGAAGGCGCGCTACGACCAATACAGCGCGATCAAGAAAGAAGTCGTGGCTGCCTTGGTCGCCGAAATGGGCGCCGACGTGTTCGCTACCGTCGAAAAGCTCGTCAAAGAAGAGCTCGAGAACCGCAAGGCCTTCGTGGTGCGCGAAATGGTGCTCAACACCGGCAAGCGCATCGACGGTCGTGACACGACGACCATCCGCCCGATTTCGTGCGAAGTGGGCTTGCTCCCGCGCGTGCACGGCTCGGCGCTGTTCCAGCGCGGCGAGACGCAAGCCATCGTCACGGCGACGCTGGGCACCGCCAGCGACGAGCAGAAGATCGACGCGCTCACCGGCGAGAGCTGGAAGCGTTTCATGCTGCACTACAACTTCCCGCCCTTCAGCACCGGCGAGACCAAACCGATGCGCGGCCCCGGCCGTCGCGAGGTGGGTCACGGCGCCTTGGCCGAGCGCGCGGTCACGCGGCTTTTGCCGTCGCACGAGGATTTCCCGTACACGATCCGCATCGTGAGCGAGATCCTCGAGTCGAACGGCAGTAGCTCGATGGCCAGCGTCTGCGGCGCAAGCCTGAGCCTCATGGATTGCGGCGTGCCGATCAAGAAGCCAGTCGCTGGTATTGCGATGGGTCTCATCACCGAAGGCGGCAAGGTCGCGATCTTGAGCGACATCCTGGGTGACGAAGATCACCTGGGCGACATGGACTTCAAGGTGTGCGGCACCGACAAGGGCATCACCGCCATCCAGATGGACATCAAAATCGAGGGCCTCGAACGCCGCGTGCTGGAGCAAGCGCTCGAGCAGGCGCGCGCCGGACGCATTCACATCCTCGGCAAGATGGCCGAAACCCTTACGGTCAACCGCGTCGAGATCAACCGTTGGGCGCCGCGCATCACGACCGTCAAGGTCAAGCCGGACCAGATCCGCATCATCATCGGCCCCGGCGGCAAGACCATCAAGGGCATCATCGACCAGACGGGCTGCAGCGTCGACGTGAACGACGACGGCACCGTCGCGGTCGCGAGCGCTGATTCGGACGCCGTCAAGCGCGCTATCCAAATCATCGAAGGCCTCACGGCCGAGCCTGAAGTGGGTCGCATCTACAAGGGTCAGATCAAGCGCCTGGTCGACTTCGGCGCCTTCGTCGAGATTCTGCCGAACAACGAAGCCTTGCTTCACGTCTCGGAGATCGCGCACGAGCGCATCGAGAATCCGGCCGACGTCCTCAAAGAGGGCGACGAGATCGAGGTCAAGGTGATCAGCGTCGAGCGCGACGGCAAGGTCCGTCTCACTCGTCGCGAGCTCTTGCCCTTTCCCGAGGGTGAGCTCGGTGAGCAGGCCAAAGAACGCATTGCTCGCGCGCGCGAGCAGGGCGGCGGACCGCCGCGTGGCGGTGGCGGCCGTGACCGCGATCGTGGTGGCGGCCGTGACCGCGGCGGCCCGCGCCGCGACCGTCGCTGACCGAAAAGGTCGCTTCGTCTCAGACGATGCGCAAGGACCGACCGGTGAGCACTTCGTTGTGCGAGCCGGTTCGGTATCCTGCCAAATCGAGCGTGACGTAGGTGAAGCCGTGAGTCTTGCCAGCCTTGACCACGGCTTCTCGTATTTCAGGCGCGAGCAAGCGCGGCAGATCCTCTAGATCGAGCTCGATGCGCGCAATCTGATCGTGGTAGCGCACCCGGCTGCGCCGAAAGCCCAGGCTTCTAAGCGCGGCCTCGAAAGCGCCCACTTGCAGCAAACGCTCCGGCGTCACGCTCGTGCCGTACGGAATGCGGCTAGACAAACAGGCCGCCGCCGGTTTGTCCCACGCGCTGAGCCCGAGTTGCTTCGCGAGCTGTCGCACGTCGGCTTTGGTCATGCCGGCTTCCAAGAATGGGCTGCGCACGCTCGCCAACTTGGCGGCTTCGAGACCCGGACGATAGTCGCCGAGATCGTCCAGATTCGTGCCGTTGACGACGTAACGCAGTTGCCACTCGGCGCGTTTACGTTCAGCGATCTCGTACAGCTCGCTCTTGCAGTGAAAACAGCGATCGGGACCGTTGGCAGCGTAGCCGGGGCGGGTAAGCTCGGAGCTTTCGACCAGCCGATGCTCCGCGCCTATCTCGCGCGCGATACGCACGGCGTCGTCGTGTTCGCTCTCGGGCAAGCTGGGGCTCACCGCGGTCATCCCGATGGCTTTGTCACCGAGCGCTCGGTGGGCGACCGCCAGCACCACGGCGCTATCGATGCCGCCGGAGTAGCAGACCAGCACCGACTCGGCGGCGCCCAGTAGCTCGAGCAGTCGGTTCAGTTTGAGCTGGGCCTCGCCACTCATCGGGTCAGGCATATCACGGGGCCACGCGGCCAGCTCCCGTTGTGGGGAGGGCCCCCCAAAAGGAGCGCTCTCAAAAGTTCCGCCTTCCTCATCCGTCCGCCACGCGCGTCCCGCAGACTGACGCCACCGTCACCCTCAATCTGCCGCCAAAACCCAAGAGAACGAAGGCCGAGATGACGCGCGGGCGAAACCTATCTGAAAGCCTCGAGCACGTAGGCTTGCGCGGTAGGGCAACCCTCAACCGATTTGAGCCGTTTTGCCCCTTCACGCCCCGCGCCGCGCGAAGTATGTAGGAACTCGGCGCACTGCACACGCAAACAGGAGACCGCAAGCAAATGCACGTCAAAGGTATGGTTCAGGTCGCCGGCGTCACGTACCGCATCGTCCGTATCGAGCGAGGCCAGTACGACGTGGTGCGCATTCTGGACGACCAGCGCGTGGGTCAGTTCCGAACGATTCCGCGCGTCGAGGTTACCGCCGCGTCCGCCCCTGACAACACCATGGCCGAGATCGCCAAGGCTGCCGTCAAATGGGGCAAGACGAGCTGGGTCGGCCGCCTTAGTTTCGCGTGAGCGCCAGCGTTCCTAGGGGTGCGCCAAGCGCAGCGCGCGTCCGAGTCGGGACGCTCGAGCTCGACGCGTTGAGCAGGGCGCAGGCCCTCGATGCCATCATCGAGCTGGTGCGCGCAGGTCGCGGCGGCACGGTATTTACGCCGAACGTCGACCACATCGTGCAGGCCGAGCACGACCGGGCGTTCTGCGACGCCTATTCGCGCACGTCGCTGTCGCTGGTCGACGGCACGCCGGTGCTGTGGGCTGCCCGCTTGCTGGGGACCCCGCTGCCCGAGAAGCTTTCGGGATCCGACATGTTCGACCCGCTGCTCGAACGCGCGGTGCGCGAGAAGCTGCGCGTCGCGCTGCTAGGTGGTGGGCCCGGTGTTGGCGAGCTTGCCGCCAAAAACCTGCGCGAACGCTGGCCCGACCTGCAGCTCGTCGACACGCTGGCGCCGCGCCTGGGCCTTTCGGCCTCGGAAGAAGAGCGCGTCTGCGTGGAACGCCTGCGGCAGGCCAAAGCCGATTTGATCTTCGTGTGCCTGGGCGCGCCGAAGCAGGAGCTGTTCAGCGATCGCAATCGCCAGGCGCTCGCTCCCGCGGTCTTGGTTTGCTTCGGAGCCGCGGTCGACTTCGCGGCTGGCACGCTGCCGCGCGCGCCCGCTTGGGTGTCCAGCGCGGGCTTGGAGTGGGCGTTTAGGCTTGGGCGCGAACCGCGCCGGCTCGCGGCGCGCTACTTGCTCCGCGATCCGGAGTTTTTGAAGATTGTCGCGCTGCAGGCCCTGTCGCGCAGCGCTCGCAGCGAAGGCTAGCGAAGCAGCACGCGCAGCGCGCCTTCGCCGAACTGAATGGTCGCGGATTGATCAGCGTTGGCGATCGCGACGGCTTGAACCAAGTCGGCAACCGGTTGCAAATCTCGCGGCTTGTCCAGTGATGGCGCGTGAATCACCACGACGTGATGCTGGTCGCGAAGCTCGCGGATCGCGCGCTCGAACGCTTCGGCTGCCAGCTGTCCCGGAGAGCGTAGTCGGCCTTCGGCCAACACCTGAAGATGGGGGGAGCAGCGCACGACGATCCAGGGTCGTGACTGCTGTTCTTGGCGGCGGGCCATCAGCTGTTGCGAGAATCCGGCGCCCGCCGGCGCCGCGATCGACAGCGCCTGGTGAATCTCAGGGCTGTCGAAATCAGCTTCCACGAGCAGAACGAGCACGCCCTTTTGCGACAGCGCCAACGCCAGACCCGCTGCAAGCTGCGCCCGGCCCGGTCCGCGCACACCCGTGACCGCCAAGGTCAGCCGCTTGGACGAAACTTCTTTGAGGACCGCGTCACGCAGCGTAATCACCGCGGGGGTCGTCGGGTCTATGTTCGGACGCCAGCCGGGAGGCACGTCGTGCTGAATCAGCGGCGGGGCGGTGGGGCTCGGCGCTGGCGCAGGCCCAGGTGCCGTCCACGCCTCCGCCGGCTCGGGCCCGCCTCGAGAGCCAACGGGCTCGCTGTACGGCGGTCGCTCCTCGCGAGCCGCGACGACTTCGAGGGGCACCATCGAGCCCATGACCTGCGTCTTCCAGCGGCCACTGCGCTTGCGCGGCGTAGGATCTTCTTGTTGTAGAGGACCGGGCGGAGGCAATGTCTCGAAGCGAGCCGCCCACGCTTCGGCAGCCGGGTCGAGCGCCGGCGGGCGGCTCATGATCTGCGGCGAGCCGTCGCCCTGAGGTGGCGACGAGCGTCGCGTGACGGGCGCGGGGGTGTGCGCTGGCGGGTGTTGCGACTGCAGCGGCGAAAGGCGTTCGACCGACGTGCGCGCGCCGGCGGCACCGCGCTCCATGGGCGGTGGATGCGACGACGAGACCGAGTAGCTGCCAGCGCCGGGTGGCGGCCGCGAGCCGAAAAGCGGCGCAGCCGTGCGAGGCGGCGCGCTCGAAGTCTGCGCGAGGGCCGTATCGGCCAAGGCGCTCGTCGCTGCCTCTGCTGGAGCGTGCAAACCGCCTGGGGTGGTGTGCGAGCGCCTGGGCTCAGCGGCTGGAGGCGGGCTACTGCCGGAGCCCGAATGTGCCGACACCACCAGCGTGCGTTGCACCGCGATCGGTCCGGGCGGTTCCGAGCCCGCGCGCCCGCCTGCTAGCGGCGGATCGCTGCGCTGGGGCGGCACATCATTTCGAGGCGGGGGAGGCTCACTGCCCGCAGTCCCCGCCTGGCCGATCGATGCGGCCTGGGCGCGGGCCATGGAAGGCACTGCTGCCGCTGCGGGTAGCGCTGGCGGCGGTGTGCTCGGCGCGAGCTGCGCCGGCGGCGGATCACTGCGCTGCCCGCCCGGCCCGCGTGATGCCTGCCGTCGGACCGGCTCGGGCTTGCGCGGTAGCGCGTAGGCCACCATGGCAGCTGCGAGTGACAACAGTGCCGCCACGATGCTGAGCACGAGCCGGTTGGGTGTGAGCGGCGAGCTCGGTAGCGCGGCGTGCGCGGTAACATGGGCCGCGACGCTGGCCGGGATGACTCCCCCGACGGCAGCTGCCTCTTGGGCTTGCTGGGCGCTCGCTAGGTCGGCCAGCAGAGCTCGCCACTGAGCCGTCAGCTCAGGCGAAACCTTGGGCGGCGTCGCTGGGCGGGGCTGCTTGAGAGCTGCCTCGCGCCGCGCGATCGTCATTTTTAGCTCGGTGAGCCGCCGATTCAGAAGCTCGGGGTCCTCGGTCGGCTCAGCATAAGGATTGTCGTTCGATCCGTTGGCAAGCCGCGTTTCAATCTGTCGTTTTTCGGTGCGGAGCACGTCGAGCCCGCTGTCGTCCGAGCCTCCGTTCTTGTCGCCGCCGGTTTGCTCCAGGGTCATTTCTGGATGCGCGGTTAGAAAATCGGTGACGGCGCGCGTGCGTGAGGCGAGCGCAAGCGCAAGCGCGTTGTCGACGGGCGATGCCGCCAACTTCGGAACGAGGCTCACCGCGCGATCGACGAGCCTGTTGGCGATGCGCTGCACGCTCTGCGGATCGCTGCCTCGAAATTCGACCACGAATCCGACTGCGCCGCGCGACTGTACGCGGATGCCGGCGCGCAGCCGTCCGATCGGGTCCGGCGAGCGCAGCTCGGGCGGCAAGTCCATCGCCGCACTGGCCAGCTCTTCTCGTCTGAGCAGAGACGCCTCGATGCTGCCGGCGAGAGCCACCGGGTTCGCCGGCGCCGGGGCGCCATCGAGCACGAAGGTCGCCTCGGTTCCGTAGGTGCGCGGCCACAACGCAACGGCGGTCGCTGAAAGCAGCAACACCGAACCGCCTGCGGCCAGCGCTGTGACGCGCCGCCCTCCATCCGAGCCACTCTGCGCCGGCGGGGGGCGAGAGCTAGGCGACGCCTTCGGAGGACTCTGAGTCATGGAAAAACGGAGCGGCGGGCAGGGGAAGTCTGCCCTTTGGGGCGTAATTGTGCACGCCCAGCGCGAGGGCGGGCAACATATGGTTCTTCAGGTTGCGGCTCCGTGTCCGGCAGGCCGGGTCACGAGCCGGTGCCGCCGAGCACGACCGGGATCGTACGGGCGAGCACGTAGATATCCAGCCAGGGCGACCAGCTGCGAACGTATTCGACGTCCATGTGCAGGCGGCGCTCGAAGGTAGAGGCGTTGCGCTCGGTCACCTGCCAGATGCCGGTGATGCCGGGTTTAACCCGCAAGATAATGGCCTCTTTCTGATCCATTTCCGGGATCTCGCGCTCGAGGTAGGGGCGGGGCCCGACCAAGCTCATGTCGCCGACCATGACGTTCCAGAGCTGAGGCAGCTCGTCCAGGCTGTACTTGCGTAAGAACCGCCCGACGCGCGTCACGCGCGGATCGACCGTCAGCTTGTGGAACTCCTCGTATTCGGCGCGAAGCTTGCTGTCACGCTCGAGCATTTCGGCCAGGCGCTTCTCGCCGTCGCCGTGCATGGTACGAAATTTAAGAGCCGGGAAGCGCACGCCGTCTTGGCCGAGCCGCTTCTGGCGATAGAAGATCGCTCCGCGCGAGTCGAGAGCGATCAGCAGCGCCACGAAAAACAGGATTGGGCTCGCGAGCAGTAGCGCCAGTCCGGTGATGGTGATGTCCATGGCACGCTTGGCGATGCGCGGACCGGTGAGCAAGAGCTGCCTTCGCACCTCGATACCGAGCACGCCGCCCAAGTCGCGCGTGGCGGCTCCGAAATAGGCCAAGTCGAACAAGTCTGGGATGGCGAGCACGCTCTGGAAAGACTCGGCGTAGCGTTCGATGATTCCGAGCAGCGCCGAAGCATCCGCTTCAGGCATGGCTACGACCGCGAAACGGATCTTGAGGCGCTGCGACAGCACGGGCGCAAGCTCCAGGCTGCCCAGCACCGGGACTTCTTCGATGGTAGAGAAATTGGCCCACGCCGAGCGCGTCGACGGGCTATCGGGCGTAGATTTGGGTGGCTCGCCGCTACTTTCAGGCACGGCTTCGACCTCGATGTCGTCGTCGCCCCACGTGGCGCGCAAGGTGCCGTGCCTGAGCGGATCGTCATCGAGCACGGCTACTGCCTTCAGGCCGAGCTGCGGGCGGCGTTGCAGTGTGCCAACCACCGCGCGGCCGACGCGCCCCGCCCCCAGCACCACGACCGGCTGACCCCACCAGCGCCGCGCCGCGAATTTCCAGCGCAAAGTGGCCCGGAAGATGGGCACGAGCAAAATGCCGACTAGCCAGGTCAGGACCCACGCCACGTGCTGCACGCCATCCCAGCCGCCGCTGCGCACGATGAACGATACCAGCCACATGCCTGCGCACACGAAGCTGATGGCCAACGTGCTGCGCCGGATCTCTTCGGGGGGGCTCGGCGGCGTGGCCGCGTACAGGTGCACGTAGGTAAAAATCAGCAGACACAAAGGTAAGACCGCCAGGATCCCGTAGCGTTGCACACGGCCCGGCGCGTCATGCGTGATCAAGAGCCAGGCCAGGCCCGTGCCGATGGCCAAACCAAAGGCATCGCCCGCGATGATCACGAGCTTGGTGAGCCGCGGTCGGCAATGCACGGTCAAGCCCATCAGCGAGGGGGCCTGACGCGCGCGCGTCTCGAGCTCGCGCACTTTGCCCTTGTCGCGCGTGACCCGCACCTGCTCGAGCAATGCTTCGGCGATGGCGCGACCATCACAAGCGCCCATGCGCTTCAAGATCGCTCCGAGATGCCCGCCCTGTTCGGTCTGCAGCTTCAGCGCGTCGCGCAGTTGTTGGGGCGTGATCTGCTCTCGCCGCAGCAACACTTGCCCCAGCTCGTCACCGCGCTTGCGACGCCGCTTGTAAAAAGCGGGAACCTGCTGGTTCGCGTCTTCGCTGGGCTCAGGCGGCGCTACTTCCGTCAACTTAGTTCGGGGGTCATAGCGCTAGTGCGCTTCAGCTGGAAGGGCTGCGCGCGCGCGGCGTCAGATCGAGACGTTCGCACCACTGCAGTGGCGGATTTGTCCAGGCCGCGACTACTCCGCGAGCACCTTGCGAAAATAGCCGATCGTTTCCTTGAGGCCGTCTTCGAGGCCGACTTTCGGTTCCCAGCCGCCGAGCTTGCTCTTGGCGAGCTCGATGACGGGCTTGCGTTGCCTGGGATCATCTTGCGGCAGGGGCATGAATGTCAGCTTGGACTTGGATCCGACGAGCGAGAGCACCTTCTCGGCCAGCTCGAGCATCGTGAACTCTCCGGGGTTACCCAAGTTGACCGGCCCCGTGAAGGCGCCGTCACTGTCCATCATGCGCAGCATGCCCTCGACCAGGTCGTCGACGTAGCAGAACGAGCGCGTTTGCGAGCCGCTGCCGTAGATGGTGATGTCTTGGCCACGCAGCGCCTGCACGATGAAGTTGGAGACGACGCGCCCATCATTCGGGTGCATGCGCGGGCCGTAGGTGTTGAAGATGCGGATGACCTTGATCTCGACCCTGTGCTGACGGTGATAGTCGAAAAACAGCGTTTCCGCGCAGCGCTTGCCCTCGTCGTAGCAGCTGCGAATGCCGATCGGATTGACCTTGCCCCAATACTCTTCGGGCTGCGGATGCACTTCTGGATCGCCGTAAACTTCGGAGGTCGACGCTTGCAGAATGCGGGCCTTCACACGCTTGGCCAAGCCCAGCATGTTGATGGCGCCGTGCACGCTGGTCTTCGTGGTTTGCACCGGATCGAATTGGTAGTGAACCGGCGACGCGGGACACGCCAAGTTGAAGATGCGGCTGACCTCGACGTAGAGCGGGAAGGTGACGTCGTGTCGCATCAGCTCGAACAGCGGGTTCGAGAACAGGTGCTGCACGTTCTTCTTCGTGCCCGTGAAGTAGTTGTCCACGCACAGCACGTCGTCGCCTCGGGCCAAGAGGCGCTCGCACAGGTGCGAGCCGATGAAACCTGCACCGCCGCTCACCAGAGTCTTCTTCATGGTCCTCGCTCCATACCCACACTGTCCGCGTGCGTCGAGATGAGTCAGCTGTCGCGGCTCAGCGTCAGCTTCCGTCAGATCGCGAGATTCGGCGGCCGCGAGGCCGGACCCGTCCGCACGGCTACTCGCACTGTGCGGCGCGAATATGGCTCATGAAGGCATTCGGCGGCAGCCAGGCGCCCTGATAGTAGTAGTCGAAATTCCGGGTAAGACCGGTGCCCTCGCCGAGGTCGTTCCAGGTGGCCATCATTGCCAGGTTCGAGGTCGCGGACGCCGCCAAGTACTTGTCGAGCAGCTCGGGGCCCTTGACGATCTGGTCATTAGCCGTTGCCAGCCGGCCGGTGTTCTCGCGCCCCACGGTGTCCCACTTGGACATGAAGTGATCGAACGTGACGCCCCTCATGTCGGAATGGCTGATGGCTCCGGCCTGAAAGGTGTTCCAGCGAAACTGGGCATCCGCCACGTCAGCCGTCGCCGGGTCTTGAAAGAAGGCCCGATCGATGACCAGAAACAAGTCTTCGTTGAACTCGGCCTTGAACAGCTCTTTGAGCCGAGCCAGCGCGGCGCCGGACTTCGGCTGATTCTTGATCGTTCCGGCGTTGTAGAAGGCGAGCAGCGGTTTGCCCTGGTAGCGGTACCAATACTTGCTGGGTACCGCTGTAAAGTACTGATGCCACTTTTGGTAGATGAGCTGGGCAGACGCTTCGGGATCGCCGAAATCCGGGGTCTGGCTCCAAGGCGTTCCGCTCTTGCCCCAGCCCCAGGTGTCGTCGAACATCGCGATCTGGATCCCTCCGCCGATGTCGTCGAGGGCGGCGACCAGGTGGGGGAGTTGATCCAGGTCGGGACCGAAGGTGTTGAGCAGTAGGAATTGCAGCCCGCTCCAGCGCGCGTCGAGCAGCTCACGCCGCCAAAATCCGCCGTTTTTTGGGTTGTAGTAACCAACTTTGGCGGTATCGAACGCCAAGAGCTGAGAGGTCGTGCTCATGCCCGGCGCATGCGTGTTGGCCCAATCTAGCCCGCAGTTCACGCCGCTTGGGCACTCGCTCCAGTACATGAGCACCGCACCCATGTCGCGCGTGCCCTTGCGCGTGCACGCAGCCGTCAGCTCGACCTGCTGCTCCCAAGGATCGGTATAGTTGAGAACGCAATTGCGCGAGGCGCGCATGCACAGCGTGCGCACGACGTCGACGCGTCGCACGTAGGCGACGGTGCGCAGCTGATTGGACAAGTCCGTGACCGTCGCCGCGTCCGGTTCGGTGCCTTCGATTTGGCAGTGAGCGGCGCGCACGAAGACTTCGGGCGCGTTGCCCAGGTTCACGTCGACGGCATTGGTCTTTGCACAGGGACCGGTCCACTCGGCCCGGAGCTGGAAGTCGGTGTCCTGCGGCAAGGGCTGCATTGCGGCCGCGCCGCCACTGCTAGCGCTGCCGCCGGTCGCGACGACGTCATCATCGTCGTCGCCCGTGGCTTGGCCGGAGCCGCGCGAGCACGCGCACGAAAGCAGCACCGAAAGCGCGATCCACTTAAGCAATCTCATGCCAAATATTCCTCGAAATGGCCCGCTGTGGTCGCGGGGTCGGCGCCTGCCAAACCCTCGGCTTCGCGCGACCGTCACTCCAGGAACGCTACGTCGTCGAGCGTGAAATCCCACGGAATTGCATCTTTGGACGTGAAGTTCAAAGCGACGATCGTTTTGACGTCGAACTTGACCTTGTCACCCCAACCGGTTTGCTTGAGCTCGTCCCAGGTGACCTCGTAGGTCTTGGGCTCGTCGCTCAAGTCCTTGATCAACTTCATGTAGTGGTCGTAGCATTTCTTGCAGCGACCGAACTCGGGCATGGTCGCGACCGTACCGATCAAGAACTTCATCGGCGTCTTGCCGGAGGCCTTGAATTTGATGCCGCGGTACTTGCTGGCGTCGACGGGCGTGAGCATGGGCGCGCCGATCAGGTTCGTGCCGACGCCGCCGCCCCACTCGGTGTAGCCCTTGCCGGTGGTGTGCAGCGCGCCACCCTCGACCGCCGTCATGAACTCA
>Ga0307516_10003247_pt1 | contig 21096 bp, 19 predicted proteins | sample 19_EM_MG_FD_203310 | JGI IMG/M metagenome (GOLD analysis project Ga0307516, IMG submission 203310) | Populus trichocarpa ectomycorrhiza microbial communities from riparian zone in the Pacific Northwest, United States - 19_EM | ecosystem: Host-associated > Plants > Roots > Unclassified | place...
GTTTCTCGGACTTCACCCAGATCGGCAACAAGGCCGCCACCCAGAACGGCGAGGTGTAAAGAAAGACGGTGAGACGGGACGCGCTGGTGTACTGCAGGCCCAGGTACAGGCAGGCAAACTCGGCCGCGAACAGGCTGCCGGCCAGCAGCCCTGCGCGCAGCGAGCCGTCGGCCGCAAACAGCCTGACACCGCGCCAGGCGCACCACAGCAGGAGCAGCACGGTGGCGCCGGCAAAACGAATCGCGGCCTGGAAAGCCGGCGGCACTTCCACCAGCGTGGCCTTGACCAGCACCTGCTGGAAACCCCAGAACAGGCAGCAGGCCAGCAGCAGGGAAATCGAAACCGTATCCAGGTGGGTTTTGCGTGTGCTCATGGCGTGCATGTTAGTCGCGACCGGAAAATCGCCGGTGGGTTCTGCGCAGGCGTCATCCTGCAGGGTTCTGGATGCTCACAACGGATGCTCGGTGTAAAACCGGCCGCCGTGGAACAGCAAGGGCGCCGCGCCGGCGCGGTGCGCGCAGCGCTCCACCTCGCCGACAAAAATCACATGGTCGCCTTCTTCGTAGCGGCTGCGGTTGAAACATTCGAAGGTGGCGGCAGCACCCGCAAGCAGGGGTGAGCCGCTGCTGCCTGGAGACCAGGCGACGCCGTCCCAGCGGCCTTCGCGCCTGCCGGAAAAGCGCTCGGCCAGTTCCTTCTGGTCGGCGGCCAGGATGTTGATGGCATAGTGCGAGCCGGCGCTCAGCGCCGGCAGGGAAGCAGCGGCCCGCGCCAGGCTCCAGAGCACCAGCGGCGGCTCCAGCGAAACGGAATTGAAGGAGTTGGCGGTCAAGCCGATCAATTCACCGTCCTGGCCGCGCGCCGTGACGATGGTCACGCCGGTGGCAAACATGGCCAGGGAGGCGCGAAACTCGGCGGATGAAAAACTCGGGCGGCCAGCCAGGCCTGGGCGAACGGGAGACGACATGCGGCTAATTTACCTGAAGCGGCGTGAACCGGACGTCGCGCCCACGCCAGGGTCCGGCGCATAAAATTGGTGCATGCGTATTTCTTGCACTGCTGCCGTCCTTGCCCTGTTGGTGAGCTCAGCGTCGGCCCGGGCTGCGGGGCCTTGCGACGAGTTCGCGCGCAAGCTGCCCAATGTCAAACGCGCCCTGTGCCAGGCGGCCGGGCTGGAAGCCAGCGCCGCCCGTTCGGTCCAGGGCCGGCCGCTGTGGGTGCGCGACATCCAGCCCGAGGACGCCCGCCTGCGCGTGCTGGTGCTGGGCGCCATCCATGGCGATGAGCTGTCGTCGGCCTCGGTGGCGCTGCACTGGATACAGCTGGCCGGCCAGACCCCCGCGCCCTGGTCGCAGGGCATTCACTGGCGCTTTGTTCCCGCGCTCAATCCGGATGGCCTGCTGGCCACGCCGCCGCGCCGAGTCAATGCCAACGGGGTGGACCTCAACCGCAATTTCCCGACGCCGAACTGGGAGCGCGATGCGAAGGTCTACTGGGAAAAACGCACGCGCAAGGACCCGCGGCGCTGGCCCGGTCCCAAGCCGCTGTCCGAGCCTGAATCGGTTTTTCTGCACAGCGAGATACAGCGTTTCAAACCCAACCTGATCGTCAGCATCCACGCGCCTTATGGCGTGCTGGATTTCGACGGGCCGTCGGTGCCGCCGTCCAAGCTCGGTCGCCTGTACCTGGACCAGGTGGGCATTTTCCCCGGCTCCCTGGGCAACTATGGTGGCGTGCACAAGGGCGTGCCGGTGGTCACCATCGAGTTGCCCAATTCGATGCGCACGCCGCTGGACGCAGAGATGCGCCAGATGTGGCTGGACCTGTTGCGCTGGATGAGTGAGCGCATGGGCCCCAGCGAGCCGGTCCGGCCGATGCGCATCCCCTAGCGTTATTTCATAACAAAAAGTCCTGTAGCCCTTGTCGTACAAGGGACGCCAGCTATTAAAACAGGAGCAATGCTGCCTCAGCGGCGCTTGAGCTTGTTGTAGGTGGCGTCCATGACCGGGCGTTTGCCGGTGTCCTGCAAGCCGCGCCGCAGGTCGGTGTGGGCTTGCTGGATCTGCGGATCGATCGCTGCGTCCGTCATGTCGGTGGACTGGTCGCGTTCGTGTGGCAAGGCCAGGCCGGCCTCGTCGGCATCGCGCAGTGCCTCGGCCCGGTCAGGCCTCTCGCGGTCAGGCGCCGGGGTTTTGGCCGGCATGCCCTGGCTGCTGCCGGGTTCGCGTTGCGCCTGCTTGCCGGCGGCTGTACTGGAACTGGAGCCCATGGTGTATCCCCTTCACTGTCAAACCCAAAAGTACTACTTTGGACGAAGAGGCTGGCGCGCGCTGTCAGGACATGCGTGTGACCGCTGTAGGAGGTCGGCTGGACGGGTCTTCTGCCGCTGCAAATGCTGTGCAATTGGGGTCTAACGTACTACGATGGCCTCAGCAGCTTGTAATACGGGGCCTGCCATCGCCTGATGCGCGACAGGATGCCCGCGACCGCCCCCGATTCCCTGCGCAAAGAAAGGCACAAGGCACTGGCATGTTGAGTAACTGGGGACTTCGTTCCCGGCTGGCCTTGCTGGCCGGCATTGCGCTCTTGCCGCTTCTCGGCATGTTCGCGCTGATGGCGGCGGACAGGCAGAAAACCGCGTTCCGGCTGGCCCAGTCCAGTCTGCAGTCGGATGCACAGCTGTTGGCAGCCATGCAGCAGCCCCTGGTCGATGCCGCCCATCAGCTGCTGGCAGGCACGGCCAGCGCGTTTTCCATCGGCCAGGCCGGCCTGTGCAAAGACTACCTGTCCCGTTTGCAGGCCAGGCCCTTTGCGTATGTGGACCTGGGTGTGATGGCGCCCGACGGCACCCTGCTTTGCCATGCCCAGCCTGCCCGTCTCGGGACCCCGGCTGGCCACGAACCCCTGCTCGGCAGCGCCGTCGCCAGCCGGCAACTGGTGATCGGCGAGCATGGCAGCGCCACCCGCAGCGGCGCATCGGGTGTCGCTTTTGCCCTGCCCGTGTACAGCGAAGCCGGCGCGCTGACCGCAGTGGCCTTCACCGTTGTCGACGCACGCGCCTTTGGCGCCGCCTGGGCCGACAGCAACAGCCTGTCCACAACAGCGCAAGCGATCCTGACCGACCGCAAGGGCGCCATCCTGGCGGCGTACCCCGCAGGCTCGCTTGCGGTCGGCAGCCTGCCCGACGATGCGGCGATCCGCGCCTTCCTGCGCGATCCGCAGGCTGCCGCCAGGCCCGGGGCGCCGGACGGCGCGCCACCGAGTCTGTATGCCCTTGCCCCGGTGCCGGGCTTGGCGCGTGATGCGCTGCATGTGGCGACCAGCCTGCCGGTCACGGCGGTGGCGGGGACATCGCGCCAGGGCCTGGCGCTCGAGCTCGGCATGTTGCTGGTCGCCGCGGCCTTTGGCATGGCCTGCGCCTGGTGGCTGGGCAAGCGCCTGGTCATCCTGCCTGCCCAGGCCATCCTGCGCGAGGCCAATGAGCTGGCCGTCGGCAACCTGGCCGCCCGCGTCGAAGTGGGGCCGGCCTACCGCGGCGAGCTGGGTCACCTGGCCCGGACCTTCAACCGCATGGCCGAGTCGCTGCAGCTGCGCCGCGCCGAACTCGACGAGGCGCTGGCGCGCATCGGCAAGGAACACCGGCTGCTGAACCTGATCATCAACAGCATGAGCGAAGGCGTGCTGGTGGTGGACGCGCAGGGGCGGTTTTTGCTGTTCAATGCAGCGGCCAGAAAAATCTTCCCCACCGACCACGCCGGCCTGACGCTGGCGCAATGGCGCCAGGACCACGAGGTGCTGCTGCTGGACGGCAAAACCGTTTGCGCCCCGGACGACCGGCCGCTGAGCCGGGCCATCCGCGGGGAAAGCGTGGACAACTGGGATGTGCTGTTGCGCAGGCCCGGCGCCAAGGACCGCGTCCTGCGCAACAGCGTCAGGCCCCTGCACGACGAAACCGGCCAGCTGGTTGGCGGACTGGTGGTGTTTACCGACATCACCGAGCGCAAGTTCACGGAAGATTTTGTGCGCGACCAGGAGCAGGTGCTGGAACTGATCGCCTACGGGGGGCCCCTGGCGCAGTCGCTGGAAGCCATTGTTCTCCTGATCGAAAGCCGCGCACCCGGCAGCCTGTGCTCCATCCTTCTTTGCGAAGGTGCGCATCTGCGCCATGGCGCCGCGCCCAGCCTGCCCGACGACTACAACCGGCAGATCGACGGCCTGGACATCGCCGACGGGGTAGGCGCTTGCGGGACCGCCGCCTTCCTGAAAAAGCCGGTCACGGTGGTGGATGTCGCCGATGACCCGCTGATGCGCAACTTCCTGCCGCTGCTCCGCGAGTTCGGCCTGGAGGCCTGCTGGTCCACGCCGGTGCTTTCCGGGAGCGGTGAGGTCCTGGCCACCTTTGCGATTTACCACCGCTCTCCTTACCGGCCGCAGCCCAGGGACGAGGCGCTGGTGGACACGGCCGTGCGGCTGGCGCGTATCGCCATCGAGCGCGCGCGCGCCGAGCAGGCCTTGCTCGGCAGCGAAGCGCGTTTTCGGGAGCTTGCGGAAAACGTGCAGGACGTGTTTTACAACCGGGACTTCGACAGCGGCCGTTTTCTCTACATCAGCCCGGCCTACGAAGCCCTGTGGCGTCGCAGCCTGACAAGCCTGTATGCCGATTCCGCTTCTTACCGCGAATCCATCCATCCGGACGACCGGGCGCTGGAGGCCGGCGCCAAGGCGCGCCAGGCCAGCGGCGTGATCACCAACCTGGAATACCGCGTGGTCCGGCCGGACGGGGAAATCCGCTGGGTGCGCGACCACTCCTACCCGGTGATCAATGCCGCCGGCAAGGTCGAGCGTGTGGTCGGGACCGCGCGGGACATCACGGACCGCAAGCTGGCCGACCTGGAGCTGACGCGCACCAACCGGGCGCTGCAGATGCTCAGCCGCTGCAACGAAGCACTCACGCGCATGGACGACGAGGCCGAGCTGCTCCTGCAGGTGTGCCGCCTGGCGGTGGACGTGGGCGGCTACCGCATGGCCTGGGTCGGTTATGCCCAGGACGATGCGCAGCGCAGCATCGTGCCAATGGCCCACGCGGGGCATGAGGAGGGGTACCTGTCCTCCATCCAGCTGACCTGGGACGATGCGCAGCCCACCGGCCGCGGGCCGGCCGGGCAGACCATCCGCAGCGGTGAGGTGTGTGTCAGCGAAGACATCGTGCGGGCGACCAACCAGTTTCACTGGCACGAGGCCGCGGCAGCGCACGGCTACCGCAGCGCGGTGTTTTTGCCCTTGCGCGACGCCACCCGCACCTTCGGCCTGCTCGGCCTGTATTCGGCGTCGATGGAAAAACTCGCGCCGGACGAGATCAAGCTCCTGCAGGAGCTGGCCGACAACCTGGCGCTCGGCATCGGCAACCTGCGTTCGCGCCTGGAGCGCAAGCAGGCCCAGGAAGAAGTGCTGCGCCTCAATGCCGTCCTGGAAGAACGCGTGCAGCAACGCACCGCGCAGCTGCAGGCGGCCAACCAGGAGCTGGAGTCCTTCTCGTATTCGGTGTCGCACGACCTGCGCACGCCGCTGTCGGCGATCGACGGTTTCAGCGGCATGCTGGTCAGGGACCTCGGTGACGGCGGCATGCCCAGCGCGCGCGGCAAGCACTATCTTTCACGCATACGCGCCGGCGTCGCGCAGATGGGCGAGCTGATCGACGCCCTGCTGTCGCTGGCCCAGGTTTCAAAAACCAGCCTGCGCTGGGACCAGGTCAACCTGAGCACGCTGGCGGCAACGGTGCTGGACGGTTACAGCGAACGCGACCCTGGCCGCAGTGTGCAACGGCAGATCGAGCCCGAGCTGTGGGCCCGGGGCGATGCGCGCCTGTTGCAGCAGGTCCTCGACAATCTGCTGGGCAACGCCTGGAAGTTCAGCGCCCAGCAGGCGCAGGCCCGCATCAGTTTCGGGCGGGTACCGGGCGATGAGGGGGAAGCTGTTTACGTGGTGCGCGACAACGGCGCGGGGTTTGACATGGCCTATTCCGAAAAATTGTTTGGCGCCTTCCAGCGCCTGCACACGGTGACGGAGTTTGAGGGCACCGGTATCGGCCTGGCCACTGTGCACCGCATCGTGGCGCGCCATGGCGGCAGGATCTGGGCCGAGTCGGCCCCGGGTCAGGGCGCCGCGTTTTACTTCACGCTGGGCGACGGGGCACAGCCTCAGGAGCGATAGCGACGGCAGGGACCGGCCGCAAGGCGGCAGGCGTGCGGCAACGCCTAGAAACCGCGTTGCCTCAGGGTCTCGCGCAGGTTCTCCGCCTTGCCCGCATCGAACAGGCCACCGGCCCGGGCCAGCACCTCGCCCTGGCGGTTCACCACCACCGCATACACCTGGTCGGTTCCGTTCAACCCGGCGGAGCGCACAAAATCGTCGCGGTTGGTGAACACCGGCATCATGCGGGCGCGCTCGGCGTCGGCCGGGTACTTGCGCAGGAGCTTGTTTTCGATATCGTTGCGCCCGGCCACGCTGCCGGGGTCGTTGAGCACCGGCATGCGCAGCCAGCTGATCGACGGGTCCCCATGGAGGTTCAGGCCCTGAACCCAGCCTTCGATATGGGCCTGCTGGGCGCCGCGGAAGGTGATCAGCGCAAGCGTGCGCTCGCCGGGCAGGCCGTGGGGCACCTGCACCGGCTGGCGGTCCAGGGTGCGGGCCATGAAGGCCGGCAGCTGGCCCATGACGCTGGTTTCGTTGGGAGACGCCCATGCCAGTGCAACTGCCGCAAAAGCCGCCAGCAACCAGGCGACGGTGGAGGTCCAGGTGGTTTTCATGATCATTCCTCCGGCCACAAACGGCCGTCGAAGCAAGTAACCGAACAGGGCGAACAAGGCGGTGGACCACAAGCCACATAGCGCTTGCTGCCCTCGCCCAAGATACAGCCAAAGCCAAACAAGCACCCGGACTGATTTGGAACAAAACGTTTGCAACTGTTGGATATTGTTGTGGCGCTTTGGCCAAACCCTGGGGACCGCCGGAGTGGCAGGACGCTTGGGAATAAAATCGGCCCATGAACTCCCGGACCCCTGCTTCCGCTGCTGTGTCCGTCCCCAAGGCCCGGGCAGCCCGACCCACCAGCCCGGCCAGGCTTTCCTTCAAGGCCCAAATGCTCGCGGTGCGCGAGGATGCCATCGTGCAGGCCGTCAACCGCCTGCTCGCCGAAAAAGGTTTTGACCTGATGACGGTGGACCAGGTCGCTGCCGAGGTGGGTGTCGCCAAGGCCAGCCTTTACAAACACTTTCCAAGCAAGGAAGACCTCGCCGCTGCAGCGATGGTGCGCGTGGTAGGCCGGGCCCAGGCCTTTCTGGCCGGGCTGCCCGCCGATGGTGCGCCGCTGGACCAGCTCAAGGCCATGGTGCGCTGGATGCTGACGCTGCAGCTGGCCGGTGAAATGCCTTCCCTGCCGCACCACAACTCGACGCTGCGCACCACGCTCGTCAACAACAAGGCTTACATCGACGGCTTGATGCAGATCAGCGAGCAACTCGGCGGCTGGATAGAAAAGGCCCAGGCTGCCGGGGCGCTGAATGCGAGCCTGCCGCCGCTGCTGGTGCTCTACACCCTGTACGCGCGCGCCTGCGACCCCGTGCTGGAGTTCCTCAAGGCCGGGGGCCAGCACAGCGACGAGGAAGTCATATCGCTGCTGATCCGCACCTGCTTTGAAGGGCTGAACGCGCGCTGACCCGCTGCGCTGACAGCTATCTTTTTAATAGCTGTCAACCCTTGACTGGCGGGGGCTCGGGGCCTATTTTGATCAAAAGATCGGGTTGATAGGCTTGCTGCTCGCCCTTGCGCGCATACCCCAGCGGGTTGGCCACCACGCGGCAGCCGTTTTTCACATAGTCGTTGGCGCAATGGAGATGCCCGTGCAGCCACAGCTGCGCCTGGCCCAGCATGTCGTCCAGCGCATTGCAAAAGCCGGCGGTTCCGGCGGACAGGCCGTAGCGCGGGTCGGCGCTGAGGAGGCTGGGCGCAAAGTGAGTGACCACCACGGTCGGCCCGTCGAAGGGCGTAGCCAGGGCCTGGCGCAAGCAGGCCTGGCTTTGCAGGGCCTGCGCACGCACCGCGTCGGCCAGCATGGGCTGGCCACCGCGCAGGCTGTGGTGACGGCTGAGGTAGAAGTTTGCCGCGCGGAAGGCCTTCTCCCGCGCCTTCAGCTGCTCTCCCAGGCTGGATTCCTGGTCGCCGGCCGCCGGGGTCGACAGCGCGTCGAAGTCGGCCCACAAGGTGCTGCCGATAAAACGCACGCCCTGCATCACCACGGTTTCGCTTTCCAGCCAGACCATGCCCAGCCGCTCACAGGTTTCGCGCAGCCGGGCGTGGGTGGCATCGAAGTCCAGCCCGTCGTATTCGTGGTTGCCGGGAATGAACAGCACCGGTGTCGGCCAGCCGGCGCCGCCTTCTGCCACCGGCCGCGGCGAAAACCGCGCCAGCCCGAAGTCGGCGATCCCGCGTTCTTCCAGCAGCGATCCGTTCTGGTAGGAGCCGATGTCACCGGCCAGCACCAGCACATCGGCGCCGGGCACCGGTTGCGCCGTGAACAGCGGGTTGGACTCGAGGTGCAGGTCGGACAGGAGCTGGATATTCACCCGTTGATTGTGCGGGATACGCCTGCCGGGCTGACGCCGGCCGGACTTTGCGCCGCCTGGCAGGCTTTTGGGACGCCCATGCCGACGGTGGCCCCGCCCATGCCGCTTGCGCATGGAAACCGGGCTTTGGCCATCTTGCAAACCTAGGGAAAACCCTTAACCTTGAGTCATCGCAACTTTTCACCTTGCATGGTGACTTTGACATGACCCGCTTTTTGACTTCCATTGCCCGGTTTTTCCGCCCTTCCGCCCAGGGCCAGGCCGTGCCGGGCGTTGCCCGCAAGCTGATGGAGCGCGCCGGCGCCAACCTCGGCCGTGACCCGCGCCAGGCGCAGGAACTGCGCCGCGCCGCATTCGCCTACCTCAGCGTCGTTCGCTGACACCGGGGCCGCGCGGCCCGACGCTATGAAATCAATAGCTGTTGCCCCACGTGGGACGGAGGCTGAAGGCTGATTTCATGGATATCTTCCCGAACCCGGTGGTCAGGACGAAAACGCCTTGTCGGCCGCCTTGACCAGCGTCTCGCGCAGCCAGATGTGGGCGCTGCGCTGCTGGGAGCGCCGGTGCCAGACCGCATCCACGTGCACCGGCGACACATCAAAGGGCAGCGGCCGCAGCACCAGCTGGTCGGCGATGCCGGTCACGCGCACAAAATGGCGCGGCAGCACGGTGAGCAGGTTGGAATTGGCCACCACCCGGCCCGCCGTGAAAAACTGATTGACGGTCAGCACCACCTGCCGTTCGCGGCCCAGCGAGGCCAGCGACTCGTCGATGAAGCCGAACGGCCGGCCGGAAAAACTCACCAGCATGTGGCGCGCCGCGCAAAAGCGGTTCAGGGTGAAAGGCCCGCTTGCCAGCGGGTGTTCCTTGCGCATCACGCAGACATACTCCCCGTCGTACAGGCGCTTGTGGAAAAAGGGCGTGGGCTCGCCACTTTGCGCACGGGCCGTCAGGTCGGCCAGCACCGAGGGGAAGTAGCCCACCGCCAGGTCGCAGCTTTCCTCGTCGAGCAGGCGCCGCGGATCGCGTGTGGCCAGCGGCACCACGCGCACCGACACGCCCGGCGCCTCCTGCTCCAGCGTGTCGACCAGGCCGGGGATCAGTTCGGCGGCGGTGGCGTCCGCCATGGCCACCACAAACGTGGAGTTGGCGGTGGCGGGTTCAAACTCGTTGGGCGCCAGCGACTCCTGCAGCTGCTGCAGCGAGTCGCGCACGGCGGGCCAGATCGCCAGGGCCCGCGGCGTGGGCGCCATGCCGTGGCCGCTGCGCTGCACCAGCTCATCGCCCAGGGTCTCGCGCAGGCGGCGCAGGGCGTTGCTGACGGCCGGCTGGGTCAGCGACAGGTTGCGGGCGGCGCGCGTCAGGCTGCGTTCGGCCATGACCTCGTCAAAAACCCGCAGCAGGTTCAGGTCCAGGGTGCGGAAGTTGGGCTGGCTCATGGTTTTCTCTCACTAAAGGCACTAAAGGCTCTCAATATCACTGTTGTGAATGTTAATCATCATAAAGATAAAGTTGAGTAACATCAGTACTAACCCTAATATTCGTCTGTGCCTCAACCAATACCGGCGATGGCACTCATCAAAGGAATCCTCATGACCAGCTTTGTCAACACCCAGTACTCCAAAGAGCACACCGGCGCCGACCGGGTTGAGTCGGCATTGCACGCGGCGAGCCAGCTGCGTCAGGGGCTTTCCGGCACGCGGGGCCTGGCCACCCTGCTGTTGTCCGCCATCGTTGCGTCCATCATGGTTGTCGCCTACCAGGTGACCGACAGCGTCGCTGAAGGCCACATGCTGGTGATCTGGATGGCGCTGTGGGCCGTGGCCTTCGCCGGCCTGGCCCTGTTTGCCGGCACGGCACGCAACCTGGCACTGCGCACCGGCGCTGCGCTGGATGCATGGTCGCAGACGCTGGCCCAGGCCCGCGCCGACATCCGCATGTGGGAAGCCGCGAAAAACGATCCCCGCGTGATGGCCGACCTGCGTGTCGCCATGGCTCGCCAGGAAACAGCGGATGACATCGTTGTTGCCGCACCGGTGGCCGAGGTGGCTTCTGCAGCCGCCGGCCTGTCACAGCGCGCCATCCGCCTGGGCAGTTCGGAGCTGCGGGCTTACCAGCGCAACTACATCTGATCGGCTGAGCGCAGGCCGCCTCGCGGCAGCCCAAAAAAAAGCCACCTGATCGGTGGCTTTTTTGCGTTCTGGCGATGGGCCGTGAACACCGGGGACCCCACGCAGGTCGTGCGTGCAGCCCCCTGCAATGGCGCGCAGGGGCCGGTCAGGCCGCCAGACGCTGCTCGATCGCAGCTTTGGTCTCCTCCAGCTCTTTCGGCAGGTGATGTTCGAGTTGCTTGAACAGCTCGGCGTGGAGCTCCAGCTCCTTGAGCCACGCGCCTTTGTCCATGCTGGTGACGGTCTTGAACTGTTCGGCGCTGAAGTCCAGGCCGTCCCAGTTGATGTCTTCATAACGCGGGCTGACGCCGGTGAAGTGGTCCACGCCCTGGCCCTTGCCCTCGATGCGGTCGATCATCCACTTCAGCACGCGCATGTTTTCGCCGTAGCCGGGCCAGGCGAACTTGCCGTCCTCGCCCTTGCGGAACCAGTTGGCGGTGAATATCTTCGGCGGCGTCGCGCCCGAGGCTTCGAGCTTCTTGCCGACGTTGAGCCAGTGCTGGAAGTAGTCGGACATGTTGTAGCCGGCAAAGGCAATCATGGCAAACGGGTCGCGTCGCACCACACCGACCTGGCCGGTGATGGCCGCGGTGGTTTCCGAGCCCATCGTTGCAGCAGCGTAAACGCCCTCGACCCAGTTGCGCCCTTCGGTCACCAGCGGCACCGTGTTGGAGCGGCGGCCGCCGAAGATGAAGGCATCGATCGGCACGCCGGCCGGGTCGTCCCAGGCCGGATCCAGCGCGGGGTTGTTGATGGCGGCCACGGTAAAGCGCGAGTTCGGGTGCGCGGCCTTGGCGCCGGTTTCCTTGGCGATCTGCGGTGTCCAGTCCTTGCCCTGCCAGTCGATCAGGTGCGGCGGCAAGGCCTTGCCCGGGGTGTCCTGCTCCATGCCTTCCCACCAGACGTCGCGGTCATCGGTCAGGCCGACGTTGGTGAAGATCACATCGTGGTCCAGGCTGAGCAGGCAGTTCGGGTTGGTCAGCATGTTGGTGCCGGGCGCCACGCCGAAGTAACCGGCCTCGGGGTTGATCGCGTACAGGCGGCCGTCCTTGCCGGGCTTGATCCAGGCGATGTCGTCGCCGATGGTCGTGACTTTCCAGCCTTCAAAACCTGCCGGCGGCACCAGCATGGAGAAATTGGTCTTGCCGCAGGCCGAGGGGAAGGCGGCCGCGACGTGGTATTTCTTGCCCTCGGGCGAGGTCACGCCCAGGATCAGCATGTGTTCGGCCAGCCAGCCTTCATCGCGGCCCATGTTGGAGGCGATGCGCAGCGCGAAACATTTCTTGCCCAGCAGCGCGTTGCCGCCGTAGCCGGAGCCATAGGACCAGATCTCGCGGGTTTCGGGGTAATGCACGATGTACTTGGTCTTGTTGCAGGGCCAGGTCACGTCCTTCTGGCCTTCGGCCAGCGGAGCGCCCACGGTGTGCACGCAGGGCACAAACTCGCCGTCGACGCCGAGCACGTCGAACACGGCCTTGCCCATGCGCGTCATGATCTTCATGTTGACGCCGACATAGGGGCTGTCCGACAACTCGATGCCGATGTGGGCAATCGGCGAGCCCAGCGGGCCCATGGAAAACGGCACCACGTACATGGTGCGGCCCTTCATGCAGCCGTCAAACAGCGGATCCAGGGTCGCGCGCATCTCGGCCGGCGCCATCCAGTTGTTGGTGGGGCCGGCGTCTTCCTTCTTCTCGGAGCAGATGAAGGTGCGGTCCTCCACGCGGGCCACGTCGGTCGGGTCGGAGTTGGCCAGGAAGCTGTTTGGGCGCTTGGCTTCGTTGAGCTTCTTGAAGGTGCCGGCGTCGACGAGTTGCTGGCACAGGCGCTGGTATTCGGCGTCGCTGCCGTCACACCAGTAAATGGTGTCGGGTTTGCACAGGGCGGCCATGTCGGCGACCCAGGCAATCAGCCGGGCGTGTTTGACGTAGCTGGGCGTATTGAGATTCAGCCCTTGCATGGCAGGATGGTTCATCGGGAAGCTCCAAAGTTAAAAAGCGTGATTTCGACAAACCCCTGAGGACCGGACAGCCGGGGCTGCCACATCGGGACGCCTGTCGGAATGGCGCTCATATCGCTTCGAAATACCGGTGATGACCTGTTTTGCGGGGCGCTGCGGGGCCACCCGAAAAATTCATTTTAAGAACATCAACGGGAGTTACCTCGGAGGTACAGGCAAAAGATATGCGAAACCTGCATGAGGTTATGCATTGCTGCTTTCCCGGTTCGGGCAGCCGTGACCCGGGTAAGGGCAATGCGCTTTTTGCCCGGGAAGCGCCCGGATCGGTGCGGTCGGGAATGGCGGTCGCCTAGAATCCGGTGATCTGCCGCCGTCCCGGTACCGCACGTCCCTTGCCGAGCTTCCATGCCTCTTTCCTCCACCGTCACACCAGCGCCCCAGCGGGCGCTGCCAGAGGGCCTGGACACAATTTTTGTGATCCATGCCACCGGCTTCGTCGAGCGGCGGCAGTTCATCGAGGCGCAAATGGCGGCGCTGGGGCTGCCTTTTGAGTTTGTCCTCGACTACGACATTCCCGCGATCAGCGACACGCTGCGGCAAGCCATGTTCACCGAGGGGAACAAACTCTCCCCGGCCCAGCAATCCTGCGCGCTGAAGCACTGGCAGGCGCACCGGCTGATGGTCGAGCGCCAGCTGTCACGCGTTCTGGTGCTGGAAGACGACGTCATCCTGTCGGACCGGTTTTTGCCCGCGCTGCAGGGCCTGATGCAGGAAGAGCTGGCCCTGGGCGACCCGCACGTCACCTTCCTGGGTTGCGGCGGCCACTACTATGTGCCGCACGACCAGATCCGGCCCGGCCAGTGGCTGTATCCGCGCAACCAGGGCAAGTTTGCCGACTCGTACATCGTGTCGCTGGCGACGGCCCAGCGCCGCCTCAACTGGATTGAAGCAAACCGCATCACGCTGCCGATTGACCACACCTTCGAAAACCTCGACCGCGAACTCGGAACCCCGATGTTCTGGCTGGAGCCGCCGGTGGTGGAGCAGGGCAGCCACAACGGCAAATTTTCATCGGCGCTGGACAAGTCGCACCCGCTCTGGTTCCAGGCCCTGCAGTTCCGCTGGAAAAAACTCTGGCGCCGCCGCCGGCACGTCTAGACCATACCGCCGGCATTCCGCCCCGTCCAAACCTGGTGACCTCCCTTGATGATTGCCCCTTCCCTTTCCCCCTCGCGCCTGGCGCCGCCATCTGCCCTGGTCAGCTGGACACAGAACACGGCCATCTTTGCCGTTTGCGCCAACCTGTTTTCCACCGCGCTGGCCAACATCGGCTTCCTGCTTTTTTTGCTGCTGTTCATCTGGGTCTGCCTGTCGAGCCACCGGCGGCATCTTGATACCCGGAATTTCCCGGCAGGCGTGGCGATCGCCATGGCCGTCTACATCGGCTGGCAGGTGGTCGGCCTGAGTTACACGCAGGCGCCGATGTCGTCAGCCTGGAGCAGCCTTTTTTCAGAGCGGAAGATTCTGTACATCCTTCCGCTGGCGCTGATCTTTTCCGACGAGGCGCCCAAGCGGCGCTTTCTGATTGCCTTTTTGCTGACCTGTGCTGCGGGCCTGCTGGTGTCTTTTGCGCTGAAGATGCCTTTTGTGCAAGAGGCCATGGCCTCGGGGGCGTCCCTCCAGTCCGTGGTGCGATCCGGCGCGCCGCTGACACCTGACAATGTGTTCAGGTCCTATGCCACCCAGAGCATGGCTTTCGCGATGGGCACCTTCCTGGCGCTGTGGTTTGCCGCGCACCAGGGCAAGCGCGTCTGGCGGGTCGGATTGGGGCTGCTGGCCATCGCGTTTGCGGCCAACATCGCCATGGTGACGCCTGGCCGGAGCGGCTATGTGGTTTTCCTGGTGCTGGTCGTCTGGTGGTTCGCCATGTGGCGCGGCTTCAAGGGCGTGCTGCTGGGGGCGCTGGCCGCACTGGTGATCGGCCTTCTTGCCTACAACCTGTCCGCGTCCGTCCAGAGCCGCGTGAACATGGGCATCACGGAAACGCAGAATTTCTCGACGGCACCCCAGGAAACCTCGCTGGGACGCCGGATGCTGATGGTTCAGACCACGCTGGGCATGATTGCCGAGCGTCCGCTGCTCGGCGTGGGGACGGGAAGTTTCAAGCAGAGCTTCAGCGCCATTGCCGCTGAAAAATACACCGGCTGGCGCGCCATTGCGTTTGACGATCCACATAACCAGTACCTGTTCATCGCGACAGAAAACGGGCTGATCGGCTTGCTGGCCTTCCTGTTCATGATGGCGATGATCCTGAAGTACTGCCTCAGGAGCGGGAGTGTCTACGGGAAAATGGCCGCCGGCTGCTTGCTGGCCTGGTGTGCCACCAGCCTGTTCAGCGGCCATTTCCGGACTTTTCCGGAAGGGCACATGATTGCCTTCATCGTGGGAATGCTGATGGTCAGCCGTTCACCGGATGACCGGCCAGCGGCCAGCGCGCCGCATGAGGGTGCCGCCGCCTGATGCGGCGGCCGGGTTCAAGCCATGTAGATGGCGATAAACGCCAGCAAAAACATCAGGACAGCGCCGGCGGCCGGCAACACCAGAGGCATCAGTGGCACGATGGCTTCGACGGCGTCCTGTTCCTGGGCATGCGTCGGGCTGCTGTGGGCGGCGTTGGTGGATTGTTCTGGGCTGGACATGGTCGGTGATTCCTGGAAAACGGTACAACAGCCGCATTTTACCTTTACAGCGATGCCGGAACGTCCTGCCCGGTAACATGACAATTTGCCCGCGCCGGGCCAGGCTGGCCGGCGGGGCCATCACCACCCTTGTCCTGGAGCATGTTCATGTCTTCCATCACCACACCGGGCCGGGCCTGTCTCGCCGCCCTGCTGCTGGCCGGCTTGTCAGGCTGCGCGAGCACCGGCACCCACAGCCCGTCAGCGCGGCCCGTCCTGTACCCCAATGCCACGCTGAACCGCGTCGGTGAGGCCCAGGGCCGCGCCGAGGCCGAGGCCTGCATGGCGCGCGCAGCCTCGGCCGGCCTGAGTCCCGCGGAGAACAACAACGCCGTGGCCCGCGGCGCGGGTGTCGGTGCAGCCACTGGCGCGGTTGCCTCTGCCGTCGGCGCGCTGATCACCGGGCGCGGCGGCGAGGGCGCGATCCGGGCCGGCGCGGCTGGCGCAGCCGTGGGCGGGTCGGCCGGCGCCGTGCAGGGCGCCTTCCGCAACGACCGGCCGAGCACCACCTACCGCAACTTTGTCCAGCGCTGCCTGGGCGAGCGCGGCTTCGAAGTGATCGGCTGGAACTAGATGGGGGAAGTGCTGTCGGTGCAACTGGGCCGGGCGCGGCGCGTGCCCATCGGGGGCCGCAGCGTGCTGACGGCCATGGGCAAGCAGGCGGCGGCGGGGGTGATCCCGGTGCTGCCGCTGGGCCTGGTGGGCGACGAGCAGGCCGATTTGTCCATCCACGGCGGGCTGGAGAGGGCGGTGTATGCCTACCCCTCAGAACACTATCCCTTCTGGCAGGAGGCGCGCCGTGCGCAGGGGCTGGGCCTCATAGACGATTCCCTGCCGAACGGCAGCCTGGGTGAAAACCTGACGCTGCGCGGCGTGCTCGAACGCGATCTCTGGGCCGGCGATGTCCTGGTGTTTCCGCACTGCGAGCTGCAGGTCCGCATCCCGCGCGAGCCCTGCTACAAATTCAATGCCGCCATGGGTTTTTCGCGGGCCTCACGCCTGATGGCACAAAGCGGGTTTTGCGGCTTCTACCTGTCCGTGCTGGTTCCCGGCGTGATTTCCGCAGGCGAGGCGTTCGAGCTCAGGGCGGGACGCCGCGGCGTCAGCATCCCGCAACTTTTTGCCGCCAAAATGGGCAAACACCTGCGTTGACCGTGCGGCCCTAGAGCAGGGCGTAGGTGGTGGTCGCCCGGCTGACGCTTTTGCCGTCGTCGGCGCCCCGGATGTCGATCTCGCCAAAGGCCAGCGACTTGCCGGCGCGTAGCACGCGCGCCTCGATCAGGGCATCCTGCAGGGACAGCGGCTTGAGAAAACTGCTGTTCATCTGCACCGTGGTGCAGGGCCTGAATTCGCCGAAATGCCTGATCAGCGCCAGCACCATGGCGGTGTCGGCCGCGGCCATCATGGCCTGGCCGCACACCATGCCGCCCACACGCGACAGCGCCGGGTGTTGCGGCAGGCGCAAGGTCACGCCCAGGGAATCCAGTGCCTCGACCTGCAAACCCAGGGCCTGCACCCAGGGCGCAAAATATTCCGCCAGCGCGGCCTGTAGCGTTTCTGTGTTCATGACTGCTCCGCGGCTTCAAAGCCGGCTGTGTTCAGGACGGCCAGCACCTGCGCGATGTGTTCACGGCCACGGGTCTGGATCACCAGTTCGATGTCCACATTCTGTGCCGACAACATGGTGAAGGCGCGCTGGTGGTGCACCTCGTCGATGTTGGCGCCTGCGCTGGCCACGGTGGCGGTGATTTTCGCCAGCGAGCCCGGCACGTCGCGCGCGCTGACCCGGATGCGCGCCAGCCGGCCGGCGCGCACCATGCCGCGCTCGATGATGGCGGCCAGCAGCAGGGGGTCGATGTTGCCGCCGCACAGCACCAGGCCCACTTTTTTTCCCTTGAAGCGCTCCGGGTACCTGAGCAAGGCGGCCAGCCCGGCGGCGCCCGCGCCCTCCACCAGGGTTTTCTCGATCTCCAGCAGCATGACCATGGCCTGCTCGATGTCGCCTTCGTCGACCAGCACCAGGTCGTCCACCAGCCGCGCAATGATGGCCTGCGGGATGACGCCAGGCGTGCCCACGGCAATGCCTTCGGCAATCGTGCTGCTGCCCTGCGGGTGCTGCGTGCCCTTGATGGCATTGACCATGGCGGGAAAACGTGAGGTCTGCACGCCGATGACCGTGATGTCCGGCTGGATGGCCTTGGCCGCCGTCGCCATGCCGGCGATCAGGCCGCCGCCGCCCACCGCCACGACCAGGGTGTCGAGTTCCGGCACGGCACGCAGCATTTCCAGGCCCACGGTGCCCTGGCCGGCGACGATGGCCTCGTCGTCGTAGGGATGGACAAACACCAGGCCTTCGCGCTGCGCGAGTTCGAGCGCGTGTTGGCGCGACTCGTCCAGCGTATCGCCGTGCAGCACCACCTCGGCGCCGAAGCCGAGGGTGCGGTCTACCTTGACGCCCGGGGTGAAGCGCGGCATCACGATCACCGCCCGCAGCCCCAGCCGCTGCGCATGGTAGGCCACCCCCTGGGCGTGGTTGCCGGCGCTCATGGCAATCACGCCGCGGCGCTGCTCCTCGGCCGACAGCTGCGCCAGCTTGTTGCAGGCGCCGCGTTCCTTGAAGGAAGCGGTGTATTGCAGGTTTTCAAACTTGAGGAAAACCTCCGCGCCGGTGATCTGCGACAGCGTTTTCGAAGCCACACAGGGGGTGTCGAGCAACTGGCCTTGCAGGCGAAGGGCGGCGGCCTCAATATCGGCGAATGCGAGCATGGTGGTCCTGGCGAGACGGGGTACAGGCGCGCCCCTGGAAGGTAGTGATTGTGGCGGGTTTTGTGGCGCAATCAATACGCGGACATTGGCGCCGTGTCTTCCATGATGCGCCAAGCTGCGTTATGGTTAGGCATGTGCCATCTGCGCGGCACGTTGCAGGCGGTTTTCCTTCCACGCTGGAGGTCCATCGATGAACAAGCGTTTGGGTGCTGACAAGCATGGGCAGCTGCTGCTGTCTCCCGGCCTGAAGGACGCGCCGGTGCTGGACCTGATGTGCTCGCATTTCGTGCTGACGCTGGCCGCGCGCCAGGGCGCCAAGTTCAACGTGCGGCGCGACCTCAACAGCCTGCTGTCGCTGTCGGGCCGGCATCTGGTCTGGCCGCTGCCCGCGCTGCAGCGCCTGCGAGAGTTTCTGGGCCGCCGCTGCAAGGACAATGAATTCTGGCGCGGCCACGATACCCTGGGCGACACGGCTTTCCTGAGCCGCCACGGGGCGTGGCGCGGCCCCTATGAAGAAGGCACGCTGTTCTTCTACCTCGACGAATATGCCAAGGACCAGCCCAAGGACCTGATCTCGGTGCTGGGTGCGACCGGGGACTGGCTGACCCACGCCCTCAAGAAGCAGTCCACGCTGGTGGAGAAAAACATCGACGCGCTCGCCAACCTGCTGCTGCTCAACCGCGCCGAACGCGCGCTGCTGCTGTACGGCACCCTGGCGCGGTACCAGCGCGACCTGCGCTCGCTGCTGGTCGAGTTCAAGGTCAACAACGCGCCCGAGGCCTATGCCGCGATTGCCGAGGTGGCCGGCGTCAAGGCGGGCGAGGTGGCCGAGGCCCTGCGCGCCGGCTCGCGGCTGGAGCGCATCGGCATGGTCGAGAACCTGATCTCCGAGCACAACATCACCGACCTGGCCGACCTCATGAAGGTCAGTGAAAAGCTTCCGCCGGTGCTCATGCGCGAATACCGCGACCAGAACGAGTTGATGGCCGTGTTCACGCGGCCGGTGGACCGCAGCAGCCTGGGGCTGGCCGATTTCTCCTTTGCCCAGGAAGACGCGCAGGTGATGGTCTCGCTGCTGCGCAATGCGGTGGCCGGCAAGGAGCTGGGTGTCAATGTGCTGCTTTATGGCCCGCCGGGCACCGGCAAGACCGAACTGGCCAAGGTGGTGGCGCAGGCTGCGGGCCTGGATTTGTTCGAGGTCGAGTATGCCGATCGCGACGGCAATTCGCTGAGCGGCCGCGATCGTTATCGTTCACTGCAGATCGCGCAGGTCTTTCTCAAGGGCAGCGCGCACGCCGCGCTGCTGTTTGACGAGGTCGAGGATGTGTTTCCCGCGATCTCCAGCGAAGCCGCCCAGCTGATGGCCCGCTCCGACCAGTTGGTGGCGCCGGCCACAGGCTCGGTCAGCGGCAAGGCCTGGGTCAACCAGATCCTCGAATCGAACACCGTGCCCACGTTATGGGTCACCAACCGCATCGAGCAGATCGACCCGGCCTTCCGGCGGCGTTTTGCCTACCACCTGGAGCTCAAGTCGCCGCCCCCCGGCGCACGCGAGGGGCTGGTGCGCAAGACGCTGGAGGGTGTGCCGGTCAGCGACGGGTTTGTCGCCAGGCTCACGGCGCGCAAGGGCCTGACGCCGGCGCAAATACGCACGGCGGTGCGTTTTGCCAAGCTGGCCAGCACCCCCGGCCAGGACACCGATGGCCAGGGCATGCAGTCCGTCCTCTCGGGCGGCCATGCGGCCCTGATGGAGTCGCTGATCGAGCGCCAGCTCAAAAACGCCGACCTGGCGCTGGGCAACAAGGCCGACGCCAGCGGGCGGCGCAGCGTCACCACCTATGACCTGTCCATGCTCCACGTCGAGTCGCGTTTCGATGTGCCGCGCATCGTGCAGGCCCTGAAGGCCCGCGGCCATGGCACGCTGTGTTTTTATGGCGCGCCCGGCACCGGCAAGACAGCGCTGGCCGAATACGTCGCCACAGAACTCGAGCGGCCGCTGATGATCAAGCAGGCCAGCGACCTGATGAGCAAGTACGTGGGCGAAACCGAGCAGAACATGGCGGCGATGTTCGCCGAGGCCGAGGCCGAGAAGGCGGTGCTGCTGCTCGACGAGGCCGACAGCTTCCTGCAGGACAGGCGCGGCGCCCACCGCAATTACGAAGTGACCGAAGTCAACGAGATGCTGCAGGGCATGGAGCGCTTCAGCGGCATCTTTGTGTGCACCACCAACCTGCTGGAGAGCCTGGACCAGGCGGCGCTCAGGCGTTTTACCTTCAAGATCAAATTCATGCCGCTGACGGCGGCGCAGCGTGAGAAAATGTTTGTCACCGAAGCCCTGGCCGGGGATGCGGCAGCGCTCACCGGCATGGTGCGCGAGCGGCTGGCCCGGCTCGAGCAGCTTTGTCCGGGCGACTTTGCCGCGGTCAAGCGCCAGACCGACATCCTGGCGGCGGAGTTCACGGCAGAGGAGTTTCTGAACCAGCTCGAGGCGGAGCACCGGATCAAGCCGGAAGTGCGGGAGGCGCGGGGGATGGGGTTTATTCAGTAGCGCCTGCTGCTCGCTCGCGCTACCCGCTTGTCATCCCGGGTTTGATCCGGGACCCATGTTGGATAACTCGTGCAGTTTGGTTTGCGAACAAGCCGGGACTCGCCCCGGCGGGCGACTTACTTTTCTTTGCTTCGCCAAAGAAACCTAAGGAAAAGAAAGGCGACCCGATGGTCCGGGTCCCTCCGCTTCGCTGCGGGCAACCTGCGGTGCTCGCCGAAATCGGGGTCGAGCTCGAACTCGCTGCGCTCAGACAATCGCTCGCCCTGATCCGATTTCGGCTGCGCTCCTCGGC
>Ga0307516_10003248_pt1 | contig 21092 bp, 30 predicted proteins | sample 19_EM_MG_FD_203310 | JGI IMG/M metagenome (GOLD analysis project Ga0307516, IMG submission 203310) | Populus trichocarpa ectomycorrhiza microbial communities from riparian zone in the Pacific Northwest, United States - 19_EM | ecosystem: Host-associated > Plants > Roots > Unclassified | place...
AAGGCACCGCGGGGATCCTTGAGGAGCTTGAGAGTCTTCCCGCCAGTGTTCACGATGGTCGTCGTGACCTTCAAGCCCTTCAAGCCATCGACATCGACGTTGGGGGTCGAGGTCTTGATGGTCACGCTGGGGCCGCCAGAGACGGCGGGTGCAGCAGAGACGGCGACCGCGGAGGCGACGAGGGCGATGAGGGAAGCACGGAGAGAAGAGGAGAACATTGTGGTGAAGACAGTGAATGCGGTTGAAGAGACGGCTCCAATGAAGACTTGGGACCAAACGAACCTGGCTTAAATACCCTTCCGGTGCTCATGCACATGGTGTCGGCCGATTGTCTATACCGAAAATGGCAGACGCAGGGCCAACTGGGTGGACGTCACAGGGATGTGGAAGATGTTTCCGAGGGGTCGGGCGAGGGTTGCCTCCGGTTGTGAGCGTATCCTGGAAAGGGCTGCTTCCCAGTAGTAAGCGGCTTAACACGCAGCGTTTCTGGTTCAAGTTTGGAAATTTCCCATGAGTTCCGTTTCTAGCACGCAGCGGTCCTTCGCAGTATGGAAAACCCCAGATGGAGGATCCCCTCCAATCTCCGGCGAACCCACCGACCGAATCCTGTGACAGCGAAACTGGTCACCCCTTCTGGTTTCAAGCAATGGGCTCCCTCCCCGACAATCGCGCGACTTACCGCGCAGTGGATGTGACAGTGTAGCCAAAAACAGTTGGACACCATTTCCAAGTCTGAAGGCACGAGCCTGCATTTTGCGAATGGCAGACCCGAACGCTGAGCACTGTCAATCCGAGGACAGACCCCGTTTAGCGAGGGTGTCATTGGTGAGCGTCCCAATCACTTCTAAAAGTCTGAAAAGTGCGTAGGAGTGACTGGAGGTGATCAAAAGTCGCTTCCATAGTCCAACCGCCTACCTAGATGCCGGGGAGCAGGGCGGAATTGGGTAAGAATGGTGGAGTAAAGCATTCGACCGAGAAGTGATCTACCTTTTCCTGGCGCCGACTGGTGACCCTAAGAGTGGGATCCAGCCCTAAGTCCCCCGTGGTTACGTTCGCGCTGGGTGGCGAGGTGAAGGAGGCCCTTGCCAATGAGGCAAGGCGTATCCCTGTGCTCAGGGATAACTACGGGGCGTCCGGGGAATGATCAAAGGATTCGAGTACCGGCGTGCCAAACTTGAATGACTTCGGGCCTCACGGTGGGCCGTGATGCATGGTGGCGTGCATACCCATAGGCACCTCGAACATGCAGGCGATACCGTTAGAGGTACACTATCCGCATTGGTCCCTTGAGGTAACCGAATCACGAGCGCGGTCTCCGGTTGCTCACCGGTCTTCCTGAACGTCAGGGGAGGTGCGATGCCATGTTGAATACCAATCGCTAAGAAGAACCCGCGACTACGATCAGTCGCCCTCCACCTTTGAGCCGTGGCACATTTCCTACACGCCTCGCAGGGATGGTCAGTTCGAGTCCACCAACGCTGGCAGACGAAGTGGGCATGGCGCCACCTCACTCTGAATCAGGATTGGAGTCAGTCACTCCCCTCCCCGCCTATCCGGATCTTCCGAATTGTGCCGGTGGGTCTGGTACGAACGACAGGTGACTAGTGAGGAGTTCCATGCGAGCGCATCGAAGCGCTTCCGGTATCTGCAGTCGGTTCCAGCGCGTCGAAGCCCGTAGCCAGAACCACGCCCGAATGCTCTTTTCTCTCGCTGGCTTGCCCTCCGTGCACCGGAATCGGATGGGGTGGACGATGGTCGCGCTCGTAACAGGCGGGGAGTGCATGGAGTCGCTTGGAAGCACATACTAGATCGGACTAGGGGACCGATTGTACACGATCGCATAATCGACTCAAGAGAACTTGTTATGATTTCCATATTGACAGACTTCGTCAGTCACGGTCGTGTAAACGTCTCGTAAAAATCTTTGTCCTACCTTCTCCGGAGAAATATAAATAAACCAAACTGTGCATGTGCCGCTTTATTCACCCTGCCGGCTCTATACCTGTCAGAATCCGATTTCTTGACCATCCGAACCGCGTTCGACAACCGTTCAGGTGCTCATGCACCGTGGGGTGGGCCGATTGTCTGTACCGGAAATGACAGACGAAGGACCGAGCTGGGTGGACGTCACAGGGATGCGGAAGGTGTCTCCGAGGGGTCGGACGAAGGTTGCCTCCGGTTGTGAGCGCACCCCGGAAGGGGCTGCTTCCCAGCATCCGAACGTTCCGCGAAGCAGCTTAACATACGACGCTTCCGGTTCAAGCCACCGTGAGATCTGTTTCTAGCACATAGCAGCCCTTCTCGTATTATGGAGAACACAGATGGAGGAGCCCCTCCCTTCCCTGTAACGGCGAAACTAGTCACCCCCTTCCGGCTTCAAACAATGGCTCCCTTCCTAGCAAAGGCGCGACGTACCACGCAGTGGATTGCCAAAAACGGTCAGACACCATTTCGAAGACACGAGCTCGCATTCTGCGAATGGCAGATCCGAACGCCACCCAGTTTGCTTCGAACACCGAGAACTGTGAAAAAAATGGATCCGTTTCCTGACCCCGACTGATGGTATATGGTACCCCGAGTTGTGCCGGTGGGTCTGGTACGAAATGACAAGTGAGGAGTCAGCTTCCACGAAATTGGAGGTGCTTGGAACGAAGAAGAGTGCCAGATAGCCGTAGCCAGAATCGCGCCCGAATGCTCTTTTCTCCCACTGGCTTGCTCTGCGCGCACCGGATTCAGATGGGACGGACGACGCTCGTGTTTTGGACAGGCGGTGAACCGCTCGGAAGCGCATAGAACGGAGTACACTCGACTCAAGATTTTCCTGATGGAGGATTGCATCCGGTTGCTCCCCCTGCCGATGAGATAATCCCTGAAACGACCATAAGGGAGGGGTCTTGTCCCGCAGGCGATCGTCAATGGCAAGGCACGGACTGCTTGATGAGACTACCGTCGTTCTAATTCTTTGCTCCGGGGAAACATCACATTTGTGGCCACTCGAAACCACTTTTCCCCGTGGTCTCCTTATGGTTGAGTCTTCCATCATGGATCGATTCCAATCTACAGGGAGCCCAGGGCGGAGTTTACCTTTACGGCGGATGCGATATCAGTAAGTAGCCGAGTTTGACACCCACAAACAGTCACGACCGACCCGGGGGTACTCTTGAGAGTCCGAAATTGAGGCGTATTGCGAACTTTAGAGAGAGGTGAGAGACCGGGAGGGATCACCGTCAAGGGGTCATTCCCACGGTCGCTCACGGTTGGTCTGGTACGCTCGTGGCACTCTAGCGATCGCCATCATGGGCACATTGGAAGACTGTGCCCGTGATTTGCTCGCTTTCAGGTCAGCGGGTTCTTAATCAACGAACAAAACAGTGCATTTATCCACTTCACGAGCAGCCAGGCGATGAAAGGGGAAAATTGGCCTAGGGGTGATGGCACACAACTCCTCGAACTCCGGCAGGCGTTGGAATCTGCGCTCAGGCTGACCGACTCCATGAAAAACAAGCGCATCCCTGTCAATAAACTCCCTTCAGAAAACCTCCTTCGTGTCTTCGGTCTCATCAACGCCCCCCTACCAAAGAAGTCCTTTTCCCACACTCTCGTTCTCTCTCACGTGTGTCGACACTGGAGATATGTAGTCACTTCCAACCCCCTCTTCTGGACGAACATATTTGCGGGCCTTTGACGCAATCCGGGTTTATCACGCTCCAACTTGAACGCAGCGGTTACCTGCCCCTAACTCTCAGCGTCCAATTGTTTCATTCCCTACATTGCTCCTGCAAACCCGACCCTTTTTTCGATCACGAACACTACTGCCCCCACGGAGACAACGAAGACTTCACCCGTCTTCTGGAAAATTTCACCCCCCACCACCATTGTATTGTGGCTCTCGATGTTCGATATCTACGATGTTTCGGGAACGAAAATTTTGGGGACATTTTCCAACACCGGTTTTTTCGTGACCCTTTGCCGAATCTGGAACGGCTATCTTGGGTTTCCCGCTCGCTCAATGTCACAAACGAGCGCGGGGCTACAGCCATCACTCGTACGAATATATTCTCCGACTCACTCCCGCGACTACGGGAGCTAGTTCTTGTGAACACATGGGGCTTGATCTCCACCGCTGGGCTGAACCTCAAAACCCTCAAGGTCCAATACCTAGGCCCCGTACCCCACCCGGACACCGTTATGCCTGTGCCTGGGCTACAAGACTTCCTTTCCCATCATCCGCTCCTCACTTCAGTTTCTTTCGGCGATATCCGCCCCCAGGTGGACAAAAACGGTGGAGGTCCGGTCGAGATGGGGCATTTGACAAACTTTGCGTTAACCTCCCGTCAGATGGACCTCGATCTCAATCCAACACTCCGTTGTTTCCGTTTTGGAACTCTGGAGCACACGGAGACGCTTATCATCAGGCGGGAGCTCATGCAATACGGGGCCGGATCCATCGAGTTGATGCTGAAACTGACTTGGGTCGGGAAAAACGGTCACTGCATCTCACGTTCAATCGCGGGTGGTGAGTTTGGACCTCTCGATGTATGGGAGGCGTTTTGCAAGGCAGGGGTATGCGATGGGGTCACAACTGTTGGACTCAAAGGTCCTCGCGTTCGCTCTTCTACCTCAAGCGATCTCGTTTCCCTGTTCGAAGGCGGTCTACCATACCTCTCGCATGGCTTGGGGGAGAACAACCACTGAGGAGGCGGAATATTGGAAACGCTTGGAAGTCCCTCCCCCGGAAATAGGCTGGGCAGCCTCCTGCTTAGCCCCAATCCTTCGTTGCCGTGCGGCCATCGGTAAACCTGTCCACCTCCTCGAGCGGTTGGTGGGGCACGAAGAAGATCCGAGCGACTCGCGTCTCTACGATCGGATATGGCAGCAGTATTTGTGCGAGGGGTACAACTTTCGACAATACCTGAAGTAGATGGACCATACTCGGCACGTTACACTTCAAGGTAAACATTAGCAATATCATCTACAATTACAACCTCCCGCCGTTGCCCGTATTCCCAAAGAAGAGAATAAAGGGTCTAATCAGTGACTAAGTAGTTCTGGTACCCTTCGAGCAGATCTCCGCCCAAGATTCCATACCAAAAGTTTCAGGGAGGGACTTCCAAAGGTCCACCTTCGCTTCTTGCTTGATGTCGTTCCATCTCCGCACGCAATCCGTGCAGTTATCTCCGTCGGGGAAATCAAGTACGTGTAAGATACCTCCAGACACTACCCCAAACCCAGGATAGATGGCGTGTAAAACGTCCTGCAATGGTGATCCAGAATCAGCCGAGCGGATATCAAGCGGTCGACACCTGCTCGATGTGTGCGATTGGCGGTCGAGAAATATTATGTTCCTGGCGAGCTTCCACTCCCATTCTTTGAGCGTACAGAACCCTCGAACGGCTTGTGAGAGAACAACGGGAGGAAGTTTGATGGAAGGGTCGGTGTTTGTGAGAGATTTTATGCCTGCCACACATGCTTCGTAAAAGGCGAATGGCAAAGCGAAATGCACTCGACATTCGTGGAACAGTTTTAGGACCTCATTGGGGTGAGGCTGAGGTTCCCCAAAATGTCCGTGGTGGGTCGGGGTAACGGCTCCCACGTTCTGCCCGGGCGTAGTATATGTGGTGTGCAAGTTGTTTAGGAGTACATCGTGGATGCTGGGGATCTGGTACTTGGTCGACAACCGCAACAACGAAGAGAATTCACGAAACGGTGGACGATCGTGCATAAACGGGAACCTGTGAGCAAACTCGGTAAAAGTCCTCACGTAGAAAAGGGCCGAACACCCACAGTTTCTTATAGAACACATCCAGCAGAGTGGCAAATTCCACCGGATCATCGTCCCAAGGGATCTGCGGCCGACCTTCAAAAGCCGGTACTCGCTGAAGCTTGTCTTGCGATAGGAGGTCAGACATAATCGGGGAATGTTGAACGAGCCGTTGGCCGTGGACGCGGAAGGCGATGGGCTCATCACCCGACCCACATATGAGATCGACGTCTCCGTCATGGAAGAAATAAACCGGGTGTCGTTCTGCAACATCCGTAGAAGGGAAGCTAGGTTGTGGGGGGGCAAGGGGTGACCCATGGTGGGAAGAGTCTGAACTGGAGGAGTATGGCGGTGGGGAGGGTTGCAGAGGACGAGGTTGTACGCCAAATTGAGTGGCAATGCCCTTGAATGTCGTCAATCGGGATCAACGCCATACCACAGCGAAACAACCTACCTGAATTTCGCCCACAAGTGCAGAAGGGGGATCATGATGCTGGACGTAATCCAGCAAGGACTGGACATGCCACTCTACGTCAATGACCCTCGCGGTCGGGTACATATCCCAGCGTGTAGCGAGGAGTTCGAGGAGCAAACACAGCGCTTCCGCCTTGACGTCGGATCCGTTGTGGCCACAATAGAGCTTATCGAGATAAACCCCCTTCATCGCTTCATCCTCGACCAACCCAACTTTGTACAGTTCGCCGACGAGGACGACCAGATCGAGAACGACACCAGAGATCGCATCCACATCTCCATCGCGCTCCAATTTCCGGTTCGCGTCGACGAACTCCCTCTGACAAAGCCCGGCGAGCATTTGTGGCAGTGATACGGAAAGAAAGGCCCCCGCTCCGTGGCCCGGAGCACTGCAGAGGTCGGTAATCACCCGACACACTCCGGCTAGGCGGTATTGAGGGACCAGGGTATGACCGAACCCAACAGCCTCATCGATTATACTGGCGGCGATCGTGTGGATGGCTTCGTGGTGGCCCTCTAGTCGTATGTGTGAGCGGATCTCGTCGCATACGCTGTTTAGATTGGCCTCGGTGACCTGGGAAATCAAGCCACGGATGCGGTCTTTGGGGATGAATGTCATCCGAGTAGAGGGTGTGCAGAACGCTGGGGGCCCAAGTTGGGTGGCGACGGAGGAGGAGAGGGAAAGGGGGCGTGAGGCGGGGTACAGCCTATTCGAGCAGGTACACAGCCGTGACGCCCAGTCTGAATTTTGGCCAATTTGCCGCATTCCAGGGCCAGGCTTCCCTTTGGTTCACTAGTGGCATCGTGGGCATTTTTCTTTGTCGGCGTCACGAAAGGCGAAGGAGCAAACTACGACTCCGATCAACGAAACAAGCTGCCTATGGGTCGGCGACCATGCCCACGAAGGGGAATACACCGCACAAGCGCTCTACCGGGCGAATTAATTTGCAGCGACGAGTATCCTAAACGGATCCGACCCTCCACCTTCCAGTCCACCGAGAACTGCCTGCTTCACATTGCCTAAGTACTCTCCCAGCCTGTCACTATCGCCCACGACGAAATCCTCGTACAGCTTGTGTTTAGAGTCGGCAACGGTGTTTATCAGCTCGAAGGAGCGCCTGAGGTTTCTGCAAAGATACGTGAGACAAAGAACAAACTGAGTTTGATCTTGACGCACTTGGGAATTCGTGTACGTGACTCGTACAACACGCTGTGGAGCCTGATAACGAGTTCTGGGATAAAGATCTGTCTCACGCGGATGAGTTCTCTTCTCCTTCGGTCACCGTCGATTCTGGAGACATCGGAAACGAGCCACTCGGTCGTGAAGAGCTTCACTGTTTTCTCATAAGCCTCATCCACCAAGGCTTTATACTCGTTTAGCCATGCGATCTTAGCATCCTTGGTCAACTCGGTGGCGATCTCTACTCCAGAAACATCCGCGATCCGCCCGAATAGATCCCAAACCAAGAAGAGCTGTCGGTAATGCATGTACTCCGTGGCGATATCTTCAGGTTCATCGATGGATGCCAACTCCTCGGGGAGAATGTCGAGCATCCCCCTTGCCACGTAAATGTTCCCAGTCCCAAGGAAATATCGAATGGTCAAATTGGCTTGCTCCAGAGCATTGTCGTACATCTCCGGCATGAACGTTGTCCACTCGATCGACCGGATGAGCAACAACTCGGGGTTGGTCGGTTGGTGGGTTTGGGACCGCGCGGGTGGTGGAGGACCTTTAAGTTGTGGGAGTATCTACGTCCAGTCAGATATATGACGACATTCACCAGGGAAAAACACATACCTTCATGACCTTCTCGATTGTCCTCTCGGCGGTGGCCGCAGCAACGCGCTGCATGTCCAAGCCGTGGTCTCTTGCTCGAACGAGCGCTTCCTTCCTCTCGGTGGCATCGGCGGTCAACTCAAGTGAAGTCAAGAACATAGCATAACGATCGACAGCGTTGTCGCCGAGAGCACCGGCGTACATCGCGATGAGTTTCCTCTGCCCAGCCGCTTCGAGCACCTGGAGATAGGCTTCGAGGATAACTTGAGTCGCCAGGGGTGGAACAGAAACATCAATGAGTCGCAGGAAGAGACACAAGTGCGCAAAGAATCTGGTCAAAGTTGGAAACCTGGTAATGGTACGTCAACACATAATAAATTGTCAGGAGATGGGGGGTGCTCACTCTGGAGAAGAGGTGTCAAACGAGCCACCTTGGATGCCACTCGCGAAACTCTCCAGTAATTCGTCTGTACTCCCAAGTATGATTGACAGTTGGGATATATGAAATGGGTTGTCTGCCGGGGCGCTGCGGGTCGTAAGTTCAGTGTGGGGATTTCATCAACGCCATCGTGCATACCCTTCTGGCGCTTGTACTGTGCTAAGCGATTTCAGCGTTGATTCGACCTCCTTTTCCCACTCCAGCTCTTCTTGTTCTGCCTCCTCTCTCGACGGGATAACGACGCCCTTCTCAACTGCTGTCATTCCTCCTTCCCAGAACCCACCATTTAGGCGCAGCATCTCCGCGTTCTGTTTCTCCTCACACATGATGCTCACTTGAGCCCATAGGTAGTCCTCCCACGTGCGGCATGCTGATTTCAATACCGCAGAGGTTTGAGATGAAGGTGCTAGGGAGGCAAACAGCGCCCGCTCTGGATCTGGGAGGCTCGACTTTCGTATGTTGCGTTAACGAAAACCGAAAGCTCCCAGGGTTCAACGACTTCCACGTACATTCAACGCCCCGTGAATACACGCGGACTTCCACAGCTTTCTGCGTTTGTTTCCTCTCCAACTCCCATCGTCGAACGTCGAGAAGTCGTCGTCACCTTCTTCGTCCCTAGGTTCGCTTGCTAAAGTAGAGTGAGTCTCAGACCTCGCAGATACCGCAAGGGTACGCACAAATTCCTCGCCACTGGAATAGGGTGGACCCTCGTATTGTTGCAGCTCTCCACGGCTGCTGGGACTTTTTCGTCAGGTCGATTGCATCATCTAACCTCCCCGCCCGTACGCATGCGAAAAGAGCCTGCGCTACTGTCTTCTCGTAGTTCTGTACGGTAAGCCGTTAGGTGCAGGAAGGTCCAGGGGCTACAGATACACGCACAGCATCGTCAGCGGCGAGACCCCTTGCGTCATCTCTATTGGGTGCGTCCGGGTCCATCTCACGGACAAGGCCATCAGACTGCATCCTGTTCCCTGTTCGCAACGCCTGCATCAGCTGGTACTTTGTGAATTTCCAATATCCGGTTGCGGCATCCGGTACGGGGGGTGGGGGAGCGGTGTCGTGGAGCCACTCGCGGACGATGACAAGCTCATAAAAGAGCCGCGAAGAGCGCATAATTGCTTGAGCGAGTGTGGACGTTGGAGTATATGGGTTCTCTTGTAAAAGTTGTTGGGGTGAAGGCCACTCGAGAAACTGTTGCTTTCGATGCCTGAAGGTTCCTTTATTCAACCGTGTTTCTCGTGGGGTAGAATAGTGAGACGTACGGCATTATGGACTGGAGTAGAGCCCAGGTGTTGCTCTCCATCCGCAACGCGTCAATCTTCTCCTGTGGAATGTATCCGACATCACTGGCCAAGATCTCCTTCAACCTGGGGGTTCAGCTGAGCGGGGTCGGTTTCGCACGCGGATGTACGCACTGGCCGTCACAAAGATCGCGCAGACGAGAGGCGAAGCCCGTCTTGGGGTCTAAAAGCGCGTCGAGGTCCTCTCCCTTGGTCTGGCAGACGGACAACACATCAGCGCATGAAGAGTAGAACGGGTCCGCCATCGTCGGGGTGGTGGGGTTGAAGTCGAGGGACAAGGATGATCGAGCCAGTCGGTTAACTCAAAGTCGCCAACCACCTTCACCTTCACCTCCGTCTCCGTCTCCTTCCGTTCTCCGTCTTATTCCACCGCGCGAATTCTTTAGTTTACTTTTCTCTCGGAAGTTTGAAAGGCGACCGCCCTTGTGAACCGATTCGGCCATGTCCGCGGGAGGACGTGTCCTTTCTCTCGTTTAACCTTGAATTTTTGCCTCATTTCCCCCTATCTTCCATCTCCCGCTTGCTGCTCGCAGTCTGTTTCCCCCACACCCCGCCTCAAGATACCATTCACCGATCAGATATCCCCCGCTGCTCCCCCGCCACCGCTACCAATATGTCTGACGACTCGCCGGCCTCCACCCAGGCACCATTGACTCCCCAGTCAACAGGCTCAGTGGACGTGGACCTCTCCCCTAACGGAAAGGACAAGCCCGATCCGTTTCCATGGATCAAGCAGCCGCGACAGGTCGCCTTCTACCCGAACCTGAACTCGTCCAACAAGCCCCAGAAACCCTTCAGTCGGAGCGCTGCAAAGCGCGAGAGCGTTATGACCCTTGGGAGTATTGAGCACCTCCAGCATTATTTTACCAAGACTGGGCTCACGGCGGACAAGGAGTAAGCATCTCACAACTCCGCCCTACCTATGAATGCTCATGAATCTGACCCTTGATACCTCACAGCTCCCTGAGTACCTCTGCTAAGGGACTTGTTCCTGCACTCGGTCATGGCGTTGCTCAGCTATCCATTCAACCCGCCGATAAAAACCCCCAGTTCCAGTTGCCGCCTTCCCCTGCGATCCCCCAGCCGACGCAACCGACCTTCCCACCATATGCCAAGACATTTGAAATCGACCCCGAGAACCTCAGACCGGGTTTGGTAGATGATCTCGAGAGCGTTGTCCACATGTGGGGCCTCAACGACAACTACAACGTTGCACTTTCATCAGCTCCAGATCAGGACACGAAGGCTCCCGAGACGGATGGAGATACGGGGCCATTGGGTACCTTCGACGTCCTCAAGGCTCTCAAGATCACTACACATGCTATCCGTTCAGTTCGGAATTATGTCGTGTCATCACCCAGCGAATCTTCGGTCGTCACGGGCAACCAACGACAGCATTATCGGCCTCACCACCTGACTAACCTTCCGGTCCAGAAACGTCACACCCCGAACCCCTCCTCCGCCTCAGTTGCCTTATCTAGGATACGCAAAGCTGCGCTCAGCAATCTCAGTGTTCTCAGGTTGCTGGAGGAATCCTCGCGGCTTCCCCTGTCCGACGGTGCTTACGACGCGCAAAGCGATCGCGGCTCTCACTCCCGTGTGGCTTCACCATCAAACAATTCTGACGGCGCAGATGGCGAACGTTCCCCCACCAGTGATGAGAGTCAGCCGGCATTCACCCTGATCCGGGTACAGGGGCGCGATGAACAAGTACCCGTATGGGAAGAGCTCGAGGATGACTTCAACCAACCCCAGGAAGAACAGAAACGGGAAGGTTGGGAGGAACGCCTGGTCCTTGGGAGCGGATGGCTATACAAACAAGATATCCAACTTTCCTCCTTGACGAAGGAGAGGGAGGAGGTTAGAGCCTACCTCGATGTTGTGGATGAGGTGTTGTTCGGCGGATCTAAGGATGGCCAGAGAGGGTGGAGGAGAGAGCGGGACCGGTCACTGAAGAATAGGAGGGTCAGTGCGGGCGAGGCGGATAGGAGAAGCGCCGGTCCCCAGGATGTTCGGCCCTTCAACAGACGCGTGGTTTCGACGGGCATTTTGAACGACTCCCTAACGGAGGAGCCAGAGGGAATGGATGCGATAGAGGAGGAGAGTGCAGTGGATGATGATGATTTACCTGAGTGGGCCAAACGCAGCGCTTTCCACAATGATCCTCTGGGTAGGTTCTTGTCTTCATACCTACTCGCTCGCATTACGCTTACTGTTGGCCCGCAGGTCGGATGCACGCGTTCTTTGAATCTGTCTTACCCTCCCCATTGGCCGTTGTTCTCCCTGATGACGCATCAAATCGCATAACCCTTCTGGAGAAACTTGCGTCGGGGCAACTGCTTTGCGTTGCATACAACGCTGCAGTGAGGCAGTCGCGGAAGCCTTGGGGTTACATTAGCCAAGATTCCATCCACGATATAGCCGCTCTGGAAGCGGCCGCAGAAGCTGGCGAGGCTAAACGTAGCGGTTGGACTTTCAGGAGGTCGGACAACCTTCGGCTGTGGGCAGCGTAAGTCTTTCCCCTCCAGCGCCGGTGAGATGTACCCTGACCGGTCGTTTACAGTGCCCTCAAGTTGCGTTACCTCCTTCCCATCGTGATGCCCAACTCCGACCCCAACCTCAAGCGGGGGAGAGCACTCAATGGCATTGTCGGTGCTGCCCCTGGTATGGGGTCCAATACCCCCTCACACGGAACCCCCGTCACCTCCCCCACTAAACAGAAATTTAAGGTGGAGGAACTCCCCATTTTGTTTGACGGTCCTCTCGTTGCAAAGCAAGGAGAGGGCTGGGACACGATTCTGGAGGCCGCCATCGATCGGTGGGTGGAGTGTGTTGTTGCCGAACGACGAGGCGAACGGTGAACCGGGCCGGGGTCGCATCCAATGTTGTGATTCGTCGCTTCGTCACTGCGTCCCTCAAATCCTTGCTCAAGCCTCTTGGTGTAGGGTGGAACCTTCCATCCGGGTATACCTTTGTTTATTCCTTCATATATTTTATTTATAGCCACTCTCCTTTGTTATCGAGCCCTGCTTTCATCCCCATGCACATCTATTGGCGATCCGGAAATGACTCTTCGTTGCTCGTTGCCATCATCACACACACTCTTCGCACAATCTGTCACCTCCCTTTTCCTGTCGCCGTCCGGCAGTTTAATTTCGTCGGGTATACCATCCCCTCCATCGCAGTTGCTTTCCTGCCGTACCAAATACCTGACAGCATCGTTAATCATTGTCGTATATTTCGTTCCTCAGTCATGGAATAATTAATATTCTGCGTATACAATCTAACACCCCCAACGGCGACTCTCGACTCGATCAAGGAGAACCACTCCTGGCATCTTCGTCCGTCAGTGCCGATGCTAGTGACCTTCTGACACTTGGAGAACCAATCATCCACTCATCATCGTCCTCATCATCGTCACCGCCAAAGTCTACACAGATTCGGAGGCTGGTCCTCGGCCCGCTACTGGACTTAACGGGTGTGTCCGTGACGAAAGTCCTCCCTTCACCCAAATCTAGGGGTGATGAAGACTTCTGGCTTGAGGCTCCACTGCCATTTCTGTTCACCCTCCTTACGGCGGTGTTGAGAGGGGCGGGGGGAAGTTTCCCAGTAAACTGTTTTATTGGCTTGACCGGTGTGTCTTCGACCAAGACTTGAGACTGCGCTCTTTCAAGCCCTCGGTCCTTTCTCGCGTCCTTTGGTCTCTCCTTGGCCGCAGGCGCAGGAGGTTCAGGCGGAGGTTCAGGCAACGCGCTGGATTTCGACCGCTTGAAACCTTTGCTCATGCTGACCTCCCTCGTCAACACCCGTTTCCTGCTGTTATTCGTGGTTTTCGCCTCGGCTTCGAGGGATACGGACAGCGATCGGGATCGCGCGAGCGTCGAACCGGAGTGGGAGTCGAGGTGTGGGTGGAGAGAGCGGGGGCGAGAGCTGGACGTTGTTCTGCTCAGTGATGGTTCTCGAGAACGAGACGGAGCGGTTGGGAGGGTTTTTTGACGCTTTGCTTTTCGTTTCTGGTCATCAGGTGGGGAAGTTTCCGTGTCCGTGTCGTCAGAAAATAGGGAGTGTCGGAAGACTTTACTGTGAAGCAATTTGCACATGTCCGGCTGCAACTTGCTGAACCTAGAACCCGCGGACGGACGTCAGCAAACGGCGAAGGAGCGGGCAAAGCTCTAGGGATGGACGAACGTTTCACGGACTACGTCCTCGCAGAACGCCTGCATCCAGTCTCTATCGTCTTTCGATTTGCCGTTACTGGAGGTGCTTAGGCCGTGGTCATCAATGGACCTCAACAATTGCCACATTGCGAGTTTGTCCATCAGAGACTCAAGTTTGTCTTCGAGCGTGAATATCGGTAGCTGGCTCCCCTGTTTCCGTTTCTTAGGGGAAGCGGACGCGCCCTCTTCGGACTGAGCGACGGGGTATGGGGTAGGATGGCACAGCCGGAACAGGTGTAAGAGGATCTGAATCTGTACCCTTGGAGGTCGTCAGCGTCACACAAGAAGAATGGCCAGGATGGACCGACTCTCTACGTTCCATCCTATCCAACCAATCTTTCTTCCACTTCTCTTCTTTCTCCTCCTCGTTGTCACCTAAAGTGGATTCGTCCGGAGGCTTGTCGTTCTTGAACGCGAGCCACATCATGCCTTGCTCAAAATCACTGGGTACGTCAGGGTCTCCGGTGTTCAAAATCCCTGGGATCAAATGCTGGAACTTCTCCGAGCATTGCCTCGAAGTCAAGAACAGTGATTCCAAATCCGCAAGGAGGGTGGGGTCGACGTTGGCTCGTGAAATCAGTCGCTGAAGAGATAGATGGAGCCTGCGTAGTGACATCAAGGACTATCGAAAATGACCACTGGAAGTCAGCGGCAGAAAGGACCGATGCCACAAGTGAATCACTTCGGGGAGCCATAAGAACTGGAGGTACAGAATCTTGACGGCACTTGGGTGCAGATTGGCTGCGCTCGGACCAGCGACATTCGGGTAGCCCCGCAGAATGGAACGCTCTTGAGTCGCAGTCCACTTGACTGGACACGCAATTGGGAGGGAATACATGACAGCGACGGAGAGCAATATCCGACGCGTCGCGAAGTTGGGTGAGTGGAGTGACTGTGCACGTGACCCCGTTTGCCTCCGATCTCCGGATCCCACCGGCCCGGGTAGACGGAAAACCCTCACCAGAAATTAGAATCGTTTGACTTTGACGTTGTTAGGAAAACACATATTAGGCATCGCGTATAGGTAGTGTACAGAAAGGCTCTTCGTGACCCGGCTATTTGCCCTTGAGAATAGAATCGATCCTGGCAGCCTGGACGTTCTTCTTCAGCTCCATCCAGCCTGGATAGCCGCACAAGAGGGTTCCCAGAACGTACATGGCCTAACAACGGGAGTGAACAACAGGCCGCCAACGAACCAAAATTCGACTTACCCCAACCCCGAATGGTGTTCTATGCCTCTTGACAAGGGTTGCGGTATAGAGCGATTCAAGGGCGTGAAACACCACAACAGCCCCCCACGAGAGACGAATGACCCAGTCACCAACCAAGTCCCGGATAAGGGAGCCGGGGTAGAGGTAGGGTGGGATAGTGCTGGGCGATGGAGGGGAGAGAGTGACGTAGATGAGCAAAGCCACCATCCCTGCAGGCAAGAGCCATGAGCAGGAGACCGTAAACTTAGTTATCTGTGGAGCAGGGGTCTAGGAAACTGCGTCAACAAACCGGTCGGAACTTGGTTGTGGCCGTGGCCCTTACCATTCCGAGGGACTCTTCCGCATCTGCCTTCATAGAAAGCAAGCGAGGTTTGACCTCTTCATACCCAGACAACGGGGGTTCGAATTCGATCCGGACAGGTATCTTTTCGTTACCAGAGGATGGGGTTTTGTAGTTAATGTTCATACCCTATGCGCACAACGCGATGAGTCGAATGGACGGAACGATCGAGAATGAACGGGCACCTTGGAGTCTATGCTGGTCATCTCCGCATCGGTGATCTTGACGTTCGTCACCTTGCCGTGATGGATGACGTAGCTGGCGAGGGTGTCCTTGTGACTGGACATGTACATACACAGGAATGACGACTTTGCGGCCACGGGATCCATCGTAACGTTGAAATGGAGGAGTGGAGGATGGCGTCACCGGAGTGGGACGACAGGTGGCACCACTTTTCCCACAATCGCTCCATCTGCAGTTGGGCACTATATAAACCAGGGCCGATATGGGTCTGAACCTTCACCAAGCACTCGGAACAACACTCCTCTCCCAGCTTATACCTCTCCCCACATCACTACCGTAATCATGGTGATTATATTCCACCAGAATATTCTGTAATCTCTGGGCTCAACCAACGACGTCTCACAGGGTTCCGTCGTTTCTGCCATCGGCAGTATCATCAATACCATCGTCTCCGCTATTGCGAGTGTAATCATGACAATTGTTGGCGCCATAGTGGCCGTAAGTCGCATTACTTGGGTGTCTGTTCATTCTACTTATCTTCACCTACTAGGTCATCGTCACAATCTTCGACCTGATCCTCGATATCCTCTGCTGCCGAATCTGTTCTTCGCGCAGAAGAGTAGGAACTCGGCGATCCAACTTCGGACGGCGGCGTGGTACTGCCAGATACTAAATCCACCCACCTATCATCTCCCCTTGCTATCCCATACACGACTTGCTGGACAATAAAAATTATTGGATATGCACCCCTTCGAGTGGGCCCACAGACTATGATTGTAGCACCACCTAGTTACATACCTGTAACGCACCAATTGAGCCTTTCTGCCAGATCACCAACGGAGTGGACGCCCTCGAAAGCCTACTCCGTGTCCGAGTCGATATCTCCTCCGCGATCAAGAATTATAATTTCCTCCCACTCCGTTTCATCTTCGTCAGAGACTTTGTGTTCCGAGGAGGCACCGATATTCCAAACTGTGCCTGTGCTGTTTCGTTCACCTCCCCGGCTTTACACCCGGGCCGTTTGGTTCAGACTGTACACCTTATAAGGGGCCCCTGATTGAGGCTTCGGATTACGAGGGCGTGCACTCTTCGAATTCCCCTCCACACCCTTCCCCCGGTAGGTATAGCAAGTAATAGCAAGGGGTCCGGTGCAACTGCCGTAAATTTCGAACATGCAGCGGGAAGCTTATTGCCAAGAACAGCACACACACACCAGGGCGAAAGTTCGCAATGGTTGGTTAGAGAGGTGACCGCGCGCATCGTTGTCAAACCCGTTGTGGTCCCTTCAGAGTGCTCGCAATCACGGCCCGTCACGGCACATGTTTGTTTCACCCTCCGCGGTAGTCCTCGATCCTCTGTTCACTATCTAGAGTCGTCGCACTGCTCTTATTACCTGTGGGGCCAACGAGTGGCAGTGGTGATGGTTTCCAGGAGTTCCTCCCTTGAAGCTTGAAGGCTTGATTGTCCTACGTGATTTTGATTTCGGCCAGATAAAAATACGGCATTCCGAAGATTTGCGGAAAGAGTTATCGAGACGGACCAGAGCCGAAGACGACCAGCCTGAGGTAAGTGGTCGTGGGCCCTGCCGCTTGTCGGCGCCATCCCTTGTTTATCTACCTCGCGAGCAACCAGGTGACGATGAGAGGTGGAGGTTGGCGATATCGACCGCACACAACCGCTCGATCTCTGACAGGTGTTTGAATCCGCGCTCAGACTGACCGGTTCCCTGTAAGGGAGGCGCGTCCCTCTCAATAAACTCCCTTCAGAAATACTCCTTCGTGTCTTCGGTCTCCCTCCCAAAGACGTACCTCTCCCATACTCCCCATGACGTTGTTTGTTTGTTTGGCAAAAGCTTGTGAAACAAACAAACGTTTTCGGACGCTGGCGCCTGGTTTCCGTCATGCCACGTCTCTCAGATGGCCTGGCGGGCAAGTCCGTTCAGCGACATATCACCTTCGGCGTGTCAAAGCTTTGGATCCCACACGTCACATTAATCTACCTCATCTACTACATCCTGCTTTCTCCCCACCAATATGCAGACCGCCCGTTTTGGACCCTTGGGACATTTATACGCCTCCTCGTTGGGAGAAAAGTGGTGAACGTCGCAGTGGCGTTCATGTGGATCGTTCACGTGTTTGAGGCTGCGTATACCGTGGCCCTTGCAAGGCGGTACGGAACGACCTCCGTTGTTGGGGTGCGCTGTCTCGCTCGTTTGGCAAGGAAAAGAAAGTTAACTGAGCTCCTAAACTGCTACGTAGCTATCTTACGTGCTTGCTACACTCATATTCGGGAGACCTGGGTGGGAAGAGCTTTCAAACAGGGCACAAGAGCCCACAGCACGAAGGTAAATAGCGTGACCACGAGGACCTAAAATAACCCCCCGCGGGATTTGGAGAACGATGCCTTCGCATTCTGTAATACTGGGCTCTTGAATGCCATGATTGTCCCTGGAAAGAAAAACATCGAATTAGACTATCACCAACGCGTTGGACAGGATTGCCCGCACCAATACTTATCCCGAGGGCGGGTTGTTCCTTGTCGTCCTGGACGCTCTGTGACTGCAAGTAGGCGACGAGAGTGTCGTTCAAATCTCGCCACGTCTTATCGGTACTGATTTGGCGACCCAGCGCAAACGACGCGCCGCTCTTCAACAACGGGGACAGCGACTCGATGATGATGTGGTGTTGTCGGAGTGTCGCCAACTCTTCTCGATAGGATATGATGTCTTGGTCTTCGGAACCGTCGTGCTTGACGGTCCAATAGTACATCGTGGTGGTTCGCGTGTCCTTGTCCGCCAATGACAAGTTTGACAGCCCAAGGACGCTGGCTCGCGTGTCGACGACCTCGATCACCCACTAGTCACCGCGGTAGATAGATGCGTTATCCCCCCCAAAGCGCGCGCATTGAGGGATGGTAGCAAACTTGCCACCATAGGCAGTTCACTTCAAGAAATCGAAAAATCACATCATGAGGTCCCCCCTGTCAGATCGAGTTTGGTAATTGACATTTCGAACCGCAGTGGATAGGTATACCTCGTCCGCACCGTCAGTTGGTCGTAATGTGAACTGGAGGATCAAGCAGTTTACGATGGTTTCTTTCGGGTTAAGTATTAGAACATCCTGCGTGATCTTCTTGATCCTTGAAAGGCAGCGGGAGACGGGGAACTTCATCTCTGTCTCATGGTATTGACGGGGGCGCAGAGGTGGAGTCGAATTGTAATGTAGGTGTATCACAGGCCCAGTGGAGGATCATTGGCGGGGAAGGAAAAGTCAGTCGGAGGCCACGTGACATAACCTTCTCCCAAGTATCATTGTCAATCCCCACACTCCCAGCTCGCCGATACAGCGGTCACCACCACCCCGAGTGTTGTCTGTTATCAGCGGACCTCCTGCGACCATCGCGTATAATGATACCGCATGGCTTCCAAGCCTGATCACGAAAAGCCACTTCCAACCCTTCCTAAGAAACATGACGCCCCAAAGCTCACCACCCTCTCCGTTGAAGCACGGAACCACGCTCGAAGGTTCATCACCCGCGCCCTCGAAGAGGAATCTACCGCGATCGCAGGGAACGACTGGAACAACGAGAATGACACATGGGCCGATGGGTTGTTGGACGCGCTCGACTCCCTGGGAGATGGTGTCGCGAACGGCGGTTGGATCGTAGGTGCAAATCGGTCGAGGCAGGCTTCTGCCCAACGGAAACTAGCCCTGAGGAATACTAAGGAAACAACGACGGCAACTACAGACGCTGCCGCGGAGCCTAAGAATATCGCAATCTCAGACGTATCAGAACACGCCGCCGACCCCCCACCACCCAAACCTACAGCCGGTACGGCCATGGAACAGATATCGCGTTGGATGTCGAAGGCTTTGCCGCCTTCTCCGAAACCCTACGCTAAGCACATACTGCTGACCGTTAGCGCCTATGGTCACATCCCAGACAACGTCTCCGACTTCGAATTTGTCCCTTCTGCCGTTGGATGCGCCTTTTTGCCATCCCGATTCACGTTACCCCACCTCGCATCCTCCTCCAAACACGTCGAGTACGAAGAGGGAATTGTGTTGTATGGGTTGGATGAATGGGATGGTCAGTTCAGTTTAAGTCAACTTGATTCTCCTGTCCACCTCACTGTCTTGCATCTCAGCTAGCGCGGAATACTCTGATGAAAACCCGATCAAGATCGTCGGCGGGGATTTCTTGCTGAAAGGTGTCGCGTCCGCTGCCCAGCACGCGGCCCTTTGTAAAGTCCTCCGCCTTTCCATCTATATTTACCTCTCCATTGTTGTCGAGCAGCACCTCTTCCGCGACTCGCACGTCAAGCTCAACATACCGAGGGTGCACCCGCGCCCTGCACCATTGCCGATTAAATACTCTAGCGACCACTCCCGAGGTCCTCGTAGTGGTGACAGATCGTCAGATCGAAGTCCCCAGCGAGGCGTCTGGGGCTTTCTCTCGAAGAAAACCGAGGGCCTGTTCAACCGTGCCGCGGGACTTGCTCGGCATAATTCCTTGGACGTCGGGAGGACTACGAGGGACACCCCGCGGCGATCGGTGGATACTCCCCACACGAGGGGTAGGCGGTTCTCCTTCCTTGCTGACAGCCTCCCGTGGCAGACGAAACCGACAAAGGAGACGGAACAATATGCGAAGGATCACCCCTTTCGAACGATTGTTACCCGCATCGAGGATTTCCAGGACCTGCTTTCCACAACTGCTGGAATTCACTTCCCTCCGCCGTCCCTCCTACAATCACTAGCCGAGAAAGAGGATTCGGACCCGAACCGCAAGCTCAACCCTGATGAGCGAATACGGCTGCATTACCTACTCGGCTGGGAGGGGTGTGATGCGCAAGGAAAGGGGATGGTCGGAATTCGTGGCTTTGTAAGGCAACAAGGGTTCCGTATCCTCTACTCGGAACACGTTTTACCTACCTCTGTCACCCGAGCACCGTCCGTTGCGTCCACCAATTCGGAAGCTTCCACGGTGAACACGTCCTCATCCGTGACTAGTGTTCCAGAGCAACCGCCCCCTACGCCCGTCCACACATTGTGCGGCGGTCGTCGCAGATGGATGCGGTTCCGGTATTACTCTCGGGAGGATGGTGCAGACAAGACACTTGGCGGGATGATCATACGGATGGCTACCACAGCCGAGGATCAGTGCGGGAACGCTGGATGTCAATCGAAACGGGGTCAACACGAATTGCATTTCATCCATGGGGGGACGCGGGTCACCGTAAATATCAACCCCCTTGAAGATGTTGCTAATGAAGAGCGTATTGATATGTGGCAGAGTTGTATGAAGTGCTCTGCGAAGACGGAGACAATGAAAATGAGCGACGGAACCTTGTAAGATCCACCTTTTCACAACCGCTCTGCAGCTTACG
>Ga0307516_10003249_pt1 | contig 21090 bp, 30 predicted proteins | sample 19_EM_MG_FD_203310 | JGI IMG/M metagenome (GOLD analysis project Ga0307516, IMG submission 203310) | Populus trichocarpa ectomycorrhiza microbial communities from riparian zone in the Pacific Northwest, United States - 19_EM | ecosystem: Host-associated > Plants > Roots > Unclassified | place...
AGTTGCATCGTTTCCACAGCTTGGCGAGACCCGTGGATCGGTACGGAGCAGAACCCGTCCTACTTGTTGAAATTGTGCTTTAGGATCTCACAGACCCTGTCTAAAGCAGCATTCCGAGTAGTGCGATAGCCGCAGATGTCCAATGAAGCGCCTTCGGAATTCCGCCTGGCCGACCGCACCCCGCACCCTCTCGACGGTGTCATGCTCCAGCGCTCTGTCTTGTCGGTCCTCAAGCCAGCAGTCTTTGACCACCAATGTGGTCGCCCCTCCCTCGACCCGAGCCTCAAATGCGCGCGTCCCACGCCCACACATGTCCGTCGCTCCGTCATCAGAGGTGCGGTACGTTGTTCCATCGATGACAAAGGTGAATCTGGAGTTATAAGCGTCGACAATGCCGATGTTGGCGTCAATGCCCAGGTCGGAGCTGCCGGAAATAGCGAGAATGGTGAAGAACCGAATGAGTGAGTTCGGATCCTGCGTAGGGTGAGCAACAGAGGAAGAATGTTTTGGATGTCACATCTCTAACCAATCGAATGAGAAGGCAAATAGGGAGGATCGGCACGCGAACCAGATTTGGACGCAGACTCGAATGGACATATCACGTCCGCCCAATTGCGTTCCTTTCCCACCTCCACCCTCACTGCCAACATTGCCTCGGGATACGCGGTGGTGGATTGGAGGTGTGGAGGGGCTGATGACCGGCATACACCATAGGCGTGTCACTCCGGTGTTCGCCAAGGGCGAAGGATTGGATATCATCGAAAATTAAACAGAGATATCCGAGGATTGGGGTCCGCGCGAGCCACTCCGTGAGTGCACTTTCTTTTGTTGGTATACCCGCCCAGCTTCCGTTGGAGAGCCTGCCTTTGGCTTCCAGATGCGACGTGACGTCGTCAAGTTGGATGTGGATGGGGAAGCTGGTCCATAGGTGGGTCATTGGAGCGCAGATGTAATATCCGGGGTGACCACCCATGGTGATGCCGATCGCACGGCTTTGAACTTCCCACGAATCTGAAGCGGGATTTCCCGATTTAGATCTTTAGGGAAGGGCTTAAGGAGCATTATGAGCTGATTTCGCTCGAGGTGCTTGGGTCTGGAGGCGTCGTACCATCGAATCGAAAACTGTCGGCGGAATCCTTCGCATTGGGGGGGGGGGGGAGAACTTGAACTGCGATGCGCGACGGTCGTTCTCTTTTGGATGTACGGTAGAGGGCGGGTTTCCCACTATCTGGTTTTGTTGTCGAGCTGCCCTCTCCCAACTTCAGCGGTTCGATTGGATTGAGGTTTGCTTAAGGTCTCTCTCCCTGGTAATGATCTAGGGTCTGACGTGTCCCGGTCCAGAAGCCAGAGTCGCTTGTCAGGTTCTTCATCATCCTCGCCTTTTCCCCCGAGCCCGACCTTGGGATTGACACCAGGATCGAGAGGCTGGACCACGACTTTGAGCTTCGGTTCGAAATTGGCGGTACCAAATATCAAGTTTTCAAGGTCCTGTTCGACGGTAGCGAAACGATCGACAAGACAAGCCCGAGCGGAACCTACCGCGTCGTAAAGGACAGTTGGGTAGAGAACAGCGCGAGGGTGGTCGGTGTCCGGAGCATGAGATCTTCCAGGCTATCCGCAATGCGCTGGGCGATGAGCGTTTCAACAACCACTTTGTGAACACCCTGGGACACTGCTTCATTAGGAACCCGGCTCTTGACATTGAATATCTGCAAGATCCTCTCCAGCCGAGGACCTGACGGAGGGGTTACCTATTCAGTTGAACCATTAAACCCACAGTATCGTGGACGAAGCGACCATGAGAAGGTTTATATTCCGGTCCCTAGAGAACGCTATAAAAGGCGTTGTACCTCATTTATGGGGCAATGGGTGACTGAATTCACGGACAGGGCTGCACCATTTGCACTCTGGCGGGTTCGTCCACAGGGACGTACACCCGGGGAACATCACCATCGTAGATGATGTGGCCAAGATATCCGATATGGAGTTTGTGAAGGAGAGAAACGTGACCATACTGAGAGAAGCACCGATGCGTATAATAACGCGCCCACCCTCCCGCGCACTGACCGAGGTCCGGACGGTAAGGCCAGTACGCAGAAATTCAGTCCTGCTCAGGCTCACCAACTCGGTAATTTTCCTACCTTCCCAACTTTGCAGCCACCTCCTCTGGATAGGAGTCTGGTCATACTGGAGGAGGGAGATGAAATTTCCACAGACGGACAGGGGGATGCGGGTAAAACTTCGGATATCAGGCCGGCTACCGCAGCGCAGAGTCAAGGAGAAACAGCCAAGGAGTCGGGGACTGTAACGGGTGATACAGGGGGTCATGGGCGATCTGGAAGGGGGTGACGCGTCTGATGTTTTCCGATTCGCCCCGACAAAGGGAATTCTTCCCCTGAAAAGTACGAGCTGCAACCACTTCCCAACGCACGGAAAGCCAGTACTTCGATATCCGAGCAGCCTTTGAGGAGGACCAGAGTCTTTGACAACGACCTAGATTAAGATGAATAGCAGAGTCGTAGACACGCTGCGGCGCCGGCATTTGGACGGCGAGTAGTGAACAGATTAAAGTTGTTGATATCCGTCCGGAACCTGCGCCAAAAATCTTTGTCTACACGTCATAAACAAGGAAATCCTATCGCGTATCGCCTCGCAACGGGCCGGAGAGGGGTGGTTCGGAGCTGTGAGCTCGGTGGATCCATGTGGGTCATCTTGTGCTCCACTACAAAAATCTTCGATCACATCCTCTGGTGCAGATCACTTCCGGCGAAAGTTCCGACACTACCGTATCTAACGTTTTCATCCGAGCGTCCGATGCGTCGTCCCCCCTGACCCCCCTCACAGCGGGAGTCTGGCGCTGAGCATTTGGCTCATGGCTGGAATCCTATAAAAGGTGTCATGGAGGACGGCCAAGTTCTCCCCATCGCCTCACCAGGAGACCCAGCATCCACTCACAACTCCCGGTACACTTCATCGACCACTCTAACCATGTTCTTCTCCTCCGTTGCCGTCGTTTGTGCCTTCTCTCTGCTTTCCTCCGCCCGTGCCGCCGCCCTCGATAACAGGCAGAGCGATTGTGGGTTTGTCTGCCCCCCAGTGGACACTAATGGGAGCGGTCCCTCCGTCCTTACCGAGATCGATGACGCCTCGTTCTCCTGCACATTCGCCGGTGCGTTTGGGAACCCTTGCACTTACGATTCGGTAGGTTGCGATCTATTCCTGCGGTTGCGTTTACCTGACTGCCCCTTGCCTAACTGCCCCTTACAGTCTTCCGGCGCGCTGGTCGGAGTGAACTCGAGCGGCAGTTGCCCCAAGCAGGCGACTTCTCAGTGCCCCACTCGTCGTCGCCGAGACTACGACGACTGGAAGCCCACCCCCACCTGGTCCCCTGGCCCTTACCCCAGCTGGTCTCCTGACTCTTATCCCAGCTGGTCCCCTGATCCTTATCCTAGCTGGTCTAAACCTCCCACCCCTACCATGTGGTCGAAGCCCACCCCATCCTGGTCCAAGCCTGGCCCTAGCCCGTCTCCGTGGAAGCCCCAACCACCCAAGAAGGAACCCTGCAAGTACACCTGCCCACAGAAGAACCTAGCCGGGGGAGCCCTCACCGACGAAGCCATTCGTGGCCAGGATCTCTTCTGTCGCTACCCATCCAATTCGTGCGAGCAGTGTGGATTTTGCAAATATAGCACCGTAAGTCCACACCTTGGATACGCAGCCACGGCCATGTTCTGACAGCAGTTCAACACCAGAAAACTGGTGTTCTCACCGATGACAATGACGATGGCTATTGTCCCAAGAACGCCCCACTGGCTCTCCCTTGGGACCGACGCAGCAATTAAGGTTGTGGATGTACTGGGCTTGTTTAAATGTTTCCTCTCGCGCTTCCTTCTCTCTTTATTTCACCTATATTCTCGTGCTTGATGTCCGCTTGACAACTATCCATTTCGCACCGTTTCCGCACCCCACCTGTAGTCGCGTACAAATGTCCTCGTGGCAGCTGCTACCGTACAAGATCTATTGGATGACGCTCACTCGCCCATCATTTCTCCTCGACACCGATACCGACACGAAAACCGCTACCACCTACGTTTCCGTTAGTTTGCTGGCTCCATCCTTCTCCAACCACGTCAAACCGCGCTCAGGTCAGCTTAGTAGATAGCGCTCTCCAACGCCGTAGCAGCCGCACTCGACCTCTCATATTGAGCCAACAGGCTTTCACGGGTCACCTGGATAGTCGGGGGTTCCTGAAGCAATCTCTCGCACTGGGCGCTTGCACCCGCCCCATCTATGCCCAACCCCCCGAAGAGGGCGTCGTGGAGCCTACCGCGATCGGGATGGATGAACCCGTAGATCAATTCGTGGTTAATCGCGAGTGGAATGTTGTCAAGGAAGCGTCTGTGAGACACTGGGGAGGGGGTCAATCAAGAGTCCAAACCGCAGGCAATCTCTCCTACCATAGAAGTAACCCCGCACCGTGCCCATGATACCGACAGCCAGGTCATCCACATTCACCGATGGCTGGCTCGTCGGAGATAACGACAACTGCTTGCAGGCTGACACAAACTTCGCCTTGTAGGAATAGAGATCTCCCTCGCTGAGGGTGAAAATCCCCTTCCGTTCAGACTCTAATTGCCATGTAATCCTTTCCTTTGTGGCATCGCGGCGCTTGAAAAGGACGTCCCTAACGATCGACCTCCCACCCATATGAGAACGCGCCAATAACCAGAGTGGAACGAATAGCTTACTTGATGTTCTCAGACAGGACGGGGTATGTATCGCCAGGGAAATGCTGAGAGATTATTTTATCCAAATGGGCTCTCAAGGTACCGAATATTTCATCCAACAAAGTGTCGGCGGATGCTTCCCACGTCATGACGAACTTGTTCGCGAAGTCTTCAAGAAGTTGGTACGGGCAATGATCCGGAAGCTCACGAGACCTCGTGCTAAGGGAATGGGCATCAGATAAAACGCCCACAGGCCACTTGTCAGGAGTGACTCACATGTTCGCGAGTTCCTTTACCTCGTCCAAATAGATCGCTCGGTCGGTTTTCACCGCGACATTGAGATAGGGTAGGACAGTGCCACTGGATGAACACTTGTGGAAGGCGACGCGAGTCGCCAACACTGAGTGGGGCAAGGAACGACGGAAAGGACAACGTGGTGGTATTTGGCGGGGGGGGGGGTAGGGGCGGAAGTCGGGAGCAGAAGTCCTGATCGCGGCCGTGAAAACGCTTAACGGTCCACGGATAGACTGATGCAAGCCGTCTCTCCCTGGGGCACCTTCCAAATGCTTTCCCGCTGCACCAAGAAAGTCCCCGATGATTTTGGATGCTTTCGCAACATGGTTTCTTGACTGTTCGGGGAGCTGGGCCAAATTCGCCCTCGCGGTTGCAAGCAGGATTCGCAGTTCATGTTGAAGTTCCGGTAACATTGTCCAAACACCTGAGTATTTGACAGCGATCTCGTCTCGAGAAGTGACTCACCTCCGTTTGATCAATTCACAAAGGAGCACGCTCAGCGATCTCACAAGGTTTTGACTACCGTAGTTGGAGCGGTACATCGGCTCCACTAGTATGCACCATGGCCGTTTCGTGGAGAAATAAGTTTCCTCCTTTTTCTGTGCGGTCCCACGTTACCCCACTTACAGTCCGTTGCAAAATGATAGACCGATTTTCAGAAGAACGTGGTAGCTTTTCTTTGTTTATATGTGACATGTAAACAAAGATTTACACCACGTCCGTACGACCTCCCCCGCACCTCCGGAGTTGGAGTCGGAGGTACGAGCAAACGTTCTGTACTGACTACCACCGCGCAGGGCGGTAGACATGAGGATGGCGAGGTATTGCCAGGGGTGGTGGACTTCTGGCGGCGGACGGCGCTCATCAGCTCCGTTGATTGCCGTCCAAGTTCTGCGTTCAAAATCTTTGTTTACATGTCACGCATAAACAAAAAAAAGCCACTGTATTTTTTTTCAAAAGCGGTCTATCATTTTGCAACGGACTGTAACAGCCCCGGGGCATCGGGGCGTATGACCACAAACCACCCATTTTTGAGGATCGGATTACGCCCCCCGCGTACGAAATCCAACCAACGCTCCTCGGATCCTGCAGGGCACCTATCTGGCTTCGTGAGAACGCCTATTTCCGATTGCTAAGGTCAGATTAGAGCCGGAGACAAGGCCGAGCGACCTACCAATAGTTCGTACACCGTTCGGGTCGTATTTCTGCGCTAGCTGATAGGACTTTTGAGTCATGAAATCGCCTGGCGATCGAGTGAGCGCTGGGGTATGCGGCGGTCTCACATTCACACGCTATCGTGAGCAGGATCAGGCAACTGTCCCGAGAGATATAATCGGAGACCAGGTTCTCAACCAGTTGTATGTCCCCCTCATTTCCAGGTTCGGCGTTGGCAATTAAACCCTCATGATGGGTGTCAGTCGCTGGACGGCAGCAGAATCGAGGAGCATACCAGGGAGGTCGAAAAAAGATAAGTTGGTGAGGTTGCGGTCGCTGATTTCAATCTGAACTGAGTCCGACGTGAATGTCAGCTCGACAGGAGGACACTTGTCCTCAGGCGTGTCGAGGAAACGGACAGGGTCGGTGTTTGGACTCAACACCGCGCACTGTTCACGTCGGATTCGTTCCTCGACCTGGGATCGATCTGTGATAACCTCCCTAAATTGAACAGTTTCGGCCTCCCCGGTGTGGCGGATTGGGAAGAATGGAAATTCAAGGAAACGGTGCATTTCCACGGCTCGTCAGATCGCGACAGTCTGCAGTGCATAGGAGACCTAGACAACGATCATCAGCCACAGAAACCTGCGGCGTATTGGACGAAGAAACGCACCTCGTGCATGCGTCGAGGGCTCTTGGGAGCGTTACCTCGGAAATACCCTCGATGACTGAGGACTTCCCAACACTTTGGTCGCCCAGGACACAGGAATGTCCACATAGGCGCGGACGCCAGGGAGCTGTCAGATCACATCTGGAAGGTGGTCTTCAATGACACTGACCCCGCAGCCTGTACCTGATCCACCACGTCCAAGAGTTCACGAGGCCCGCTGCCCAATGTGCTGTGGGCCGATCGGCGAAGTTTCTGGTGGTTTAGGGTCAGCGGACGAGGGGAGGACCGAGGAGTAGCTCAATGCCGGAGAGTTATGGGGAGACATGGGGGCCAGGATAGCCCAACGGGGCGCGTTTTTAACGCATAGCACACCTTCTCTAAGAAGGGAGCGTGTACCACCATTTGACTCGCCCTTCCGAGATGGGTGCACTGGAGGGAACGGTACTGTAGGATGCAGACTCGTACCACTGCTGGCTCGGGAATTATCGCGTCTCCAACAAACATAGGCGCGACAAAGTGTGGCGGTCCATTGAGAAGTTGAGAATGTCCCCGTGAATTCGGAAACCGGAGTGTACGTTGCGGCAGCAAACCTTATCCACGAGGACTCACGAGGACTCGATGGCTGGACCCAGGTTCACACGTTACGGCTCCAGAATGAAGACCTGTCTGGATTGGGATAAATCCCGGACCCAGCGCTCGAACAATGGTGAACGTCGGTGAAAGGGGACGGTTGCGGCCATCCCGGTGGAGTTGCGCCCCCAATGCTGCATGCAACGCGGTCAATGAATGAGTGCGTGTAAGTAATGAGTAAACAGGTTACCGACGCGGTTCTTCGGTTGCCGACATCGAAGAGGGGATCGAGTTGGGTTTCCATGGCCCTCCCATCCCGTCATTCATGTTCAAGAGCGCGCGCCCTTTCCACGATCGCCAGCTCGGCTAACGGTTGCCATGACCACAGAGAGTTCTTTGATCATCTCGATCGCTTTGACTATCTCCCCTGGACCAGATTCTCACACTCGTGGCTCGTGGTAGGCATCGGTGAATTAGGCGGAGGGTTTCTGGTAACAATACTCGAGGATCTCCGCCATAGAACCCTTCAAAATGATCCGCCAGAAAGCGTGTCCTTACACTCGGCTGATGACCAAGAGACAAGGGCGTTCGTTGTCGGAGGGTCGCCATTGAATCCTTTGGGTCTCCCACCAGCCGACATTGATGCAGGGTCGGGGTTCCTGCGGACAGACCCTGCGCCGTGCAATACATACAAAGCTTGGAAGCCTTGAACCCTTTCTAAGCTTGTCAATAGACCAACTTTTACCAAAAGACCCCGACGGTTTCACCCATCTCTCTTCCCGTATTACCCGTGCTCGGTCCAACATGCGATTTCGCTTCTGGGACTGTGCTGCTCGGGTCCCTGCTGGTAACAAAAGCCAGCACTTCACCGAGTATAGTGCGGATGGAACTGAGGACAGCAGTGCCATTAGCAGTCATGCCGAGTCCCCTTGCATCGGGTCGCGTGTGGTAATCACTTCGAGCGGCCACCCCTGACACGGGTATGAAGGTCCGGATCCATTAGCGATAGATAAGTAAGAGAGAACATGCACTGGGAGACAACAAGGTATGCGGGGGGCGAGAAAGCATAGCACGAAAAGGTAGACTGGGTCTTAATCCTAGCGGATCTCCAGGTGAGCAGTGAACAAGAGGAACGTTTCGTCATGTCTCTGCACACCAAACTTCCAACCTGCCTTCCACCTTCCCGTTGGCGCTCTCCTTGGCCGTCTCCATCGCCATCTCGTAGTCCATCTCGTCCTTTATGCTCACGCGCCCCCCGTCTTCATCCTTAAACTTCACGTCCATTCTGCTCACCGGAATACCGAACTTTGAGCTCAGCATACCCATGAACTCCTCAAAGGCCACGTCTGGCATCAACGCCAGTCCCCTCACTTCATCCCCGAAGCGGACCTTGACTCGGACCTTGGAGAATTCGGCGTATGCAGACCCGTCATCATAATCGCCAGAACCATAGCCCTCTTCCTCTTCTTCGTATGCGGTTCTTCTTCGGATCGTGCTGCGTTGACGGCTCATGGCTGTGTTCCGACGCCGGACACTGCCGCCACCGCCAGAGTATGAGGAAGGGGGTGGACGCACGGAAGGGGAACGTGATGGAGGATTGTTCCCAGGGTTGGCGTTATTCCTAGCCCACGAAGCGACGGTGTTGTTCCGCTGGATAGGAGGGAATGGTGCCTGATCCTTGTAGGCATCGATATAATCATCGTAGAAGTCAGTCATCCGTTCTGTTCCTGTGATACCGGAATGAGGAATTACGTTAGTGACCCAGCAACGAAATGATTAATTGGGGGACGTACTTGGTGGTGCCGACTTTTGCTGAGGCGAGGGAGGTTTTTCGGCCACTCGGAGAGATAACCCCCTCATTGGGGTAGCGAGGTCTTGTTGTATGCCAGGATTGCGCCCTGCGCTGGTATTACTCCTGTTAAGTTTGACCGACGGTGGTGGCGGTTGCTGGGAGGTCTCAGACCCCTGGCCCTGGCTACGGTTGATTGGTAGGCTGATGGTGGTCTTGGACCTCTGCAGAGGGACGGGATTGATCTGATCTACGTTGTCTATCTCTAATCGTGAGATTGCATTCCAAATGGAAGGATCGGGTATGGATGACGTACTCGGGGCGGGGACCGTGACGCTGCGACTCAGTTGCGTGCCAGGTTCGGATGGTTTCTCGTCGTTGTCGGGCATGAAAACACCCTGTGGTGTGATACCTTGCTTCAGGCGCGTTACGCCAGTAAACGTGGTGTAGGCTTCGTTTGCGTCCGCGGTCGCAACCAATTTCTGCGCGTCCAAAATCACTGGGGTAAGCGATGATGTCGGAGGCACAGATTTTCCGGGGTTACGTACGGCCTTTCCCAGATAATCTTTCTGTTTCGCGTTCCTCAACTTGTTCTCCGATGGGCGATACAAGACGCCGACGGGCTAGGAGACAAGGTGAGTCGCCTTGTCTGCATAAATCAGAGGAACGGAGCTCACGATGCTGAACACTGTATATCCTTGACCACGATCTTGGATGGCTTCGTCAATGACCCCATGCTCGACGGTCACCTTGTCGGCGCTTGCTTCGCCAAGGTCCGCCATCCCGGCATCGTAGTTGCCGAGGTATATTTGAGCGAGACCCTTATTAAATAGGACTTCGGCCGAATAGAGTTTGAACTTGAGTCCCAGTTGTTCGTAATTGCTGCGGACAAACGCACATCAGCGACGGGGCAACCGCGGGTCGAAAAATTAGAGTGCCGAAGAGGAGGGGGGGTGCGCGGGTCACAATGGAAGCCACCCCGGGTTCGGGCACTCACATTGCCTGGTTTCCCCTCAAGTACAACAACGAGTCTTCGAAATCCTTGGTGGCAAGGTCGAACCGCTCCAGCAAAAAGTTGGAGACACCACATTGAAAGTAAGCGACGGCTAGATATTGGTCGGCTTCTGTCGCGAGTTGGAAATGCTTGACCGCCGTATCGTGGTCGCCTACGGTAGCGTAGATGAGGCCCATGTTCGTGAGGATCTTTGACGACTCGCCAATCCTCTACATTTCCGGGTGGATCCAGGTAAGCTCTGTGTCAAAACCCAGCGGCGGGTACTCACGGAGAATAACTCGAGGGATTCGTCAAAGTTTTCCGCGTCGTATGCTGCCAGCGCCGAGGCCCAAATTTCTAGCTCAGCTTTGAGAGACATCTTGTCTGTTCCGTCGGTTGGGGGGAGAGTTGCGAGCCAGCGCAGGAGAGTGGGGGTGTGGGTGCGGTTGGTGGAAGGGGTGCGGGATTAAAAGGCGAAGGAGAGAATGGGCTGTGTGCCGGGGAAATGAACGAAGAGGATAGACAAGACAAGAGACGAAAGCGGAAACAAAGGTGAAGGGAGGGAAGCGAGGCGTGAGTTAAGTACTGTGGGTTGCTAGGTGATCCTCTCATCATCTCGAGCCTTGGCGAGCTCAGGCCGAAACGAGCTGATAACATATATGTAACCCATATTATTAAGCATTTGATCTATTCAAGCCGAAATCAAGAATCGCGGACGGCCCGCACGAATGCCCCGACCTTGTCTAAATCCTTCCCCGTCCCCTCCTCGTTTTCCACTCCCCCGCTCACGTCCACCGCCCATGGCCTTACGCGAGAAACCGCCTCTGCCACGTTGCCAGGCGTCAGGCCACCCGCCAACATGATCGGCATCCTCCATCCAACTGTCCCAGCAGTGGCTGCGGAAGTGCCATCCGCATCATCCCCGGAATCAATTTCCCCCGACTCGACAACCACCTTCGCAAGATCCCAATCAACAATCTTCCCACTGCCCCCCGAGAGGCCCCCTGGCCCATCCCGCGCCGAGTCCAACAACACAAACTCGTTCAACCCTGGTCGTCGTAGCCCCCGCAACAACCCCGGGTCCACCCCAGCCACGCTCGAAGACGCCGCCTTGACATGGAAGACCTTGATCACAGGCACAGGGATGTGTTTGCTCCATTCGACCGGTTCGCTCCCGTGCAACTGCACTACATCCAACTGCACCTCGGCCACAACCTGGAGAATGAATTCCAATGGTTGGTTCTGGAACACCCCCACCAACAGTGGGCCTCCACCAGACACAGAGATGGCCTTCGAAAGGCGCCGTGATTGCGCCGTGAACCACGGCTCGTCGTTTGTCGCAGGCCACTCTGGATTCAATCCAGATCGGGCGAGTGAGGGGGTAGCCGACCGTTCCAATCTGATTCTGGAGGAAATCCGTTTGGCTTCCTCGTGGGCCACCTTTCTGCGGCTGCTCGGCACGAACATCAATCCCAACAAATCCACCCCAGCGTCCCTCGCATCCACAGCCTCCTGTTCCGACCTTATTCCACACACCTTCACTAGCGGGTTCGGTCGATGATCGGTTGGTGGTGATGGCGCCTCAGGGATATCGAGTAGCTCCCGGATAAATTTCGACGTGTTTCCAGCTCGCATGAGAGCTTCACCGACGAGAACACCTCGAACGCCTTGTGCGGTGTATGTCCTTACGTCCTCGGGGCCCGTGATCCCACTCAACGCACACAATATAACGTCCCTCTCTCGAACCATATCCACTAGCCTGGTCGTCGTGCCCATATCCACGTTAAACGAGTGAAGATTCCGGTTGTTGACTCCAATAACCTTCGACCCGATGCTCAGAGCAATTTCCATCTCCTTCGAGTTGTTCACCTCGACGAGCGGCTCCATCCCAAGGGACAAGGAAAACTCGTAGAGGGCCCGCAGGCGGCTGAGAGGAAGCATTGCGACGATGAGGAGGACGGTATCCGCTCCATGTAGCCTGGCCTCGGAGATCTGGTACTCGTCCAAGATGAAGTCCTTGCGAAGAATTGCAGGCCGGTTCGTCAGTGAGTCCACCGCCTGGCGGGCCAGACGCATATCCAACAGTGATCCCTTGAACCAACTAGGTTCGGTCAATACCGAGATGACGGACGCTCCAGAAAGCGCGTAATCCAACGCCTGTTGTGCAGCGTTCGTGGACATGGATATCGGTCCCTTCGACGGAGAGGCCCGCTTGATCTCAGCCATCAAGGCTGGGGTGCGAACTTTCATCCTCTTCACGAAGTCGATCGGGGGGGGGGGCAAATTTAACTTGAGACAAGTGGAAAGGTCGTGAGAGGAAGTCCCGGGGGTATTTTTGGCCGCGTCCACGTCCTTTAGTCGCTGTGCGTAGATTTTGTCGAGAATGGAAGGAACCTTTTTTTTTTGTTCCTTCGTGGGAGCAACACCCTTTATAACCTCGACCTCGAAGGGAGGGAGATTCGGGTCTTGGACTCGGTGAGATGGGTTCTCGTCCCAAGTACCGCCCCGTAAAGCCAGGAAGTTGGCGAGCAATTTGTCTCCGTCTTCCGACAAGATAGACTCTGGGTGGTACTGGACCGCCTCGAGGGTATATTTCCGGTGCCGGACCCCCATGATAACACCACTCTCTTCGGTCGTGGCAGTTATGGCAAGATCGCGGGGGAAGGCATCGATATTCGCGCTAAGCGAATGGTATCGAATGGATTTGATCCCTTGGGGGATGTCCTTGAAGCAACCCCGTCCGTCGTGTCGTACACGGCTGACTTTTCCGTGCACGATCTCCCCCGCGTAGCTAACGTGGATTGTGGTGAGTCCTGGAGATAAGGCGGCCATGACCCAATATTTTAACTCACGAAATTTCCCCGCTAAACACATCGACCAAACACTCCAAACCCATGCAGACGCCAAGCACAGGTACTCGGCCCACGAAATACTTGATAGCATCCTGCGAGATCCCCGCGTCTGTCAAGGGATGTCCGGGTCCTGGGGAGATGACTAGATACTTGATGTTGAGCTTCGGGAAGTCTTCAGGGGCGATGGCGTCGTTACGGATGACCGTAACAGCGACACCGAGGAGGCGTATGTATTGGTAGAGGTTCCAAGCGAAGGAGTCGAAGTTGTCAATCATCAAAACCTCAACGGGGACCGTGAGCTCTGGTGGGAACGAGCTTTTCGTTTCTCCATCTCCTTCGGTAGTTGCTGTGGGTGTAGACTGAGTCGGTTCGGGGGTAGGTTGGGACATGGTCTAAGCAGGGAAGCTCGAACTGCGGATGGAGGCGGAAACTAACACCCTGGGCGGTTCCGCGATCTGATCCAATCGCGAGTACCTCGGTAATACGATCGGAAAAGCATAAGTAAATGCGAGATGGAAACCGATTAGATGCAATGCAGCCACCCTCGTACAACCGAGCCAAAGTACAATAAATGATTACAACATTCGTATAGTCTAGATCGGTCAAATCGCCTCGACAGCGAGATCGTATCTGGGCCTAAAGAGGGGGAGAGGTCAACGATGAGACCAACTAACAAACTGGCTCGCTTACTTGACCCGAGCATACACATACCTCACGCCTTGACGGTAGCGGTCGGGTGGAGCTCGAACGGTGGCAGTGTTGTGTTGGCAACGCCAGATTCCGGGTTCTCCTCCCACGTTCCACCCCTCAACTTCAAAAAGTTGGCGAACAGCTCATCACCACCCTCCGACAGGATACTTTCAGGATGGTACTGAACGGCTTCGAGAGTGTATTTACGGTGACGAACGCCCATGATGACGTTGCTCTCCTCTGTCACAGAGGTGACGACAAGGTCCTTGGGGAACCTGTCCGGTTGGGCGCTAAGGGAATGGTAGCGAATCGATTGAATTCCCTGAGAAATGTCCTTGAAGCATCCACGGTTGTCGTGGCGTACTCGAGAGACCTTTCCGTGCATGATCTCTCCTGCGTATCTATGATGGGGGCCGTCAGAACGCGTCCGGTAAGTTCGGAATGCACGAAACGTGAACGTACGCGATCTCTCCGCCGAGAACATCAACCAAACACTCCAGACCCATGCAAACGCCCAAAACGGGGATCCTGCCCATGAAGTACGTGATGGCAGCCTGCGAGACACCCGCATCCGTTTGCGGGTGTCCTGGTCCAGGGGAGATCACCAACGACTTGATCTGCAAGTCAGGGAAATCCCCTGGGGAGATAGCGTCGTTCCGGATCACAATAACTTCCGCACCGAGGAGGCACAGCGACTGGTAGAGGTTCCAGGTGAAGGAGTCGAAGTTGTCGATCATCAACACTTCGATCGGGCGAGCGAGATGGGCTGGGAGAGGCATCGTTTCGTGTCTTCTAAGTGGGGTATAGGTGTGTCGTCCTGGAGGGAATTGTCAATCAGAGGGACCTCGGCAGCTAATCGGAGAGGAGAGGAGTGAGTAGGACCATGGTCGGGAGGAACTTGAATTTAAGAGTGGACATAACAGTCCAAAGAGCCGATCGGTTCGAACTTTAACCCGCTAACAGCGTATATTCGCACACCGTCCCCAACTGTTTCCGCTAAAACAAGGCAGTGATAATTAGATGGTGTGCGTTCGGGAGAACGGTCGTGCGCGATAATCGGTCCACGGAGGAAATAAACGGTGCGGTCACACAAACTCGGTCTCCGGGAGGTCGAGGTCATCCTCATCGTCTGAGGGGAAGCCGCAATTTCCAGTCGTTATTTGTAACACTCGGTGTCTGGACCCCAACGCACGTCAGAGGAGAACCGAAGCTTAGAAGTGAGGGGCGCTTACTTGACGAGAAGATCTTCGACCCCGGCTTCACCTGCTTCCCAATCCACTCTCACCCAATTATAAACCAAATCTCCGCCGCGGTAGACTAGCATCGTTGGGAGCATGTCGGTGTCAACATTATCCTCGTCGTCGAGGTCCAGTCCTTCGTCTTCACCTTCGGAATCCCTTTCGTTGTGCTCCGGTTCGCCGTATGGGTCCTCTTCATCCTCTTCCCGGATCGTTCCCGATTTAATCGAGCGATCGGTGGAAGGAGAGAGTGTAGTCCGTTTGGAGGAGGGTCCTGAGGTGAAGCCAACGGCGGACGCCTTGGCTCGTAAGAACTTTACACTGGCGTGCTCTCGGGCTAGCTTGCCCAACGTATCGTCCAACGCTTCACAGCGGTCCAACGACTGTAATAATCAAGGGTTCAGCAAAGCCGGGCACTATATATCAACGAACCTTACCGGATGGTATAGATGCAAGACGACCCAAACGTCTCGCTCCTCCTCCTCGACTGCCTTCAAAAACCCCTCCAACCCAACCTCCCGTAGGTGGCCAAACCGGCCGCCTCCACCGTGGCTACTCCGCCCCTTATCGCGCACGCGGGCGAACCTGATCTGTTCCAGCTCTTCGTCATCCTCGGTCTTCGCTAACGCCTGTTCCTCAAAATACGTCATTCCTGTGAGACTGGCCTTCTCCATCCTCTTGTTCAACTCCTTGATCTCAGCCGCCCTCTTGTCCCTTGCACCCCTCTCGGCCTCGTTCCGGTCGCGAATAACACCCTTGACTCCTGTTCGACCGGGAACGCCGACTCCTACACCGCCATTACCGTGAACGCCAGGGGAGTTGGATTGGGCGGCGGAGGTGAGACGGCGAGGGGAGCCGCCATCGTCGGAGTGGTTGTCAGCGCCGTCGTTGTACGGCCATTTGGTGGCGTCCGGGGAGGGAGATCGGCGTGGTGAAGATGAGCCTGAGCCTCCGCCGTTGAAAAGTTTACCCGACAACACTAAATCCTCGAGATCTGCCTGGGTAACACGCGTCGGGTTTGAGATTCTGAAGGGTTTGGAATCAAATATGAAAGGAATGTACCATCGGAAAGAAAATAGATTGACCCCAGCCAAGCCAGCTGACGGTGGCGACAGAACAGAGGGTGATCGGTTCCTGTGGATTCTCTCCCCCTTTCCCCTTACTATCTTCATTGGGTCTTCCACGTTCTGGACGTTGTCGGTTCTTCGGTAGAACCGAATAGCCCTGTTGTTACTCGGGATACTCGAAACGCCGACGTAGTAGAATCCCCGGACTTCGAGCTTGCCTGTTGGTCCAAAGTATGGTATATTATTCAGAACGCCTCCAGCGCTTTGGGCCGGACTATATATTTTGTCCTGCTAGAACCCGTACGGTTTCAGTATACACAAAGTGGTTCCGGGAGGTTGCTACTACCATCCTGATCGACCGCCGACCAGTCACATGCCGGAGTGGGTTCGCTGTCTTCGCTCACTGCGTTCTCGGGACGGACAAACCTTCTCCAGCTCCAGGTTTAGGGTTAACTGGGTGGTGGGCAGGTGTCGTCGGGATGTATAGGCGGCTAAGAACCTGGACTGGAGTTTTGCAAAAAGGAAGTAGTTTTTGGCAGGAAAACGAAGGTATTGGAAGGGTGAGGGTTGCATCACGCCTTCGAAAATCCGGGCTGCAGCAACAAAAGGCCTAGAGGTCGCCGCGACGCCTGGCCAGACCGTGTCTCGCGCGGCTCGAAATGGGTAGATCAGCCTGGATCAGCACTCGAATGCGACAGAATTCATCGTACACGTGTTCGCCCACGCGTCTCGAAGGTCCTCGGATCGTACCAAGATAAAATATCATTTCTCTGTAAAACCAAGCATTCCGTCGTTCTGTAGTATAGACTGAGATGGATCAGATGCGGCGCTCGGAGGTTGCCGCTCTACCTGATCCCACAAGTGAGCCCAGGGTGCGTATTGATGTTTCCTGCTACCGCTGCTCCCTGTCCTCTACGACATCCTTCTCCAAAACTACTTTGGTCTTCAACAGAATTTCTTCGCGTCGACTTTCGCCTGGTTCCCCACCTACAATCTTCCCGACTCCCACCTCAGTCGTCCCCGCAATCCTATCCCGCCTTCCAGGGGTGCACGCACTATCGGATCCGCATTCTTTTGTCATCCTCGCGTCATCGAACCCGGTGCCTGGGGTTTCGAATAGAAGGGACATGTCGCTGGGTGTGACCTCTACCTTGAACGCGCGCTCCGAGCGCAGGGAAAGTCGGACTATTGATTCTATTCCTTCGAGCGCCACAGCTTGAACGAACCCGAGTGACTGTTGAGTGGATGGGAACGATCCTGTGTTGCCGAGGACACTTGCCAATTCCTCCATCAGTAACGCGGAATGAAGTGGTGGTCGGGAGAGGTAGCTGTGGGTCAACGACCTCCATCTGGCCGATATTGCTTGCCCCTCTGTGATGTGTGGGTTATACATTGCCCGGCGTCGACGAAACGATGCTCACCTGATGTGGATAAGCGTTGGTAAACGGAATCGAGCGCAGCCAGCTCCTGGTGGTGGCCCCAGCTCGAAGTCATGTTCACCACTTGGGAGCAGAGACGCGACTGAAGCAGGAGAGTCAAACCCATGGGGTTCCGGTTGTGTACTAGCTGGACGAGGGCGGGGGCGCTGGGTCGGGAAGTGGGATCGACATCCATTCGACCTGTGACCTGTGACGGCTCCAGTTTCTCCCATTCCTCGGTCAATTTGACCGCGATTTGGTAGATATTTTCGTTCAATTCGCGGACGATGCTCAACACATCCACCTCAGACAGACGGTCTGTCGTGGATAAGAAGGTGTGCGTCCCGGACAGTTCTGCGGACCTCGCTGCTAATAGTCCCTCGGTTTGTTTCAGCCGTTCTTCCATCGCTTGGGTATATTTGGCCTGCCCTTCCATATCCCCCCGGTGATAGACGCGCATCTCCTCAATCTTGCGCTCCAGTTTCTTAATCCGGCCGTCCCTGCGCTCGCACCTCTCCATCATTTTCTCTCTGAGCCTTGCCATGTCGGCCCTCTCCCCATCGAGCAGACCTTTCAGTTCCCCCACCTCTCTTCGCAATTGCTTCACCTCTTCAGATCTTGGAACACCTTCTCCCCCCCTGGTCCCCCGGATGGTCTTGGTGGTGAAGCGCGCTGATCCTGAGATGACTCTCTCTCCCTCTTGCGCGTTGAAGAGAGGAAGCCGGAGAAACTGAAGCTAGGGTTTTGACTCATGGTGCGGCTGACGGGTCGTGGCTCAAAGGAACAAAAATGTGCGGGATTAAGTATGTTTTCTCGTCACTGATGGGATCAACATAAATGTGGGGCTAGTTCTTGTGCGGCGGGCTTTCATCTCTGTTATGTAAAGGAAAAGCGTGGCTGGTTCCAAGGCGTAGTGTGGCGGGTCTGAAGGAGACATTCAAAGTCCTTGAATGGTGAATGGTTTCGAACCCTGCCCGTCGTCTGACTCCCACTATGCAAACAGCTCACACCCGTTACTCTGGCCTTTCTCGAAAGCTTGTCGTCGCTCTCGATATTGGGACTACGTTCAGTGGTGCCGCATATGCGTTGCTAGATCCAGGCGAAGTTCCTGAAATCAAATCCGTTACAAGGCAAGCATTTTTATCTCTTACCTGGCCGCAGTGGTGATGAATGGGAGATAGGTACCTGAACAATCCAAACCCTGGGTCCGCAAAAATACCCTCCATATTGTATTACGACCGCAACGGCAATTTCCGTGGCGTCGAGAACGGGGTTGATTTCCAGGATGGCACGTTTCTGAAGATGAGATGGTGGGAGACTACAGTACGTTCATTTGTGCAACACACTGACGGCATGTTAGGTGGAAATTGATGATCTTACCCACGGAGCTGCCTGCCGCGATGAAGGATCAGATGAGCACAACGCTCCCAAAGGGAAAAACCATCATCGATGTTTTCGCTGATTTCATGCGCTATCTCTTTGATTCGACCAAGGCTCTATTCAAGGCCTCCGAACCGAATGGAGAACTCAGATGGAACTCCATCTCAAACAACATCGAGTTGGTGTTGAGTTATCCCAACGGGTGGGGTGGCCCGCAACAAGTTCAACTACGAACCACCATGGTCCAGGCGGGTATTGTCCCCGATACCCCAACTGGGCACTCTGGCGTCAACTTTGTGACCGAAGGTGAAGCAAGCTTCAGCTTTTGCGCTACCTGGGCCCAGGTGGGAAAAAACCCAAAGGTCTGTTACCTTTTCCCTACCCAGGGCCGGGTTTTGACGTGCTCACAGCCTGGCGAGCAAGTTCTGATCATCGATGTGGGTGGTGGAACCATAGATATCAGTGTTGAGCAGACGTGAGGTCAGTGCCAGACAGGACACAATGACTTACCTGGTAGGGTGAGAGAGTTACTAAGTGGATGGTAGAAGTTAAGAGCAAGAAGCATTAGATCATATTCACACACCTAATGTGGTATATATACAAACATAGGAGTGACGTTCACACGTTACTGATGTGTGACATATGATCACATGACTATCTACTGGCTGCCCTCTAACGGCGCCATCATACAATGCGGCTGTAAGGCGCATGCCATAAAGGCAGGTTGAACTTCCCAAGTTCAACACTCCCCCATACTAAGCAGCGGGTACGTGCATAAGCATAATAACGAAGAAGGAGAGCCTGTGATGAAAGAGAGATATATACTGCGGTTGATGGTGTTGATACTTACTCTAGGAACTCTAATCCGAGTTCTCCTCGGTACTTGAGGAACTTGACAGAACCCAGGTTCTTTGTAAACATATCTGTGGGGTTTTGGTCACCGTTTATGAAGAAAACATGAGTGTACTTCCTAGAGATGACTTCTCTGACGTAATGATACCGGATATCGATATGTTTGGAACGTTGCTCGGTGACTGTCATGATTTTCGCCGGTTTTCTGCCTTTTTCTTTCTAAGTCCCAAGCGCCCACTCATTTAACTTCGCTCAACCATGACATGTTTCCACATTCCTTATCTTATCTTATCATGTCCCATTTCTCTTATCTTATCTTTCATCTTCTTTCGGTCATTTCGGTTAGAAGGCGAACTCAGTCATCTCGGATTACTCGGGCTAGAGACTTTTGGCCCATGGGAAGACAGTACAGAGGACTATCTATTTTGGAGCGATGTCGACGTCCCCTACAAGGGAGTCGACCCAAGCCTTGGCAGTCTCCTTCACCTTGGCCACCAACCTCTCTTCCTCCTCGACGTCCTCCACACTCGCCAACCACTGCTCCCAATCCTGACCCGACTTGATCCTCTCCTCCAAGGTCCTAGGCCTAGAGGCCACCACGTGACTCCCCAAGGTGATGGGAGTATCCAAAGCATCCGTCAAGTCGAACTGTTGAGGAGGATAGGTTTCAAACCTGCTCCTCATAAGACCCACAGAAACCTCCACCTGGGTCGTCCTCCTCAACATCGACTCATACTTCCCCATCAAGTCGTCACACCTATCAGCCATCCCAGAGCAACGCTTCTCCAAAGCGCTCACCCGGTTCCTCAACTCCAAGTTCTAAAGGATATCAGCTTTGGTCTAAAACAACCAACTGCGATGTCCTCACCTCTTCATCACACTTCTCTAACTCAGAGAAGACTTCAGCCATCGCCACCGCAGTAAACCCCAGACAGGTATCTGCCACCTCAGGAACAGGGTCGACTTCCAAGTGCTTAATCGCCAAACCTCGAGCCATCATCTCCTCTTGAAAATGAGTTGACTCTACGTTCCTGAACCTGTCCCTCCAAACCATCTTCCCAGCATGAACGAAGTCCCGAAGATATAGGTCTTTAAACCTATCATGGCGAACGGTCTTGCTTTGAGCCCGTCCGCTGACTTCTGCGAGGAGAGGGTAAGGGAGGAAACGATCTCCCCTGCGGAGCTTGTATCCGTTGACGTTGAAGGCGATGGTGGGGGTGACTGGTTGACGAGGGAACCCGGAAGTACGAGGTGGTTTGGGAGTCTGTGTCAGGGCGGACCTCGGCGGTCACCTGAAATACAGTCGACGCTGGTCTGGAGTTCGTGCTGGGGTGCTACTGGGAGCGCGGGGCGCAGTACGCAGAGGGGAGAGCAGAGGAGGGTTGTGAGAACAA
>Ga0307516_10003250_pt1 | contig 21090 bp, 29 predicted proteins | sample 19_EM_MG_FD_203310 | JGI IMG/M metagenome (GOLD analysis project Ga0307516, IMG submission 203310) | Populus trichocarpa ectomycorrhiza microbial communities from riparian zone in the Pacific Northwest, United States - 19_EM | ecosystem: Host-associated > Plants > Roots > Unclassified | place...
ATTCTAAGACGTCTGTGAAAGGCACAGTTTTTTTCCGTCAAGTAAAGAGTGGTTTTTGGTTGTGTGAAAACGGGCATTTTTGGTGTAAAACGGCCCCTGTACGGAAACTTTTGTCCCTGTACTTTTACTTATTATACTGCCACGAAGAGCATACTATTTAAATTAATAACGGCTCCTCTTTTAATAAGATATCCATGTTTTTACATTGATCTTCGGTTAGATTTAGCTTTTGTAAATTTCTTCCATACAATCCACCTATGGCGGACAACGATTTCTTACCTCCCGGAGCTCGAAGTAATGTATCTCGAAATACTATACTATGACCGTAGATAACTATACTACTACGACCTAAGGTCACCATACATTTATTTACGATATCGAAATCCTTTTTTATAGTACCGAAATCCGACAATAGACACATCAGCCTGAGTTAAATGACCTATTATGTAGAAGTTTCGCCGACTCGTTACGCATATTGGATCAGCCGTAAAACTTGCCTTTCTAGTTCTACTATATCGGCCTTTGTAATATGATGGGGAATCTGATTCCACTAATTCGCTGGACACATCTATTACTATTTCACTGGAACACGACAGATTTGTAAAATTTGACTCTAAGATCCTTTTGATTTGACTTTTTGATGACATTTGAGTACTTCGACAATATATCTAGCAACAACTTCTTTTGTACCGCGATTGAACTTCCTTCTAGATTTAACCCTATCTAAACCAATTTTTTCAGATCTAGCTTGTCTAATCCCGAACTTTTAAAATAGGTTTTTATTGGCGTTCGTTCGAACGAGAAATTTATCTGTCTAGTGCTTTTATCGAGAAAATATGGTATTCCATCCTCCATTAAACCCGACGCTTTGTTTTTTAGACACTCATCATTTTTACCGAATCTTTTTGATCGAATCACATTTATAAAACGATGGATTTCATCCTGTATATCTAAACTCATTAACCTGGACGCAATCACATTCGGTTTATGGGGTACTCTTTTCCAGACTCGATATTCATCACAGATAGGTTATAATCGCTCAAATATGGTAGACCTAACACTAACTTAGAATTTACGGCTCATTGGGCTGACAATATGGTATTTGACTTCATATCTACATTTTTATATTCGGTATCAAAACCGCAATATACGTTTTCCGATATTGTTAATCCACGCTGACGCATACTTTCTCTTATTGTGGGATTTAGTCTTCCATGAAATATTTCCGAATATGTTTTTAAATCCTCTATTAAATCATACATTGATTCTTTTTCTTCAATAGGTATAATTTCTGAATGCGTTATACAATCTAGACCGTGTCTATCCGCGCACAACCGATCTAGAACGTCGACTATTATACAATAAATATTTAGATTTAATAAACTAGATAACCATGGTAGGAGCACTAATTTTTCACCCGAAGTTAATATTTCATCGTAGGCTTTTAATACCCCTTGCATACCTAAAACTTTCTAACCCGCTTTCACTTCGTAAATATGAATCGATTTCTTTTTTCGCATGACGAATACGCCCTCCAGGCGCGGAAGCACATCGCCACGCTGCGTAAGGCTAGGGCGGGCATTGCCATCGAAATCCGATGGTGCCCAGCCCACAAGGAAGTCACCGGCAATGAGAAGGCCGATGAGTGGGCGAAGATGCACAGTAGCTGGGAGCTCCAGGAGGCTCGCCTCGCGGTTCTACTAGCTCAAGCCGGGGCACTGCCTGACCGGGCAGTACCTCAACTGGACGAAGAGCCGAGCCACCCCGCAATGCTGGTGGTGCCGGTATCGAACGCAGACCCGGGACCACCTCTTCAAGGAGTGCCCCGAGTGGAAGCCGCAGCAGAAGATGCTGTGGTCGGAGGTGAAGAAGGGGACGGGGAGGTGGAAGGACCGGTGGAAGGTGCGGGACCTCTTGGCCGATGCGAGGTGCAGCCATGCGGTACTGGACTTCCTCTCCGTTATGGATGTGGGAAGGCGGGTGCCGGCTGAGGCAGAGGAGGACGCGGTGAGCGTGGTTTCGGAGCTGGAGGTGCGGGAGTGGCTGCAGGAGCAGAGAGCGGAGGACGAGGAGCTGGGTGGTGGGGGGGAACTGCCGTTGTTCCTGCCTACCCACGACTTCATGGCGTCCGCAGGGACAGTGTAGGTGGTATTCTTTCCTTCGTCCTTTCCTTTGACCTACACGCTCGCTCTTCTCCTTCTGTTCTTTCCTTTGTAATTTCTTTGGTGCGCACCACACGTTCTCGGGACAGGCCTGGGCGGAGGGCAAAAGGGCTGCTTGCAACGAGCCGCCACTGCGCGGACAGCGGACAGGAAGCGGACTGTACATATCCTCGCCATGATATAGATAGGTCGCACGCGAGTAATGAATAAACAAAAAAAAACGGCGTGAATGTGATGTTTGCCGTTTGCGGTTATTGTAACCGGGCTGGGCGTCGTACGACGCTAAGCGCGAACACTTTTTTGGTTTCTTGTACACTGAGGTAGACAGCCAAGCCAGCTCGAGAATATCGACCCCACCATCACTGTTTTGATTCCTTTCCTCATCCTACGCGACAACCGATCAACCAAGGCGTACCAGCAGCACTAGGATAGTGTTAAGGCACTCAACTGTGGGACCAAGTCCAGTGTTAGCAGCACGTGTCTCGCGGCAGCATCCGAAGGAGCTTTCCTGGGTAGGAACTTACCGCCGCTTCCTCATTGAGGATGTGGGTACGGAATCTCCTTCTGCTCCATAGCTTGATCACCGGATCGACGTGGCTCGGGTTTGCGCGCCCCCACCACGAATTCAGGATGTTCCGCCGTCAACATGCCGACTTCACATGCCCGCGCCGTTCCACCGTATCCTCCGTTCTGCGGGAGATGTATCCGCATGCATTACCACTCGATTGTCGATGCGATTACTCCCCCTTCAGATATCAGCGGTCATATAACTACAGCGACGGGGTAGGGTTGAAATCGCAGGAGCAAGGTTGCACTTAACCGTGCAAAGGCAAACTATTCCTCCACAAGCCCGGTCGATAGCTAATTACGGACACACAAGCTCTGGAACAGCCGCCAGCGCTTCTTTACCGGCGCCGCCCCATGTGCGCCGCCCCGCCAGTCACCAGACTATGCATGGCATTCCTTCGTTCTCACCGCCGCCGATACCACTCCCCTCCCGCTCCCTCCACCTCGCTCAACCATATTGCGTCGTCCCGCTGCCCGACTGCAATGTGCATTCACCGATCTAACCGCCCCGCGCTGCCTATCCGCATACCACTAGTGCTCCAGACATGGGCTACCGAGCGCCAACCTTTCCGCCACTGCTCGACAGCCGCGTCGCCGGCCATGCTCCATACCATGCTCACGGTGACTACTGCCCACCGGTGGGGAGGGCGGGCGAGGTGAAGAAGGTGACCAACGAGCAGTTGGTTCGTCGGCTGCGATGCTGAGAGTTCCAAGTACGATCCGTCGGAAGAATGCTACAGATTGGAGATGGGATTGGAGGAGTGGAGGGGGCGAGTTCCTGCCATAGTTGTTTGGGCGGCAACGTGCATGCCACGGAGGTAACGGTGGAAGGCCACCGTCGTGTCGAACCCGGAGAATGCTGAGGTTGCTCTGCACGCTCGGGCTAGGCTATCGCTGACGGCGTGATGGCAATGGTGAGAGGTTGTCGGTCCATGGCTGAGATGCCACCAAAGACATCCCCCGGTACGCTGTCGCGCTGGTGGTGAGTAAGGGCACAGTAGGTGATTGGCTACGGGGGGTACGACAGCCCGGTGCACGTGTGCTTCACGATAGGGGTACAGTCGGCAAGGGATGGTGGGCGGGGTACTACGTTTACATTCATACTCGGGTTGTTCAGCTGGATTAGGCACCTCTCTTCGTATGGCAACACGTGGCGGAAGCACTGTCACGTTAAGCATGCGCGATGTTAAGCTTAATTGTCCGCTGCATGACAAAACCCACTCGATTCCAGAAAAAAATAATGACCGTAACCCAAACTGGCATACATGACCGTGATACTCCTCCTCCTCAAACTCTCCCGTTGAAAGCATGTCGCGACTAGTGCAGAATGCCCCTCATCCGGCCCTTGTCCCACTTCACCTGTCCGCCAGCGCGCCACTCGCCGGCTTTGAATTGCTTCCTGCACAGGTACCAGATGTAGCCCATGACGGTCTCGAGGTCCTCGCAGTAGACGCCGTGAGAGTGGGCGCCGCAGATGCCGATGGAGGCCTCCTTGTACTTGGCCTGGGTCTGGCACTTCGAGCCGAAGGGGTTGGACTGGTAGCAGAAGGAGCCGGCCTTCTGCGCGAGCTTCATAAGCGCGCCGCGGATGGACCAGAAGTCGGGCGACTGCGCCGAGGTCTCGCAGAGGATGTTGACGTGCCAGTGCTTGGGGAAGCCGCTCATGCCCGTCAGCGTGAGGGAGCGCCAGTCGGCATCGGACGTGGCGCCGTCGTCGGCGGCGGTGTCGGCGTCGACATCGGAAGCGCCGCCACCTTCGGAGCGGACCGAGAGCGGGAGCGCCAAGAGGCCATCGGGGGCAGCGGCGTCACTGGTGGCCAGGACCTCGGAGAACTCGGAGTGCGCGGCGGCTTCGGACGCGTGGTCACCGTGGTGAGGTGCTGCATGCGCGAGAAGGAGGAATGTGGCCACGAGGGCGAGGATTATGCGGTGCATGAACTGCATTGCGGTGGTTTGTAAGAGCAGTGGATGTGCTTTGCAGGTTCGATGGAGAGGAGGAGTTGGAGTGGTAGCCGATGCGTTGAGGCGACTGGAGAGCTGGCAACTGGGGGAAGCGTCTCGGATTTAAATCCGCTGCTGGATATCTTCGCAGCCGTCCGTCGACAACTCTGCAACCTGTGGACTGCCTCTCCCCGATCGCCCCAGTGACAGATCGGACTCGATATCTGCTTCAGGGCAATTGACAGCAGTGCGGACATGTGCAGTATGCGATAGGGCGCGAACGAGACCACCGATTGCATTCGCTGTGCCGGCGGCCTGCCGTTAGGTCGAATATGCGCTGCCGAATTTTTTCACGGCAACTCACGTTCCCTCGAGGCAAGGACGTGTCGGCGATTTGCAGACGGACGGAGGTTTGCAGCGAGACGCGATCAGGATCGATGAACCGGATGTCAACCGATGTGGCAGCTGTCAGTTGCTGTTGGTTCGCGGAGGCGGAGGGGAAGAACATACTGCGAACGGTCACTGCTGATACCCGCCGCTGGGTTCCCTTGACCAGGCCGGAATCCCAGTACGCATCCGAGGGCTTGCGGCGTCGAGAACGACGAGAAGGGCCATGGGCGATGATATAGCAAGTGCGGAGACTGTAGGGCTGTCGTGAAGATCTGCAACTGGAGAGTCAGTTGTTTTGTCGAAGAAGGTGCAGTAATGCGTTGGGACTGGGCTTCCGAGTAAATGGTGCCAGCAAAGAATAATGTGAAGCGACAGGGGTGGATTTCTTTTCGGTCACACATGGAGCTACTCATCACATTTTCTCACTCGCTCGAATCCATGCAGCCCGTTATCTCCACCCGCCTTATCTGCGGACACTCCCCGCGCACTCTCGGAGGATAGGCGGCGCGTAAACTGCTACCGACAATCGCGCCCTCCGTGGCCGTCGCACGTAGTTTCGCACCCTTCCGGTTTCTTGGCGAGAGTACGGCGAAAATCCCAATTGCTCCATGACGCCGGGAGACAATTTCCCCACAAAGAAGTTGCCACCGTCGTAACCAAGCACCTGTAGAAGCACCGCGGGCAGCTAGCGACCCTACTGCCATCACGCCATGTTCCGCACAACAGGTGGTTGGAGCTTCGGTTTCGATTGGTCCTATAATAGAAGAGGTTAGCGATGTCCGATTCCAGTAGTCCCCGCTTCTCCCATCATCGGACCTCCCGTGGCTCCGGAGTGATTCTGTGCCTCTAACCGCCTACATGCTATACCTCCCTTCGGCGAGCGACCGCCCTCCATGAACCTGTGCTTCGAGTAACCTCGAACGACTCCGATCAGGCTCAGTCCTCCACGTCGAGTTCGAAGGCCGTTATCGCCCAGCCGGAGGTGGCCATACTCACTGGGGAATTGCCGGTGTTCAAAGTCCCAGTCACTCATAGTGGCAAACAGGATGGTATTGTGCGCGCCCTCAAGAGGAAACGTCGCCTGCTGGGCGACCAGACCGTGCAACTATTCTTTGAGGCATGCGAGGTGATTGCGAAGTGTACCATACGGCTATACCTCGAAGTATGTTCGACGAGGATGGAATCTTGTCGAGTAGGAGCCCCGAGGACTGTCGCGGAGAGATGCATAAACGCCCATCGGCTTGCTGGATCACGAGGGGGAACGCAAGGTGCTGTTGAGATGGCTGGTTCCTTGGAAACACATATCCGAAGTGACCAGATGGCGACGGAACGAGGCGAGCGTCTGGGGGTGCCGCGCAAGTGAAAAGACAGGCAACCAGTCAAGGCCCTCAGTTCCGTCGATAAGTTAATCCTCTGGTCTTGGCGAGCTCATGGTCCATCAGTGCCACACCTGCCGCTCGGACATTTCTGTTCGAGTGGTGGTTGCCCGGTGTTGTCCCACTTAGCCTAACCGGTGCATGCAGCTCCCCCTGCACCATCGCCAGCACCCAGCTTCAATTGCCCGAGCACGTTACCTCCGCCGTACATACGCTTCTCCGTCTATCTTTAGCCCAATGGCTATCAGATGTGGATCCGTTCTTGCAACCTTGCCAACGTCTATGCCAATTTGTGGGGACTCCCTGGTCGACGATGTCCTGACAACTGCGCCTTTCCGTTAGCAAGGCTCCATCTCGATTTTGCTTCTTTATCGTCTTCGGTACTTATGTTGCTTGCGGCCATACTGCGTGGCGGGCCCCGATCCGAGCAAAGAAGGACCCAATGCTCGGAGGGTGCTACAAGAAGCACCACAAGCAGATATGGAATCCCCAGTGGCGGCGGTGAGGAGTCGGCATCAACAGCAACGGCGCATCTTAGAACTATGGCACGCGGTGTCTAGCGGAGCCAGACGGTCAGCATCCGGTAATTTGACCGCTTCTTTTCAGTTGCGCAGTGCCTGCTTACTTGGATAAGTGTTTTGTTGGAATAAAGTGATCGATAGAGGTGAAATAGTGAATTTTGATTGTAGATACATACTTAGTTGTAGGCAGAATGTTCTCTCTATATACAACGGGCCCTAGGGACTCGTCTGGGTAAAGGACGGAATACTGTCTCCCAAGCCGTTGCTAGGAGACTCGGGCAGTCGTCAACGACGTGTCGTCTCCGATCCGGACCCCCGTTATTCTGACATGTCGCCTGACAAGAGCAGTGTCTATCGTGTATGAGTTGGTGAGGGGTGTGTTCGAAGAGCGAGGGATGGCAAAGATAGGCAACGAGGGTTGAGGAATATGTCGTTTCCAATAGCTGCAGAGTGTTGCTGTTTGGAGTTGCGCTAGCACTTCGCACACCGTCAATTCTCAGCCTCGGGCAGCGGTCATTGGAGCTCGTGCGCCTACGTTTTTGACGCCATCTGCTTCGCCTGCAGCGCCTCGCGCTTGTGCATGGAGATCATCGTTAGGAATGACGGTGAACAGACTGAACCTCACAGGCATCTGAGATCAATAGTGGGGCTAGAACGTCGCCGGGGAACTATTCGTGGGTTGTGAAGGTTGAACGCTTCGGCTAAACAATGAATGCGCGCAAGCGAGACAAAGAACCCACTTCAATTCTTGCCCTTTTGTACTGGGCTTTGACAAACTACGTCTGCAGTGGATCGACCCTCGACATCGTAGAATTGAAACGTTTTTCGCCGGTTTATCTAACCCGGCGCTCCTCTCTCGACACAGCTGCTGTTCCTTTTCCTTTCCCTCCACCATCACCTTTCCCTCCGTCCGCACCTGCGACTCCTCTACATCCCACACCTCAACCTCAAACAACAACAACAGCAACATCCTCAATACCACTACGATGCAGCTGCTCACCTACATCACCATCCTCTTCTCGCTTATGTTCCTGGCGCACGCCCAGATCCAGGGAATCATTATCGAGTACTGTTCCAAAAAGAACTGGAAAGGCGACTGTGCCACCGACTTCTTCGCCTACACTGGCGGCCCTTGCCATAACATCGACAGCTGGTGGAATGACAGGGTCAGCTCGTACCGCGTCCAGTTCGGCTGCTGCAACTTCTACGAGCACGGAAACTGCCAGGGCTTCATGTTCACGGCCGATCGTCGCAGCCACTGGAAGCTGGGAAAAGTACGCATACGACCGGCGGGGAGATGTGAGGGAGAGAGAGTAAATGCTGACTAGCAACAACAGCACCACAACGACAAGATTTCCTCCTGGAAATGCCACGAGCACTGCGACAGTGCGTCACTGTTACCCCTCCCACTGCTGCGATGCATCCACTAATGGCAGTAGTGATCGAAAAGTCGTAGGCGACCGGCCACGATGGCGACGAGATATGGTGGTGGAATCGGAATATGAAGATATGGGACTGGTGCAATGTTTTGATATCCTGTTCTCGCAATAATCCGAATTCATTTCCTTATCTAAACATCGCCACTGCGTGAAACAAAGAGTATCGCCTCCTGTGCGATAGAAACCGATGCGAAGGAGTGATACTACACACGCAATGTGTGGAATCGAGGGGGTCGTAGGTTGGCGATGTCGGCACGAGTACTGTTGCAGCGGCGTACCATAAATATTTGCGTCGTAAGTACTTAGTTACCGCACCCCTGGCCGCAGAATCTGCAGTCGCAGAGCCGCATCACCACCGCACGTAAGATCATTATCCCTGCCCGGTTAGAATTGGGCACACGAGAGCAGAATCCGCACTTTCTGCAGGAGCTGCAGCCGCTTGCGTCTACATTCCCGGCCCCGCAGCTGTTGGAACATACGCACACCCTTCAGCCCGACTCCGCGACCCCGGCCCACGGAAATCTTGCACTTCTTGCTTCAGGGATGTGTCGTCGGTTGTGTTGTCGCGAGCGGGCCGAGAAGCGCTGGCATGCGGGCACTAAGATGGAGCAATGTGCCACGGCACGATTCGGTTGTAAGGAGTGCGATATCTCGGGTTACTGTCTAAATATGCTGGATGAACCGCCGAACCATGAAGTCCGCAACGACGGCATAAGCGACCGGCAATGTCATACTCCACACCGCGCAGGCTCTACCAGTACCATGTCCCACCGCTATTTTGCGGAGATCCAGGCCGTCCCGTGATCCGCAGCACTGGAATTGTGGCTTGCGGCGATAAGGGCCACGCGGATGGCGGCGCGTCGTACGATGCCGCTCGGATAGATTTTTTTACAAAGCGACCTTCAGCCTGCAGAAGTTGAACGCACTGCGCCCAAATTCACCGTCTAGTGTCGGACGCACTCACTACTGGTGCGGCAGAGCTGAAAGGCGATCACCAGCTCACGTCGTATACCGGGTTAATGGCGAAAGAACGCAGTTCGGGTTTGGAAACGAGATCACGGCTGCGCCGGGCAAATACACGCATCTCGAAAGCTGAGGGTTGAGCGCAGTGCGGGATACCAAGGACGATGAACGGCATTTCTGCAAAGGAGCCCTCACGTATATGGTGAGCACAAGACCAGGCAAACGCGGATAAATCATACACTACCTATCCGTCGTCCTGCTGTCCCGTGAAAGGCAACAATTCCAACTCAACTCCAACGCCAAGTGGAGCAAACCTGAATCGACCCACCGGCGCCGGACAACCCCTAATGCCGGCCAAAACCCCCCGCCAACCGAGCCCTCTTCCTGCTTCGCCCGCGTCCGGCAGACCCACGCAGGGCCGAACTACGCCCCCCACTGCACTGCGCTACTGCAGGTGCCGAGCAGGATAGGGGGTGAAGGTAGCGACGGAAGGCAGCAATTACAATGGCAAACTGGGGCGTGCAGGCCGTGGGTCCGGCACCGAATATACCATGTCAGAATAAGGTGGCGTCCGGAGATGAGGAGGCGTCCAGAGATGAGGAGGCGTCCAGAGATGAGGAGGCGTCCAGAGATGAGGAGGCGTCCGGACATGACTGAGTCCCCGAGCACCGGCTCGGGGGGCAGTCTTCCATCCTTTGTCCTGACGGCCTTCCTGTATATAGAGAGATCTTGTGCCCGCATAATACTGATAGACAATCTTCACGTTTATCGATCCATATATTCCAACAGGTTATGAGCCCGGATTGAACGCTCTGCCAATCCGCTACCCATCGATAATCGCTTCCGCCGTAGCTGCCACCTTGAACCTCGCTTCTGCATCTCATCCCTGCACTCTCGTTTTTTTTCAAGCCTCAACAAACATTGCGTCAACATCAAGACGGATTCCCCCACGTACACCTGCAAGCATGGCTCGACACCCATCCTCAGTGCGAGAAACTACCACTCATGGAAGAACAACATTACGAACCTCCTCGCAATGGATGACTCCCTTGAAATTGTCCTCGGTACCGAGCTCACACCTGCCGGCAATGCAACAGCACAGGCTCGAGACTTCCGCAAGCGGTCGCAACGTGCCTTCGGAATGATCTGGTCATCAACTGAACCCAGCATTCGAACGTTTCTCAATCGCCTCGGACATCGCGATCTGCACGCAGCCTGGGAAGCCCTCCGTGAACGATACGATGTCACCGCATCCCAGTCTGCATGCGTCGCTACACTTGCCCGCCTTCACTCTGCGGTGATGAAGCCGGGAATGTCTGTATCGGACTACATCTTCTCACTTTCGGATATCAGTCAGGAGCTGGAAGGGACTCCAGATGAAGTCACGGAGTGATACCTGATTATGTGCATCTTCGCGACCCTTCCCGAGCAATTCGCCAATATTGTGGACATCCTTAAGAACCAACCGATTGAAGAACAAAAACTCAACTCCATCAGTACGATTCTGATTGAATACGAAACCGCACGAGCTCTCCACAACACCACGACTGGCTCCAATCTCAATCTGGCTAGAACCTCCAGCAATGCCCTGTCTGCAAATGTTAATGGTGGCAAGCATCATCGAACCAACGGAAAGGGCAAACACCATCGAAAGCCCTACAATAAGAGACAGGCCACCTCAGACCCTAGCAACATCACATGCTACTACTGCACAAGGAAGAGACACAATGAGATTGACTGTGAAGTCAAGAAGAGAGCCACCGAGATGAGACAGGGAAGGGAAGGCAGGCACAGAAAGTCAGCATCCACCCATCGTATCAAAACCAGAGACACTGTAGTACACGGCCTCACTGCAATGGCAAGAGTGGCCAGAAACACATGCAATACCGATGAATGGATAATTGACTCAGGCGCGACCCACCACATCTCACCAAATCTGATGGACTTTCATGAATACCACCCACTCGAGGAATTCTTACAAGTCGAGTCAGCCGACTCTGTCAGTTTAGCAACAGCCACTGGCAGCATCAACCTCCAGCTCAATTGTGGAATGCTTATCAGGGTGGAAGCTTTATATGTACCAGACTTCGGAGCCTTCCTGCTCTCGGTACCCAAATTGATCAAGGATGACATTGATGTCAGTTTCCGTTCCCATTCACTCACTGCTTACATCACATCAGAGGATTTCACGGAACAACCCCTGGGCAGATGTGCACCTGGATCCATGTCCTTTGTCCTCCTCGGCAATGTAACCTCCAAACGAAATCATGCAAACTCCACTGCGTATCGAGCAAATGCTCCGCCTCGCTCGAACTCGGAATCGGTATCTCAGACAGATATCCAAACCTGGCACCAACGTCTTGGTCACCTCAATCTCAGCGATATCCGAAAGCTACTGCCTAAAGGATCCTACGCTGAAAAGGAAACTGCTACATCCACAGCCTGTGAAATCTGCATCAAAGCGAAGGCTAAGAAGAAGTTTCAAAGGAAGATTCCAGCTCGGTGAGCGACTAAGCCACTGGAACTGATCCATTCCGACCTATGTGGACCCATCAGCCCTCAATCACTGTCCGGGCACCGATACTACATACTGTATATTGATGACTTCAGCTGCTACACCTGGGTATGCTTCCTACGCTCGAAGTCATCATCGGAAGTGTGCACAGTATTCAGAGATTTCAAAAATCTTGTTGAGCTACAACTAAAGCATCGCATCACTCGGTTCCGGTGCAACAATGGCAAAGGATAATACGACAACGAAGCATTTCGATCAATCCTTACACAATACAGTATTACCTTCGAGCCATCACCACCATACACGCAGTATAAAAATCGGATCTCCGAAAGGATGATTCAGACCCACAATGCAAAGGCTTGCACAATGCTACTGGACTGTACTCTCCCACCAAGTATGTGGGCAGAAGCCATTTCCACAGTGAACTATTTCCATGCTCGGAGCCTGACCTCATCGAACAACGGCATGACTCCTTATGAAAAGCTCTTCGGAGGAAAACCGAGAGTTAGCCATCTACGACATTTTGGATGCAAAGCTTTCAAATCACTCCCAGCCTACCACCGCAGCAAGTTCGGCACACATGCTCACCCTCTATTTATGCTCGGCTATGTCCATGACAGTACCACTATCTGGCGTTTTTGGGATCCCCACAGGAGGCAGGTAATGCGGGCATCAAACGTCACCTTCTTAGAATCGGTCGAACTCGGACTAGGCGCCTCGAGTGAACCCAATTCCTCGAGCAAACTCAATTCCTCAGGCAGACTCGGACTCGACGCCTCGGCGGTCGGACTCGGACTCGGCACCTCCAGCGAACTCAATTCCTCGGACGAACTCAATTCCTCAGGCAGACTCGGACTCGACGCCTTGGCGGTCGGACTCAGACTTGGCGCCTCGAGCGAACTCAATTCCTCGGGCAGACTCGGACTCGATGCCTCAGCGGTCGGACTCAGAATCGGCGCCTCGAGCAAACTCAATTCCTCGGGCGAACTCAATTCCTCGGGCGGACTCGGACTCGATGACTCGGCGGTCAGATGCGGACTCGGCGCCTCGAGCGAACTCAATTCATCGCGTGGACTCGGACTCGACACCTCGGCGGTCGGACTCGGACTCAGCGTCTGGAATGGAAGGCTTGGCAATTTGGAAGGAAACACTGGCCAGTATGATCTTCGGAAGAGACCCAGAGCGGTCACCCACCGGATCCAGGTGGAATAGGAACCAATGGATTCTGCAGATCCTATGTCCTCCAGGGAAGCCATTGCGTACCCGAGGTTTGGCGAGAAATGGTCTGATGAGGTTAATGAGGAACTCAGATCTTTGGCTGAAAACTCAACCTGGGACTATGTTGGGCTGGAAGACGTTCCAGCTGGCGTCACGCCCATTAGCTCCAAGTGGGTCTTTAAGACCAAGGAGTTGCCAGGAGGCGGCATTCGGTATAAGGCCAGGCTTGTTATCCGAGGTTTTGAACAGCAGGTGGGGGTCGACTTCGATGAAACTTTCGCCCTGGTAGCAAAGTTGCAAAGCCAACACATGATGCTAGCCCTCGCTGCTGTCCACGACTGGGAAATCGAACAAATGGATGTTGTCACCGCCTTCCTGAATCCCAAAGTTGACGGTGAGGTCTATATGGCTCTGCCACAATGTATTGAGGCGGACAAACCTCAAGTCTGCAAGCTGAGAAAGTCACTTTATGGACTTAAGCAGGCCCCCCATCTCTGGTATGAGCATATTGACCACTTTCTCAGATCTCTCGGTCTCCAACGATGCGAGTATGATCCGAATGTCTACCTCTCGGCAAGCACCACCTTAACCGATCGAACCGATTCCCCACTGGCCATTTGGAACTCCAAGCAATCGGCTCAGAACAACACACCAATAATTCTGCTGCTGTACGTTGATGACATGCTGCTCTTCTCTCCATTGGCCTACCGAGTCACCACAATCAAACACCTCCTCCACGCCAAGTACAAGATGACCGACCTCGGTCCAGTTCGCTGCTTCCTCGGTATAGAGATTGAGCATGAACGATCATGAGGGATACTGCATATCCACCAACAGCACGCTGTCCGGAAGCTGCTTGCGAAAAATGGTTTTTCCGACTGCAACGGCCACTGGACACCACAGCCTACTGGAAGCAAGCTCCAAAGATTAGATCCAGAGTCAAATCCGACAAACAGCACTGCAAGGACTCTTGACTCAGATGGTAAACAACGGTATCAGTCAATTGTTGGCAGTCTGATGTGGCTAATGCTATGCACTCGGCTGGACCTCGCATTCACCGTCTCCATGCTCAGCAAATTTTCCTCCACCCTGACTCCTGAGCACTTGTCAGCAGCTACCTACACGTTACGATATCTGCGAAACACAGCCAACCTCGCTATCCAGTACAAAACATCAGACTCTGAAGCCACCATGCCCATCATCTACACTGACTCAGATTTTGCCGGAGATCCTGATGACCGAAAATCAACATCTGGCGATGTATTCATGCTTGCCAGAGGCACTATTACCTGGCGTGCTCGTAAGCAGCCGCTTGTCGCCTTCTCAACAGTGGAAGCTGAATACATAGGTGCTTCCGACGCCGCAAAAGAAGCCATACGGGTCCGCTCTTTATACGCTCACATATTATATGGCAAGATCCTGTACAAGTATGCCGAGCAATACCCACACTGCTTATGCTCAGACAACGACTCTAAGGCTACCGAGCCCCAGCAAATCTTTGTCGATAACCAAGGTGCAATCCAACTTGCAAAGAACCTGAAGTTCCATGAGGGCACCAAGCACATCAGTGTCCGCTTCCACTTCATCCGTGATGCCTGCGAACGGAACGCCATCAAAACCACATACCTTCCGACATCCGACATGCTCGCTGACATCATGACGAAGAACCTCCCTTGAGACACTCACTGGAAGCACACTCACGGGCTTGGGCTTGCAAGTCGGGACTCAGGGGAAGTGGCTGACAGACCACGCGTTAAGCGGTTGAAATAGTTTTTCTCTCATCTTCCTGTTCTTTCTTTGGAGGATGCACTCTTTCTCCTATGTCCGTGGTTTCCCCCTCGAAGGATTTTTTACACGGTTACACATTTTAACGAGGCATCCGAGGATTCTGTTTCTCTCGTTCTCTCCTGTGTTCCTTTGCATCTTCCGTACGAGGGGAAGTGTCAGAATAAGGTGGCGTCCGGAGATGAGGAGGCGTCCAGAGATGAGGAGGCGTCCAGAGATGAGGAGGCGTCCGGACATGACTGAGTCCCCGAGCACCGGCTCGGGGGGCAGTCTTCCGTCCTTTGTCCTGACGGCCTTCCTGTATATAGAGAGATCTTGTGCCCGCATAATACTGATAGACAATCTTCACGTTTATCGATCCATATATTCCAACATACCACCACCCAGGGGAAGCAGCAGGAGGTCCTAGATACAGCGATGTCGCACTGCTAGGCGCACACGGCCGCCACCCTCGCAACTCCTTCGCGAGCCCTATCCCGAACATACCGAGCCAGCCGTCACACTTACAGATCACGATTGCTTTTTCTCAGCAAACGCCTGGACGTCGCACCGACCACGCTTGACAAGATCCGACCGGTCTTCGGTCGTTCACATGACGTCGATGTTGTATTCCCGCCGGGTGTGGGTGAGGAGAGTTCCCATTACAGGAGGAGAGGGGAAGACTTTCGTCGCCTCGGAGCGCGATCGGGACCAGCGCAGGTGTTTCCACTTGGGAGATATTGAAACCAACTATGCGCAACGTGTCCACGGGGGTTTTTTTTGTTTAATCATTGCTCGCATTCGATTTACCTAGATCATGGCGAGATTATGTGCTCTCCGTTTCCTGTCCACCGTCCGAGCAGTGGCGGCACGTTGCAAGCTCCCCTTTGCCCTCCGCCCAAGCCTGTCCCAAGAAAGTAGAAACGTACCAAGAAAATCACAAATGAAAGGACAAAAGAAGGGAGAACAAAGGAAACCGTGACCGCCGCCCCCCCCACTCCTCCTCCGCGGACGCCATGAAGGCAGGCGTGGGCAGGAATAGTGGTGATTCCCCCCGGCGCCCGGCTCCTCCGCCCCCGCTTCCTGCTCCTCCTGCCACTCCCGCATCTCCGCCTCAGACACCTCGCTCACTGCCTCCACCTCCTCGGCCGGTACTCTCCTTCCAACATCCGTAGAAGTAAGGAAGTCCAGCATCGCCCGGATGCACCTCTCGTCTGCCAGGAGGTCCCGGATCTTCCACCGGTCCTCCCACGTCCCAGTTTCCTTCCGCACCACCGCCCACAGGATCTTCTGCTGGGCCTTCCACTCCGGACACACCTTGAAGAGATGCTCCCGAGTCTGGTTTGGGTACCGGCATCACCAGCATGGCGGGGTGGGCCTATTCTTTGTTCAGTCGAGGTACTACCCGGACAAACAGTGCCCCGTCTTGAGTTGGTAGAACCACGAGGCTAGCCTCTTGCTGCTCCCAGCTACCGTGCATCCGGCCTCTGGCTTTTCGGCATCCAGTACTTCGTCTTGGAGTCCGGCCTCCAGCCCACTGGCGCGCTTCCACCTACTTCTTCTCCGCGATCTCCCGCTTGAGGTTAGCGAGCGACCGTGCGAGGGCCATCGCCCGCACTCCCGTTCGATCGGAGTGTCTGGCTCCTCCGCCGCAATCTTTGCCCACTCATCGGCCTTCCCATTGCCGGCGATACCCATGTGCGCTGGGCACAATCGGATACATGTCCACGGGTAAGGATTCCTTGACACCTGAAAGCCACTTTTTCATCATGTTTCCGCAGTGCAAGCGCCCAACAAAGCCGCGACTAAGTGATTGGTTTTGGCGTCTTGGGTGTTGTAGGTGGGGACGTCATACGTTTGAGGCGATTATATTATGAGAGACACCACGTTGCACAGCAACCGCATCACGGACACGACGGGGGAGGAGGAGTAGGAAGTCTCGAGGGGGTGGGAAGACTTCCCTCTCGTCTTTCCATTGTCCTTTCCTCAGTCATTTCCTTCGTCGTTTCCTAAGTGCACTCTGTCAAATGTGGGAGCGGCCTGGGCGGAGGGCAATGGGTAGCAATGGGGCTTGTAGCAGACATCTCCACGTCGGGGCGAGCGGTGGCCAGGAAACAGACAGTTTTTCCCGCCATGATCTAGCTATGAATGACTAAAGCAAATTAGGGACCAGAGTCCCCCCCAAAAAGCCCGTTGGCTGGACTTTCTCGATTCTACGGATGTGGGAAGGCGGGTGCCGGCCGAGGAGGAAGCAGTGAGCGAGGTGTCGGAGGCGGAGCTGCGGGAGTACTTGGGGGAGCTGGGAGCGGGGGCGGAGGAGTCGGGTGCTGGCCGGAGGACTCCACTGTTCCTACCCACGCCCGACTTCATGGCTTCTGCAGGAGCGATTTAGGGGCCGAGGTGGGCTTCCCTTCTGTTCTTTCCTTTGTCCGTCACGCTCACTTTCCTTTTCTATGTATTTCCCTTGGTGCGCTTCAAAAGGGGAGCTTGCAACGTGCCGCCACCGCGCGGACAGCAGACAGAAAACGGACTGTACATAATCTTGCCGTGATCTGATAGGTCGCATGCGAGTACATAACGAATAAACAAAAAAAAAGCCCGTTGGGTAGACGAGTGGCTGACCATAGCCACACGTGACACGATTGTACTACCTTGGTCACGCATCGACCAATGCTTTGCAGGACAAGGCGCGCGATAGGCTACTTCATTGCGGGGTACATAGGGGAGGCGGGGGGTCGGGGAAAGGGGGAGTGTGAGGACCTCAAGCCAGTGGCAATCACACCAACATCCAAAACACTTTCCGCACGCACACTACCGACAGACAGCTACGCCATGGGAAACAGCGTGAACCGCCGAATCTACGAAGACTCTAACCACACCGAGATTGTGTTGGAATTGCTTCTCGCCGCTCCGGCGTGGCGCGCCGACAGAAGCGACACCGCAGAACGGCGACGGCAGCAACGCTGTCGGAAGCAACGGCGGGGGTCCCTGGTAACGACGGCTTGGCGTTCTTCCATAGCAGCGTCTTTCGCATTCTTTCTTCTATACTCTTACATACTTCTTCATAGCATAGAAAAAGACCGAACGCACCTATCCTAGCCGTTCCATCAAACTTCAACGATAAAATCATCTCGTCCTGTCTCTGTCTTTTCTCTCTCCCTCTCTACTTGTGAAGACTCAAAAGAACGGTGATCGGGCAAACTTTAACAGATTGTGGGCTCGGTTGTAAATGGAGCGATGATCTTCAATTATGGCGGGTACGTCTCACCCGACCTGCTGGGGGCGTGATGGGTTGTTGTTGGGGTCCTTAATGAAAGGCGGATCAGCTAACCGGAGCTTGCGGGCAGATCTGAGAGTAAGCGGTCTTTTCGACCTGCACCTGTTACCACAACCACCCGAATACCCACCCACTCACGTTGTACCTAGTCTCCAAAAGATCCGAGATCCTGGAATGGATATCCACAATTCCGTACAACAGTCACCATGCCAGGATCAGCGAGAATCGCCTGGAAGGCACTGGGGAGTGGATCTTGGAGAAGGAGGAGTACCGGAACTGGATGTCGTCGAGAGTGTCGATGTTGCTGCTTTTGCGGGGAACCCGTAAGTCACTACTTGAGTCCTTCACTGGGCGAGTTACTATTTTAACGATGGTCTATCTAGCGGGAGCTGGCAAAACCTATATCGCGTCAAGGGTCATCGATTTGTTCCTTTTAGATCCTACTCCCGGCAGCTTTGCATACTTCTACAGTAACCGAGCGGAAGAAATCGCCGAAATCCGGAGGAAATTCTGAACGCGCTTGTTCAGCAGCTTGCTCAAACTTCTGAAGAGGAACAACTCCTGTAGCCGGTCGTCGATATCTACGAAGGGCGTCAGAAACGAGGTCAAAAGTCGTTGCGTCTAAGCTTGTCAGAAAGTCAAGAGCTCCTCATTCAACTCACCGATATATATCCCAGGACGACTATTTGCATCGATGCCTTGGATGAAGTCAATCTCGACACCCGGTTGAAATTACTGAACGCCCTGAAGTATGTCGTTAAGAGATCAGCGAGTGTAGTCAATTTTTTTACGACTGCTCGACACCGACATGCTAATACACTTGGAGACGTTTCCAAGAGTCGAGTTGCGACCGGATGACAACATCGGCGACATCAACCGGTTCATAGAACATAGCCTTCAGAGCGCTATTGACGGCTCACGGCTTCTTCACGGCGCTGTCACCAACGAGCGATGCTGAGATATGCGATGTCCTTCGTTACAGATCAAAGGGAATGTAAGCTCACCGCGACCAATGTAGCAGGCAATGAACACAACTGATGTCTGAGTGCTAGTTTCCAACTAGCCGCACTTCAAAACATTTTTCTCTGCGAGATGTGTACAGCTGGAGATGTAAGACGCAGTCTGACAGTCTTACCGGGCACGCTCACGGAGGTCTACGACGAAATATACAAGAATATCGTTGCCCAAAAAGGGAGTGCTTATCGACTGGCTCTCAACGCTTCCCGGTGGATACAATGCTCATACGAACCAATACGAACGCAAACCTTGTTGGACGCAATCACGGTTGAAATTGGCCATTCGGGAGAATTTTCCCGCGAGGACAGCATACAGGTGGATGATCTATTGAGAGCGTGCCAGAACCTCATCCTTTTGGATGAAGGTCTGAACGTTTTCCGGTTTGCGCATCTCTCAGTGGATGAATACCTGGAAACCCAACTGCCAAGGGTCGATTCTCATGCCAAAATCGCGAAGGTTTGCCTCTCGCTGCTGTGCACACCTGGTGCAGGGGGGATTACGACACTGCCAGTCAAACACAGAAATCACACTACCGTGATCGTCACCTTTTGTTGTACGCCGCGGTATTTTGGCCATGGCACTTTGCACGTTTTGAAGACGAGAGCACCTGCCCAATCTTGACAGGTATCTGGGATATATTCATATCTGGGAATAGCCACCGGCGATGGTTTGACTATCACCGCCGGTGTGTCATTACCCCGGTTGTTACCACAGCCGATTTTTGGGGTAGATCCCGTGAACTGCAGTGTGGAAAAAACGACGCACTTCTCACGGTCCGCGTGTTTGGGTTGGAATGCAGATTTACTCCCGTGTTCAAGTCACAGTCTATTGCAAAATCCGCTCTGGACCAATTACTTCTCCAGCCATACCAATTTGGAGATCTTGGCGTTGCCAGGTTGCTTCTCGACCGGGGAGCCGACGTCTCCGTCGTCGACGGAGAGGGGCTGACACCGCTACACCACGCCTCGTCAAACGGGTACGAGCCAGTGGCCCGTTTGCTCACCACTTCACTTGGTGGCGGCGGAAGGGAAAGAGGAAGCGGCCCGGCTGCACCTCGACCGGGGAGCCAACATCTCGGCCGCCAACAAAGACGGGGAGACACCACTTCACTTGGCCTCGAAGGTAGTGGACGAGGGAGTGGTCCGGCTACTCCTCGACAGGAGAGCCAACATCTCGGCCCCCAAAAGAAGCGGGCAGACACCACTCCACTTAGCCTCGGAGAAAGGGGAAGAGGGAGTGGTCCGGCTGCTCCTCGGCCGGAGAGCGGGCGTTGATGCCGGCGATGAAGACCGATCGACACCGCTTCACTACGCCTCCTGGAGCGCGCACGAGGCAGTGGCCCGGTTGCTCCTTGACCGGTCAGCGGATGTCGACGCCAGCAATGAATACGGGTGGACTCCGCTACACCACGCCTCGGCTCGTGGCCTCGCATACGGCGGACAAACTGAGAGGACAGTGCTGCTCGAGGAGCTGGAGACCTGCAACGCAGAACTGCTGCAAGAGGAGGAAGCCGAGGCGAAAGCGGCAGCAGAGGGGACCCGACCGGGCCTTACCATGTTCACAGATGGGTCACGACTTGACGGTGGGGCGACCGGGTACTCGGTGGTGTGGAAGAAGGGCCAAACCTGGGCGGGAGTCAAAGTGCACATGGGCAACAACCAGGATGCCTACGATGCCGAGTGTGCTGCGCTCGCCCGCGCCCTGGAGCTGGCGTCGCAGAGGAACGAGATCCCGGAACGAGTCACCATCTTCTCGGATGCACAGGCAGCCATCGGACGGATGGCATCGGACGAACCTGGCCCCGGGCAGCAGTACGCCCTCCAGGCACGGAAACACATCGCCACGCTGCGCCAGTCCAGGCCGGGGATCGTCATCGAAGTGCGATGGTGCCCGGCGCACAAGGGAGTCGCTGGCAACGAGAAGGCCGATGAGTGGGCAAA
>Ga0307516_10003251_pt1 | contig 21085 bp, 25 predicted proteins | sample 19_EM_MG_FD_203310 | JGI IMG/M metagenome (GOLD analysis project Ga0307516, IMG submission 203310) | Populus trichocarpa ectomycorrhiza microbial communities from riparian zone in the Pacific Northwest, United States - 19_EM | ecosystem: Host-associated > Plants > Roots > Unclassified | place...
CCGACTGACCCTGGCCCCCATTACCTCCCCCTCCTCCACCTTCATTGCCATAGGGTGGGTTCATGTACGTGTTCGGGTTCAGGTTCAGGTGCACAATCGGATTCCGGCTCTGGTTCTGATCTTGGTTTGGCACAATCTGGGTGGCGGCGGCGCGGAAGCGATTCCTGGTCTTGTTCGGACAATGGCGAGCCATGTGCCCCGGGCATCCGCAGTAGAGACAACGACCCTCACGAAGCCTGGCAGCCCGCTCTTGCTCCAAGATTTTTCCGCGACCAGCACCACCGGCACTAAGATCCATCGGTTCAGGTCCACTGGTAGTCGTAGTCGTGGTGATGTTCGGCACTGGCGTATGGATGCGTGGTTGATTCTGTGGGTTGTGCGGCTGATAAGAGGACGTATTGCCAGCTCTGCCCTCATAATGCTGGAGGGCCCGGATTTCAGAGTCGAGCTGTTGGCACAGGGCCACGAACTTGTCAAAGGTAAGACCGTGGGTAGGTCCCAAGAGCTGACGACGAAGCTCGATTGACACGCCCTCCTTCAAGGCGTCCAGCTTTGCTCCCTCGTCCCAACTCAACTTGGACACCAACATCTGAAATTCTGCAAAGTATGCGGTAAACTCCTTTTTTCCCTGTTTCAAGCTGTGGAGTTTACTGCGCGCTGTGGCAGCTGGGTCTGGGTCCCCAAAGGCGTTCTCCAGGATTCGTATAACATCATTGGAATCTTGCAAGAGAAACTTCCCCTTCTGGACAAACGGAAGAATCTGTGCCTGTGCACGTCCCCCCAACCGGTTGAAAGCATATCCCATACGCAAAGCAGGTGTTCGGAAACGGGACGGGTCGCTGAACAGTTTAACACGGAGCTGGGTGACAAATCCTTCAAGATTCTCATGACCGCCCTCGAAGATTGGTGGATCAGGAAATCGATCGGCTCTGTTCGGTGGCGGTCCTTCCAAGGTGGCCAAACGGTTGACAACTCAGTTCGATGCTGGCAGCCGCTCTTCGAGATCGTCGGCATTCCACTGCGCAACTGCGTTCGGGGCATTCAAGATGACTTGGGCGAACCACTGAACTTCGGTGAAGGCAGATTCGAGGGTAGCTTGCTCTGCAAAGCTGCTACTTCCAACAATGAGGTTGAGCTTCCTCTGAATCTCATCCGAAAGCTCGCGGTAGATAGGTGGGAGGACAAGGGCGTCTGGAGTATCGCTGGAGGGCATCGTGGCAGGTCGCTACCGTGAGAGTTGTTTGGTGGACGCAACAAAGTGTAACGGTGCATGGCCGGCTAGGCTCCTGGTGGCGGCCAGAGGGCGAGGTCAAGGACTAGGACACAGACACGGCGGGTGGGTGGCCGACATGGACAAGGGACACGGACACGGCGGCAGATGGCCGACAGGGTCGAGGACACGGATACGGCAGGCTGGCAGCCGGCAAGGACTGGGACACGGACGCGGCGGGCGGGCAGCCGACAGGGACAGAGGACAAGAGGGGAGAGACAACTACTATATTGTGAGGTGAGGGCAAGGTAGACAAGTTGTTGCATGAGGAAGGAAAGGGAAGAAGGAAAGAAAGAAGTGGGCGACAGCTCCTTTTAAGGATATCCGTCGCCCGTTCGGCATCACTCCACAATCCATCCTCACGCCCGGCGTCAGGGGTCGAGGCCTAGTAGCTGGCACGCGCCGTGACAGCCTGATTCTGCTCATGTTCTTTCAGGGCGTCCTGCACTTCTTGGAGCGTGGCATCAGCCCGGGCTTGGAGGATGATAACAATAACATCGAACATGGTTGGTAGTGTGGTGAAAAGATGAGTCTTAAACTCAGCGTCAGATATCGCTTTCACGGTTCCGTCAAGTTGGTTTTTAACCTCCTTCAGACGAGAAAAGTAGGTGCAAATAGGTTCTCCTTCGATTGGACGAAGAGCATGGAACTTCCAAATGAGAGTCATGCGTCCCACAACAGTACTAGTCACATCCATCTTCCTTGCGATCGTCGTCCACATTAGGGCGGGATCATCAATTTCTTCAATCTGAATCTGGACCTCATGACAGCAAGATCCGCTGATGATCGCACTGGCTTGATCACGGCGGGTGGTGTAGCTGTCGTAGACTGCGCGTTCCGCAACGGCAGCGGCACCAAATCCGGCTGGATTGTTTGGCACTGGTTCCTCTCCCAGCACAATCCTCCACGCTTTAATGCCTTTGAGGATGCAACTGCACTGTCTCTTCCAGGTGGCATAGTTGGCACCTTCAAGGATCTCGATAGTTCCCAGTGCGTGCTTGTATGGCTTTGAGGTCATGGTGTCGGTAGACTTTTTGTTTTCTTACTTCGTGGGTTAGTGAAGTTCGTGAAGACTGAGCAGGAGAACGTAAAGAACAGGGCCCCGATGTGGCCGGCCCCCGCGCTTATAGCTTGGCTCTTCTTGAGCCTACGTTTGACGCGAGAACAAGCGAACGGTTGAGAGTAGCGACGGGTGAGGTTTTGTAGAGGTTTTTCGTAGCGGTTACGGCAGACGGCTCATAACCTGTGACAAGATATCGTATCGTGATCGCAGTCTTGAGTAGAGGGCCAGGGGGTGAGTGGGGCAAGCAGGCCGAGCACGAGAGAAAGATCACGAAAGAGTAGGAGAATTGAGAGATGAACGTAATTCTAGTTACTACAAGATGTATCAAAGTAAGAGAGGAAAAAACTAGAAAGAGAAAAAGTTTTCACAGAGTCCCATTACACCAAACCTTATCCTGCCAGGCCTCCCTGTGCCGTACACTCTAGGCACCTCATATCGAGGGCGAGAAGCCTCTCTCAACAGAGTTGTCTTAGGTCCCTTTCTGCCTGCCTTTGCTGTCGAGCCATGGTTCGGACCCAAACCGTGGGGTTGGCTAGTTCTATTGCCTGCTCCGGCGCGGGAGTTCCATCGGTGATCTGAAGCAGGTCCCAGGGGGCTTCCAGTCGGAGCATGTTGAAGTCAGATGAAGCGGACATTTTTCAATACTGGTCGAGGGGGTCCCCAGTGTAAATGGTTTCATCGTCCGTGAAATAATAGTCACAGAGGTCCCGGAACTCGTCTTCGCTAAACTCGGCTCTTTCGTGGTTGTAGGCGCAGTTAAACCAGTATTGCGTGTACCAGTTGCAGGGCTCGTGATCGCCCTTCTGATAGGCAGTGGGGAGGGGACTGTCGTTGTATGTGTCCCAAAGCTCGAAATTGGCTATTTCTGTATCAATCGATTGGAAGGTGTAGTCGAGGCCGTATTGAAACTTAGGTCCAAGAAGGTAGATAGTTCGAGTAGGTAGAGGTGGTCTTCGAAGTAGGTGTCGTTGAAGTAAGTCATGAAAGTAGGGTGATCTTGAGATCAAGATTATAGTGTGACACTGGGGTGTATCGTAACTGGAGTGTGGAGAGAATCAAAGGCAATCAGGCTACTTTCGATAATTCACAGCAGAATAATCTTAGATCTTGTGTGTGGGTTTGGTGGTAGTGTTGGTGATGTTCGTGCTGAGGATTCTTTCTTCTCGGGAGGAAGAATCTCTCTTTTTTATTCTGAGAGCAGTGGCGTGAGAAGTGGTGACTCGGGTTTGGATTCCCCCGAGGCGCAGAGGCCCTGTGGGCGATCCATTGGTCATGGCCGAGGTGTAGATAAGGGAGATGAGTTCTCCATGCAGCTGAACGGGGTGCTAGACCCAGACCGCTCGTACGTGGCCTCTCCCTGCAGAGACCCAGACCTCTTATCGTACCTGGTTCCTCTCGTAGAGAGCCCAACCAGTGTCTGCCTAGTTTGTCCGTTCGTTCTTGCACTTTGACCCCTCATCCAGGAGTTTACCCCTTACGACCGGTATGGCCGTAAGCTAAACTCCGTTCCCTTATCTCCTGCCTAGACTCTGGGATCATCATCTGTCACCTGCCAGCCCCGTTCTAACTCTACCGCTATGTTCTCTAGATACTCAGGTGTAACAGAAAGTCTCAGCACGAGAAGAGGGGGTGTGTTGGAAATACTTCTCGCTGCTGGAGGCGCGGCGCTGGACAGGGTCAAACAAAGGGAGTATGCGAACAAAGGGAGTATGCGAACAAAGGGAATATGGGATAAGAAATAGCTCGTACAGCTCTGTGTGTTTGTGGGTTTTCTAGTTTTCAATATACTCTTACAACCTTCTACTTTGTCCTCGCTCGAACTTCCACCGAACAGCAACTTGTGTCGAGCCTGACAGTCTTCATAAGCGTATCTACATATGGACGGTCATAACCATTCAAAAGAACAGCTTCAGGAGACGGTACGGTACGCATCCCTGAAGTGCCTTGTATGCTGGTTTCTGACCCTCTCTGGGACGTGATGTCTGCACCCATACCCAGTTGTTCCGGGGATCTTGCCCGTGCCATCTCTGCTCCATGGTACATCGAACGGTCTTGATCACTTGATCTCCGTGCATATTGGTGACAGGAATTTGAATGCCATGGTACACCTGTGTGGTATAACATATCAGCGCTTCCAAGTTGGTTTCTACCCTCCACGAAACCAGAAAGCTGCTCGTAACCTTGACACCTCCCAGGGATGTGACCAGACCCCCGTCTGAGGCTGCTACTCATCCCCTTTCCCTTTGGTAACCTTGAGTTACCACCTGGCTGCTGTTGGGTCGGTAATACTCCTCTCTTTCAGAGCTCGCCCCAGCCTGTGACTTTCACTCATGAAATCTCACTCGGCGTCAATACTCAGATTGAGTCCGGCTAGTCATACTAATTGCATGTCTTGGGGTGTCACCAGCGCACTGGGTGTAACACTGGGAATGGCTGAAGAAGATGGAATGGACCGGAAAAATAAAGCGATCGACATCACCAGCTGGGTCACCAATCCTATTTGTACCGAAACCCGACGGACGAGGACTTCGCCTATGCGTGGATTACCGGGCCCTGAACCAGATAACGATCCCAAACCGATACCTGCTCCCACTTATGCAGGAATTGCAAGACCGGGTACAAGCAGCCCAATGGTTCACGAAAATGGACCTCAAGAACGGGTTCCACCTAATTCGGATGAGGGAAGGAGACGAATGGAAGACCGCCTTCAGAACCCGTTACAGACTATTCGAATTCCAGGTAATGCCCTTCGGCCTAAGGACCACACCCTCCACGTTCCAAGACATGATGAACCACGTTTTGTCTGACCAACTGGACGTGGGAGTACTAGCATACATGGACGACATACTAGTATACGCCAAAACCGAGGAGGAATATAACCGTCTAGTCAAAAAAGTTCTTGAAAAACTACAAGAAAACGGGCTGGCGGTCTCCCCGGAAAAATACGTTTGGAAGGCCCAAGAAGTGGCGTTTCTGAGATACGTCATAGGGAGAGACAGGATAAAAATGGTAAAGGTAAAAGTGGAGGCAGAACTAGAATGGAGAACACCCAAATCTCTAACGGAAGTACAATCCTTTCTGGGATTCGCTAACTTCTATCGATGTTTCATCCAGGACTACTCCCGGGTAGCACGGCCCCTGATGGAGCTGACCAAAAAAGAGAAAAAAGAGGAATGGAGCTGGAACCAGGAGGCGCAGGCAGCTTTCGAAGAGCTCAAGCGGTGTTTCACCACGGCCCCTATTCTGGCCCACTTCAACCCAGTCAAAACGGTGATTATCGAGACTGACGCCTACGATTTCGCGCTGCGAGCGGTCCTGTCACAACGAGATGAAAAAAACCGCCTCCACCCAGTGGCGTTCCACTCACAAAAGTTCCAACCTGCAGAAATCAACTATGAGATCCACGACAAAGAACTACTAGCGGTGGTCGACGCGTTCAAACACTGGCGACGCTACTGCAAGGGAGCGACACACCAAGTCCAAGTCTTCTCGGACCACCAAAACCTGGAGTACTTCACCACAGCCAAAGTGCTAAACTGACAACAGGCGCGATGGGTCCAAGAGCTGGCGGGAATCGACTTCCGAATCTATTACCGACCAGGGACCCAGAACGGCGAGGCGGATGCGCTATCAAGGCGTTCGGAGTACCACCCGGAAATGGGGGGGGTGGAAAACCAGCCAATTACGACGGTTTTAAAGGCAAAAAACCTGGACGAGAAAAGCCTGGTCGAAAGAAGAGGCATTTCATTCATCTGCTCCTCAGCCCGGTTGGCATCACTCCAGGAAAGGAAATAGACGGAGGAATTCCTGGCAAACGTTAGGAAGGAAGGGAAAAAGGACGAAGCCTACAAACAGGCAAAGGAACAGGAAGCGGCGGTGGAGGAAGCGTCGTCGAAGGACCGAAATGTCAAGGAACTAAGTTGCAAGGACAATCTGCTGTACCGACAGAACCTGCTCTGGGTACCAAAAGGACTAGTGCAGGGAATTATGGAATCAGAGCAGGATACGAAGGTGGCCGGACACATGGGGCAGGACAAAACCATCGAACTAATCCGACGAAACTTCTGGTCGCCAAAAATGCACGAATAAATCATCAACTTTGTCAGAAGCTGCCCCGAATGCCAGCAAAACAAGGTGTCCCAACACCCACCCTATGGGCTGTCCTCCCCGCTGGAACAGCCATACGCACCATGGCGATCCATAGCAATGGAATTCATCACAGAGCTACCGATCTCGGAGGAATGCAACCAGCTATGGGTAATCATCGATCGGTTCACTAAAATGGCCCACTTCCACCTGCTGAAGAGAAACAAGAAAACAGCAGCAGACCTAGCAGTCGTTTTCGCCAAAGAGGTATGAAAATAGCACGGTCTCCCCGCTGATATCGCGTCCGATAGAGACTCCCGCTTCATGTCGGAAGTATGGAAGGAATTCCTACAGCTTTCAGGAATTCGGCCTCGGATGTCAACGGTGTTCCATCCACAGACCGACGGACAGACAGAATGGCTCAACCAAACGATCAAAGCCTACCTCAGAGCATTCACTAGCAAAGAACAGGATGATTGGGCGCACCTATTACCCATGGCCGAGTTCGCTTATAACAACTCTACCACAACGGGCAACGGCATGTCCCCTTTCTACGCTAACTATGGCTTCCACCCAGTAGCCACGGGCCCGAGGTCAATGGAACCCTTCAACCCCGCCAGTAGGGTATACGCATACTGGATGAAGGCCATACACGACAAATCCCGAGAGGGACTGGAAAAAGCACAGGAGCAAATGCGGCAGTACACCGACCCGGGCCAGAAACCACCCACAGCTTACCAAGTAGGAGACTTGGTGATGCTCAGCGGACGCAACATCAAAACGCGCCACCCGTCGAAGAAGCTGGACCACAAAAATCATGGTCTCTTCCAGATCAAGAAGATCATTTCTCCGCTGGCCGTTTGCCTCACACTGCCCCGCAAATGGAAGATCCACAATGTTTTCCATGTCTCGCTGCTCGAACCCTACCGAACCAGCAAGCACCGGGCACCACCGGACGCCTCGAAAGCACTCCGGGAAGCGGACGACATCGAACAGTTGGAAGAATATGATGTCAAAGAAGTTATGGCCTCGGTCGAACGCAGCCGGGGAAACAACAAAAGGATCCTTTGCCTCGTCAAAAGGCTCAACTATCCGGAACGCAAAGACTGGACGGAAGAACCATTCAACAACTTTTCGGTAGCCGGTCTAGAGAAACTTCGGGAGTTTCACCAACGAAATCCAGACGCGCAGAGCGACTACCAACTCGCCGACGCCTAGACAGGATGTCCATAAAAGCGCCCGACGAAGCAGGAGCGGTAGTAGGGATGAAGGGGTTGGAGGACTCCATCTCATGTACGCACTCACCTGTAATGCACGGTTGACTAACTTTCGGATGAAGCCGGAAATAAGGAAACCGCCCGAAGAAAGACCCGCTGCTCGGGCACAGATCCCACAGCGCGACCAAGCTGCTGATCCGGCGACCGACAAGGAGTGCACGCGATCAAGACCGTTGAGAGTCAGGAAAACCGTTCAGAACAGACATATCGACCTCTTGGCGACCGACTCGGACCGGCAGAACTGGTGCAGTCGGCATACAAGCGGTGAAGTCAGGCACCGACAGCGCTGTTACTGCTCCAGCATACTAGTCTCCCCCCGAAAGGACGTGGGCATGGTCACTGCCAAGTATACGGGTTACTAGCACGAAGGACACCATGCCTCTCCCGATTCCCTGTGCCGACTGCGACCCCGGAACCCCACCGAGCCTGCCAAGCCTTGACGTAGCACGGTGGCGAGTACGACTCAATTTGACACGACAGTAAGAGTACGCACCGGCTTACTCTGAGGGCCCAATCGTCCCTGGCTCCCCGGTGTCAACCGGCTGGCCAGCGATTGGGAGGGATTTATGGGTGGAGGACGGCATTCAGTGGGCAACCATTATGTCCGGAAACAATTATTCAGAAAGAGGCGGGCTACCCCGATAAAAGGAATCCATAGCTTCGGGACGCAGCTAAGAGGAGGGGGAGGTAGTGTTACACCTCAGTCCAGAACACAAGGGAAAATAGATAGCTACGTAGTCAGGCCACGTGAGACTTTACCTAATACTATTCGAAAGGAAGGAAGTCAAGCCCAGTCGGCTTCAGTGGGTCTAGGCGGGAGATAGCCTCGGAATTAGAACTTACGGCCGTAACGGACCTAAGGGGCTAAACTCCGGATGAACTGCAAATGCAACTAAATACGGGATACGAGGGGTGAGGTCATATAACCAATATCTCCTCTTTCCCTGATAGGCCGGTAAACCACTCACCCGCAGGGCTTGAGGGGTTTACGTGGTGCGGCGATTAGTCGGCATATCGTTAGACCGACCAGGACCAATTAAGTTGAGAGGACCGAGCCCGTGGGTTCCGGGGCCTTGACTGGCGGACAAATCTCCTGAGAAACGATAGGAAGTACGGGTTCTCTAGAGGAACCACGTGACACCGCGAGAAGGCTATATAGCTAGGCAAGAATCCCGCTCGGTGAAAGGAGGGGGAAAAAGCACTACCGAACACCCACTCAGCAGAGCGCACAGACAAGATCTAAGATTATTCTGTTGTGAATTATCGAAAGTAGCCTGATTACCTTTGATTCTCTCCACACTCCGGTTCCACTCCAACCCCAGTGTTGCAATCATTGAGCACGGCAACAATCTCGTCATCTTTGAGCCATAATAGAAAGTAGCAAGAAGCAATACGCATCCTTAGCTGCATAGTATCATGTTGTTGTTTGCTATTGTTCTTGCGCATGTCCCATTCTCCAAGTGGGTTGAAGAGTACACTCCTGGAGACTTTGAAGTAGTAAGGTTCATTGGCAAGAATGGTGAGAACTTCTGAGATGGAAAGCTTCTTTTCAATGTAGAGCTCTTGAATGAGATCTTTAAATCTGTCGATGTTTTTGATAACTGGCATGGTTGAGGGTGCAACTTGTCGGGGTTGGGGTCACGGTCAACGTAGAGCTGTAGTCCGATTGGACTCGGTGCGGGGACGATGGGGGGTGGGTAGCAGTGTAGAGCAGCTGTAATAGTGGAGCGAGCGAGGGCGGGCAGCTGAGTAGTGGTGGAGGGGGCGTTGATGAAGGAGGTGTTGATGTGTATGTGGAAGGATGTGGAGACGCGTTGTTTGCCACATTGGGTATATCCCACGTGACACGGTCGCGGAGCATGGACTTTTGTGACCCACTATATCCACTATCGCCACCACCACTACCATCACAACTCTTCTGTGAATACCTCAACAACCAACACTCCAATCGATAATCTGACAACAGGAGGTGATCCGCTATGATGTTGTCTATCATCTGTGAGCAGTTTTGATGGTACTTAATTGGTGTTGTGTCACTGGCTGTGGATTGAAATCGGGGTAACAAAATTAGTGGAGTACCGACCGACCACCAAAATTTCCATTTGGACTTTTGTAACTAACAACCGCCGCCGCGTCCGAATTCACATTGCTTGTGCGTTTTGCGTTGGGAGCGGTATGTGCGCTGACTGGGTGCGTCCCGAGCGTCCCGAGCGCCTGGTGCGTCTGGACGCAGCCTGTGCGTCCGGACGCAGATTTCTTTTCCTGATTGGGACGACAGTTGATCAGGAAGGAGACGGAAGGATACGTGAGGAGCTCGAGAGTCTAGGCGGGAGATAAAAAGTGGAGTTAACAAGGCTTACGGCCGCCAGCGGTCGTGAGGGTTAACTTTGGGAGATCAGGGATACCGGCAACTGGTGGGAAACGGAGTGAAGTTGGGCCGCGTCATCTACGAGATGATAAGGCCACGTCATCTAACGGGATGGACGAAAAAAGACTTTGTGATACACTGGGCCGCATGAGGGACTTAACCCCCGAAAGGGTTGGGCGAGTTATGCGGTGCTAAACAGAACCTTGTTTCCTTATCGTCAGACTGACCAGGATGAGTAGCTTCGGGCTGCGGCCCGCACCCAGGAGGGTCTGGTGTGTGAGCGTATTCCTTACCTTATCTTACCCGTGAGGCAGTCATCGCGTGAGCCGTTTGGCAGTCGCCGAAGCGTCAGACGATCCGCCGCACCGAAACGATATACGCAAGCCGTCTGGCACGCCTCCGGGCATGCGTTGCACCATCCGCCGAAGCGCAGATACGCCTAAGCGCGGCGAGTGAGATGACAGTGTATCGGGAAGGAGACGGAAGGATACGTAAGGGGCTCGAGAGTCTAGGCGGGAGATAAGACGGAGTTAAAGATTACGGCCGAGAACCGGTCGTAAAGAATAACTCCGGAGAAAGAGGCCACGGCAAACCGGGAGCGTGAGAGGAAGGAAGTTAGGACGAGACTCTCCAGGGAGCTCGGTCGAGACTCTGCAGGGAGCTCGTTTGTCATAACAACCAAACTCCAGACGCTACCGGGCTGCAGGATAGAACCCGGTCCATAGCCGAGGGAATTCTGCGGTACCAATGGAAACCCTGGATCTCACCTTATCGCAAGCACCGACCAGGACGAGTAGCTTCGGGCTCCGGCCCGCACCCAGGAGGGTCTGGTGTGTGAGCGTATTCCTTACCTTACCTTACCTTACCTGTGAGGAAGTTGTTGCGCGAGCCGTTTGGCAGTCGCAGAAGCGCCGCGAGCGAGCCGTCGGGCATGACGCCGGGCCCGTCTCGAATCGAACCATCCGCCGAAGCGCAGATCAGCCGAAGCGACACGAGTGAGCCGTTGGGCAAGCCGCCAGGCCCATCTCGAATCGAAACAATATACGCAAGCCGTCGGGCACGCCGCCGGGCATGCGTCGAACCATCCGCCGAAGCGCCGCGAGCGAGCCGTCGGGCACACCGCTGAAACGACACACGTATGCCGTCAGGCAGCCGCCGGACATACGCCGAACCATCCGCCGTCGCGACCCCGCCGCGCGAGCCATCGTGTGAATTACCGAGCGCGCGAGCCGGCAGGCGGGCGATTCCAATATCGAACCGAACCCCTTAGATTATTCGCTGTGAATCCCTTAACGGTGGGCGATTTTAGAAGGACGGTCATGTGGGGTTTTACTCTTGTATAATAATTGAATGCCAGCGAAGACCTCGCGCGCCCCATCTCCTTCTTGACTATCGAGAAACCTGACTAGTTCGATATTACCGTCACTCCAACGTTGACCGGACGTCCCAGTGTCACATTGGACCCCGAAGCCACCGTGCCCATCGGCTACACCGACTCAGACTTCGCCGGAGATCCTCATGACCGAAAATCAACATCTGGCTATGTATTCCTGCTTGCCGGAGGCGCTATTACCTGGCATGCTCGTAAGCAGCCACTTGTCGCTTTCTCAATGGTGGAAGCTGAATACATAGGAGCTTCCGACGCCGCAAAAGAAGCCATCTTGGTCCGCTCCTTATACGCTCGCATATTACATGGCAAGATCCTGTACAAACATGCCAAGCAATGCCCCCACTGCTTATGCTCAGACAACGACTCTAAGGCTACCAAGCCCCTGCAAAAATTTTCGTCGATAACCAAGGTGCAATCCAACGTGCAAAGAACCTGAAGTTCCATGAGCGCACCAAGCACATCAGTGTCCGCTTCCACTTTGTCCGTGACGCCTGCAAACGGAACGCCATCAAAACAACATACCTTCCGACATCCGACATGCTCGCCGACATCATGATGAAGAACTTCCCTCGAGACACTCACTGGAAGCATGCTCACGGGCTTGGGCTCGTAAGCCAGGACTCAGGGGAAGTGATTGACAGACCACGCGTTAAGCGGTTGAAATAGTTTTTTCCTCCTTTTTCTTTTCCTACTCTTTCTTTGGAGGATACACTCTTTCTCCTCTGTCCGTGGTTTCTCCCTCGAGGGTTTTTTACACGGTTACGAGTTTTAACGAGGCATCCGAGGATTCTGTTTCTTTCTCTCCTGTGTTCCTTTGCATCTTCCGTACGAGGGGAAGTGTCAGAATAATTGGCGTCCGGAGATGACGGACCGGAGGTGGCGTCCGGACATGACGGAGTCCCCGAGCACCGGCTCGGGGGGGGGGGGCAGTCTTCCGTCCTTTGTCCCGACGGCCTTCTTGTATATAGAGAGATCTTGCGCCCGTATAATGCGGCAATACAATCAGTCCACAATCTTCACGTTTATCGATCCATATATTCCAACAATTCTCTACCTTCCCCCAATTTCTACTGTTGTCCTGATACCCCAAATTAAATGTGATCCCTTGCCCCATGTTTCTTCTATCAGGTGTACTTTTCCGGTGCCCCGTGTTCTTACAATCTCACGAAGCACGTTGATCTTCTCGCAGCGTCTTATTCGCGATTGTCCTGACTACCAGCATCATCCTCAACGCCATCCTCATCGACGTTGTCGCGTCGTATTGTACAACTTCCCACTGTCTGGCACTTGGAGAGCTGCGCTAACAATCTCACGAAGCACGTCGATCTTCTCGCCGCGTCTTATTCGCGATTGTCCTGACTACCGGCATCATCCTCACCGCCATCCTCATCGACACCATACTCATCGCGTCGTATTGTACAACATCCCACTGTCTGTCACTGGGAGAGCTGCGCTAACAATCTGACGAAGCACGTCGATCTTTTCGCCGCGTCTCACGTCTCGTTCGCTATTGTCCTTGCGGCCGGCATCATCATTGGATGTGACGCAGCTGGGTGCTTGCACTGGGTAAGCTAAGTGTGGTAAATAGAAGTACATTAAATGTAATCAATAGAACTGGATTGAGTCACAATTGTTTGATAGTCTTCGCTGCAATGTACCATGCCCTGACAGTCACGCCTGGATGCTACCACCGTGACCGCTCTGTTACCTATGTGTCCTGCGCCATCGTATGCGTCGTCCTGACATTTGCCTTGACACGCTCAGTCTGGAAGAAAATTGCCGTGACAGTCTGCATCCGTAAGACACGCGCTGCCTCCGGAAGGAAAAATGCCCTGACACTCCTCGTCCGGAAGACATTTGCCTTGACACTCTGCGTCTGTAAGAGACGCGCTGTGTCCCGAAGCAGAATGCCCTGACACTCCTCGTCTGGATGGAAAATGCCGTGGCATGCATCGTCCGGAGGACATTTGCCATGACACTCGGCGTCCGGAAGGAATAATGCCCTGACACACCTCGTCCGGAAGGCAGATGCTGTGGCACGCGTCGTCTGGACGACATTTGCCCTAGCATTATTCGTCCGGAAGGCCAATGCGCTGCCTATCTCCGTCTAGTACGCATATGCATGGGCGGTTCTCGTCTGTAGCAGCATGTGCGCTGACACGCGTCGTCCGGAGCGAGACTACCTTGCCTGGTTGCGTCCGAGCGTCAAGACGTTTCGGACGCTGAAAACCCTAACTATCACCTCGTGCTCTGGTTGACGTCGTAAGTCCGGTTCAGAACGGTGAGGTACGAAGGGTTTCGGAAGGGTTCACGTCGTAGAAGAAGCACAATAGGGGACGATGATGAAGAGTGAGAATGCGTAGGATGGATTCTCGGTCAGACAGTCTTCATGAACAACCCGATGGAGAGAGGGTCTCCGAACGAAAGCCAACAACCAGTCCCGCTCGCCCCCACCCTTGCTCGCCAAGGCTCCTCCCTCTGTCACCCCCGCCTATGACAAAACCATCGAAACTAACCTCCACAACGCGTATGGAGCGTCCGGACGCAGAATTTTTTTCCTGATGTAAGCCGATGAGCGATCCGTCCGGCAAGCCGTCAGGCAAGCCATTGATGAGCGGAAAGACAAGGAAGTAAGCCGATGAGCAATCCTTCCGAGGAGCCGTCTGGAGAGCCACTGACGAGCGGAAGGAACGAGGAAGTAAGCCGACAAGCGATGCGCCCGGCAAGCCACTGACGAGCGGATGGAACAAGAAAGTAAGCCGATGAGCTATCCGTCCGGCGAGCCACTGATGAGCGGAAGGATCGAGGAAGTACGCAGATGAGTGATCCGTCCGAGGAGCAGTCGGGCAAGCCACTGACGAGCGGAAGGAAAGAGGAAGTAAGCCGAAGAGCGATCCGTCTGGTGAGCCGTCGGGCAAGCCATTGATGAGCGGAAGGAACGAGGAAGTAAGCCGACGAGCGATCAGTCAGGCGAGCCGTCGGGCAAGCCACTGACGAACGGAAGGAACGAGGAAGTAAGCCGATCAGTGATCCGTCCGAGGAGCTGTCGGACAAGCCACTGACGAGTGGAAAAGGAAGTAAGCCGATGAGTGATCCGCCCGAGGAGCTGTCGGGCCAGACACCGACGAGCGGAAGGAACGAGGAAGTACGCCGAACAGCGATCCTTCCGGCGAGCCGTCTGGCAAGCCATTGATGAGCGGAATGAAGAGGAAGTAAGCCGATGAGTGATCAGTCAGGCGAGCCGTCGGGCAAGCCACTGACGAGCGGAAGGAACGAGGAAGTAAGCCGACGAGAGATCAGTCAGGCGAGCCGTCGGGCAAGCCACTGGCGAACGGAAGGAACAGGTAAGTAAGTCGAAGAGTGATCCGTCCGAGGAGCTGTCGGGCAAGCCACTGACGAGCGGAAGGAACGAGGAAGTAAGCCAATGACCGATCCGTCCGAGGAGCCGTCGGACAAGCCTCTGATGAGCAGAAGGAACGAGGAAGTAAGCCGATGAGCGATCCATCCAGCGAGCCGGGCACGCCACTGACGAGCGGAAGAAACGAGGAAGTAAGCCGATGAGTGATCAGTCAGGCGAGCCGGCGGGCAAGCCACTGACGAGCGGAAGGAACGAGGAAGTAAGCCAATGACCGATCCGTCCGAGGAGCCGTCGGACAAGCCTCTGATGAGCGGAAGGGACGAGGAAGTAAGCCGATGAGCGTTCCGTCCAGCGAGCCGGTCAAGCCACTGACGAGCGGAAGAAACGTGGAAGTAAGCCGATGAGTGATCAGTCAGGCGAGCCGGCGGGCAAGCCACTGACGAGCGCAAGGAACGAGGAAGTAAGCCCATGAGTGATCCGTCCGAGGAGCTGTCGGGCAAGCCACTGACGAGTGGAAGGAACAAGGAAGTAAGCCGATGAGTGATCCGTCCGAGGAGCTGTCGGGCAAGACACTGACGAGCGGAAGTAACGAGGAAGAAAGCCGAAGTGCGATCCGTCCGGCGAGCCGTCGGGCAAGCCACTGGCGAGCGGAAGGAACGAGGAAGTAAGCCGATGAGCGATCCATCCGGCGAGCCGGGCAAGACACTGACGAGCGGAAGGAGCGAGGAAGTAAGCCGATGAGCGTTCCGTCCGGCGAGCCGGGCAAGCCACTGACGAGCGGAAGGAACGAGGAAGTAAGCCCATGAGTGATCCGTCCGAGGAGCTGTCGGACAAGCCACTGACGAGCGGAAGAAACGAGGAAGTAAGCCGATGAGCGTTCCATCCGGCGAGCCGGGCAAGCCACTGACGAGCGGAAGGAACGAGGAAGTAAGCCGATGAGCGTTCCGTCCGGCGAGCCGGGCAAGCCACTGACGAGCGGAAGAAACGAGGAAGTAAGCCGATGAGCGTTCCGTCCAGCGAGCCGGGCAAGCCACTGACGAGCAGAAAAACGAGGAAGTAAGCCGATGAGCGTTCCGTTAGGCGAGCCGGGCAAGCCACTGACGAGTGGAAGGAACGAGGGACTAAGCCAATGACCGATCCGTCCGAGGAGCCGTCGGACAAGCCACTGACGAGCGGAAGAAACGAGGAAGTAAGCCGATGAGCGTTCCGTCCGGCGAGCCGGGCAAGCCACTGACGAGCGGAAGAAACGAGGAAGTAAGCCGATGAGTGATCCATCCGGCGAGCCGGGCAAGCCACTGACGAGCGGAAGGAACGAGGAAGTAAGCCGATGAGCGTTCCGTCCGGCGAGCCGGGCAAGCCACTGACGAGCGGAAGGAACGAGGAAGTAAGCCAATCACCGATCCGTCCGAGTAGCCGTCGGACAAGCCACCGACGAGCGGAAGAATCGAGGAAGTAAGCCGATGAGTGATCCGTCCGGCGAGCCGCTCAAGCCACTGACGAGCGGAAGGAACGAGGAAGTAAGCCGATGAGCGACATGGCCGTCGAGCTGGGCAAGTCACGGACGAGCGGAAGGAACGAGGACAGACGAGGTGACTATACAGTCGCTGGTCTCAACAGAATTCTTTCCGTTGATGGCCATCACAAATTGTCACTCTACGGATTCAAAGTATATGCAGGTATTGATACATACTCACGACATATTACATGGATTCATGTTGGCATCGCAACTCGAACAGCAATTGCAGTTCTGTGTTCATATCTGGACCATCTTAAGGAACACAGTACACTTCCCTATGCCATCCATTCCGACCAGAGATCAGAGACTCATATGATGGCAAATGCGCATTGTCAACTACATCAAGAGCTCAATCCCAATACCGCATGGAATGTCCACTACTGGTGCAATAAATCAGAATGGGTTGGATTCTGAAAGGCATCCATTGTTACGTACGGTATTGCACTGATTGTGTTTGGAGGGTTAAAGCAGTGTGTACCGTAACAGTTCAGCATCGCATGTGATGGGACGCGAATGGTAGGTGGCAATCTGCAATACCACCCCCCGCATCGTCTACAGGCAGTAAAATCGTTCACAGTAGGGGTTTATGATTTACCAACGGGACGCTGCGTGGATAGCGGAGATGCTGAATGTCTCTATCTCCTGGAAGGGAGTGGTGTCCACGAGAAGTGAAAGGGTTCCCAGCAGGGGATTCCATTTTCCAACCTCTGATATGGTGGCCGTCTGCGTGGGTTCTTGAAAATTTTCCAAACACCGGTAGTGGAGATGTAAATATCTTTGCTTCCGAAGTGGGAGTTCTCGGTGCTAACGTTTTGAAGCACTTCAAGAGGGTAGCTGCTCGTAAGGCAAAATTATTAATTACCGAATACCACGATCATCCCTTCCAGAATGCCGCATTTGTGCTGTGTAGGTGGATGGCAAGGATCGGATTCAATACCTTGGACCGCAAGAATGCTTGGGAAAGTGTTGTGATTGTATTCTCCGCTCCCGTAGTCTGAGCGAAATCTTAGGGTATCGTGTTGCCAGCCATCCACTTAAGATTAAAATCATTAAAAGGAAGCTATGGGGGTTCCAGCTTGTTTACCGGCTAGGATGGCAATGTCTTTATTGCGAGTGCGATTACCAACGTAGTCACTGAAGTATTTGGGTGTGCCCCTCCCCGGTTGTGGGGAATGGCTCTCATACGTCTAAGTGATAGTCTCGAAGGTTGCAAGGTTCGTTAGCCTGAAAGGCCTATTACCTTTCATCAACGTTTTGAGCGACCAGGAGGAAGAATTGGTCTTGTGCGAGATGAGGAAAACCTGGGATGTGTGGCATCAAATTGGGCCCAAAAATATTCTGTTCACCGAGCAACAATGGGTCTGTAAAGGGCTCACTTGGAAAACAATCGGAAAGAGTAATTTGTATTTTAAAAGGCGTTAAAAGGAGGAGAAACAGCACACTTCCACATCCCACATGATGCCCTAACTCTCAGTCCCTTTCTTTATGCCCTGAACTCATACCACCGACTTCGATTATCGATCCACATTGCCATCACCTCGCTACCGGTTAGCCGGTCGCGATACCTGGCTGTGATGCCGGAGCTAAAGAGAAGGCGAACTTGCCATCCGGTCTTGCTTGTTCGGGCCCCGAACAACACGCTGCCGGATGTCTCGTGGACCGACTGCCTGACCGGGTCCTGCTTGCACGGACTGAGTTGCCACGTTGAACGTGACGTTCTTGCTACCCGGGCGGGCAGCGGCCACCACACCCGGATGGACTTCATCCTCCCCATTCACGTTCAAATTTTCTGCCTCCTCTTGACCCATATCCTCCTCCTCGTCCTCCTCCTCGTCTATATCCATCTCGTCATGCTCGTCATCAGCCTCATCGCCGTTGCCGCGAGCTCCATTGTGATGCAACACCTTCAACTGCACCAGCGAAACATTGTACCTCTGCACCATATGCTCCAGCATGCTCTGATACTCTATCGCCTCCGCAGTGAACATTGCGACACTCATCGCTAGCCGTTTGAAGTTCGCAGGATCAGTCTCGCTCTCTATCAAACGTGAAATGATGGCCACCACATCATCCCGGGTGCTGGCAGCCCTAAGCTCGGCACCGATGTCGTCATCTTCGCAATCGTCAACTTCCTGACTGTCCTTGAAGCCGAACTTGTCGCCCAAGCCCCAACTCCGCAGGAATCCGGCAGGCAAGCGTTCGGTGGCCTCCTTGTTGTCGAGTAAGGGGTCGCCCCGGCGTGAGATCACTTTTGCCGCTATCTTGTCCACCATGTTGTGGTGCAGGTTGACACCCATCTCCATGAGCAGGCCAATGTAGCAAATGACCTGGCGCTCCTCAGTGGCGGTGAGACCACTGGCGGCGACGATGCCACGTTCTTCATCGTGGAACTCGCTTTGCTTGTCGTGGTCCTCACGTCGCTTGCCCTTGTCCTCTCGCTTCCGGCCCATGTCCTGTCGCTGCTTGCATTCGTCATCCCGCTGCTTGGGAGATTCGACGCCTGGCACCCGATGTGTTCGTAGCCGCCGTGATAACGCCGTGCGTGACACGTGATGCAGCTCTGCTGCCCGTCGGACGGTGAGTCTTTTGTTGGCCGCTAGCGCGCATATCGCTTTCTCGATCCTGGGTAGTGACTGACCGTGTATGTTTGACGGCAACGCGGACGCATGGGGTGTCGCCGGGGAGGCTGGAGTTGCGGCAGAGCTGACACCGGTTGACAGAGCTCGCGATGCTGCCCATTCCGTGCTTTCATTCTGTGAACCCTGCGGCTGCAACTGCTGCAGTTCAAGCGGTTTGGTAGGTACCACCAAGTTGGCGTCCTCGGTTCTCTCAGCGTCAGATGCGAGCGAAGTCAGGGCTGAGCTGGCTGCATCAGAACGAGCCGGAGACACTTCCAGTGTGGCGGGCTCCCTTGATTCATGTTGCTGCTCCTGGTGATGATGAAGCGGCACAGCTGGTGTCGCCAATGCGTCGTTCTCGTGTTCGGTAGAGTCGGATACGCGTAGAGCAGCATCGAGAGCTGGGGTAGCAGACTTCGATTGAGACTGCGATGTCGCCCGCTTCTTACTTCCCTTTGATGCTCGCTGTTTCATCTTTTGACGGCGAAGTCGCATGGGAGCCGCCCCGTCGGCAACGTCCTGCCACCCGGCAGCAAGCGATTCGAGCGGTGTCTGAGGGACACCAGAAGACGAGGCCTGTGAGTACGCCCGTAATCCCGCCCGAGTAGTTGGCCCCATTGCCGATTGCGATCAGCAATTCTGGGTGGAGCTGGTGGTGGTGGTAGAGGTTGCGAGGGTGGTCGTGGTGGTAGAGGGAGTGGCGTTGGAGCTGGAGATGGTGGTAGAGGTGGTGATGCCAGCGGTGGGCGACGTTACGGCATAGGAAAGTAAGTGGTCGGGAGAAGGTAGAGAGGGCGTCGACAAGTAGGGCACCGGAAAGTCAAGCAGTAACGCGCTAAGTGAGCGCTAGTGGACTAGCGTGCTCTAGGCCGCCAGCAATATTTTAGGTGTCTGGACCAACGCATCGTTGTCGCCAAGCGGGAGATCTTCGAGAAGATGTCAGAATAATGGGCGTCCGGAGATGACGGACGGGAGATGGCGTCCGGTGATGACGGACCGGAGGCGGCACGTCCGGAGATGACAGCAGCCTTAGTCTCCGAGCACCGGCTCGGGAGACAGTTTTCCATCCTTTCACCTTGGCGAGTCCCTCAGGCGCGTTGTATATAGAGAGAATGTTTTTCCTTCGACGTTGTATCAATCAATCAGTTCACTACCTTCGTCTCTATCGATCCCTATACTCCAACAGAAATAGTGGACGTAGACACGACAGTGGGCAGCAGGACGGACCTCTAAGAAGAAATATAAAATGCTGAATAGCTAGAGGCTAGACGGCACGGTTGCGGGGTGCACCAAGAGGCTTGCGTCAAGGTTCCACTAGCGGAAGACGGTGTGGAGGCTAGTTTTGGTGATTTGTCATCGGCATGAGAAGTGGCTCGGCGAGCAGGGGGGAGGGAGAGAGCAGGGGTGACGGAGTTTGCTTGTCTTTCTTTTCCTTTCTTTTCTTAGGGTCCTTCTCTTATGTACACGATCATCGCGACAGTCATCAGCAAAACAGCAAAACGAATCACCTTTCTCTACTTCGAGTTCCTTCGTTCATCCTCATCGTGAACCCCACTCGACGTACTCCAGCAGCACGAGCGAGTTGGATTTAGGGTTTTCATGGTCCTCTGACTCGGAGCTGAGTTGCGCAGAGGATAGTCTTGATGGTGTTGTTGATCCGCGTTTTTTGAACAGTTTTCGAACCGTGTTTCCTGTGACGTTTTCGTTCGACGAGTGCCCGCCAGTACTCCCGAACCGTGTTTCCCGAGCCGTTTTCGTTCGATCTGTACTCGCCAGCACTTTCGAACCATGTTCCCCGAGCTGTTTTTGCTCGACGAGTGTCTGTCAGCACTCACGAACCGTGTTTTCCGAGCCGTTTTATTCGATCAGTGCCCGTCAGCACTCCCGAACCGTGTTTGCCGAGCCGTTTTTTTTTTTTTCGATCAGTGTCCGTTAGCACTTTCAAATCGTGTTACCCCGAGCCGTTTTTTTTCATTGAAATACCAAAACCGTGTCACCCCGAGCCGTTTTTAAACACCTCCCACCCACCCATATAGCTGTCCAGCAGACAGCAAAAGCAGATAGCCAGAATAACAAGATTGGAACCCGAAGAGATTTCAGTCGAAGATTTTGTCCGCCTCGAGCCAAGAATCATCTGTG
>Ga0307516_10003252_pt1 | contig 21081 bp, 6 predicted proteins | sample 19_EM_MG_FD_203310 | JGI IMG/M metagenome (GOLD analysis project Ga0307516, IMG submission 203310) | Populus trichocarpa ectomycorrhiza microbial communities from riparian zone in the Pacific Northwest, United States - 19_EM | ecosystem: Host-associated > Plants > Roots > Unclassified | place...
TTATACGCGAATATTTCATTGCTGATTTTGTTGTTAATTTTATCACTGATGAAAATATCGAGGCAAAAAAATCCAATACGATACTTTTCGACGATATTTTGTTGTCAATAATTCTGATGGCAGTAAAATTACCTACTGAATTTTGTCTAAACACGGATGAAATATTCCGTAAGTGTTTTTTAATTTTATGATAGTGATTTTCTTTATTTTTTCTTATTGTTTTTTTATTCTTTTTCCTACTTCACTTAAGACATTCAATTTGATTAGAACTTTACTAATTAGGCCATTCTTCTTGTATTTAACAACATTGTAAACTATTTTTCAGAAGAGAATTAATGAAATAAAGACTCTAAGAGGTGTAACTTTATGGATTAAGAATCTTATTTTATTTCTCTACAGTTTAGGATCCTAAAACTTTAAAGATTGAAAACTCTATCCATGTTATATGCTGAGTCAGCACCCTCAACATGAACTTGATGCACTAAGAAAAATTTAATAAATTCTCCTAAATGTTTACCCTAAAATCCGAATCTATGAAATAAATAAAGGAAAAAACCAACTTTCGCAGAAATTATAGCCACGCAATCTGTTGTTCACAGCTGTGGTCTAGTAAGGCTCCTTATTTATTTATTTATTTATCTATATATATATATATATATATATTTTTTTTTTTTTTTTATTTTCCCTTACCCCACCATAGAATCTGTGGCAGCTGCATGATTTTCTTTGGTATGCTTTTTGATACAATAAGCAACACGGTTGTTAATTCTACTCCCTAACACGTGGAGCTCCCTTGTCTTCCCCTTATTTTCAGCCTAAAATAATGCAAACCGAACGACAGAGCATAGATTTGCTGTTCTTTATCCATGTCTATGCCCAGGTGGAAATGAAAAGGCAACTACTAGCCAGCTAAAAAGTTGAGAATCCTTTTTGACTAAACTAGTTCTTGGAGCCCAAGCACTGGGTTACTTACTTTATTTGCACGGAATCTCTCTAATTACTTTGTTCAATTAACTCTTCTCAAATTGTGGCATTCTTTGCATCAAGAAATTGACCAAACGACCTAATGAATGTTGGTCCCGGGTAACCTGACGTTTCGGTCGGATCAAGTTTTAAAAAAATAAAAGAATTAACTCGATATAATCTAGTAAAAAATCAGGTCAAAATCTATCAATTGCTTTTTATTTTTTAATTTTTTAATGATATTTTTTTTTTGCAAAATAAATAAAATTAATTGATCTGAATTAAAAACTTATCCCATGATTTGAAACTTAAAAAAAAAGGGGATAATGACGAGTAACCTATTCTGTTGTTATTATAAGAGAGAACAAGAACACTTGAAGTTTAATCGTACTATTAACAACTAAATCCCATGATTTGAAATGATTATCCTATTAATTAAAATAATTAAAAATTTCTGAAGATAAATATTACTTGATTTTTTAGAAGGATCCTAGGGAGGCTTCTTCTTCTTCTTCTTCTTCTTTTTCTTTCCCGCCTTATATTATTATAAAATACATGAAGAGTTTTTAAGACGAGATGCTCCGGGAGAGAGTCTTTGGCACATCTTCAACAAGCCCGTGTAGAGACAAGAGAGAGTGAAGGGCAGCTACATGTTTTAGGTCTTAGTCATTACACATATTACTTTCTTGCAAATTTATAAAATAAATATACTTGATAATATTATAATTATAAAAATTCATATAAAAACTAGAAAAAATAAAAAGCAATTACATATATATTATTTATTATTTGCTGTCAAGGTTCTGTTTATTTTTGTATTTTAAAAGTGTTTTCAAAAATATTTTGAATTTTTATTTTATTTTTTTCTTTACTTCAAATTAATATGTTTTTGGTGTTTTTAGATCATTTTGATATACTGATATCAAAAATATTTTTTTAAAAATAAAAAAAATATTATTTTAATATGTTTTTAAATAAAAAACACTTTAAAAATCAATCATAACTATGCTTCCAAACACCCTTAATCACAAATCTAATACAAATCCAACCACTTAAAATGACTAAATCGTTTCTCTTTCATTTGGTAAAATCTAGAGAAGTGATAATTACTCGAGAAATGAATTATTAACTGCAAAATTAAAGATATACTTAAATAGAAAATCTTAATAGTCCGAAGTAGTATTATGTATAAGATATTTTTTAAAAATATTTTTTATTTAAAAATATATTAAAATAATTTTTTTATACCAGATCATGCATCATAAAACCTTAAAAAATATTAATTTAATGATATATATTTTTAACCTATTTTAACTAAATTATGCCATCTAAAAATAAAATTAACCAAATTATACTTTCTAAAAATAAAATTGACCGGTGCTAACTTGACAAAACTTTTTCAAACCAGGCTAGAAAGGAAAAACACCCGGGAAAGAGTCCTACGTGGCAAGATTCTCTCTCTCTCTCTAAAAAAGGCGTTCTCTCTTTCCACACTTTCTCTCTCTTTAGAAAAAAAGGCCAAGAGCCTTTGAGCTTCCTTGTTGCCGATATATATTCCCTCTCTAAAACCAAGCTAAACTCCTTAAATCGAGATAAAAATCTTGTTAATTTAGAGCCCATTTCTTTGTTTCTTTCTTTTCTTTGAATTAAAAGATAATCACCAATCTCCTCAGTTTTGCTTCTTCCAAATTCTTGCATTTCTTCCCTCTTCGAAGTTGTTTCATTTTTTTGCTTCTTGTTCTCCTTAATGCATATTCTTGATACCCGTTTTCTGCATTTCTGCTAATCTTTTTACCTCATCATTGCTTAAAAGAACAACCCCAGAAAACACAAACAAAAAGATAAAAAAAAAAAAGCAAACAAAGACATAATCTTTTTGTCTCTACAAATATTTTTTTTTTTGTGATTTGTTGAAGGCTAGATCAAAATGTTTGACGGGCTTACAAAGTCCAAGTTTTACACAAAATGGTAGTTTGAAATACCTGGTTTTGTTTTTGTCTTTTATTGTTTCTGTTTTATTGATGCTGCTCTGTTTTGCTGATTGATATTGGTCGGTTCTTTTGTTTTTCTTTGTTGATGCAGCAAGACATTGGTAAAGATGACGAAGACACGCCTTGACGCCTTAAAGAAGAAGAAGAACAGTGTCATAATGTACTTAAAGAATGATATGGCTGATCTCATCAGAACTGATCTTGCTTACAATGCTTTCTGCAGGGTTAGTTTTTTTTTCTTCGATTTTATACATAAATGGACAAAGTGAATTTGATTTTCCGTAGGTTTTCTATGATGTGGACGCCTGAGTTTTTATTTCTTAAAGCCATTAATTAGCACATTTCCAGTCACTTTCTTGAATTGTCAAGAAATCACTTTCTTTATGGGTTTGTCTGTTTTTGTTTATATCAGTCATCTGCAAATACCTAGCTGTTTATTTTGGTTATGGAACCTTTTCCGTTGTTTGCTTCTGTAGAAAAAAAAACATGGCATCCTTGCAAGATTTCCATGGCACATATCTCGATCCATGACGTTTTCTAGTATAGTAATAAACTAATAATAAATCTTCGTGGGACCTAATTTGTCGTCGCTTCCCTGTTCATGCTTTCCATTAATCCAAATGCACCTTCTTGAAAGTCCTGTGCAATTTAGCTGATAAACTCATGTTTCTTAAAAATAAAAATATACTCTTTGACAACAGACACAGGCAGATAAAGTCTTCATGTCCTGAGTATCAGAGCTAATGATTTCTTTTGCGTGATGATGCAGGCAGAAGGGCTTCTTGTTGAGCAAAACATGTTAACCTGTTACAATTTCATTGAGCTGTTCTGTGGCTGTATCTCAAGCAATCTTTCACTCATCAACAAACAGAAGTATGAATTGCTATTCAACATGCTTTCGACTACTCATTTATTGTTTATCAATTCTTTTCTTTTGCATCAAGTATCTCTCTCTCATTCTATATGGCATGCAACCAATTAGAACAAATGTAAATTGCCAACGCAGTCATCTAAGGAAAAAAAAATGAAGAACAACACCAAATTGTTTTCAAGGAATGGTAAGGAAAGCACAGACCCGAAAAGCCCACTAATTCATGCGTAGTAGCCGTAACCTACTGCTAGTAAAGCTCATGAAATTGACACCTGACCACAGAGCTCATGCATCTTACCTTATCTCTATCAAAACCTCGAGGAGTCCTAATTTTTCTGCCCGTTTCTATGTATTTATACCAGTAAACACAGGTTACAAGGGGTAGTAAGAGCTAACACCATTTAGGAAAATGGCCTCTAGAAACGGCAATATTGGTGAAAATACTGGCTGTGACAACTGAAAATTAATACAAGAAGGAACCTTAGTTTTGTGTCTTCAAGTTTACTATTGGAGGAACTACGAGACTTTAGTTTTCTGTATGCTATTATGATAGTGTTGTGAGGCCTTAAGCTAATTCATTTTTAGATGTTTGGCTTTCGAAACTTTTCATGCTCTCAGTCTCGGGTTGCATTTTCAAATCAGCTGTTTTTAGCATGTCACTCACACATCTTCTTCTACATTCCTTTTCTGATTCAGGGAATGCCCCGAGGAATGCAGAGAAGCTGTGCAGTCTCTAATATATGCTGCAGCGAGATTTTCTGAATTCCCAGAACTCCGAGATCTTCGATCTGCATTCATTGGTAGATATGGACCTTCTCTTGAAGCATTCGTTAATAAGGAGGTCATAACAGATAGCTCCTCTGCATTATTTTCTCTTTCATTGGGATCATATTGGTTTTTCGTTCTGATGTGGCTGATTACTGATGTGCAGTTTGTTGAGATGTTGAAGCCAAAGTCTACCACAAAGGAGATTAAGCTTCAGTTAATGCATGACATAGCACATGATTTTTCCATAGAATGGAATGCAAAGTCTTTGGAGCAGAAACTCTTTAAACCACCCCCGTCTCAACAAGTAAGCTTCCCTGACTATCCCAATTACTATTTACCCATGCTGAAAGGGAAATCGATAGGATTCTGGAAATGGAGTGTCAAAATATGTTGGCTGCTAATTAAGATTGTTACTTGTGTCTCTGACCAAATTTCCTTCAAAGAATGATTATTGGACACTAAAAGCCATACTGCTTGAAAGCATTTGAAGATCTGATATCCAGATGATAATTAGAACGGGCATGACTTTTTTCTGCAGGACCATCATAGGCATGAACCTTTACCCAGTACTTATAATGATGTACACAAGCTGAAGGAAAGCAAGGATGATGCGTTTACAAAAAAGAACACCTTGAATGATGATGATGATGATGATGATGATGATTACAGATGGGAAAAGAACAATGATGATGCTTCAACAAAAAGAGTCAGCCATGACTTGGGCAACAGTGTGAATGACACAAGGGAGGATACCTTGCTAAAAAGAGATGAAAGGATTTTCAAATATCAAGGAAGAAAGAATGTCAGTGATGACAGATACAAGCTGCAAAGCAGCAGTGAAGATGAAGTGTTTTCAGTCAGCAGGAGAGATAGCACTGACCAAGATACCACACTAGCTAGTTCGAGTTCAGTTGGAAGTGTTTCAGAGGATGAAGTAGATAGCAAGAAGCCTATTTCCTATAGATTTACTCCTCCCCCTTACCGCAGAACAATAGTTGAGAAAGAAAGCAAGATTGAAGAACCCCTAAAATCAAGTGATAAAGTTGCTGCGGAGGAAGATAATCATGCAGACGATTCGACCAATGAAACCAAGCCAAAACCAAGATCAGTCCGAAGGAGGCCATTGAAGCCACCACCAGGGCACACAAATTTTGGCAGTATTGAAAGACCATTGAAGCCACCACCAGGTCGTGAAAGAGTTGGCAGTATTGAAAGCGATGAGTCTGCCAGTATTAATTCAACTGCAATGAAGCAAGAAGAGCCTAGACGAGGTCTTAGAATCTTTCTAACAGATGATGATGATGATGATCAAAGGGATGGAGAAGAAAAGGAAATAGATGGACTTTTGATGCATTATAGTAAGAATGACTCACCTTATGAACCGAGCAAGTTGAATCCATATACCAACCCTCCTTCAAGGAAAACAAGTGATGATTCTGGTAAAAGCACGAGGCACAGAAATGCAATATCTGAGTTACCTCTTCCACCTGGGAGAGCAACAAGCCCGCGAGAACCAGGAACTCAAACAGGCGCAGCAACAAGGCTTGGTCGAGCTGTTTCAGCACAGCCAGAGATAATGACTGGTCGAGTGCATCCCAACCTCCCAGATTATGATGAATTGGCAGCTCGGATTGCAGCTCTTAAGGGAAGATAAAAAGATTTCATTAGGCTCTTAGATAGCTTACTCAGCATTCTTTCTATACTTTAAAACGCAAAAAAAAAAAAAAAAAAGGGTATTCTGCTAAACTTGTACTCTTCTGGAGTACTGTCTACTCATAGGTGAGGTACTCAGAATTAGTAGTTTTAGCTTTCTAACCATTTGATTCCTTAAAATTTGTTACACTCTAAAATATGTCGAAAAAGATGCAGATTCTAATACATTCATGATACGTTTAGGTTCAGATTGCCTTTTCCATGTCTTTCTTGATCTTGGACATTGAAGTGCTTCTCTAATTCTAATAATAGCAGCAACTCAGGCTGCAAATGTGTGTGTGTTTTTTTTTTTTTTCATGCTTTGCTTTTGTAGAATGTAATAGTTGATTAATGTAATTTTCTGATTTAATATGCCAAAAACAATTTTCTACGACATATATGTAAACAATTTGTTGAATAGCCAAGTCATTATGGGAGGTGTTTAATTTATATTTATTTTTATATTTTTAAATTATTTTAATATGCTGGTATTAAAAATAATTTTTTAAAAATAATCACATTTTTAAATATCCTTTTAATCTTACCACTGATTCGATCGTGTTTGTCTACATCTAAAGTATTTCATACCTCAATGAAGATTTCTCACACTCTCACTACTCGTTGTAATACAAGCAGAACACACCAGAAAATATATAGTGCACAACAACTTACATGAATCCTTCTCCCCAACTCTTTAATAACCCAACAAAGGAATACACAAGTCTTACATTTTATGCACAATGAACCTTCTTGTAGAAAAACTGTGGAAGTTACAAATAAAAACTCTCCCCAATTCTTAGCAAGCGGGGCAGTTCACTACATGTTCTCCATGAACTTGGTAGTTTTGAAGACATGTTCACCCATGTCCCATGCTGGTTACCAACTCTCCCATGATCTGGCCATTTTTCTCCTACAACTAGACACTACTGTTGCAACTTCCTTGGATGCCAACTTGCAAGCCAACTGGCCAACTTCCTAACACCACTGCTGCTACTAAAGGTGGTTGTTTTTTTAATTACGAGAGGTGCAGCTTAATTAATCAGGTATTGGGTTTGCTCTTTATATGTTATCAGTTCGAGTTTCACAAACTTCAGGGTCACTGGAGACTCACATGGTCATTAACTTCAAGGCCCGTGAGATTAGTCGATGTGCACGCAAGCTGGCCCGGACACCCATATTAATAAAAAAAACAGAAAAATTAGTTGTGTTCGTCATGAATTAGTCGAGGTACGCGCAAGCTAACCCGAACACCCACATTAATAAAATAAAACAGAAAAATTAGTTGTGTTCGCCATGGATCGAGCGGTCCATCGTTCAAGCCTATGTTTATACCAACATGGAACCACTGGTCACACAAATTGTTACACGCTTCCTAACAATTTCACCACTATACATGCGAGTTCCCAGCTCCTTGTGCAAATTTCAAGTAGTGTGTTCGTTGGTGCAACCTTGTTATTTAAATTGTTACAAATCAATGTTTTTCTTCTATGAAACCTCTTGCAGGTTATGTTCCATTCACCAAGAACTTGGTTCGCTGATTCTTTAATTTTATCTTAGCCAAAACTACGATGATCTAGGATTTTGACAACTTGCTCCTCTTTTGATTCCCATTGTCTTCATAAAATAGTTCCTAGCAGCTCACATGGAATGTAGGGTTAAGTTTTATCCATTCAGGTAACTTCAGCCTATATACCACTATTATCATTTTTTTGGCACCAAACCTTCCATGCCTTAGAGGGTGTTAATTTAAAAATGTGGTTGCAATTGTTTTTTCAAATGTTTTTTTACTCGAAAATGTATCATAATAATGTTTTGTTTTAGTTTTTAAAAATTATTTTTGATATCAATACATCAAAACGATCTAAAAATATCAAAAAATATTAATTTTAAACAAAAAAAATTAAAAATTAAAAGAACTCACGTCTTTTAATCTTACTAACAATCTTCTTTTAGATATGTTAAGTTAACTTAAGTAAAATGCACCTTGTCAGCATGCAACAGGCTTGGATTCAATACTCCAGTAAACCCTTTCTTCATTTTCTTTTCCTCCTTTTTCTACTTTGCCTTGAAATCCTATGTAGCTTGCAACCATCGACTTGTTTTTGTCGCAAGAATAATGTATTGCTTCTTAGCCCTTTCCATGACTGCCTGAGATGACTGCCTGAGCAATCCTCATCCTCCGGAACAAGTCTTATCAAGCCTTTGAGACGCGTCAATCTCTCCTAAATCTTCTCATAGTCAAGTGATTGTTTGGCATATGAATTTGGGTCACAAATCCTTATAAGCTTCAGAGCCCGCATACCCTTTGTCATAAGGGTAAATTTCTCACTCAAATTTCTGCCTGCCGTGCGTCAATCTAGCCCTGAAATTTTTTTTTTATTTTAAATTAATATTTTTTTTATTTTAAATTAATACTTTTTAATTATTTTAATATGTTCATATTAAAAAGTAAATTTTTTTCAAAAAAAATTATTTTAATATATTATTAAATAAAAAAATTATTAAATAAAAATTATTTTAAAAAATAATTATTACCCCTCTCTCAAATATCACAACTTAAAGAGGATATAAATAACGAAAGCAAAAAACGTATACCTGATAAACATATTTTTACCCAGGCTAAAAATTAAATTTTTATTCTCTTTCTTGTATTTCTCTCTTAAGAAATAATAATCAAATCTGCTGCTAAACACCATTCACCAGTAGGAAAAGAGGATTTAGAAAAATTGAATCAAGAGCAAATGGAGGAGGAGGGCCAAGAGGATCATGTGATGAGCGAGGTTCATCTTGGTTGCCCACCTGGCTCCTCTGGGCCCCATATTTCTCATTTCACCATCTCCATCCCGCCTGGTAATTGATTTTGATTTTGCTCTCCAAACTTCATTGCATTCTTATGTAATTAATCTTCTTTTTTGGTTCACGATAATTAATTATGTTAGGTGTTGATTGTGGAAGATTTAATAATCTGTTCAAAGATGAGCAAGTTCCTATGCACCAAATGGTTTGTGTGGATGAAGATGGTGATCTTATATTAACCAGACGCCATGCTCATCACTGTAAGTACTCACAAATCTCTCTCTCTCTACTGGATTTACTTGTTGTGTCATATTACTGAATATATATATGATTAGCAGTGCAAGTTGTAATTAGATTGTAAGTTGTAACTCCCGAAATTTTTTTGGGAATTTTTTAACGGCCTTGACAAGGGTTTTTAACATGAACCTGAAAAACTTGATGTAAAATAGTGAATTTCCTACCAATAATAATAAAAAAAATCCAGTAGGCACCGAGACTGATTATCTTGCCTAATAATAGCGCAGTGTTCATATTTGTGAACAATTAGATTTGCAGGTTGGTTTTTGTTCACCTTCTTACCAAACCCTTTCCATTTCTGCTTTTTTTAACTGAGTGAATAAGTTGTGATAAATGATGAAAAGATTGATATGATCTTCCTTCTTAAGTTTGGATTTATGAGAAAGATTTGAACTCTCTTGGAGTATTTTGTTGTCCAAATGTGCAGATTTGCCGACTCGTAGTTTTAGTGTAACCATCCAGCATAATATCACATCATCAATTTCAAATGTTGGGTTGCAGGTGATTATTGGTTTCTTAGTAAGTTTTTATTTTTATTGAGATAATCATAATCATATATAACCTGTTCTCCACTCTCAGGTTTGGAAGGCTGAATTACTGTTATCTGATTTTGTATTGCATAAGATGTTGACTTCATCTGATTTTGATGAGATTGTTTCATTAGAACTTGGAGCTGGAACAGGTATGGTGATCACTGGTGCTATATCATTTCTGTCAAATATTATGTCACTTGTGATTTGATTGCCATACAATGTGATTTGATCATGTTGCTCCTGGCATCCAGTGACTAGATCCTGGCCACTTTTTTTTTTTTAAAAAAGAGTTTCCTGTAATTCAAGAAGATTTGCTAGCAAAACTGAGAAATTGTAGTGCAGGAATTTAGAAAGAATGACAAATACCCACCCGCCAGCGTTGGTCGAAATGAATTGGATTCTGTCTGAAATGAATAGAAAATAAGGGTCCCATGGATTCATCTTGTGATTCTTAGTAGCAGCTGAGTCAGTTGTACAATCTCAAAATTTTCTTTTTGGATATTATATGTTCTAAATTCAACTATCTTAAATGCTCTCAACCTGAATCATGAGTATTTTTTGTGTGACAGGAATTTATTTCACTGTCTTTGCCAGGGCTAGTCGGTATGTTGCTTGCACATGTTGCTAAAACAGTGTTCCTAACAGGTATCCAATGGCTGTGTTTATATGTTGAACCTTATCTTTATGGGTTTTTATTGTTAGATCATCCAAGATTATCACTCTCAGGAGTGCACCTTTCAATTACTTAAATTTTTTATTGTGTCAATCGTTTGGGTTGACATGCCAATCAATTGTTCGCAACATTTTGTATCTTCTATAACCTTTTTTTTCTACTTTCAAATTAGAATTTGGTTTGTTGCTTGAATTAATGCAGCAAAGTTGAAGAAAATATGGAATTCTGTTTATAACTAGTGGTGATCTTAAATTCGTTGGTTTCCATGAATTTTATCTTCTGTGGTAGGCGAATTTGGATCCATATATTGTTTTTTACTAGCTGTGGTGGTGAAAATTTACTCTATCTCCACTCCAAGGTGGTTGTGCTTCTGTTTATTTTTGTCAGTCTCATGGTAATTGCCCATTTAAAAATGTGCTTTTGGATAAGTTTCTCCTTTCTTAATTGTCCATCATTAGAATGCAGGAGCTATGATATTTCATATGTCAAATTAGCAGAACATTCATATTGGAAAATCATATTTAATTATTGAGTTGGAATGATTTGATTAATATTTTGCTAAAATGCTCTTTTCAAAGAAGGTGAACTCTTAGGGACAGAGTAAGGTTAGACATGCTTGTGATTTCATATTCTTGAACAAACTGCTTTCTGTAATTTTCTACAGACCGTGGAGATGAAATCCTTGACAACTGTGCAAGTAATGTTGATCTCAATTCTGAAGTGTTAAACTATCAAGGAAGCATTCATGTCCGTGAACTTGATTGGATGGGCTCCTGGCCACCATCAACAAGTTCAGGAAATTCTACGTGTCATAAAAGGTTAATTGATATTCTTTTCAACAGTCACTGTAGTTTCTTATCTGTCAAAAGAGTTTTTCCTCATTTTATAGTTATTTTATTTGATAGTGATATACTTTAAGAAAAACATTGCATTTTCTTCAATGGTGATAACAGTTATTCTTGGACGTCCTCGAATGTTGAAGAAGCTGAGAGAGCTGCTTTACTTGTAGCTGCTGATGTAATTTACAGTGATGATCTAACTGATGCTCTTTTCTGTATTCTGGAGAAACTAATGTCCCTTAGTCCAAAAAAGGTATGCATCAATAAAGGAGAACACATTAATGCAGTCCGGATAGGATAGCAAGCAATATGAAGTAGCATTTATAAATCAGGATGGAACAGTGATAACATATGAAACATTTGAGATCTTTATATGATATAATTGACCTGTTTTAGTAAGAACACATGTCATGGCAACATGACTTATGCAGTCCTTATGGGGGGGGGGGGGGGGGGGTTCTTTCTTAGTAGATTACAAAAGGTTGAATGGTGCCAGTTCATCCAGCCAAAGGAAGCATACAAGGCTCTCAATGGATGCATTGCTAGATGAACTACAATGCATTGGTTATCACTGTTTATAAGTCATCCCATATGCACTTTGAATCATGATTCTGTTGCATTTCACAGTATTTGCAGGATTGCTTTGTTAGAATTCTTGAAGCTCAATGTTCGGCAAGATATTAATTGGCAGTTGCATTTCTTTGTTTTAAGGTTTTGTACTTGGCGTTGGAAAAGCGCTACAACTTCAGTCTAGATGATCTTGATGTTGTGGCAAATGGTTACTCACATTTCCGAAGTTATCTTAGAGGGCAGGAAGGTGAGTTTGTTCCATATTATTTCTCTGCTTGACATACTATAATCCATTTCCAATTTTTAAATTTATAATACAGTGATGTATGCGTGATGCAGAATATGACAACCTTAAACACGGATCCTCCCCTTGTTTTGTGGGAAAATGTCTTGACCTGTCATTAATTCCGCAATATGTTCGAGAATATGAGAGAGGAAATGATGTAGAGCTTTGGCAAATCATGTACAATGCAAGAAAACCTAACTTAGGGGATTCTTGTGACTGATATTGCCATCTATATCTATTTTCTGTGATCCATGGTTTCTCTCTTCGTCTATGGACATTATGGTCGCAAATTTAAATGGCTGGACTTGGCGGCATAGCAATTCCATCAGCAGCTATTGTGGACAGCATCCCATTCGACTTTCAATCCTATATATGTTTTACTCGATAAAAAGATTTTCCCGTATTTTAATGCTTGGTGAAATGTACATGCATATATCTGGAAGTGAGGAAGTGGGCCTTTTCTTGAGCTTGAATTCAAAATCAAAATCACGTTGTTTTTCAGGATTTGGCTAGCTTCCACCACATTATATGACTTGCAATATGGTTCTTTACCTCCTCTTTCTTTTAACTCACTTAAATGTACTTTGTGAAAGTGTTGGAAGGTTCAATTCTGTGTTGGAGGCTCTGACTCGTCAGTTATACAATCTCCCTTTCTGTACACAAATACATGATAGGAGTGATATTAATAACATAACATTAAAAGAAAATTACACTAATAGCTTAGTGCCATACTAGTCCGTGGCTTGGACCAAGATGATTATTTTAACGAAAAAAAAGAATATCTAGATCCTGATAAATTTTTCAACATTGTTATTAAGCTTGGGAAATGTGTCAAACTTCAAAAAAATTTATGTGATTTTTTGTTTAACTTGTGTTTTAAATTAAATCTTATTAGGGTTGCTCAAGTGTGATTTTATTGACTTGGTGGGTTCAAGGAAAAAATGTATATATATAAAAAATCATGTTATGTTAATCTTGATTAACTAGCCAAACTTGCGACTTAATTTATGAACTCCATTATGTTTAGTTAATTATTTTCATTTGACTATATAATAAAAAACACAAAAATTATTTTATAATCAATCTAATATTGAAGGATAATTTAAAAAAAAATTAATAAAAATTCAACATTGAAGGATGTAATTAGAAAAATAATCAAAAGATTAAAAACACAAAAGGCAAATAAAAAAAAAAAAGAAAAGACTAGATGCATAGACCCAAGTGGCCTAGTGTGGCTGAGCATTTTATGAAAAACCTTAAGTGATTGGGCTTAAGGTAGGTTTGCGTGCTTAGGCCAATAATTTTTTTTTTAGGTGATAGACAACAGGTCATTCACCTCTTATTTTTTTAAAAAAGAAAAAGACAATATATCATTTGTTGGATTGTAGCGTAAAATTTGCACACTACTATGGTGGCCGGAAAAACAAGGATAACATTTTTTTTTCAACTCATTTTCACCTAAAAATATCTTTCCAAATCACATAATAACCCTAAAATTACCTAAAAAATTAATTGCTTGAGAAATCTCTAAACCAAGCTTGATTTTCATTCTCATGAATGTTTAAAGAAAACAATCATCACCATCAAATTTTCCATATCGAATATAACTTGATGACAGCAAGAACAACAAGTTTCTTTGCCAAAAGATGCCTAACCAACCTTTTCTCTCTCCTTAGCTTTTTAAGATGACTTTCTTTCTCTTTTCTCAAAGCTATGAACTAAAAATAAACAAAATAAACTTTGAATCACAATAAAAAATTATCATAAATTTGATACCAGACATGTAATTTCTCCATATTTTACTTTTCATCACTCATTCTTTTAATTTTGTGTTTTGATGATAAATTGGAGCCTAGTTCTATTTAATTAGGCTATTAAAGGGTTAAACTAAAAGGGAAAAAAAGTTCAAAAATGAAAAAAAATCAGGTGGTTATTAGCATGCCATTTAGTTGATTTGTTAATATATACCAATAACTTTTCTCTTTGTGTTTTTTTATAACCCGCACTTGTGGTTTTATTATTTCTTTCATGGTCTTCCTTGTTCTTTGATAAAGTTATGAAAAAATTCAGAATGAATATAGGCTTTCTATGGTTGCCTATGAGGCTGTTGACTAACCTGCAAAACAAGTCTTTTATCAGAATATAAGATTTTACAATGCTTAAGTTATTAAATGTAGAAGGGGTGGAATGTGTGTTTAAAAATAGAGTGTGTGGAGAGAGAATGTTTGGAGTAAGGACGATAATGTATGCTGTAGGCTTAAGAGAGCCTCATTTCTTCCCTAGTGACCTATGATATTTATAGATACCAAAAGTCGCATAAGCTTACTTTATGGAGAGGACAAATTATTGGGAATATTTGCTTTCTTATATAGTTATGTCATTGGTTAGTGTGCCATATTTTTTATTGGTTGATAGGTTTGTGCTTGAGAGAAAGATATTGGTGAAAATGATGTCCAAACTAGGAAAGTTGATGCGAAGTTAGGCTTAGATGTAGTCATTGTTGGAAAGAGTAGTCAGGCTAGAAAAATTAATGCAAAGTCAGGCTTGGAAATGACTATTAATGGAAAGTTTGACTTGAGAAAGGTTGTTTATTGGCAAGAAAGGGTGGTCTAGGTGTAGGGTTTAATTGGGACATGATTGAAGAGGGTTTATTTAGGTTTGGATTTTCTCATATCCTTCTTTCTTTTCTATATTTGGTTTGGGTTGGCTAGGAAAGAGTCTTATTAGGCTTGAGAGGGTTAGGCTGGTCTAGCCTTTCCCATTTTCTCTTTTTATTCTCTACCTTCGATTGGGTTTAAGTTAATGGTTGGTTAAGCACAGGCTAAAGAGGATTAGGTTGAGTTTGGCTTAGAGAGTAATCAATTTATATTAGGTGTATGGTATAGGTTGGGTTAAGTTTAGTCAAAGATTAGGTTGTCCGACCACTTTTTTTTTTTTCCATCTCTCCTTATTTTTACCAAAGATTTGATTGGTTGACTAGATGTTAGGTGGCTTGATTAAACATTAGGTTAATTGACCAGCTTTTGATTTAGATAAGTTTAGTTGATAACCAAATAATGAGTTGTTTAATCAAATGTTAGGTTGGTTAAACCGAATGTTAGGTTGGTTAAACCGAAGGTGAGGTTGATTTTTTCAAGTGCCCCATCATTCTTTAAATAATTGATAAACAAATTAAAATTATGTTGTGATAAATTACATGATATTTAAGTTAAACATTATACTTGCTTCTCTTGTCTACTCTTTTCAATGCAATGAGTGATCTTTGATATGTTCAATTATATCCAAATTGTTTGTAATTATTGCATTTGACAATCCTGACTTCCTTGCTTGATTTAGACCTACGTGACCCTCTTTTTACTTTCAAATCTTATTCTTTCTAGATCTATCATAAGCCTCTTTAAAATAAAGGATTGGACATTCATAAAATCATCGTCAACATCCTCCATTGTATCTAAGTTTGAGATAAGGTGTATTAAACTAATAAAAAAAAGAAGCTAAAAGCCATTAGTAAAGCATTATGGCTCATAAGGTAAACATTGTGGTTTCACATAATGTTTTGTTTTTTTATTCTTTTTTTTCTTCTATCATTCATTTTTCCTCTCTCAATTTCATCCCTTAATTTGTGTTTTTTGAGATTTGAAGTTGATAATTTGTTTTGATTCTTTTTTTATATGCTTATCACAGTCTTGAAAAAATCTTAGTATTGGGTTAGTGCTCGATTTTACAAAAAAAAAAATCAAATTTATTGTTTGTAAGAAATTGAAAATAAGAGAACAAAATTGGAACAAATAAATAATGGTAGGCCTTTAGTTCTTAAGAAAAATATGGTGTTAGTTCTTGTCCTCTTTCTTTTCTTTTTGTCCTTTTTTCCTTTTGTTCATCAAATTCTGCTCTTTTCATTTTGATCCTCCAATTTTTTGTTATTTGGGGTTTAGGGTTGATAGTTTGTTTCAATCTACTTCTTACATGATTACATCGATCTAAAAAAACTTCACATCATAGGGTTAGTGTTCATTTTATGAAAGAGAGTCCAATTGTTTTGTTTGAGAAAAAACTCCAACATTAAAATTTAGCTAACCAAAATTAAAACAAAGAGAAATTATAAGGCCTATATAATTTTATTGTCTTTTCGCCTCATTTTGCCTTTGGGATTTTGTCAAATTTATTTTTTGACCCATTTATTTTGTAAATTAAATAGCTTTATCCAAAACTTTATTTTGTCATTTTAGTTCACAGGTTTAAGAGAGGAGAAATAAAGACTCACCAAATTATAATGAAGGAAAGAGAAAATGGATAGATGCCACTTTTAGCGATGAAATTCATCATTTTTTGTTGCAATGAGTTTTATTAGATGAGGTGAATTCCATTTAAATCTTATGTTGCTGGGGGAAAAAAACTGGTCTAGCCTCAAGAATGTTTTTGGATTCGGGTTGATTTTTTTGTTTTTAACATATTAAATGCTAATTCAATACTAGAAATAGTTTTTTTAAGATTCATGTGTTGTTTTCTTAGGTGTTTCTAGTAGGAAAAAAAATGTTAAAATAGGATTTTTACACCAAGGAGTCAGCTGCTCAACTTTCTGGCCACCATAGATGGTCGGGTATAAAACAGCAGGCGACATATCGCTAGCTATGTCGCCAACTTTTTTTTTTTTTTTTTAAGAAAGGGTATAAATAATGCCATTCACCTCTTAAAAAAACAAAAGGCCCAGACACATGGGCAACCCCAGGCTAGCGCTTTAGCTTTATTTAAGGCCTAAACGTGTTGTGCCAACTTGGCCCATGTATCTGGCTTTTTATTTTTAATTTCATCATTTATTGTTGGGTTTTTATTTATTTTTCTTACTTATTTTTCTTTCTAATTGCATCCTCTAAAATTTAGTTATTTTTGAATTGGGCTTCATGATTTGTTTGGTTTGCTTTTTGTAGGTTTATCACGGTCTCAAATAAACATCATGACACTTGGTTGGTGCTCAATTTTACAAATTTCTAGTTTTTTTATCATATAATTAAATAAAAAATAAATTTATTAAATCAGTGAAGTCCATGACCCGGACCACGACTTTGGTGGGTTAACTTGGGTTGATCGTAAACTGAGCTTCATAATTTATTTTGGTTTTCTTTACATGAGGTTATTGCAGTCTTAGATAAACATCTCAATATTAGATTGATGCTTTATTTTGTGAGCATATTGATTTATTGTAGTTATGGTTTGAAAATGTAGGTTTAAGAATTTTCTTAACCAAGGTTTCAAAAGAGAGTTTTTAGTGAGATCCATGCAAAATTGTGATGCATGTTAATTAACCAAACACTTTCAAATATCTGGTTGAGGTAAAATACAAACCACAACACACCGCACTACAGAAATAAATGAAGTCTTATTTTCTCCCCTTAACCTATTTTCTATTTATTAGTTGTTGGTGTTCTCTAGCCAATGGCAACCCATGACAAACCAAAGTTTTCAAAACCTTTATAGTGAGTGAGAGACTAAATATGAAAAATCCAAGAATGGAATAAGTGTTCGACTAGTAGGTCTCATAACCAGTTTAAATAAAATTGCATAAAAAAAAGGAAAGACTGAATAAAGTGCTAATTCTTTCATTGTGTGTCGGAACTCTTCTTCTTAAATAATAACATTTTCCATCAACTTCATACGAGTCCAAACATTCATGTCTAGTTTTTTTGTCCACTTACATCAAATCATAAGTGGTACTTATTATAAGTCTTCAACAAGGAAGAGTTTTTTTTAGCATAATAAGAAAAAAATGGCAAAATACCATAATCTAGAAAATGTTTATGGAAATAGCAAACTTACACGAGTTGCAAGCCTCATCAGTGACTCGTGTATCGCATGCTACATTTACACTCCCAAGTTGCATGCAAGGTTTGCAACTTTAAATGAATTATAACCCTTAGAACTAGTTTCTTCCTCTTTCTCTTTTTATTTCCTCGCTCTCCCTATAACCACCACCCACCCCCGCTCCTCGCCACTTCTTATAACCACCACCATTTTTCCCCACCACAAAACACCCTCTTAACTACTATAAGACTACCCATTCTCTTTCTCTCTCCACTGCATGTTGCGATGTCACAGTCGTACAAATTAATTACCCTAGCTTAAAACACAACACACAAGATAGTATAGAGCAAGCAAGGGGTCGATCCCACGAGGAAGGTTCAAGTCAAATTTTTATGCTAGATGATATGCAATTTGGGGGGGGGGGTTGGATGTTATCTAGGTTAAAGCAAAAGAAAACAGAAAACTATCAAGCAAAATTAAATAAAATCAGAAAATTATCAAGAGAACAAACCTTGGTCGCAAGCACACATCCACCTACGAAAATCATAATTGATCATGGAAACTAAATATCAATTTATATTCTGAATATTTATCTCTTCTTAACATTAGTTAGTTAACGAGTCCATCGTATAACTAACCCTAACCATCAAACAACCACAGTGTCCGCGATAATAATTTAATTCAATGGCAGCCTTAAAAACTAGATAAGTTGATTAATCAAGAAAACATAACTATTGCAGCCTATGTTTGATTTGATTGAATGTTCTCTCTAAGATTAATAACGTAGATCCGCCACAATTATTAAACTCAGTTGTTTCACAAGTTCATAAACCACAACTTTGGTTTTGATATCAAACTTAGCAGTAGAGTGTTTACAATAATAACTTAGAGTCCGCTCTACCAATTAAAATAAACAATTATAGGAAAAATAAGCATAGGAGAACAAACATATTCATCATATAAACTGAAAAGAAAAGGTAAAATAGATCTCACAATTCTTGAAATCCAAAGGTTTTCGTGTCCTTGCAACTAAGAAAAAGAGTTTAGCCTTGCATGTTTGTTGAACAATTAATCAAAAAGAAAGAAGAAAGCATGATTTCGGGTTTGTGGAGGAGAAAGGTCATTTTTTCTCTCTTGGCTGGCTGTCCTCCGTTCTCTTCTCTCATTCTTTTTATATCCTAGGAAACACTAGTCTCTATTTTATAAAATAGTCATCCCTTAAATAGACAGTTTATATTTAAGTACTTTAATAACTATTTTCCTAAAAAAAGAGAAATAGTCTTGCATGAAATCTTCAAGCTTTGACTTAGAGGAGCTAAATTGCTGAAATAAAAACTTTGATGGTTTAGATGCTTCGGAACGTAATTTGAGCTCGTTTCTTCACGAAACCTATTTGCTAGCAGAATTCAGTTGTCATCTTTGAAAAATCATATCTCCCTCATATAACATATTTTTTGCTGCAATTTGGAGTGTTGATAGGTCTTTGAGTCAGGAATCTAAAACAATTGAGTTTGCATCCAATGGACTTTTATAGCTCAAGATATTCAAGTCGGAATGACCAAAGGTCAACACTAGCAGATTGCGACATTTGACTTTGAAGACTTTGATTTCCATGCTCTTCCTTATTTTATTTTCTTGCCTTATATGTACAGAAAGGTATGGATGTTAGCTTTTTAATTCCACTGGAATCACTTCATTTTGTCCTCTAGAGCTCACGCTCTGCATAAAATATCGACTGAAGGTCTAATCTGCCAATTACCTCCAATTTACTCCTTTTTGCATATTTCATCCAAAAATGCCGTCAAAATATAAAACAAAGAATATTAAGGTATTTTATATATAAAACATAGGCAAAACACTAGTTAAATATGTGTGAAACTATCGAATAATATGGTTGCATCAAATACCCCCACACTTAGCTCTTGCTCGTCCTCGAGAAAGGATAGATAAAATCAAATTGAAAATAAATTAAATTAAATCACTATGACTAATCTCCTAATCTCCCATCAGTGTCCAAGAATATATGCATTATAAACAAGAATACAATCAAGAAGGATAGAGAGTATAGATTTTCATGAATTCATTTACATGCAAACTTCAAAACTCCATTAATCGTTGGGATTTAAATGAAATCTATGCCATGCCAAAGTGAAAGGTCCTCTCATTGATATACACTCCAACACTCATGCGTTTAGGGCTTATGTGTTTAAATCTCTCAAATTCAATCAATGAATATGTTCTACCATAAGCTTGCTCTTCAATCTCATCTTCATTACTGAAATGTTACAAGCAATGCATGAATCAAAAGGTCTTACTTTTTTTGTTGTAATGGGGCTAAGGTTAAGGTGAGGTAAAAGAAAGGAAAAGAAAAGGTTAAAACCAAAGGAAGTAGAGCATTCTAAAAAAATGGTTTTTTTTTAAACAAGATATCCCATCAAAGCACACAAATTTTTCATCTTTAAGCACCAATGCTTAACTTCTTTTGATTTCAAGTTCCATCAACATAGAATCTTAAGAACACAAAGAAACACTTTTCTTTTTTATTTTTTTCTTCTCTTTACTTTTTCTTTCACCTTTGGCAACTTTGCCCATCTTTTCATCAAGCATCACTTTTTTTTTTCTTTTCACATAATTTCCAACCATAATCCATGAGATATCAACAAGTATATGCTCTACTAATCCTTGGCCAGGGGAAAAAAAACATATAAAACATTAAGGCTTACACATGGGTAAAGCAAAAAAAAGATAAACAAGCTCAAAAGGGGCTTACTAAGAATAATATGCTTTAGGTTGGCTTTTTGGCTCAAGTGGTTAAAATTCTTAATGCGTTTATCATCTTCATGTACACATGTAATGTGAATGTAATCTCAACAAGATAAGAAGCAAATTCTAGAGATATATATCATTAAATGAATGCATAATCAAAGAATATAATGTTGAAGGCTCAAAAGCTTGCATTGATATAACACTATAAAGTCAACATGACATATTTTCGAAGTCAAT
>Ga0307516_10003253_pt1 | contig 21080 bp, 28 predicted proteins | sample 19_EM_MG_FD_203310 | JGI IMG/M metagenome (GOLD analysis project Ga0307516, IMG submission 203310) | Populus trichocarpa ectomycorrhiza microbial communities from riparian zone in the Pacific Northwest, United States - 19_EM | ecosystem: Host-associated > Plants > Roots > Unclassified | place...
CAGGTGGTAACTCAAGGTTACCAAAGGGAAAGGGGATGAGTGGCAGCCTCAGACGGGGGTCTGGTCACATCCCTGGGAGGTGTCAAGGTTATCCTCCGCAAGACCCATACTAAAAGCTACTAGTTGCTGTATACCAGCAAAAATGTCAACTTTTTCTGGGTACAATATAACTCATGAGCGGTCGTGCAGGACGCGCGAGGCGGAACGGGTCCGGTGGGTATATGAGGGGAGCCAGACCATCTGTCAGTTGTTTGAAGAAGATCGGACCTTAACTTGTTAAGTTACAGAGACATATTCTTCAGTTAACTGCGATTGCTGCGGCACTTGTACCGATGTCACCAGACATTCCTGGAAGCATCTAGACTCATAGATTGCAACCACGGATGCACCTGAGAAGCATTTAGCCAGTAAGGGCTGCGATCAGGAGCACAAGGGTGACGACGCCTACAAGGGGGTGCAAACGAAGATTGTTCGCAAGCGCTTAGATCGAAGATCTTCTGGGTCCATACCTATCAATCAGTGCCACGTCCCAATCAACCATATCTCCCTCGGACGAGGAGAGACGCTGCTGCGTAATACCGAGGTATTGCGCTTCCCAAGTCAGCCTGAGGGAGGACGGCCAAAGAGTCAGCGCAACATTTAAAGAGTGCCAGTTTCCTACGTAGAGAGGTATAAGCAACGATCAGTCGGAAGTTGAGCCTTAACAATATTACATTGTTTCTGGGATCAACTCTCTAGTGATATTTCGAATGCGAATCTTTTAGTGAATTTTCCCACCCGCTCCCATACGAATCCTTCGAAACTACACAGTCGCTCTGCTGCCATCATACAAGTGTTGCCCGCTCAAAGGTGATAGACTGTTGGTGACCACCTGGGCGATTGTGCCATTGGTGAAACACCCAAGTGTTACACAGGCCATAAACAATATGGTCACTGAGCTCGGCTTGTAAAAAGATCCAATGCTCGTACATGCATGCAAGCACTTAAGGACTTCTGAAAGCCTGCTAGGCATTAGACACCACTCCAGGAATATCGAAGATCAGTTGCAAGGTAGAGGAGACCATGACGACGATACGGCAGATAATACCAGCAGCAACGAGGCAGACAGAAGCAGGAAGATCAGGACGCCATGACAGGGAGGACGACATCGCCGTCTTCAAGATGATGTGAGTGGCGATAAGACCGACAGAAGCAGAAACTTTACGATGCCATGACCGGGAGGATGACATCGCCATCTTCAAGATGATGCGAGCAGCAACGAGACTGACAGAAGCAGTAATATTAGGATGCCATGACGGGGAGGACAACATCGCCCTCTTCAAGATGATACAAGCAGCAATGAGACCGACAGAAGCAGTAACGTTAGGATGTCACGATGGGGAGGATGTTATCGCCGTCTTCAAGATGATGCGAGCGGCGACGAGGCCGACAGAAGCAGAAATATCAGGAGGCCGCAATGGGGAGAATGACATCACTGTCTTCAAGACGATGTGAGCGGCGACGAGACCGACAGAAGCAGAAACTTTAGGATACTGTAACAGGGAGAACGATATCGCTGACTTCCAGATGATGCAAGCGGCGATGAGACCAACAGAAGCAGAAACATCAGGACGCCACGACGGGGAGGATGACATTAATAGTCAATTATATTGTTGGAGGAATAGGGGTGGAGAAAACTGTTAGCAATTTTGGGTACTCAAATATCAGCTTAGGTATTGTGTATGTTGTGTAGTAATCGTCATACATCTTAGTAAGGGTGAATAATTTACAGCTGCTTTTTGCAACAATTTTGGGTATATCCGATTCCCTCTCTTCCAGTATTCATAGAAATAGAGTACCATGGGTGGAATAATAGACACTCCTTCTGGCATTGCGTATGTGCTTACAAATTTGTTGCAATGGGCAAGCATACTAGATAGCGACAAGCACTCCTAAGACTACATTTCAATGGAAGCTAACAACCTACTCTGTGTGAAGATTAAAACGACACGGTTGAGGTGTTGTAGGACTAGGGTTTTGTGTTAAGGGTTGTGGGAAGACGCTAATGTGGTTACTAGAGGGCAAGTACTTTCATATAAAAAGGAAGCCATTGTCTGTCATTGTTCCCTCTTCTCTCTCCTTCTTCATGCCACTCACCAACTCATACTACTCTACCCTCATTTCTCACTCGGAATATAAAACCCCACTCTGTGCATATCATTCATTCTTCCTCCTTATCTTTCACATTGCCCATTGACGTGTACAGATCTTCTCACTTCAAATATCGACCATGCCGAACCTATGCAGGACCTCTAATTCATAGGCAGTGGAGAAGATTCAAGGTGGGGTCCAAGATTCATGAATTCAACCCCCAGCTAGCTCTCATTCCGAGCTTTCCAAACTCACAGCTGTTGTGGCAGGCAAGAGACCCCTCTCAACATTAAGTAATGGTAATGCTTGCAAAAAGATAAGGAAGGCTCCGCACGCTATATCTGGAATAGCTCAAGACTTACGAGAAGTTGTTCGATCATTGTGGGCAGTAGTTCCGCCACCAAATACACCTTCGAGTGCACTGGGCCCAGCTGTCAAGGTGACCTCCTATCCGCTGAGAGGAGGACATATTGACAACTACTCTTCTCTGCTATCTACTGCCAGAGTGATACCCCTTCCCTCACCTTCACAATCGTCGGACCTAGGTTTGATGGCATCCTTTGCCTATCGTTCAGGACCTCGAAGCGTGCTACATTTAGAAAGTTTGGAATTGGCCAGTGTGCTGGAAGCAGTGAAGCGATTTCTTGAGCGATACTGCTACAGAGTATCCCCGTTCATTAATCCTGCCAAGGAGATGATAGATGTCAGTGCCGAATGACACTTCAGATGTTGTGTTCGCTTTTCATGCTGACACTAATGTGTTTTAGATTATTACCACACTGTGGTCAGAGGCCAACAGGCAGAAAGGATACAATATCGACTTTAACTTGTCGTAGGTGTACAACCTTAAATACGTATAGAACGATTCACTCTTCCTGTATACGTTATGTGCATTTGATGAGGTGCTAACAGCATATGTTGGACGTGGTTTCTACAGATCAAGAATGTCTATCACAGTAAGCAATCAAGTTGGATTTTGACCGCATGTAAATCCATTGTCGACTTGTAGGATATAAACGCCCATTCGAGTGCAACTGGTCATTTAGCCGCGGTCAATGTATTGCTAGAGAAGTACACATTGATCTACCGCGACAGTGATCGAAAATTACTGCCTGGGGTGAAGGCTACCATTCCCATTCTATCCTCCTTTGCACTCAAACAGTCTAACGCTATTCCCAGAAAGTATAACCCCTTTTTTTGCAAGTCAAATCCCACAGTTTATCCACTTGCACTTCGTCAAAAAATGTCGTGTTCAAAACCCAGGACTGTACAACTGGTTGCTCGACAAGCAGCCCCCCACTCTTATTGTTTACGTGATTACCACACTTCATCATGCACTTCAGAAGTTGTGAAACAAGGAAGAAGTGGCTCAATCGGGAGCTGTGCCGCAACGATCACAGCTCAAATCAGCTGGTGGGACTTATTTTTTCAACATAGCAAATAATGGTGGTAAGTAGATTTTGACACTCTAAGAGCACTGCTAATTATTTCTCCAGCATGTTATGTCGCATTGATGTCAATGTGGAATAGCCTTCATCCTGGATTAAGGGAAAAGCCTATGAACTCTATACGTCATACGCTGAAGGCTGAAGTTCTTTTGAAAATGTCAGCTGACGAACCGAGATCAGTAATAGAACCTCATCCCACGCTAGAAATCGACCCCGAACTGTTGGCCACCTTTCTTACGGAGCCTGAACCCGAGGAGATCAATTTGGGACCACTTGCAACACTGCAAAGGGACAGCACATCAGGAAAAAAAAATTGCGTCCTGAGCGTCCAGATGCAGTAGACGTACTGGACGTTTCAGACGCAACCTGCTTAACTCGGACGCAGATCGCCACGGCACCGTGCGTCCGGATACAGATCGCCATGGCATCTGCTTACCGGACGGAGTGTGGCAGGGCATTTTTCTTCTGACACAGTGGTGTCAGGGCATTTTCCTTCTGGACGCAGCTGTGTCAGAGTATTTTCCTACTGGACGCGTCCGGACGACACGTGTTATGGCACCACGTTTACACTGGCTGTCAAGGCACGGAACATCACAACAAATACCTGGGTCATATTCGCAAACACGCAGCGGGTTCCAGACATAGTGACTCAGTCCAGTTCTATTCTTTATATCTACAGTATGTACATCTATATATGCTACTACACACTTCGCGTTTCCAGCAAAAGCACCCAGCATCACACCCATCGCTGCGATCATTACATGCAGTAATGCTGTTTTGACACACGGAGCATTACTCTGCATGTCGGAAACAAAGGAAAGTTGGCAAATACGACACGACGCGATGAGCACGATGACTATGAGGAGGATGGCGATGAGGATGCCGGCGGCGAGGATGATAGTGAGTAGGACGCGGTGAGTATGATGGCGAGCTCTGTGACATGGTTAGCGTAGCTCTCAGAGTGACAGAGACACCAGGAAGTTGTAGAATACACAGTGACGAGTACGATGTCAATGAGGACGCTGGCGGCGAGGACGATAGCGAGTCGGACGTGGTGACTATGAGAACGAGTAAGACGCGGCGAGGACGATATCGAGCAGGACGTGGGGACTATTAGAGCGAGTAAGATGCGGCGAGGACGATAGCGAGTAGGATGCGGCGAGTATGATGGTGAGGTTTGGGACTTGGTTAGCACAGCTCTCAGAGTGACAGGAATAGCGGTGGGAACTGGTACAATACGATGTGACGAGTACGATGTTGATGAGGAGGATGTTGATGAGTTTGTTAGCAGTGTGGATGGCAGCGAGTATGATGGAACCGCGAAGAACGACTACGGATATCTAGGACGAGGTGAAAGGAGAAGAAAAAAGAGGTCTACGTAGGAGTGATGAGCTAGCCGAACCTTGCGTAAGTGCAAGTGTTAGTAATGGCTTGGCGCTTTGCTTTGACATCATACTCGCCACGTCCAACTCGCTATCTTTCTTGCTGCCAGCAATATCATTGACATCGTACTCCTCACCTCGTATTGTACCACTTCCCACTACTGTTCCTGTCACTCTGAGAGCTGTGCTATCCTTGTCCCAAACCTTGCCGTCATACTTGCCGCGTCCTACTTGCTATCGTCCTCGCCGCGTCACACTCGCTCTCATAGTCGCCATGTCTTACTTGCTATCGTCCTTGCCGCCGGTGTCCTCATTGACATCGTACTCGTCACTGTGTATTCTACAACTTCCCGGTGTCTCTGTCACTCTGAGAGCTGCGCTAACCATGTCACAAAGCTTGCCATCATACTCGCCGCGTCCTACTCACTATCATCCTCACCGCCTTTTACTCGCTCTTATAGTCGCCACGTCCTACTCGCTATCGTCCTCACTGTGTCTTACTCGCTCTTATAGTCGCCACGTCCTACTCGCTATCATCCTCGCCACCGGTGTCCTCATTGACATCGTACTCGTCACGGTGTATTCTACAACTTCCTGGTGTCTCTGTGACTCTGAGAGCTGCGCTAACCATGTCACAAAGCTCGCCATCATACTCGCCACATCCTACACACTATCGTCCTCGCTGCCGGTGTCCTCATCACCATCCTTCTCATAGTCGTCGTGCTCGTCGTGTCGTGTCGTATTTGCGAACTTTCCTTTGTTTCCAACACGTAGAGCAATGCTACGTGTGTTAAAACAGCATTACTGCATGTAATGATCGCAGCGATGGGTGTGACGCTGGGTGCCTTTGCTGGAAATGCGAAGTGTGTAGTAGCATATATAGATGTACATACCGTAGATATAAAGAATTGAACTGGACTGAGTCACTTTGCCTGGAACCCACTGCATGTTTGTGAATGCAACCCGAGCATTTGCTGCGACGTTTCGCGTCTTGACAGACAGCCTGATCGTGCTGCCATGACACGCGTCGTCCGAACGCGTCCAGTAGGAAAATGCCCTGACACGGCTGCGTCCAGAAGGAAAATGCCCTGACATGGCTGCGCCCAGAAGGAAAATGCTCTGCCACGCTCTGTTCGGTAAGCAGATGCCGTGGCGATCTGCGTCCAGACGCACGGTGCTGTGGCGAGCTGCGTTCGAATTCACAATGCCTGTGCGTTTTGTGTTGGGAGCAGTATGTGTGCTGACAGGGTGCGTCCAGAGCATCTCAAGCACCTGGTGCCTCTGGACACAGCCTGTGCGTCCAGATGCAGATTTTTTTTCCTGATGCAGGATCGCAATTGAAAACGACAGCAACTATGAGCGCATAACGGACCAAACCGAAATTTTTGGACTTGGTGGGAGCAATACCAACGATGACTACAGCGCCGTAGAGGACGAACTAGAAACCACAGCTGGCAATCAAGATGACTGGATAGTGGAGGAGAAAGATGATAGCGCAGTCGACGTTTCAGATATGAGGCATTTGGAGCTTTCCGACTGTGATGATATATAGCATGCGCTAAATAAGCAATACATCTGAACGGTTGGCATTTCACTTCAGTCATCAATTGTTATGTACGAAATTGGATTTAAAGATTAGGAGCATTGTGCCTATATGTTGGAAGTAAGATGCTTCCTGGAGTATAGTGGACCACAGGCGTTGTTGTGGCCACACCACAAGTATCGTCTACACATAGAAAAATCGTTTGCAGTAGGGAGTTAGTGCTGGTGAATGGGTCTCTGTGTTGAGACGAAGATGGTGGGAATCGTCGTCGCCAAGTCACAAGTATCGTCTACACGCAGAAAAATCATTCACAGTAGGGAGTTAGCGCTGATTAAGTGCCTCTGCATGTAAATGAAGATGGTGGGAATCATTATCGCCACACCACAAGTATCGTCTACACGCAGAAAAATCGTTTGCAGTACTGAGTTAGCACTGATTAATGCGCCTCTGCATGTAAACGAAGTTGGTGGAAATCGTCGTTGCCATACTGCAAGTAACCTCTACCTGTAGCAAAATCATTCGCAATAGGGAGTTAGCACTGATTAACGTGCCTCTGCGTGTAAACAAAGATGGTGGGAAACGTTGTCGCCACACCACAAGTATCGTCTACATGCAGATCTGACGTTGGAACACATTCCATGCAGCGCCCTATCGTTTACAAGTGGGAGGTAGCACTGAAACTGTTCTATGTGTTGGATGCCAGTACATGATCCTAACGTAGGATTTTTTTTTCCTGATGAGTGTTGGTGAGGATATTCGTGCTGATTTCTCTTTGTCGGGGTGAGAAATCTCTTTCTTTTATCGGTGAGCGAGCGAGTGAGAGGTGGTGACTCGGACTTTAATTCCTCCAAAGTACCTTCGTACCTTAGAGCAACGTGGGCAGATTCATTGGTCCTGGCTGGGGTGTAGATAAGGGAGATGAGGTTTCGGTTGCACATGGCATGAGAGCCATACGGCCAAGTGGGGTATCATAGCCTAGAGCTGTGATGGACCTACCACTTTGATCATGGTGGAGGAGGGCCCTCCGATCTTAAAGGTGTAGTGCCCTTAGCTCTATCTAGTCCCGCTCGGTTGCACAATCTTCAACCCCCTCACCTCTAGAGTTTAACTCTTACGGCCAGTGTCTCAGCCAAGGGCTAAACTCTGTTTCATTATCTCCTACCTAGACTCTCTGAATTCCTCTAGCCATTGCCTGAGCCCCCTTGTCCCTAGTCCCCGTGTGCCTCTCTCTAGCTATGTACTCATGATATTTTGTTCAGATGTAACATGCGGTCCTATATTCGTACATGCTGCTCGTCTGCCATCTACATCGTTGACCTGTGTTCGTACACGTTTCAGAACCTTGTTGGTATGCACCACTGTACTACATTCAGACATGCTGCTCATCTGTTGCCATTACTGCTGGCTACATTCGTACGTGCTGCTCGTCTGCCGCCAAAACTGTCACCCTGCGTTCCTACACATTAGAACCTTGTTGGTATGCACTGCTGCTCTCCATTCATTCGCGCTACTCATATGCCATCAAGATTGCTGACCTGCATTCGTACGTATTACAGAACCTCCTTGGTACCCACTGCTGTCCTTCATTCGTACCCGCTGTTTGTCTACCATCTACATCTTCGACCTGCTTTCACATGTGTTGCAGAGCTTCTTTGCTAACCACTGCTATCCTACATTCGTACACACTACTCGTATACCATCAATATCGCTGACCTGCATTCGTGTGTTGCAGAACCTCGTTGGTTCCTGCTGCTGTCCTACATTCGTACATGCTGCTCGTATGCCAGCAACACCGCTGAGCTGTATTTGCACGTATTGCAGAGCCTCACTGGTGTCCACTGCTGTTCTACATTCGTACCTGCTGAGCGTCTGCTGCCATTACCACTGGCTACATTCGTACGCGCTGCTCGTATGCTGTCAACACCACTGACTTGTGTTCGTACGCATTGCAGCACCTCATTGGTATCCACTGCTATCCTACATTCGTATGCTCTGCTTGTATGCTGTCAGCATCGTCGACCTGTGTTTGCACGCATTGCAGAGCCTCGCTGGTACCCACTGCTGTTCTACATTCGCACCTGCTGCATATCAGCCACTATTGCTGCTGGTTACATCCATACGCGCTTCTCGTCTGCCGTCTAAATTGTTGACCTGCGTTCACTTGCAGAGCTTCTTTGGTACCCACTGCTGTCCTACATTTGTACGCGCTGCTCGTCTGCCATCAACATCGTCGACCTGCATAGATGCATGTTGCAGAACCTCATCGCTACACACAGCTGTCTTATATTCCTACATACTGCGTATCTGCCGCCTTTGCCACTGGCTAGATCTGTACATGCTGCTCATCTGCCATCTACATCATCGACCTGTGTTCGCTTGCAGAGCTTCTTTGGTACCCACTGCTATCCTACATTCGTACGCACTGCTCGTCTGCCATCAAAATCGTTAACCTGGGTTCCTACACATTAGAACCTCGTTGGTACACACTGCTGCTCTACATTCGTACGCGCTGCTTGTATGCCGTCAACATCGCAGACCTGTATTCGTACGCATTACAGAACCTCGTTGGTATCCACTGTGGTCCTTCATTCGTACTCGCTGCTTATCTGCCATCTATATTGTCCACCTGCTTTCGCATGCATTGCAAAGTCTCTTTGCCACCTGCTAATGTCCTACATTCGTACACACTGCTCATATGCCGTCAACATCGCTGACCTACATTCATGTGTTGCAGAACCTCATTGTTACCTGCTGCTGTCCTACATTCGTATGTGCTGCTCGTATGCCATCAACATCGTCGACCTGGGTTTGCACGCGTTTCAGAGCTTGGCTGGAGCCCACTCCTATTCAACATTCACATCTGCTGCGCATCTGCCGCAATTGCCGCTGGCTAATCCGTATGTGCTGTTTGTTTGCCATCTACATAGTCAACCGGTATTCGCTTTCAGAGCTTCTTTGGTAACTACTGCTATCCTACATTCGTACACATGGCTTGTCTGCCATTAATATGGTTGACCTGCGTGGATTCGCATTGCAGATCTTCGTCGCTACGTACAGCTGTCCTACACATCTACATGCTGTGTGTCTGCCGCCTTTGCCGCTGGCTACATACATACGCACTACTCCTCTGCCATCTACATTGTCGACCTGTGTTGGCACGTATTGCAGAGCTTTGCTGCTACCCACTCCTGTCCTACATTCATACATGCTGCTTGTCTGCCGTCAACATGATCGATCCAAGTGGATATGCATTGCAGAACCTTGTCGCTATGCACCACTATCCTACATTTCTACATACTGTGTGTCTGCCGCCTTTGCTGCTGGCTACATCCGTATGCACTGCTCGTCTTCTGTCTACATCGTCGACCTGCATTCGCTTGCAGAGCTTCTTTGGTACCCACTGCTATCCTACATTCGTACGTGCTGCTCATCTGCTGTCAACATCGTTGCCCTACGTGGATACATATTGCAGAACCTACTCACTATGCACAGCTGTCTTATATTCCTACATACTGTATATTTGCTGCCTTTACCACTGGCTACATCTGTACACGCTGCACGTCTGCCATCATATAGTCGACCTGCATTCGCTTGAAGAGCTTCTATGGTACCCACTGCTCTCCTATATTTGTACGCGTTGTTCATATGCCGTCAACATCACTGACCTGCGTTTGTGTGTTGCAGAACCTCATTGGTATCTGCTGCTGTCCTACATTCATACACACTGCTTGTATGCTGTCAACATTGTCAATCTGTGTTCGCACGCATTGTAGAGCCTCGCTGGTGCCCTCTGCAGTTCTACCTTCATACCTGCTATGCATCTGCCCCCATTGCCACTGGCTACATCCATACATGCTGCTTGTCTACCATCTACATCGTCGACCTGCATTCGCTTGCAGAGCTTCTTTGGTACCCACTGCTGTCCTACATTTGTACGCACTGCTCATCTGCAATCAACATCGTTGACCTGCGTGAATATGCATTGCAAAACCTCGTTGCTACGCATGGCTGTCCTACTTCCTACATGCTACATGTCAGCTACCTTTGCCACTGGCAACATCCGTATGTGCTGCTCATCTGCTGGCTACATCCCTATGCACTACTTGTCTGCCATCTACATTTTCGACCTGCATTCGGACGCGTCGTAGAGCTTCGTTGCTACCCACTGCTGTCCTATATTCCAACCTGCTGCTTGTATGCCATCAACATCGCTGACCTGCATCTGTGTGTTGCAGAACCTCGTTGGTGTTGGAAATACTTCTCGCTGCTGGAGGCGCGGCGCTGGACAGAGTCGAACAAAGGTATTAGAAATAGCTCGCCGCCGATCAGGGTCAAACAATTGGAGTATGCGAACAAAGAGAGTATATGAACAAAGGGAATATGGGATTAGAAATAGCTCGTACAGCTCTGTGTGTTTGTGGATTTCTAGTTTTTCAATATACTCTTACAACCTTCTACTTTTCCTCGCTCGAACTTCCACCGAACAGTAACTTGTGTCGAGCCTGACAGTCTTCATAAGTGTATCTACACCCGGACAGTCATAACCATTCAAAAGGTTATAAGCACGGTGCCATAACCATCACGCATAAAATCAAACGACCGACCGCTACTCCAAATCAACAAAAATCTTCCCCATCGAATCATTATGTCCTCCACCAATGAGAAAGTCTTCAAGCACCCACTTGGGACCATCGCTCTTCTAAATGACACGAACTATGCCTGCTGGAAGGCAGACTGTGAACAAGTCCTTCATGGAATTAAGGCTTGGAGAATCATCATGGAAGAAGAAGAAGAACCCGAGAACCCCAAAGGAATGAGTAAGGCTGACATTCATGGACGTAAGACCTATGAGGATTTCACCACGCGGAGAGTCCAGGCTGGTGCTATCATCTACAGATCATGTAGCCCCGAAGTCAAGAACATCTCAACCAGGTTAAGGATCCTGTGGGGATGTGGGAAATACTGACAGAACAGATGGATATGGCAAACACCACAGTTGGTCGTCTGACTCTCTTCCGACAATTCAGTCAACTGCATCCGGTTTCCGGACAGCCAATCAGCATCTATTTCTCGCAACTCCTAAACATCACCAATCAACTTGCCAGCACTTCCGAAGCTGTTCCAGACATGGTCTTGAGAAACCACATTTTTACAACACTTCTGGAAATGTTCAAAATAAGCATCAAAGTACTGCAATCTCGAGTGGATATATCATAATCCACCAAATAATGAGTGACTTGAAGGAGTGCTAACAGAATGAAGCACTGGCTACGAAGCCAGATGCTGTCTCGGAAGCACTGTACTCTGAGCAAGGAGGAGGAGGTGGTGGTCGAGGGGGTCAAGGAGGTCGAGGAAGCAATCGTGGAGGAAGAGAACGTGGCGATCAGTGCCCCCAGAGGTGGTGTAGCTGGTGCAGCTCCAACACCCACAACTTCAAAAACTGCTGGAAGAAGGATAGTAATAACAACAAACGACCACAAGGTGGTGACCAGGAAAGCAGAGACTGCTATGAATGCGGAGAAGCAGGACATATCAAGAGAGATTGTCCAAAGCGATGAAATGGGAGTGGAAATGGAAATGGAAATGGAAGTGGAGATGGAAGCAGCAGCGGATTCTACGGCCAAGGCCATGGAACCAGTCGCTGAAGCGGAGGCGGATTCTATGGTCGAGGTGAGCGAGAAAATTCTGGATCAGAAGGTCAAGGATCTGGTCAAGGAAACAGATACTACGGACAGAAGCTTCTTGAAAATGGCCCCAACAATTGGCAATGACTTGTGGGGTCGACCTCACTCAATTCGGAGGTGATGGTCGCTTCAAGGTCATCAACAGACTTGAGGCTAGGGATCTGGGCCATTGACTCCAGAGCCTCTCACAACTATTGCAATGACTTTACAGAATTCAAAAAAGACTCGATTACTGAAGCGAATATGACCATCAAGCTGGGGGACACGAATGAAGTGCACGCCAGGAAGAAGGGGATGGTACAATTGAATGGGGTATATATTAAGGCATTCTTTGTACCAGAATTTCGAATACCTCTTCTTTCCGTCAGCCAGCTTGACTCGCAAGGCCTTATAGCAACATTCAAGGACGGAATATGTACAATAATCAACTAGTACGGCAACAACCCTCTCAGTGCTACCCTTGATCGTGGCCTATACATTCTCCCACGACTAGGATTTGCCCACACCTCCTCAAGATCGACCCCTCTAGGACTTGGATCCAATCGCGCCTCACGTAAATCAGATTCGATTGAACTGTGGCACTGGCGACTCGCACATCTCAACTATGCAGACCTGAAGCTCATCCTCGATTCAGATAAGAAGATCAATACCCTGTGGGAAAGACCGAGATTGTGCCAAACCTGTGTCGAAACAAAGCAACAACAACATGTGATCCGAACGAAGTCGTCCCACTCCTTAACCCCCTTCGAACTCATACACCCTGATCTGCGTGGCCCTTTGAAACACAGTATCGGAGGTGCCCAGTTCTACATCATCAACATCAATGACTGCATACGCTACACTGAGGTATACTTCCTTATCACAAAATCGGCAGACGAAATATCAGCCAAGTTTCAAGCGTATCAGGCATGGGTCAAGGTGCGAGGCTTTCAGATCAAGCAGTTTCAATGTGACAATGGATCCAGTGAATACAACAACTCCCTATTTCTGGGAATACTGGTGGAGAGTGGGATCACTTACGAACCATCACTGCCCTACACACAGCACAAGAATGGTGTTGCCAAGAGAATGTTTCGCATACTCAACACAAAGGCAAGAAGTATGATGCAGGACGGAAATGTGCCAATATGATTCTGGCCCGAAGCTGTTCGAACAGCTTGCTACCTCCACAGAAGATCTCCCACCTCAAGCATATCTGGAAACCACTCACCGTACGAGGTACTGTTTGGAACCGTTCCACAAATCAAGCACCTACGGCGATTTGGCTGCAAAGTATTCAAGCACATCCCACCCGCACAAGGAACTGAGAAGAAGTTTGGGAGCCGCTCAAACATCTGCATGATGCTAGAATATGTGCATGATACACAAAGATTTGACGAATCTGGGACTTTAAGTCCAGCAGGAGCGGAAGAGCTGTGGAATGCTCAAGTGTGATATTCCAAGAAGTAGAAAATGCATATGGAATAAGTGCAGAAGAAGAAAAGAATCCTGGATTCCTGGAGCAGATAGAGAGAAGCTATGAAATTATGGAAGACCATCCGGATCCACAGGAAGACTACGTATCTACCTGAACGAGAAGTAAAGCGAGACTTGAGATGAATAAAGTCCTGATGAGCAAGGCCCATGAAGAAGGGGGTAATTGGATGTCTTCGGAGCACCTTATATTGGCCTTTCTGTTGCTGGGAATTGCTGGTGTGGCCAAAGCTGGTGAAGATAAGATTGAGACAATCAATGGACCAGAGAATGAGTCAGCTACATATGAAGTGGCACTTAGGAGTCCTCAAGCAAGAGAATGGGAAGAAGCGATACGTCAGGAATAGCAGACACTGATTGAAAATCACACGTTTGATGCTGTTGGAAGGAATTACAGGTCAAGGGCTGACCAAGACCAAGGAAAGAGACAGACTGATGCCAGTGGACAACCAATCGGATTCAAATGGGTCTATCGAAGAAAGATCAACCCAGACAGATCTACCCGGTACAAGGCACAATTGGTCATCAAAGGATATGCTCAGAAGGAAGGAATCGACTACGATGAAACATATGCTCCTGTATCCAAACTGACAACTGTTTGACTCTTACTGGCACTCTCGGCGCAACATGGCTGGAACGTAGATCATATGGATGTGGTTACCGCATTCCTAAATCTGAGAATCGACCGAGACAATATCCATATGGCAACTCCTTCAGAAATTGAGTGGCTCGGCCCATATATGCCAGATGGAAGCATGCTGCTTCTTCAAAAAGCACTATATGGACTGAAACAGGTGCTGAGGCTGTGGTTTGAGGATATCAATGGATACCTACAATCCCTAGGATTTCGGCAGTCGGCCGAGGACCCCAACCTTTATCTCCAACCTGGAGTACTACTAATACTCTATGTGGATGATTTGCTGATAGCGTATGATGAAACAAAAGGAAAAGGACACGAAATCAAGAGGCTACTGCAGGCAAAATACAAGATGTGTGACCTGGAAGTGGTCAAGAGGTTTCTAGGTATAGAGATTCAGAGAGGGGAAGACAGAAGTATTAGTATCTATCAACGGGCTTATATTGACACAATTTTGAAGAGGTTTGGACAGCTGGACGCAAAATCTGCAAAGACGCCTCTCAACCATCAAGTGGACCTGGCCAACACCAACTGTGAAGACAAGACAGCCAATCGCAAGGAGTACCTGTCAATTGTAGGCTCGCTGATGTACGCCGCACTTGGAACCATACCAGACATCACCTTCAGTGTCACTGCACTTAGCCGGTACAACGTTGAGCCCCTTTAAATGTATCTAACCACCGCAAGAAGAGTACTACGATATCTGATCACGACATCTGAACTTCATATTGACTACCGATGACTTCGCAATTCACACGACAACAACCCACCTATGTCATACATTCCAAATTCACACATCTCAGTTGTCGGCTTTACCGACTCCGACTGGGCAGGAAATCTTACCACTTGGAAATCAATTGGAGGATGCATGTTCGGCCTCGGCTACATCGATAGCAACAATGAGCTGGTGACATCTGGACTGATTCACTGGCAAGCAAAATCGCAAAGTGTGGTAGCTCTTTCAACACTAGAAGCTGAGTATATTGCTTGCTCCCATGCCACTCGGGAGAGCCTTTGGTTGAAGTGTATGACAAAGGAGGCCACAGATGGAATGTCAGTGCAGGTGTTAGAAGGGCCAGTACCCATTGGATGTGATAATCAGGGTGCTCTCAAGTTGATCACCTCTGGAGTCGCACGCCAGAAATTGAAACTCATCAATGTCAAATACCACTATGTTCACGATGAGCAGCAGTGAGGATCAGGCAGGTTCCAGTATGTCACCTCAGCGGTGAATTTGGCAGACCTGCTTACAAAACCACTTGCCACACCCCAACATAAGCAACTGTTGCAGCTCACTGGCTTGGTAAAGCACCATTCCCAACTATACCAGCAAGGAAGAGGGGGTGTGGACCAGCAGCATGGCAGAAGGAATTGAGGGACCGAAAAGTTTGTTTGTTTTAACTGTGTTTTTCCATTTTTTATTTCAGTTTGGTACTTGACTTGTTTTGACTTGATCTGACTTTGGTACTGTTGGTGTCGGCACTATTTTTCCTGATAGCAGCTGTTTTTCCCCCCAGGGTTTTTCACTGCACAGGTTTTAATAAGGTCGGCAGGGAAGCGGGGCTAATAGTTGATTGTCTTTTGCATTTGGTCATTCGCTTAGTTTGGAAAGTCTCAGCACAAGAAGAGGGGGTGTGTTGGAAATACTTCTCACTGCTGAAGGCGCAGCGCTGGACAGGGTCGAACAAAGGTGTTGGAAATAGCTCGCCGCTGGTCAGAGTCGAACAAAGGGAGTATGTAAACAAAGGGAGTATGCGAACAAAGGGAATATGGGATTAGAAATAGCTCATACTGCTCTGTGTGTTTGTGGGTTTCTAGTTTTTCAATATACTCTTACAACCTTCTACTTTGTCCTCGCTCAAACTTCCACCGAACAGCAACTTGTGTCAAGCCTGACAGTCTTTATAAGCGTATCTACATACGGACGGTCATAACCATTCAAAAGTTGGTACCTACTGCTGTACTACATTTGTACGCACTGCTCATATTGTAACACTCGGGTGTTTCACCAACAGCACAATCGCCCAGGTGGTCACCAACAGTCTATCACCCTTGAGCGGGTAACACTTGTATGATGGCAGCAGAGCGACCATGTAGTTCCGAAGGATTCGTACGGGAGTGGTTGAGAAAATTCACAAAGAGATTCGTATTCGAAATATCACTAGAGAGTTGATCCCAGAAACAATGTAATATTGTTAAGGCTCAACTTCCGACTTATCGTTGCTGATACCTCTCTACGTAGGAAACTGGCACTCTTTAAATATCACACCAACTCGTTGGCTGTCTGCCCTCTGGCTGACTTGAAAAGTGCAATACCTCAGTATTATGCAGTAGCGTCTCTCCTCATCTGAGGGAGATAGGGTTGATTGGGATGTGGCACTGATTGATAGGTATGGATCCAGAAGATCTTCGATCTGGGTGCTTGCGAACAATCTTCGTTTGCACCCCCTTGTAGGCATCATTACCCTCGTGCTCCTGTCCACAGCTCTTACTGGCTAAATGCTTCTCAGGTACATTTGGGGTCACAATCTACGAGTCTAGATGCTTCCAGGAATGTCTGGTGATGTCAGTACAAGTGCCACAGCAATCGCAGTTAACTGAAGAATACGTCTCTTTAACTTGACAAGTTAAGGTCCGATCTTCTTCAAACAACTGACAGATGGTCTGGCTCCCCTCATATACCCACCAGATCCGTTCCGCCTCGCGCGTCCTGCACGACCGCTCGTGAGTTATATTGTACCCAGAAAAAGTTAACATTGTTGCTGGTATACAGCAACTAGTAGCTTTTAGTATGGGTCTCGTGGAGGATAACCTTGACACCTCCCAGGGATGTGACCAGGCCCTCACCTGAGGCTGTCACTCATCCCCTTTCCCATTGGTAACCTTGAGTTACCACCCGGCTGCTGTTGGGTCGGTAATACTCCTCTCTTTCAGAGCTCGCCCCAGCCTGTGACTTTCACTCATGAAATCTCACTAGGCCTCAATCCTCAGATTGGGTCCAGCTAGTCATATTAATTGCATGTCTTGGGGCTTGGGATATCGTGATGGAGAGGGAAGAAGAGCCGAAAGATTCCCAAAGACCCAACAACTTCACCCGAAATGTTGTCCTAGCACGGAAGGCATATAAGGACTACAAGCAACGGAAATTGCAGGCCTTGGTCATCATCTATAGCTCCTGTACCAATGCTATCAAGGTACACATCAAAGGTATAGACGATCCCATTGAGGAATGGAAAGAACTCGAAGTATGCACAAACACTGCCAACTCCTCCATTGGGAGAATGGCACTCTTTCGGAAATTCAGCATGCTCTGTCCCACTCCTGGACCGCCTCTCAATACCTACTTTGCCGAATTGCTTGATATCACCACCGAACTTGCTGGCTCCAAAGAAGCAGTTCCTGATATGGTTCTCAAGAACCATATCTATATGACTCTTCCTTCCGCCTATGTAGTCACGATTCAAATTCTTCAATCTTGCATAAAAGTAACAGTTCAAGAAGTAATTGACACACTCAACGAGTGTGAGATGAACCAATCGATGACAACCAAACCTGATACGGTCTCCGAGGCACTCTACACCCAAGAAGGAGGAAGAGGAGGATGAGGAAGCTACCAGGGACGATACCAGGGGAATGAGCACTCTCCGAAGGGATGGTGTGATTGGTGTAAAACTGGCACCCACACTACCACCAACTGCTGGAGTAAGAAGAACAACAAACGAGCTCGAGATCAGGATGACTGCTACCATTGCAGAGAAGAAGGGCATATGAAGAATGACTGCCCAGCTAGAAGAAAGGGACAAGCTGCACGAAACAACAGAGGAAACAGATGTGACCATGGTGGAAATGGTGGAAACGGTCACAAAGGAAACGGACGCGACAGATAGGAACGAAACGGACACAACCGAAACAGATGTGACAGAAACGGAGGCCACGGAAACAAACGCAATGGACAAGATGGAAACAGACGTTCTCACAATACATCTGGTAATCAGCAATGACTTGTAGGATCTACCTGCCTCAGCTCGGAGGTAATAGTGGCATCACATTGATCGGCAATAACAACAAGGACCTGGGTAATTGATTCCAGAGCATCTCACAATTACGGCAACAATCTTTGTGACTTCCAGAAGAACTCAGTTAAGGAAACAAATATGATCATCAAGTTGGGAGATGATCACCAAATACAAGCAAAGAAGAAAGGAAGTGTACGTCTGGGAGGAGTAGATATTGAGGTGTTCTTTGTTCCGGAATTTCAAATATCTCTCCTATCAGTAGGACAACTCGACTCACAAGTATACACGATGACATTCTGATCAGGGATATGCTCGATTGTCGATGCAAAAGGACAGAAGGTTCTCGGGGCCAATCTTGAAGATGGCCTAAGCACACTATCAACGGATGGATCGGCATATATTTCCGAAATCAGGATGCTGCGAACAGCTCCAAATTCACACACAGTCAACATGTGGCATCGGCGTTTCGCCCATCTTAATCATCAGGACTTGAGACGACTACTGGAATCCTCGGGTGAGCGTATTACAGATCCTATGGACGTCGAGCTGATAACGGATCCTATGGACATCGAGCCGGTAACGGACCCAATGGATGTTGAGCCACCGATCATGGACAAGCCAGACAAGCCTCGCTGGGAAACACCGCGATTGTGTCTGATCTGCATTCATACGAAACAACAACAACATGTCATACACACCAAGGCATTCCGGACATCAATGCCATTCGAGCTTGTACACTCGGATCTCTTTGGGCCTATGAAGTACAGTATCGGAGGCCCCCAATTTTATATCATCTATATTGATGACTGTACGAGATATACAGAGGTGTACTTTCTGATCTCAAAAACTGCGGAAGAAATATCAGCCAAGTTCCAACATTATCAAGCCTGGGTGGAAACACAGGGATTCCACATCAAACGCTTCCGTAGCGACAATGGATCTGGAGAATACAACAACTCGATATTCCTAGGATTACTGGGAGAAAAAGGAATCACGTTTGAACCCTTCCCCCCGTACACCCAACACAAGAACGGAACGGCCAAACAGATGATCCGGATACTGAATGCAAAGGCACGAAGCATGATGTTGGATGCAAACGTGCCAATAATATTTTGGCCAGAAGCCATCAGGACGGCATGCTACCTGCATCGAAGGTCACCTACATCAAGTCTAACGGACAACCAGTCACCATACGAAGCATTGTATGGCACCATTCCGAAAATCAGACACTTAAGATGATTCGGATGCTGAGTATACAAACATATTCCACCCGCTCAGAGAACGGAGAAGAAATTCGGAAACTGCTCCAGTATGTGCATGATGCTGGGATATGTTCATAACACCACAAAAATCTGGAGAATTTGGGATTTCAAATCGGGAAAAATCGGACAAGCAGTGGAATGCTCAAGTGTAGTGTTTGACAAAGAAGAAAATGCACACACAGAAGAGCAGATGGAAGCCATTGAGTTTCCAGACACCACCGATGAAGCGCAGATCAATGAAGAGCAGACCGACGCAGCGCAGGATGAGAACCATAAAATAAATGACACACACGGTCTAGAGAATACCAGTAAGTAACAAATATCCAATTTCTTTCATCATGCAGTGAAATCGCTCTATGAGCGGCTGGGCGATATGTGTTATATCTGCCAAATTCAGCGAATATGCTGGGCAGATACCTGCCAAATTCAGCGAATATACTGGGCAGATACCTGCTGAAATCAGCGAATGCTGGGCAGAAGAAGTCGAGAATATCTTGTGAAAGCGATAACTGGTGACTTGTATACTGAATTCAGCGAATATGCGGGGTATTACCTGCTGAATTCAGCGAATACTAGGCAGATGCCTGCTGGATTCAGCAAAATGCTGGGCAGAAGAAGTCAAGAAATATCTCGCGGAAAAGCGAGAGCTGGTGACGTGGGTTCCATATGATTGAGAACAAGACTGATTGAAATGGCAGACAAGAATGAATATGTTTCTGCACGGACACGTAGCAAGGCATGCCTTGAAACCAATAAAGTGATTATGAGCAATGCTCACGAAGAAGGGGGTGATGTGATGTCTTCAGAACACCTTTCCTCTGCCTTGCTGCTACTTGAGATTACCAAGACATCAGAAGACCAAATCGAACCAATCATCGAGTCTGCCACTGTTGAGTGCGAGAACGAGAGCGAGCCGCTCACCTACAAGGCTGCATTGCGAAGCCATCAAGCAAGAGAATGACAGGATACCATGTGTCAGGAATGGCAGGCATTGATTGAGAATCATACATTCGATATCGTGGCAAAAGGTAATACCGTCCACACACGAATGACTGACAGGATAGTAGAAAAGCCTATCGGATGCAAGTGGATCTACAAGAGGAAGATTAATCCAGACGGATCCACTTGGTACAAAGCACGACTGGTCATCAAGGGCGACGAACAAAAAGAAGGCATCGACTACGATGAAACATATGTACCAGTGTCCAAGATGGCAACATTCCGATTGATACTGGTACTTGCCACTCAGTATGACTGGGACATCGATCATATGGATGTGGTGACGGCCTGTTACACCCTAAATATTCTAAGTACCAGCGAGGGCTGGGAAAGTGCAAGTACTACCGCAGAGAAAGACAAGCTTGGTGGTCATCACACGGACAAGCAATCGGAAGGAAACGGGAACGTAAGGAGTTGCGAGTCTAGATCACGGAATAGGAGCGGGGTTGTTTCTTTTTTTTTTTTTTTTTTTTTTTTTTTTAATTTATAGCAGGGGAACAAGTTTG
>Ga0307516_10003254_pt1 | contig 21078 bp, 27 predicted proteins | sample 19_EM_MG_FD_203310 | JGI IMG/M metagenome (GOLD analysis project Ga0307516, IMG submission 203310) | Populus trichocarpa ectomycorrhiza microbial communities from riparian zone in the Pacific Northwest, United States - 19_EM | ecosystem: Host-associated > Plants > Roots > Unclassified | place...
GGCTCCGCGACAAGGCTCTTCAGTTACGCATAATGGCGGCTCACCTGAAGCACGATCCAGAACAGTGGTACGAACTTGCCCAACAGTCGAGGTATTATTTGTCCTCTTTCGTCTCAATCGTTGGGTGTTGACGGTTTACCGTCGTATGCGCGGTCAGGGATATGGGTTTGAGCAAGCAGGCCCTATATTGCTATAGCAAGGCATACAGTCTCGATCCGACCAACGTTGATGCGTTGTGGGATCGCGCGATCCTTGCGAAAGAGATGGGACAGACCAATACCGTACGTCCTGTGCTATCATCACATCCCACCCCGCTCACACAATGAGCCACAGGCAAGGACCACGCTCGGTGCAATCTTGAGGCAGATCCCCCATGATCTGAACGTGCTCGAAGAACTCCGACCAATCCTGATCGAAGGAAACAAAATCGATGTCTGCGCGTCGCTCCACCAAGACGCTTTCGAGCACTATCAAGAACTTTACCCCACTGGAGCCGGTGTTGACCCTGAAATGGGTCAGGAGATCCCTGGAGGAGGGTTCGACCTCATGCATATCCTCGTCCTTGCAGATTCATACAATTCGATCAAGAAATACCACAACGCGATCACTACCATTCGACGAGGCAGCAGGTGGCTGCAAGGGCGAGGTTCCCAGTCCTACTGGGACGCCTGTGAGGACGACCGGGAGTTCGATGTTGTAGGGAGCGCTGTGATCAGGTCTGGGACCGTTGCGCCGGGGATGTACGAGCTCGATATCAATGCGAGGCATAGGTTGGCTGTCTCGCGAATCAAGGTGGGAGATATCGAGGAAGGACAGGTATGGCTGTTTGAGCTCGTCCCTATATATTACTTACCGTCATACAAGATGCACGCAAGTGTGATTCTGGCGCAGGATATTCAGGAATATGCGCCGCTCTTTTCCGAGATCGCGGACGCGTACTACGACCAGAGGATGTACACGACAGCCGTAGCAATTTACGAGGAGCTTGGCCGGGATCACGCCGTGCGTCGTTCCAATTCCCACTCGTAAAATTTGCTCATTGACTCTCGGAACAGACGAGTAGTATCTATGTTTTGGAACGAGCCGCGGGTTGTCGTCGAATGAACGGCGACCTTGAGAACTCTGCAGCAATCTACGAACAAGGTCCCGCTTCCACACTTGCGCGCGTTACTTGCACCCGCTGACGATTCGGATAGTGATCGCCGCTGACCCTGACAACGATGATGCTAAGAGGGGTTTGGCGGAAGTCTACGAAATACTCGGAGAGACGAGGAAAGCGCTGAATCTTGTTAATCAAGGTGCGCGATGGCCAAACCCCTCCAACGTGGTGTTTTCTTACCGGCTGAATAGTGATTGATGCACGCGGGAGGCGGAGCACAAGGCATGGTAAACAGAGTACATCAACCAACAATCCGAACGCCCAAGGGACATCGTTGTTTGAAGAAACGCCATCCTCGAGACCGGCCAAGGGGTATAAGTCTTCGAAATCCTCGCGTCCTGTCGCACGTGAGTTGGAAGTCGAGAAGGAGAAGGAGGTTTTGAAAGGATATCGGCGCGTGATGGACCTTACTCCAGCAATGAAGACCGGGAACGAAGTCGCCGTCAAGGAGTGGCTTTTGGAGGCGGAGAAGCTCATTGAAACCTTCCGTGAGACACGCCGTCTGTTCTTATCCACCCGGGTGAGTGATCTCCCTTTCGTGTCGTGGCAGCTGTCCTTATGCCGGATTAGTCTCTTGGATTCCAAGGGATGTTCAAAGCCAAACGCAACACCGAAGAGAATGAAGACAATATGGCGTCGCGATTACAGATTGAGATGGGTAAGTCTCTCCGCACGGCATAGGTCCCCTCCAACCAGCGTTCCAGATCGCGAGAAGGGGGCCGGTAGTAGGAGAACCCAGAACCTTGTCGATGTTTTCCGAGGTGTCTCTTTTGACGATTGGTTGCAGCTCACAATGGAGGTGACTAACCGCTTTTCAATGTTTCCCGACCTGCGGCCCGGCTAACTTTGGATTTTAGTACTCATTTTTGTTGATCTGTCGCGAGCAGCATGGTCTGGCTGACGAAGTCCTACGACACATGTTGTTCTCGAACGCATACCAGAACCAACGCGCGCAAGACACCCTCAGATTAGCCTTGATCGGTAAGCACATCCTCCAAGGGTGGCTCGCCGCTTGATCGCTTAGCCTTCCAATTCCAAACCAAACAGCTTGTGCTATTCATGCACGAGACTATAGGGCGGTGGTTGAGCACGGCCGAAAGATCATCTTCACCTACCAGTTCAACAATGAGCCGATTCGAATTCTCCTAGCGGCCCTTGCGAGTGGACATCGCCAACTCGATGCCTTCGTCGCGTCCGCGTTCCAGAAAGCTATGCTTCGGGAAGTCAGGTTTTCTGATACTGCATGCAGCAACCCGGACCAGATCAAGTGGAACTCGGCAAAACGCAGGTTCTTCAATTCGGCAGCCACCTCAAAGAATGAAGATGATGATGAAGGGGAGGGCGGAGATGAGACCAGCACGGATCCCAACCAGATGCAGGTTGATGCTCCCAGTTTCCCCAAGAAACCAAACCCCCTTCTCGTCACAATGTATGGCCAGAGCTGCACAAGCTACCAGAGCGCGATGTGTACGTTCCACGCAATGTGACTCTCGCTTATGCTCACTGACAGAACATGTAGACTACTTATTGCAAGCGTACGAAAATTGCCCTGAGGACCCTGTTGTCTGTATGTCCCTGGCAATCACATCGCTATCTCGTGCGATGCAGAGGCAGGCGGATAATCGGCACCATTTGATTGCGCAGGTAAGGCCTGTTCACAGGTTGCATGGAGTTGACTCTGAGTCCTTGCCAGGGTCTGGCGTTCATGTCGCAATACAGGAAGATTCGGGCTCAGGACACATATAGTAGCCAAGAGGCGGAATACAATTTTGGGCGGATGTTCCACCAAATCGGTCAACCTTCCCTACTTCGTGGACAGGGTGGTGGACTGACATATCAAAGGTTTGTTCTCGCATGCGGCGCGGCATTACGAGAAGGCGTTGGAGATTGCGGAAGAAAGGGTTGGGAGTGTCTCCAAGGTTCGTATTCGCTTGCTGCTGGATGGTTTGGTTGGTGAACTAAGATACTGTACAGGGGGGCGGAGTCGAAAAGGAAGCCGCGTATAACCTGTCTATGATTTACGTTACCACGGGTGCGAGTGCATTGGCACAAAACCTGTACCGACGATGGTTGTCGATCTGAATCGCGTTGTCTATTTTCTGGAGATTTGTACCCCTGGAGCTTCGTCGGTAGCTCTCCTTCATGTCGGATATGGTGTAACGGCTAACATTGCTGCCTCTCACGTGACTTTCGGCCGCAGCAGCTCGGGGTTCGACTCCCCGTATCCGAGTCACTTTTTGGCACTTTTCTACGCGAAAATGCCGCTCGTGTTTGTGAGGTAGAACTAGCTCAGAATGCATAATTGCCCGAATTCCTCGATCGCAGATTGTCGGAGGCGATCGCGCGTCGATTCAGAAAACATACCCTCTGACCTCGCCTGAACCCTAGGCGGTCGGATGTTACTCATAACACATGGGCCACTCATGGTAAAGCATCTTTTTTTTTACTATACTACGTGAGCATATCAAAACGCGTTGGCGCCAAGACCGCTTGGCAAATACAATTGTTTGATGCGGGGGTGATGGCCACGATCGCATAAATGATGAAAAAGTGGTTGGGAGATGGTAAACTGATGTTTAGTATATCGTGCGAGGGGTATAGGTAAAGGAAGGGTATAGGTAGCAGAAGGGTACGGGTGGAGGAAGGGTATAGGTAGAGTATGAGGGTATAGGTGGAGGAAGGGTGGAGGTGTTTGCGGTGGGAGTCGTGCTACACATCTTGTGAGCAAGTGGCATCTGTGGAGCCAGAAAAAGAAAAATACCGACCGGAGAGAGCTGTCACGGAGGGGAATAGAGAGGGGAAGGGTAGAACGAAGAGGGAAATGGCGGGATTGAGCGGAAGGGCAGAATCGAGGGAGGAAGGCCAAGCCAGCTGAGAATTGTGCCTAAATTGCGGTCGTTCAGTGGGTCAGAGGTATCTCAAGTGCAGGTAGTATGCAGACAGTACCATATTCTCAGCGGGCGGCTGGAAATAAAGGGAAGGGGCGGGAGAGGCAGACGAGGTGAGGAGGGAGGCGGTAACCTAGTAAACAAATGATGCGTGAGACAGGAAGTGAATCGTTTCGATCCGCACTTACCATCGTTAGGGGAGGCCGCGCAGTACACAGGGGGAGGGAGTGAGGGGAGAGCAGCAGGATGCGAGAAAAGTACCAGGAGGGCGAGAGAGCGAGTGCAAAACAGAGCATCAAGAAGCAGGGAGCGACTAGGAAAACATGCGCGAGACCAAGAGAGAACTGACCGAGAGGATTCAGTCGTCACTAGAGTCAGTCGGAATCAGAACTAGAACCGGGCAGGGGCGGAGATGAGGAGGATGAGGCTGTGATGCCGCCCTCCTTATTTTCACAGTCCTCAAAGATATCCTCCAAGAGTAGCTGAGCTTGGTCCAGGTTGAATTCAGGGTCTTGCGTGACAGGGGCCGGGACAGGAGTTGGGTTTGACGCGGGAACACCAGCTGCTGACGTAGAGCTTGAGGGAACCGGAGCAGAAGCCTCAGAGCTGAGATCCATAGATTGGAAGGCATCCGTGGCGGCATCGAAAATCTCATTTTCCTTCTCCGCGTCTTCGGCTCTGATGTAATCCGCGGCGGTCTTTCGCTTTCTGCGAGGGTAGGCATGGTCACCGACGGGAGCCCTCCGCTGCACGGGTTCCGGTTGCTGTTGGGGCACAGCAACCGTTTGATGGCCGGCAGTCAGATCGTTTTGGTGGATAATTCTTGCCCGTCCATCCATCCCAGCAGCACGTCGATCCCTAGCTGTGAAGTGTCGTTGCAAGATGAAAGCCTTCCTGGATGGGGTCAACTCCGGAACCGCTTTGCGAGCCAAAACCGAGACTTCAGAAGGTCCGCGTTGTGAAAAGGGAGATGCGCGGGTCACTTGGAGTCGGTCGTAATAGGTGCGGGTCTTCTTCTGAGCAGAGGAGGGATCCACAGGAGCGGTCGGGTTCGTGGCCGGAGGTTGATCGTCGACGCGAAGCAGAGTTGGCTTCTCCAAGCACCGTGGCTTCGGTCCTCGAGCGGCGATCTTCTTGCGCAGTAGGGAACGCTTCTCCAGCATAGAAGCGCGGGCGATATCCTTATTTCGAGTGGAATGGCGGGTGTAGGTAGAGCCTCTCCTTCTGGTTTGAACACTCCTACGCAAACGTCCGACCCACCGGTTCAGGGAGGGTGCGAGTGGAACGATCGAACATCGATAAGGCAGCCTAGATGCGCGAACCCGTTTGCGGAGTCGGCGGGCATTTGAGTCGAGCAACCCCCAGGTCGGACCGACAGTAGGTTGTTGGACTGGACCAACCACGTGGGTGTATTGAGGAGCATCTTCTCCGGTGACCACAAGAGTTTGGACCGGAGGGGCAGGGGCAGGGACAGGGGCAGGAGTGATCGCGAGTGTTTGAACCGGAGCGGGTTCCGGGGGGATCACGAAAGTTTGAACCAGAGATACCGGAGCAGGTCCTGGGGGAACACTGAACGTTTGAACCGGAGGTGCTGGAGTAGGTCTCAGGGTGATCACGGGAGTTCGGACCAGGGGTACTGGAGCGGGTTCCGGAGGCGTGGTTGCCTCTCTAAACCCACTTGAACGCATCCAACTGTCCCCATCGTCATCAACTATATCCATACCATCATCAGATCCGGACTCGTTGTGGTGGTGAATGAGGATGGGGGCGAAAGTTGGTTGGATAATATGAGGTGGTGGGGCAATGGTCACCAGGGGAACCATCGACGGAGCTTGGAAGTAGGAGCCGGGGCCGATGGCCGCTTGTTGCTGAAGCCAGCTCAGGGGTGCAATTTGGAGGGCTGTTGGCATAGGAGGTTGCACGGGCGCTGGGGCCGGAGTGGGATAACCACGAATTGCAGGTTCGATGGTGTGGATTGGACTGGCTGAGATTGTGGGAGGTGGAATGTTGACTGCAGGTCGAGGGATAGATTGCTGCTGAGGTGCGGGGAAATTGACCGGTTGTTGGGTCCACACGCTTGCCTTAAGCATCAGTGGTTGTGGTTGAGGATCCGCGTTGACGGTAGTCACTGGCGCCTGTACCTGGAGAGAGACAGTCTTCTGGACAGGTTCCATGTTCCTGCTTGAAGCAACTTCCACTACTACGAAGACAATGAGGGGGTGTCGAAGGTGAAAAGAGAGATGGACGCCTACCCGGATGCCAACGGTGTTTATCGACTGCCCCGGAGACTCCTTTTCCCTCCTCGTTGCCGGCCGTTGAACCAGCTTCACCCTTGGGGTCGACAGTTTCCGGGTTGCGCGACCTGTGTTGCAGCCCCGAAGGACCGGCATGGTTGGCGGCAGTGACAGAGGAAGAGGGGGCGGACTTTTCGAAAGAGTCTGAAGGGAAGAATTCGCGACGGGCTTTGGGTGTCAGCGGAAGCGGAGGTGATAGCTCACAAGTACCGCTAATTGGAGTATCTGTATCGCAGCACTGTTGGGGTCCTATGAGGTCGATGCGGGTAGGTTGCACGATATCCTCAGTAGTCTTCGTTTGGGACTTAGGTTGGACCTGCGCTGAAGGATCGATGGTGCTTGCAGGTCGGACTGGACGTTCAGAGCTCTCTGCTGGGATGGTCGGAGGAGGCGTGTAAGGAACTAGAGATGTCTCGGTAGGAGAATGGTGCAGAGGTTTGTCGGAGGGGATTCGGGCCACTTGCTGCTTTGCGCTATTACTGGACCGGGGTTTTCGGGGCCGACTTGGTTTGGTTACACTCATTACGGAGCTACTGCAAGGGCCAAGGGGGTGCGCCTTCGGGACGTCCAACTCAGAGCCGTGAGCGGGGGAGATGTCTATGGTGCCGAATGATTCGTTCGCGGTGGTATCATCCCCAACCTAAACGATTATCGTAAGCTCGTGAGAAATGAACTCGAGCTCGAAGGCAGTCCACTTACCGGCGGGATACAGAGCAAGTATAACAAACAGAGTATGACCAAGAAGTTGAATAAAGTTTCGAAGTCGGAGATGGTAACGAGATTGAATAAGCCTGAGAAGTCGGGTGGGGGAATAGTGATGTTGAGTAGACCTATCGCCGGATGAGTCTCCTGTTCGAAGAGTAGCAGAGAGGAGCAAGACGAACATGAGGCCGGAACCACAGGGGGGCTTGTGGGGAAGGTGTTTAGGTTGTGGGTGGTTGCTTGCGGTCCAGCCGCGGAGGCACTTAACAGGGCCCTCGACAAGCTTGCTGCTATCGCACCAGCTTGAGGTTGTGGATAGGATAATGTTGGTGTAGTTGTTGTCGTACTCTTTCCTCCCTCGGAGCGGATGGCGAGCTTCAAGAGCAACGAGACCAGCTCGTTGATTTCGGAGGGAGTGAGGTCGCAGGTAAATTTGGGAGTGACTTGGAGGTAGTCGAGAGTCATGGTAATTGTTGACGGCGAGGCTGAGGTTTGGGGGTAGAGAAGAGAAGTGGAGGGTACTCGAGGTGTTGAAGATGGTGGGACGAGCGAGAGATGAGAAAAGTCAACCACAGCGTCCTACACCGACATTTATACCAGCATAACTCTAAGTTGGAAAGTCTCGAGACGCAAAGCTACGGCCAGTCCATGCTCAGTTAATCCGGAGTTCGGGCAAGTGGTAAATCTGGCCAGAGACCAACGAGGGAAAAAGCAACGGGGATTTCGCCTGGGGGAGGTGCCAGCCGAGAATTTTGAACACCTGGCGTAGAGATTTCACGCTCCCCACGCCGCGATTTCTGAGGATTATAGACCCGAGGCCAAACATCGTCGTGGACTGTGGTCAAGCTGCTATTGGTACCGAGTCGAAGTTGCGAGAGCGCTCACTTCAGGGAATAGCCGAGTCCGATCCACCATTCCCGCCGCCACCGCCGCCGTCGAGAACGTCGCTATATGCGCTCCACGCGCAACAGTCACACAGGAATTTTCAGAGTCCGATACTAGGGCAGATCTATCGTCTCTTTGATTCACAGTCGTGCTGACGGTGAGACCCAGGCCATGGACGAAGAATACATAGCCACATACTGAGCCAGCAGCCGCGGACGTCGAATCCGGCCCTCTCGAGTACCTTCCAGACCCCTCGACCAGCTGGTTCCCGCCTATGTTGCTGCTCGGAGTTGCTTTTACCACGGAGCAGGCCAATCAAGTGAAAATCCCCATAGACGAAGGCGACATCGGACATATCTACAAGCTCGCGGCCTACTTGTCCGACACCTGTGACTTCAAGGAGCCGGGGATGAGGTTCCGTATATGTGACTCGTCGGGTCATCCTCTGCTGCTTACCTTGGTGTCCAATTACGGCCTCTGGCCAAACCGAGACCTGAGCGCGGCTTTCAAGAAGCTGGTGGAAATTGTCCAGAAGGTACTTGGTCCCTCGATGGACGTTATGTGGTGGCTGGACTACACGATGAACCACGACGCCGATGATTATTTCGTAAGCGTTTTACCCTAGCTGCTACGATGCACGACGTATGCTGACCCAAACCTATACAGTGGCTGAAGCATCGCCCAGACCGGTGGGGACGATTGCGAGCCAGAATTGGGACCGAAAGAGACACAGGATATGATTGGAAAGTGGTATGGTATGGCCCTGCTGAGGATTAGCCACACTAGCTGTTATCTGCCAGCTCTGAGTGCGTCGCACAATGACCATGACATCGCGTGTCGATTCTTCACGAGTTTGAAGACCCATACCTCCACTTCATTTGTCCCTTGGGCGTGGACTCAGAACTGGCCCAAATACAAAGGTTCCGATGGTGTGACAAGCTCGCTACCGACTTACGAAAGGACGAAAAAAAAACGCCAGGAAGTCTGACAACTTTTTCCCCCTCGTGCCCTGTTACCATATTCGAGTGTCAACGCGACATAAATTTACGCCGTGCTGCCGTGTCGCGAACTCATTGCGCCCGTCCACAATGGTGAGCATCCCTTGGATTTCTGAGAGGACGGTTCACAGATGTCAGCCATAGGGTTCTGTCTTGTCCGCTATCCGCTCTTTCGCCTCCCTTCTTAGCTCCGCCCCCTCCCTTCTCGGGGGCTGGGCCGCCACAATCTTGAACATTCTCCTTACGCTTGGTAGCTCTCTTATAACCGTGAGTGCTTCTTACCGGGAATACGGCTGTCGGCTGTTCTCACGCCGGGTATCAGCGCGGTTTCCGGTTCAAAGCAGACTACAAATCCGAAAAGTGCCACTGGAGCGTGTGCTTGGAATCTCCTTCAGCTGGGCCAGCTGGGTTCCGCGCTCCTTCAGGATGTGCTGAAACCCGAGTATTCGCATAGAAGTTGGATACGCGCTTTCCCTCCGTCCCCACACCCATCGCCATCCCCGGCGCATAGATCTCGGTCTCGGTTATTCATCTCTGTTCTAATTTTCTGCCTCCTACATGCACGGTCGCTCGTCACGTTGTATTGTGGTAAATTAGCCTCCTTATAACGCTCAGAAGGGCTCTTCGGACGCTCGGTTTCGACCCAACTACTGGCAGTCTGACTATTGCGAGTTCGTGATGTGATGACGATGCAATCCGGCCATATTATATTGCGTGCTCCTCTCTCGCGGGCCGTAATAGTGGACAGCCGTGACACTGGTTGCTCTGGGATTCGGAGCAGTGGGGGAAGAACCGGCGTGAGGGCATTGTCCGTGTACTGCGCTTCACCGGCCCGCCTGCGGATCAGGGATGAACCAGGTCGGGGGAAACCTAGGATTGTGCTCACCGCGCCAGCGCCTCCTGAACCTCCACGGCATCCTTAGAGAGCTCACCCCTAATTTTCTTGAGCCCTTCACAGCGTTCCACGGATGGGTCCGACGAATGGATCGAGAAGGTGAGTTCCACGAGTGATAGTCCATGACCCAAAACAACGGAGGGGAGACTTCGAAATAGGCCCAGGACACCAGACAGCAACGAGGCTTTGGAGAGCGGATGGCTGTAAACGTCGAGGGGGAAGAGGTTGGCGTAGTATTCGTGAGATTTTTCGATCGATACCCGTTCCTCCCCACCCGAGGGGAGGAGCCCATTTTAGGGAGGGTGTGCAACAGGAGGGGGCCGTCGGGTGGACGAGCCTTTGCAACCGCACCTTCACGACCCAACCACCTCCATCCACAATGGTGAGTGCCTCTCTCGAGTCTCGTGGAGGGCCATTTGCGGGTGTCGGTCCCAGGGCTCTGTCGTCTCTGCTATCGGTGGCGTCATCACCGCCATCGTGACGGCCGTCGCAGACATCCTCATTTTCATCGTTAACGCCACCGTCACAGTGAGTGTCTCCCGGGAATGCACCTTTTGGCCATCCCGGTCCTCATGAGGCTGTTCTCGTGACGATCTGGGACTTGTTTGTGGATATTCTGTGTTGCCGCTGCTGTTCTAGTCGAAGGAGAGTTGGAACGCGGCGTACGTTTAGGAGGTCGAATCGGTACTGAACCCGCTCACGATCCATTTACCCCTCACGTCTCGCCCTCTCTCCTCATGACGACACCTAACGCCTTCTTCACGACTTATACCTGAACTAAAATACCTAGTTTTTTTAATACTCCGGGTTAGCTTGTTTACGCGTGTTTAGCCATCCGCTCGATGGACTAAAACAACAGCCTCGATGTCGTCGACAAAGGCCCCGACGTCTCCGCTATCAGGTAGTTCTACTTTTGAAGGCTTGGGACCCCGAGTGTTAACGATTGCACTGCATTAACCACAGCGATCAAGTTGCTCGCCAAACGAGTTTTGGGCCAAACTCGACCCCGAACCCGGGGAGGGTTGTCCCCTGCTGCCAGGCTCCCCCTGGAAATTGTCGAAATCATTGTCTCCCATCTTATCTACGACATGCCCAGTCTCCTCGCGTGCTCCCTGACCTGCTACTCTTGGTATCTCGCCACCATTCCTCACCTCCATCACACACTTATCGTTCCAGCCTGGTCCCAGTGCCAGGACGATAAATTCAAGTGGCCCGGACCGCTCCAGTACTTCCACAAGTTTGGCCTGCTTCCCCTCGTCAAGACATTCAAAGTCTGCGGAAAACACTTCCTTACCCATAATGTACTCCCACCACTGATCGTGGATGGATTCTCCCCACAACTGCTCAACCGTCACGTCCTGCGCCAATTTTCCGCATTAACCAACGTACAGGAACTTGGGATAGAATACCTGGACATCCCCAAGTTCATGCCAAAGATTCAACGGTATTTTGGTCACTTCTCGCCGACGGTCCGATCTCTCGCCCTGAGTGAACCCAAAGGGTCACGCCGCCAAATCCTATACTTCGTTGGACTATTCCAACACCTGGAAGACCTCAAGCTCACCTACGATCAGCTTGGTTTCCATGAGGGATTAACGGACAACTTTGAGCTCATTCCGCCCTCCGTCCCTCCCCTGCGGGGACGGCTGACGATAAGAAATCTCGCTTTGGTGCAACTCTTAAAGGACATGATCAACCTGTTCGGGGGAGTTCGTTTTCACCACATGGATCTTTGTAATGTGGACGGGATGCGGCTCCTGTTGGACGCTAGTGCAAAAACGTTGGAAACGTTGCGGGTATATCGTGAGGATTTCTCTGAAAGACGCACAAGTTCTGGCCAACCCTTTTCGTAGCTAGGACCTCCCTTCAAGACTTTGACCTATCCAGAAATACATCGCTCCGGACGGTCGAGATCCTTGCAACGTCTACCCTTGGTGGGGTACCAGCTTTTTTTACACGCATGCTTCCAACCATCACGTCCTGCGCACCCCTCAGGGTCATCATCATTTACCGGGACTGCAACTTCCGCTCAAACCCACGAGGGTATCTATTGTGTTGGAGATTCCGCAAGGTGCACAAAATACGGAACTTTCAGCTGGAGTTGTGCGCGGACGTTCATGGAGGTGCGGGGGAGTCCGCGGTGCAAACGTTGAGATCGGGTATCGCGGTGGAAAAGGAGGAAGGGGGGTTTGATGATACTTTCCCCGAACCGTTGGTGTTTTGCAGTCTACGGAGACCCCACCGTGAGTACTGGTCGGACAGATATGTAGCTGGTTCCCAATCCCAGGGTTACTCTGTATATTGAATCACAATCCATAAGACTTTGCTAATTATCCCGCAACGGCGCATCCACCACACAACCGGCCTCCACCCTGGAGAGGGCTAAGAGTACCGGAATAGAACTCTCCGTTTCTACGGTGGGAATAAACAAGGCTCAGTAATTGCAGAGTTGCGATCGATCTCGTGGCTCGTGACCCGCTCGTCGTCGTGTTGGGACACACCACCAGGCACATTCCACAGGTTTACTTCTCTGCGAGACCGCCAACGAGTCGGGCGCCCGGAACCTTGAGCAGAGGCGGTCAGGGCGGCTTTAGCACACCACTCAGACACCATCCCTCCGGTTTGAAGCACGATCGCAGCGATCTCCACCGCATAAGGCCCAACGAGAATTTCGCGGGCCTCGAAGATCGTAAAGTTTCGCCGAAACCGCTGGAGATGAGGGACTTGGTTGGGAACCACCCAGGCATATTCAGCTGCCTGGTGGTAGATCACAGCAGTGGGGCATCACTAGCTCCAGGGCGGATGTTTGGTTCGTATGCTCATGTTCTGTTGGCACACCCCCTCACGCCAGATCCTCCGGTAGCTTCGTCCAAATCCGAACGTCAACCGCTTGAAGAACGTACTTCCAGAGCTTGCAAATCGAACTAATCATTGCTCGGAAACCTTCCATCCCGGTGGACAATGATAACTCCGATAGTAAACATCTCAAGGGCGGGGAAGGACGACAGGTGATGGGACAGAGGAGTCCCATTCGGTTCCCGCAGGTCGGGGTCGAGATGGAAGCGTCCGAGTCGAACGTTGGCGAGGGGGAGTTGAGGAAATCTGCAAAGGGGATATCTAAAGTCGCTAGTGAACGAGGTAGCTCCATCTGGCCCGAACAGTCGAATGATTGTCACGGTGCCGACCCTTCGTACTCCGCGAAGGTGGGCGACAGCGGGTTTGAAAGGCGAGTTGTGGGATGCCGGACAGAACGACGTTCGCTTGCACCAAGGTCCCGTAGTCCCCGCAGTTAACCACCAGTTCTGCGCCCTTCGAAAGAGCGATGCTGGAGATCGTTCTCCCCAAAAGCAGTCGTTATGAGCGGTAGCGTGGGTGTAAAGGAGTTGGCGTTGAAGGGGAATCGCGATGAATCCGTTGATCCATTGACGTCGCTCGGATCCTGAACAAAATCCCGAATGACATTTGGCCGTCCGCGTCAAAGAACATGATCACCTGGCGCCCGTGCTGCCAACTGCCTTTGGCTCGTTCTCAAGCCATGGCTCGTACGGGCTCCTACTCAACCGCACCCGTTATTTCCCGTCCTGAGGCTGGTTGATATGTACTTGATCGTCCGCGCCAAACAGTCTTGTAAAGCGCAATGGTCGGGCGAACCGACCTGGTGGGACAGCAACCACAATATTGTCGATTTCTTCCGTTGGACGCTGGTGCAGATCACCAGACCCCGGCACCGTTCCGAGGAATGATAGATGCATCAGAGGACGCAAACGAGGTAATCCTTGAAAGCACCTACCGACAGTGAGCTCTTTAACATCAAGAGGGGCAAGAGCCTTGAAGGCAGCTGTCGAGAGCTCGGCCGAGGCGGAGTTGGAGCAGGTCGGGCAGGCCTCCTCCACGGTAACATCAACGGACTTGCCCTGCCAGGAAACCCTGATCTTCTGGCCGCGGTACTTGGACTTGGCACCGACATCCCCCGGGCCGTAGGTGCGGTAGTCGAGGGCAGCGATTAAGTCGTCGTCAGAGTGCTTGTTACCACGGGCACCGGGGTTGCCGTTCTGAGTGAACCAAGTGACGCTGAACTCGGGGTGAGGAGATGATGAGCATATGACGCGGAACGTATGCTTACTGTCCGTCGGTGTGAGTCTCGGATGGAGTGTTTCCGGCGGGACTCCGGGCTCGGGTGTCGGAGAGATAACTGGACCCCCGTAGGCTGTGAAATGCCGGGGCTCGAGGAAAATGTTATGCAACCTGTTCACGGTTGCTTTCAGATTGCGACAACGGACTCCCTCGCACCGTCCTGAATATCCGCACACAATACCAACTGAAAGCCCTGCGCTTTGCGCATCGCTCAAAACACCCCATCCAGGGGCGTTGGCGGAAGCGGCGAAGCAAGCCCCAAGCTCGACCCAGGAACCCACTCACCAAACACGTTGCCTGTACTGGTCCTAAACAATACGAAGCCACGGGCTGTTCCCAAAGGGCCTACCGTTTTTTGGAAGGGTCCAATACCGTAGGAGATAACCTCGGTTTCGAGTGGTGCGACGGGCGGGATACTCCGACGCCAATACATACAACAATCGTCTTGAAGGATCTTCACCCCTCGGGCCCCACCGCGTAAGTTTTCGTTCCTAAGAATGTCGCGTTCTGGTTCCTATAAAAGCCCACGCTCGGGCTACGGAATCCGTTGGCATCACATTATCCCGCACAACCTCATTGACCATGTTCTTCGTTCCGCCAGCCACGCCCCTCTCCCCCCTACCTCGCGTTTCGCTCACCAGTCGTACGAGTACCCGAGTCGGGGCTGCTACCAACTTCACCTCAATGTACCTCGATTCGCGGTTCCCATACCCCGCTTCCCTGAGACGAACGGCTTGATGTCCGTGTATCTCGGTTAGGTGGAAGGAAAGCAATACAGGCGAAACCTGGAGAGCATATCCAGTTTAGGTAGACACAAACATACGTCGTAATTCGTTGGTAGTATCCTTACTCGTGCCCGATGGTACTACAGTACTACGGTAAATCTGGGAGTTCCTCGTCTATCCTGGCGTCCACGCGTGGTACACACTGTCGGAGCCCGTGAATCAGCTTGCCGTCAGGCAGCTTTCCAGCCGTGCGAACAATGACCACTCGATGCAACCATGCAGCTATCGAACTCTTTCTTCTCATCACCACTTCTTCCAACTCTCTGATTACCCTTTGATCCAAGTTGCAATCGAAGAATGCGATGGTTTTGAGAGAGGGACATGGCACCGGCTCCTCTGCTAAGAAACCGAGTGAGTCATACGGAAAAGTGGAGATGCCGACCAGGACGAGGGTTTCCAGCGCGGGTAGTCGGGACAGCGGTGGGGACAGGTCGTGGCAGGAGCTCGTCTTCACGTGGAACTCACGAACACAGGTGGTGGAAAATAGGGAGAACGCGCGATACGCGTCGAGTAGAAATCCTGAGCACCGGAACGAGAAAGACGAGTTGCCTCCGTATAATTGAACTACCCCGGGTTCGTTCTGGCACTTGATGATCGTTATTGGGGACAACAATTCCTGGATTGGGGTGGGTGAAGGTATGAACGAACGCAGGTCAGCATCTTTCTTCTTTCGAGAACTGCAAATCTCCAGGGAAACGCCGCGGGGAAAAGATATGGCTGATATCAACCCCTTCGCATCGATAGCGTGGGCGCAGGTGAAGGATAGGTGGCGAAGGCGGGAGAGGGAGGCAACACTCGGGGGGGAAATACATTCTGCGAACTGGATGTCCAATACGATGAGTTCGAGTGCGGGGTTATGGCGTATGAATCCGGTGAATTTCCCAAAGTGGAACGGAGTTGTGTACCCGACAAGCTTCAACTCCACGAGGGATTTGACGTTGGTGAGTGAGGGATAGAGAGGCGTCCGAGTCAAATTGAGTGACTTGAGCTTTGAAACGTCCTGAAAAAGTGGAGGTGCGGGAGTCTCATTCGATGGGAACGATTATGTCGGTTCCTCGGTCTGCTCGAGCTCCAATGAGGTAAGACCAAGAATCGGGGAGGCGGAGAAACCGGGAAGATCGTCTGTAACTGTCTCGGCGGATGAGTACCCCGATAGGGAAAGGTGCGAAGTCCTAGGAACGTGAGGAAGCAACGCCTGAAGGAAGATCTCGTCCCCCTTGATATCCGATACCACGATGTTGACGGTCGGTGGGACGACCCCGGCACGATCGAGACACAAAGGGACCAGTCGCTTCCACCCACTGCCTATCGACGCCCAATTCCTGGGACTGGAAGTGATGGCTTTGCCCCAGTACCGGCAGACGTGGGTCATGGGGACGATCGATCGGGGGTCGGTAGGGGAGATGAAGGTGGCGCACAGCGCGATGAGTTCGGGATGGAGACGGTTCACAGGTCGCAGGGAGTTCCTCAGGGAAATCACTTCATTGAGGATGTCTTTGGCTCGGTTCTCCAGAGCGTCGACCTGGAAAATATCTTGTCAGAACTCGAGGATCTGTCTCTAGCTCGCTGGACCGTACTTCAGCTGTCAATGCGGCCACTAAAGTACGAGGGGCCAAAGCCACCGTTGACTGTACTATTGTACATTCCATGAAAAGCTTTTTGTTTAATATGGTGACGAGTTGTTCGATGGAGAGCTCGAGGACGGGATCGAGAGTCATGGTGGTTGTGGTCAACCCTGGAGGACCCCGCCACAGTTCTCGGGCATCAAGTTGAGGACGCTATCGGCACAAGCGGTAATCAGCACTATACAAAGGAGTTCGCGTGCGTGTCAGGGAATACATACTTATCGGAATGTTCCTCAGTGCCATCTTCGGGCCAGATTTGTCGGCAGCTCATCATTTACACGGATTCCACAGGACGTGCTTCATAAGCGCCCGGATAGAAGCAACGGTCGGGCGTTTGCCTCTCGACTGGACAACGACGACTCAGGTGGCGTTCTTGCAGTTTTGAGGCGAATCGCGGCGGTTACTCCATAAAATCTCCGGAGATGGGTTTGGTAGGCGACGGCAAACATCTGGGAGACGGGGAAGAACGGTGGGTTGAACGCTTCAGTGGATGACCATTGTGGCTTGTCGTATCGAGGCGGAGCTGTTGAACGTTGGTGAGAGGGGAAGTAGAGGGAATTCTGGTCAAGGCCTATGGCAACTGTAGGATTTCCGGTCTGAGAAACCTCCGCTGTACCCGAGCAGCAGGATGCCCCTATCGTGTCTGTCGCCTTGATGCTCCACGTATAAGGACTGGTGACGGTGGGTTCGAAACTTGGGCCGTAGGAATCCGGGACAGAACGAATTTCGAGTCCGCGTCGATGCGGCAATGAACCTCGAGACGAGCGTTTGAGCGCTGCCTGCATCGATCGAGGGGCTCCACGGAGCATTCTGCGAACCGAATACTCAGCGTTGCATTTTTGAGCGGGTGGCTCTCTAAAAAGTCCCCAAGCAAAGACTGAACCAATGATCCTTGAGGACGAACTCTGTGAGAGCTCTGAGACGGAGAAATGAGGGGCAGAGAGGGATAGTGGCCAACTCGAGGTATTCCAGACCAGGGGCCAACTGGGCTGGAATCCAGCCTCAAATTCAGAGGGAGGGCTTCAGGGGACATCCAGGTCGCGGCTAGATCTCTTGGCTGCCCCCGACTCCCAGCCCACAGCGAGCCTCTCGACGTTCACACCCTCGGTGGTACTGTCTCACATCACGTTCAACACCACCCTGCTGCATGTAAACGTATGTAGATACGATAGGTTGTCAACGGCCGACTACGCTACGGACATATTCTCGTGTTCATTCACGTTAGATCGTTGCTCTGCGGGCACATCATGGATCATACACCTTTTTTGAGTGCCTCGCATTCAAACTTGTGCAGGTCCTTCCAGTGTGTCTACGAGAACGGCGGTCAAACCGATTGAATGGGGCGGGCACACGACGACAACGACGACGACCGACCTTCTGACATTCCTTCGAACAATAATACCTCTTCTTGCACCCAGTGCATATCCGAAGGTTGTTCGGGTTCCCGCACTGCGCACAAGCAGAGGCGCGTATGTTGTCCCTCTTCGTCGAGACGACTTCCTCAAAGAATCCGCCAGAGGCATCGGAATCCGCGGTCCTCACGAGGGCTTCCCGCTTCTTCAACCCGAAACCCAAGCTCGATCCAGCACCTTCAGCGAGCGGTGCAACGTACTGCTTCCCAGGTATCGAGGTCGGGCTGTTCAGTGCCTCCGTGACCGCCGCCCGAGCGTCCTCGATATCAAACCAGTCCGGTGACCACGACACTAGTTTCCACCCACGGTCTTGGTAGTTGACGGAGTTGAAGATTTTGGAGAGAACGTCGTTCTTTTCCCGTCGGGTTCCTCTCTCGTATCTGTCCAGCATCTGCTTCCACCGTATGTTCCCGTCGCCGTTTTCCATTGGCGGGGCACCACCCCCGTCGAGGATCCGTATGGCCCCGTTGCTTTCCTTAGGACTGAGAATCTTCTCAACCTAACGTACAGGGACGGTGTTGGTAAGTGTATTAACCAGCCTGGAAAAACGCGGCGTCACACCAGGATTTCGTGATGATATCGATCACCAAGATCGTAGTCAAACCCAAAAGTCTTGCTGACCTCCCGAGCGAGATGAGCGAGACACCATTTGTTCTCGTCCAGCCAGCCTCCGCCAGCCGACTGCGGGGAGGTAAGTCGAGCTACCCACTTGCTAGAGGAATCCCCTACCAGATCCTTGTGCATCATATCCACAGACCTTGCACCCTGCCCGAATACGTCAGTGGTGACAAAAAAGCCACAACCATCAGACTCTAACCTTGGGGCCAAAGAGCGAGCCATCCGTAAAATCCGAGAAGAAATGGGCGTGAAGGCTTCTATCCCTGAAAATCCAATGAGAACTCGTAAAGGGGGTTCATCCAGACCCCGTACCATCCCATCAGAGGCAACATAATCTTGTCCGCTAATACGGAAAGTGAAAGTGCGCCAGACGCTCTGAATCTTCTCCAAATCCGGGGCCCCCCATTTTTTCCGGGGATATCCCTACGTGGCCTCAGCACGGAACACAACACAAACTACGATCGCGCGACACACCTCAGGAATATCTTCAACACGTAATCCCTTACCACGAGATCTCCAAGGTCCACCTTCCTCAGCTGCGACTTCTGTGGCAAAAGGGGTTTTAACGCGGGCTCGGTCCCGGGAACGGGCGTCCTTTGACGAAAGTACCATTTGCTTGATCAGGAAGTTTACGAACTGATCTTCCGGTCGTCCTCCCGGAGTTCCTGAATATATGTATTGTGTTGTCATCTGAGGGGGAGTTAATAGATCGATGTGCGTGGTGGAGGGCGGATCGCACATTTCGTTGGAAGATTTGTTGCCCAGGATGTCCCACCCAGAGCAGATTTCGCCCTCAGCTATCGTCGTTACCCACTAGCGAACACGGTTTGTCGTCAAGTTGAGAAAAGGGAGTCGGGCGGAGGCTAACTTTCCAAAGACCCCAAACATCGATTCTGCCCTCAGGATCGGTGTTCTTCGTGAATGTAGCAGGATCTACGCGTACAAAAAGGACGGCATCAGTCAAGTACGAATGAATGGGAAAGCTAAACGCGTCGGAGATCAGACCGCGTCTGATTCATCCGCTCCGTCGAATGGAACGGGGACGGCGTTGAAGGTGATCCCTCACGTTTCCAATAGACAGGGTCCAGTCCGATACCAGAGTCGGATGGGTGGAACTTGACGTATTCAGGCGGTGTTGTAGGCGGGGTGGGCATCGAGACATTGAACCCTTCTGGACCGAATGCACCTGCAAACATGGTGGCCGGTAGGAATGTGGATCCGATCAAACGTTCGCCCTTGATACTACCGGCGCTCAGTGTGCACGGTCACTCCAGTCTCGGCTCACTGAAATTTCCGCATACAAGTATACCAAGCATCAGTGTATTCCAGTAGAGTACAGAAACGGTCCGGGCGAAAAGAAAGAGAAAAAAGGAAAATCCACCTCAGACATACGGTGGACCCGGATTTTGTATGACGCCAAATTCCTTCAGCTGCTTGCACTCATGCTTGTGCCCTTCTTTCCAGTGATTCTCATCGTACGCGACGCCTCAGCAAACCCCCAGACAGGAAAGGCGGGACACCACTCACCTTTTGACACCCCCCAGAACAATAGTGCCGCCCCCTGCATCCTGTACAAACCTTAAGACCATCCGGTCTGCCGCACTCCGCACAAGCCGACCTCCGGACACTATACAGTACCGGTGATACCACTTCCCGGATCTTCCCAGTGTCTGGGTCCACGAACACACTGACGATCTTGTTGCGATCGGAAATGCCATCCACCGATTGCTTCCCATAAGTGGTCGTTGGTGAGTTGAGTGCCTTCTTTATCGCCCTCTGGGCACCGCTGGCATCAAACCAATCGAAGGTCCAATCTGGTGGGTCCCAGTCCCGTAGTCGGTAGTTCAAGGAGTGGAAGTCGAACTTCTCGCCGGGTGAGTTCGTCGGCTTCACGTACTCCTCCGTCATCTCCTGCAAGTAGGCACACCCACCGATATCTTCTGCGATAGGTGCCCCCGAACCACCCAGGACCCGTACTGTTCCATTGCTGGCCTCTGCGGGAAGGATATCCTCAACCTTGTGACACGTGGGTCAAACGTCCGAGCACAGCGCCGTAGATCTACTTACGAGTATTTCGCGTTGCCATCGATCTCCGAGGTCGTACAGGTACCCGAACCGCTGACCGGGGGAACGGACAAGGTGAGCGAGAACGTAGTCATCCTCCAAGAGAAATTTGATCCTCGCCTGACGCGAGTTCAGCCTCACCCAACCACAGCGGAAGCGCAGTACCTACCGAGCTGAGATGCATGATGTCAACGCACGCGCGGTCCTGAAAAAACAACAACACATGTAACCCGATTGCAAGCGTTTCGACGAGGAAAAATCGGACCTCTGGCCCAAAAAGAGCACCGTCACTGAAATCAGTGAACGTATGCATGTGGTGGTCACGGACCCTGGGTATCATACGTCAGCTGCAGCCGTATACGATAATTTCTTAACGTACCGTCCCATCAAAGGATCGATGACCTTGTCTGCGAGCACCGTCAACGACAGCCCGCCCGAAACCCGAAAACGGCGCCACACACGACGACTGCCATCTTCCTTAGTGACGTAACTATTTTGCACGGAGATCAGAAGCTAGCTCTGTGGTTGCGAATGATTGACGCACGATATTGAGATATGGAGCGTATAGTCGCGACGAGGGAAATCTCCGAGGTCAATTTCCGCGAGGGCCGCTTTCTAA
>Ga0307516_10003255_pt1 | contig 21067 bp, 23 predicted proteins | sample 19_EM_MG_FD_203310 | JGI IMG/M metagenome (GOLD analysis project Ga0307516, IMG submission 203310) | Populus trichocarpa ectomycorrhiza microbial communities from riparian zone in the Pacific Northwest, United States - 19_EM | ecosystem: Host-associated > Plants > Roots > Unclassified | place...
GGGCCTCGACGTTGCCGGAGGTAGTGGGTCCGATCTAGCGAGAGGGGGAAGAAAAAAACAGATATGTCAGGACCCTGATTCGCTTCCATGACACGAAAGATACGAGAAGGGGGTGCAATGGTTGAATAAACGAAAGGTGATCCGGCCGCCCAGATCAGAGAGTAATAGATGGAGAGATAGATAGATGTGCAGCACTCCTGCTCCGGGGCAAGGGACATGAAAAATAAAAGGCGACACCATTACGAGAAAATGGAAGGACTTCAGAACCTCCCACGATCCGGTATCGGTTGGACAGGAAACGTTCCAATGAATTATGGGAAAAAATAACAGTCCAGGCGTATACAAGGTGATGCATGGAACGCTGTCACCTCAGCATGGATCCGGCACCTCACTCGACAGCGAGGGACCAACGAAACCGTGGTGATGATGAAGAACGAGTGCAGGTGACATCGAGAAAGAGAGGGAAAAAGGTAGAGACTATTTTTGGGACCGGTTGTGTGGCAAAGTAAAATACGGCTAACACCGGTGCTCGTGACAACTGCTTCGGTATGGACGTGAAAGCAGAGACACCGATGGTCAACCGAGACCAAGGTATGGAGGCAATCGCCCCAAGTACACCCCCGAGATAGAGTTTGAGAACGAAACTCACCTTCCATGTCCAGAAGAACGGGTTCATGAGAGAGTCCATGCTGGCCAAGGCAAAGTTCTTGAGACCCTCCTTGACGGTGTCATTCCAAGATGCCGAGTTTGTCCAGAAGCCACAATTAGGGTTCAAGGTATCGAGATTCCCTGGTCCACGAAGCCAGAACGCGCAGTCATTGAATCCGTTGCTGTATTCTCCGGCGATGGTGACGCCAAATGCCGATTGACTGTGAGAGTGACAGGCATTAGTAACGGCCCGTGGGGAACCCAAAAATCTCAACGGTGCAGGTGCTTTGGGGGGGGATCGCGAAAGTGTGTGGACATACCTGTTGACCAGTTGGTGGGCCCAGCGTCCACATGCCTGTTGTGGCCAAATGCCTCCGGGCCTTCCGTCCGGTCCAGTGGCGGTGATCGGATCATTGTTGATACCTCCGTCGAAGGCGAAGTAAGGGTGAGAGTCAAGAATAATCCTATCCGAATCGGGGAGGAAGCCGGCCCAGTTCTCGATGCCAGCGAATCCGTCTCCGATAGAGATGTAGAAACCCTTGCCAATGCCGGTGATCCCTCGGAGCATGTTGTGAGCCTGGATGTAGCTGGAGAGTGGGTTGGGTTAGTGCGGTGATTGATGAGTTTGGGTATGGGCGAAGAACACACAAGGAGGTCAGTGAATCTTTTCCAATCACACTCTGGAGCGGCTCGTTCATAAGGCCGAAGATCCCGACGAGGTTTGAGTACTCTGGCTGGGAGAAGAATTCTCCGAAGATCCGAATGTAGTTGAGGGCCCTCTGGGCGTTGGCGATACCCATGACTCCGTTGAGCAAGTTCGGAGCTCCACTTTGAACCTTTCCGGAATGGTTTAACCCTGTGTAACGACAGTAGGGGAGAGGAAAAATCAGTAAACGAGCGACGCGGAACGGTCAGGGGTTGGCGTTTCCGGGGGTGGAATCCGGGTAGGACACGTCCCGGCTCCGGTGCAAGATTTAGATTGAGGGATGGCTCACCGTTCTGGGATCCAGGGATGGTATGTAGATCGATGTTTACACGCAGGCCGTATTTACGAGCCCACTCAAGGGCTTTAAGGATATATTGCCAGCATGTGCGAGCCATGAACGGTTCGTTGCCCCATGTCTCGATCGCCCAGAATGGAATCGGGAGGCGGACCCAGTTCAGCCCTGCACCGGCGATATCAGCGAAATCATTCTCAGTCTGCGGTATGTTCCTTAGGTTAAGATCTACGTCGTTGGGAGGGATCCCGGGTCACTCACGATGAAGGTCTTGTAGTGTTGCTCGAGCTGAGAAAGTCCGCCACTGGCAGTGTCCGCGGCCATGGCGATACTGATTGTCCACTCATCGACAGCAGCAGGTTGGTACTTTTGGAAAAGCGTCGGGGTAATGAAAGGCTCAAGGACAAACCAGCCACCAAGGTTGACACTGAATCCGACCACGATCGGTAAGCGTGGCGAATCAACGGCGCAAAAAGTCGCGTACCCATAAAGCTTGTCCTTGCCCCACGTCCAGGAGGTGTTCAGGGGAGGCGTCCACGAGTTTGGGTATGCATTATCATTGAAGGGATCATCGGGGTCAGAAACCCCTAAAGTTATCATTAGAAGCAGGCGGAGCGGGAAATTTTTAATGGGACTCACAAATACCACCATATGGGTTTGTATACGTGAACTGGGAACCGTCGTCGGCCTTGATGGTCGAACCGTCTCCACCGCTGATTCCGCTTGTAGGTGGTTTGTGGGTAGGGGTGGGATTGCTCCCGCCGTTGCTGGTTGGGGTGCCACCAGTTCCGCCCTGTACCGAGTTGTTCTTGGGTTTGATCACGGTAAAGTACACTGGTACGACGACCGCCGCAGCAATCAATGCAACACCGACAACACCAAGAATCCAAACGAGGGGCTTCTTGTAGAGGGGCTGCGACTTCCTGGGTGTGAAATTTCCTGGACCACCGAAGGCCTTCTCGCGAACTCCTGGAAGCAGGGGGGCGGAGTTTGCGGCTGAGGTCGTCATGAAAGAGTCGCGCGGGGTCGATGAGCTTATGGAAGGCTCGATGTACGGGGCGGTGGGGGGGAGAAGCGGGTGGTCGAAGGCGGGCTGTTCTGGGGTGACTGGGCGTTGGCCGTCGGATCTGTAGTGGTCGAACTGGAGCTCAGAACCCAGTTGGGGTGGGTACTCCATTTGGATCCTGGGTCGATGGGCGGGAAGTGGGCTCTGGAGGTCAGGGGAGGTCAAAGGAGGGAGGGGATGGGGGGAGTGGGATAGATGGAGGAAGTTCTGCGAACGGGCCAAATGATGTGGTTTTCGCAGATCAGGCTCAAAAAGGGACCTCGCTTGATGGCAGCGACCGGCTGTGCAGGCAGGCAGCTTCCCCGCTCGAGGTCAAAAACAACCGTCGGGAATATCGCGTCGGCGACGGCTCTGTTCCAGTCTTCAAATGTTCACGAGATGTGCGGTTGCTTTGCCTCCACCAAGGTAACCGCATGGATCGCACAGTCGATGCGACCGGTAATCAGTTCAGCCTCAGTTTCGCCGGCGCCGCCACATGGCTCCCAACTGAGATCATCATCATCTCGCCTCCTTTCCCCGACACATAAATCTGCAGGTCACCATGGCCCCCCTTGAGTGGTTCGCCGACGCCTCTCAACTCCAAGCCACGATGAGGAACCTGCTTGAGCCAGTAAACCGCGCTGTCTTCTCCCTCGTTTCTCTCGCCCTCTCTGTTTCTGTCCTCTCCACAAATGGAGTCTCACCGTTCGGAGCACAGGCACAGCAATATCTTCTCGGACTTGGTAAGCGACTCTCCCACCTGCGACCGGTCTCTTGATGTCAAGCGTTTGTGCTGAAAAGTCTTGAACCCCAGGCATTGGTGACATCACAGGGTACGATCAATGTCGCAGCGGCCCGCCCGATGCGGCTCATATCCTCGGCTGACGGTGCTCTGCGCTTGCGTTCAGGCCAGTTGTCGAGACAAACATGATGGTGAGAATTCCACTTGACCTTCGTGCGACAGTGATCAACTCCTTTTCGCGATGTAGGGATATGCGTCGTTGCCACAGACAGACACAGGCCTGCACATGAGGCAGCGGAGCCGGGCGTGGATCGTGGCTGACGCATCAAATCCTTCAGACAGGATCGTGTACATCAACGCCGGTGGGTAAATCCTCGACCTTGTTTGACGTGTCCATGCCTCACCGGAGAAACTTAGACATTGCGATGGGTGACACCGGCATCCGTCGATCGATCGTTTCCGCCCTGTCAGCCAAATACCCCGAGCTGTACAACAACGACAACATCGCCCTCGTCAGCACTCACTCTCATTCAGGAGTCGGGGGATACGTCGAAAACCTGTTGCCACAACTTACCTCTTTAGGCTATGTCAAGCAAACAGCCGATGCCATTGTGACTGGTACAGTCCTCGCCGTGCAGAGAGCCCACGAGAACCTAGCGCCTGGATCCCTTAGCATCGGAAATACAACTGTCCTGGACGGAAACATCAACAGGTCCCCATCTGCTTACCTGGCTAACCCTGCGGACGAACGGGCCAGGTACCAGTATGACCAGGACAAGGACATGTCTTTGTTGAGGTTCGACGACGCGAGCGGAAAAGCCCGGGGTTTTATCAGCTTCTTCCCGGTGCATGGAACCAGTTTATACATTGTAAGCGGGTACTCTGCGAGTCTGGGGATATTAACGAACCAGTGTCCCTAGAACAACACCCTCGTCAGCGGTGATAACAAAGGCATGGCCGCTTACCTCTACGAATGTAAGATCGCACATTTCTGGTTCATTTTCCCGACTAAGGTGTCGGTCAGCCTTTGTCGAACCGAACTCCATGCCCGGGAACAACACTTTCGTCGCTGGTTTCACACAATGTGAGTTTGGATATCGCATTACTGGTGTACATAGTGGTGTTTGTGCTCATCCATGGACTAGCCAATGTGGGGGATACCAGTCCGAATACTTTAGGTCCCGTTTGCCAAAGTCCCGGAAAGCCGTACAACGGTCAGCCGTGCGATTTCTCAACCTCAACCTGTGGGAACAAAACTCAGGATTGTATCGGACGGTCCGTGTTCACCCTCGTTATATGCACCAACCTTTGATCCGGGCTGATCCCTTTGGAAACAGGGGCCCTGGGTTCAGGATCTCAGATTTCGAATCGAACCGTATTATTGGGCAAGTGCAGTTCGAAGGGGCAAAGACTTTGATGAGCCGCTCCCTCACTCCCGTGAGTGGGCCAGTGAAACGCGTCCATACCTACGTCAACATGTACGTACCTTCGCCCGTCCGACCCGTATTTCCAACCGCCACCACGCTTTCCTTGTTTCAAAGCGGGATGTGAGAAGAATCGTAATACTAACCTCGCCACAATCCCGAATCCAGGGCGACCCACTCCTTCGAATTGCTCAACGGGACAACGGTGAAAACATGCCCGGCCGCTCTAGGTACGCATTTCCTCCGTTCCCGCCCTGACCCTGAAAATCCCCCTCCCACTCCGGGTTTAAGGGGCTTGGCTCGAATTCACTTACCTCCTTCTCACACTTACATCGCACAGGCTATTCGTTTGCAGCGGGAACAACGTATGTGCAATTTATCAGACGCTATTGATGCCACGCGCGGCTGTGTATGCGCCCACTTTACGCTGTTACTGTGGGGTTTGGGGACGCTATTCGCTCACATTTGTGCCTTTTGCTTTTGTTGCAGTGACGGCCCTGGTGCGTTTGACTTCACACAGGTGAGCTACTTCCCACCCAGCGAGGTTATCCCAGCGGGAGCAGTGCCCCTTGCTCCTGCATAAGCGCCCGGATTGCCGCCCATTAACAGATGCGGTTTCATTTACTTGCCTTTCGTCGTACTGACGTTAACTGTGCCTTTTTCTCCCTTGATAGGGCAACAACTCTACGTCTCAGTAAGTCCATCCAACCCCTTTCTGCCACACCAAACCGGCTTTGGTCCCGTGTGTATGGTTTTCTCGCGTCTGTGCCGATCCCCGCTTGAACCGAACTTTACGGGCTCGATGTTTTCTTTCCTGATGTCCCCCTTTGCTCCTATTTTTGTCGTTCAGCCCCCTCATTCCCTCCGCTGTTTTTCCCACCGGACCCATTGAATCCCACTCTCCCACGTTTGCTTCCGTTGAATATTCGCTGAATCACGCGTCACGCCTTGCATTTTCTTTGTTTCTAGGAATCCGTTGTGGGAAATTGTGAAGGGTAAGTTTCACGGGAATTATTTCGTTACAATCCGTATTTCCCACCCCTGGCCATGGAGTTCCTGCCTTGTCCCACTCTGGTCGGAGGCTCGGTCTTGGGGCGACCAATCACGTCGTAAGATACTGAGACCCGGAGTTTACGCACTCTTAACCCCGGGGTACTGCTTCGGCACTCTTGGAGGTGTCTCGGGGTGTGAACGTAGAGATGAAGGAATACCTTTTCTGACCTTTCTTCGGTTTCTGTCTGGTCTAGGTGTCATCAACCCACTCCCAACGGCTGAGCAGAAGGCCTGTCATGCTCCCAAACCGATCTTGCTGAACACTGTAAGTCGTTGGGAGGATATTCTGCTGTCAAGATAGGTTCTTATCGTGGTGTGGTTTTTAGGGTTATGCCCATTCCCCGTATGAGTGGTCTCCCAGTACGGTGGATGTCCAGATGCTCCGAGTTGGCCAACTCGTAATGTTGATCGTCCCTGGAGAGTTAACCACTATGGCCGGCAGGCGCCTCAGGTAGGAGGTCAAAGTGGATCCGTGGCCTACACACGCTGACCAGGTTACCACCAACGCAGGGAAGCCGTCCGAGAGAAACTTATCGCAAAACAAATCATTGGAGATGACGCTTACGTCGTTGTTGCTGGACCAGCGAACACCTACGGTCATTATATCACGACTATTCAGGAGTATGGGGCGCAGAGATATGAGGGTGCCTCCACGCTCTTCGGGCCTTGTGAGTTCTTGCGACCCAGCTTGCGAAGTTCAAAATTTCGGAGGGGTTTCTCATCTTGTTCGGTTTAGATACCTTGGACGCTTACATCGCAAGATACGGTGGTTTGGTCGATTACCTCGCTCCCGGGCCTCCCAGTACCCCACCATCGGACGCTCCTCCCGCTGAGCAGACCTCCAAGGCAATTTCACTCCAAGTATGCTGATTCCCAGTTTAAGTTTTGCTTGTAGCTAACCCCTTGCAGACTGGTGTCGTGATGGACAACCCCCCTCCGGGCAAGAAGTTTGGTGACGTGCTGGTTGCCCCTCGAGCTACCTACAAGGTCGGGGACACCGCTCTCGCGCAGTTCGTTGCTGCCAACCCCAGGGTGAGTAGTTGCTTTCAGTGCTTGAGAGCTTGTGCTGAGGCGTTCCGGTCGCAGAATAACTTGAGGCTGGAGCAGACGTTCATGACCGTTGACGTGCTCCAGAACAACGTCTGGACTACTGTCAGGTCCGATTCTCACCCATCCACAAAGTTCCACTGGTTGAGAACCAACGGTGTTACCGGATACAGCACCGTCAACACCACATGGTGAGTTGTCTACCCTTACCCGTCCTGGCGTCTGTGTAACCTCCGGAACTCGCGTAGGACTATCGAACAAGGAACTCCTGCTGGGACTTACAGGTTCTCGTACTTTGGAGATGCGAAACCACTGATCGGAAGCATCAAACCCTTCGTCGGAAGGACGGCCGGTTTCACCGTCTCCTAATCCAAGTGACGGGGGAGAAAGCGTCAAGCCCGCACTTGCTGACCCTGTGTGCGCTTCGCGACGTTGATAACACCAAGTGTTTATTTCGTGGTTATACCTAATGATACCCATTAATTTTTCTCCGGAACCTCGTCGAGGGATGTCACCGGTCACCAGCCAGGCGGTGTTGGAGCCAATACGATGGAGCCCGATCCCGGAAGCAAATCCCTAACGAACTAGCAAATTTTCATTCCATCACGATCGAGGACGGTCTCGTGGTGCGGTACCCCTGGAATGCGAGATCTTCATTCCTTTCGTCGCCAGTTATCATTTGCCATGATCTGCGCACAGAGACATGGAGCAGAGAGGGGATTTATGCCCGTGGAGTTGGTCTGAAAGGGGTTTCATATGATCGGTGTTGGACAACCGTGTTGCATACCGGGGGACGGTACCATGCGGTTGAGATATCATTATCTCCCGTTAGATCTTCGGGCATTCTAATCGGGGGTGGTCGGCGCAGATCGGGCTCCAGCTGGGTTACGGCCATGGGCCGTGTGGTCAAGTCTTTTTGATCGTGCCTTCGGGAGGGCCTGGACTTTGCCTCCGCCCGGGGTTGGGACGACCCAATAGCGAACGGGCTATAGGCGCGAAGGAAGAGGGGCTCGTGTTTGTAATCCCATCCTCGTTCTCAATCTTATCAGCTACGTTAAACTTACCAGCGACCTCTCAAGTCGACCCACGTGCCCTGTAGCCCCGACTCCGACATTTTCGGTTTCCGCAGTGTGACTCCTCGCGAAGCGTATCCCGTGCCATCAGATATCGTAGTTGGGTGTATTTGTGTGGTTATCAGGGTTCCAACCAAGGGCGCCCCTCTGGGTCTGACTGCCACTATGTTATGAAGACGGACTCGAGGCGTGTGGGCGTGCACCCTCCATCTCAGTACGGCATATTCTCCTGTGATTGCCAGTCGGTCAGGTGGAATGGACGCTTAGTAGGAAAGCTTAGGGAGCACACGGCACACCTTGGGCCACCGCGCCCGTGTCCGATGGTGGGGGTCAAATACTTTCTTCCTCTATATTTGCAGAACGTCCATCGACGATTACGTGGGAACCATCGAGGTCTCATTTTGGATATAAATGTACCCGTGCGGGCTGGGTGCCCACCAGTCCCTCCCTCGGGGTTTACGCGCTTCCAATTTCTGCTGGACGTCGATTCATTGAAGCGGCTTTCCCATTTCCTCGATTCTGAACCTGGTAGACGGCTACCTGGGGGCGATCGCTAGTAAGGGTCCTGTTGTGTACGAATGGGGGTGCTAGTCGAATTACTCAGCATCGGGTTCTTGGAGAAGAACCTCGCAAGTCCCCAACCGATCGAGGAGCAAGCGGTGTTTCACGTTCGCAGCTTCTCTAGTGCACCGCCGTATGTCCCCTCTGGCCCGGCACCTAGGGGGTCCAAGTTTCTGGGGTTTGGTTGAGTAGTACACACCTGCTGCCCGCCATGGTTACGTTCCGGAGCACTGTTGGGTTATAGGACTTGCGCTGCCTCGAATCACCGGCGAATTCCAGTATACGGTTCCACGCATCCTCGGTCGGCACCTTCTGACTGGTGAGATTCTGGGGACTTGGGTGGACTCCCTTGTTCCGCCACATATCCTGATAACAGAATCCGTGGATCCTGTGGGCTCAAGTCCCATATAATTAGTATCCATTACCGAGAAGTCGCCTTTCCTGGGGTACCACCCGCAACGGCCCGAGGCACATTCCTCGGCTGTGAGGATCCCCTCATCAACCCCAGATTGTCGCCGAGTATCCTGTGGGCAACTTGCAGTTCAAGCCTTCTGCCCATTTGAGCCGATGTTGGAGCAAGCGGCGGGCTCGTCCCAATAAGTTCGCGCCCGATATACACGAGGTGAAACTGTGGCTGGCGGTTGGTATGACTCAGGACCTACTGCGTGATCAAAGGACCTAAGCTAAGTTGGGTCATGAGGCCCCCTGCGCAACTCCGGGTATTATGGGAGGCGAGGGTCATCTTGCCACGTAGCCCGCACGTCAGCAAAGAATGGGTGGCCGAGTCACACACCGGCCATCTACGTTCCGAAGGAGTGCAACCTGTTACAACGCAGCTGGGTAGCGCGTCCACTGAGATCCACGAAAAGCGCAAACCCAGCACTCACCAAGAAGTGGTACTTATGTGATTATACCCAGTCACGCCGAGGGTGGTCGGCTGGGAGGTAATTGGCGTTTCTACCCGTTGGGTGGGAAATTTGTAGTCGGGACCCCCGCTTGCTGATGCAGAACATTCTGCGCTGTTCCAAGCCCGCTGGCCCGATAGGCGGGGTTGTCCGGAAGCCCTCCACCGCTGCCCCAGGGTTACTCCCTGCCAAGGCCTGTGCTTCTGGACCTCGGACGAATTTCCGGGGCACAACGACCCGCTTATGTGTTTGTGTGGCCAAAGTGGAGGGAAATGGGTCCGCAGTGTTGCCGGAAGTCAGGGTTCCCAGGAAAGGCTAGTTTTCAGTACGAAAAAAAAATCTGTCCCAGGTTGGCAAGAGCCCTCGAGAGTGAGGAGATGGTCCGTGATGGCGGTTTTTTTGGTCGTATCATTTTGACAGTCGGCGTGCACGGATCCAGAGAGGGGACGGCCCAGTTGTACGGCAGTTGTTTGCCGTCGGATCTCAGGCTATGAACGATTCGAAGGAGATATCCCACCCTTTACCACGCCTGTGCTAAGTACAGATGGATCCAGCTGGGCGAGTGAGGCGTTGGGTGACCGGAGCGACGCAGTCGGAGCACAGCCGCGAGCCTCGTTTCTAGCAACAAGATTGCTTCCCTCCCGTCTGGGTGCCTCTTTCGGTGAGGTTGTGCCACATCACAGCCAATCACGTTCCTGTGATTCGCGCATATATAAGGAGGGCAATCCTGGGCCCTCAAACCCATCCATCCCTCGCCTACGCTTACACCCCCAATCGCTACACCCTCCTCCCCTCTACCCATCTTTTTGTGGTAGACATCTGCATGCCCCAAGAGAAGCGGGTTCACTTCGTCGATCCCATTACCAACGATGTATTTTTCCCGGATATGCTGAACCCACCCGTGTTACCCCCAACCCCCTCCCCCACCTTCTCTACCTCCTCCTTTCCATCTCCTCCGCAACCAACCACCCCCAGCTCGTTCCTCTCCCATTATATCCCGTTGCCACCCGCTGGAACTCCAGATATGATTCCACACGTTCATCCCTCGGTATTGTACGACGGTCGGATCCCGCCGCTGTACTTCGATGTCACCGTGGCCCCTTCCCAGCTGCAGGATCCCGTTCCACAGCAACCCAGGAAGGGTGGGTGGTTCTCCAAGTGTTCCCGTCCCTCGGTGCAACAATCTCCGTTGACGGGACGCACGGCCTCTCCAGTCCGCTTCGATCTCTCGCTCCTGGAGGAGTCGGTGACATACCCTCACATGAACTCTGTCGTCCTCTTCTCGGGCCTGCTCCCGTGGTCCACTCGCGTAGAGGCTGCGATGCCCGGTGATGCGGTCACAATCTTTGACGTGTTGCAGACTTTGCACACTGTCCTCCGTACCCCCATTTCCAGGTCCGAGTGGAACAGCATTTCTGCATACACGCAGAACTCGGTGTCGGCCGCGTTCTACCACAGACTCGGTGGGATTCGAGATCGTTCTTTGAGAGAGAAGCAGCTCGGGAAGGGCGTTAGGAGGTTGGATTTCCTGCTTGGGAATACCAAGTTACTGGGGATTGCCGCTGTCGCTGGCAAGCCCGGTTTCTTCACGTTGTACTGGGGGAGTACCACTTGAACATTACGACGAATTGACGAGATGGATGATACCCTTCTGATTTCGGACGCGCCTTTTTCGTTATGACTAAGTTTATCATTGATAACCTTCTGTCCCTTAGGTAGCAGAAGTTTACGGACCGCTCTTTTTTTGTCTTTTCAGCCTTTTGTTACTTTTCGGGTATATGGACCGGATACCACCCTCATTTCCATGTGTTTTGGCAACCTAACATATACCACCATTCTGTGTCATATACCATGTAGAAGTAGATGTAATTGCATTCCAGAGATGTCTGCATTTTGTTCCACCCTTGTCGCAGCAGAAAGAATGAAGAGCATGAGGAGCATACATTTTGTATCAACAGTTACAGGTACAGAGTATACACACAGTGGGTCACTATCAAAGGGTCGTTTGTTTGAAGTCCAGAATCAACACCTCTCCAGAATTGTAACCAGCAACTAGGTACCGTCCATCCCACTGTGTTACAGTGGGTTCTGCATGCCTCCCAGACAATTGGAAGACCTCCTTCCCAGTGACCACATCCTTAATCCTGGATGGGCTGATATTCCCAAGCTCAATGATATTGATGAACTCCAGATGGGGTCTCTTCAGGGGCAATGGGGGAGTGCTGGATAATTGAAAAGGGGTTGAACCTGTAAAATCCCATCCCTGAGTTTGTGAACCCTCAAAGTGAACCCAGACTTTTGAACCATCAACAACAAGGGAGTCTGTGAGTGGTTCACCCTCTAATATCACCTCACCCACAATCTCCCCTGTCCAGGTAGACCGGGCTTGAATGGATTTATCACTGAGGAGAAAAACTTTGGACCCATCCCCTGATACCCTAAAGAGCCAGACCTTGTGTATGTCCACTGTATGGAGAAGTTCTGCTTCTTTAGTGTCCCAGATGTGCATTTTCCTGTCTGTGCACCAAACAAAGATCAGTGTGCCATCAAGCAGCCACACATCTCTTGGGAAATGGTCTTGGGCTGGGGTATGGAAAGATGCCTTGCAGAGGCCAGTTGAGATGTCCCAGGTCCTCACTACTCCAGCTGAATTGCTTGAGGTTGCAATGCCAACATCTGCTTGCAGGTGAACAGATACAATTGGAGCTGGAGCAAGTGGTGTGGGTCGTGAATTGGTTGTAACTAGGTCAACCAATGGAGCACCAATCTGCCAGAACTTGATTGAATGGTCGCCAGATGAGATAAGGAAAGAGGAAAATGTGAGGGAGGTGATGTTATCAGTATGTCCAACAAGGGTCTTGACAGGGCGAGGGTCTGAGTTGGTGATGTCCCAGACATAGATAGTAGAGCCAGAGGCACCAGCCACAAATCTGCCATCAGGGGAAAAACAGTAATGTTCCACATCAGTGGTAGATGCCTGGAATTTGGCAATAACTTCTCCAGAATCAAAGTTTCGAACTGTGGCAACTGTCTCAGCCCACCCATGTGAAATAAAATGAGTTCCATCTGAGGAGAAAGCAATTTCATGACCCTCATATGTGAGTCCAGTTCTTTGACCATCAACATCCCACTGCTGAATGATACCACTATTGAACCCAGAAACCAAGAGTTGGGAGTTTGTAGGGGAGAAGCTGAGAGAGTTGACACCACTGCTGTCTCCATCTATAGCATGTTTGCACTCCCCTGTCTTGGTGTCCCACAAGCGAATTGTGTTGTCTTGAGATCCTGAAGCAATTGTGGTGCAGTCCTGTGAAATGGAAACAGAGCAAACCCAGCCAGTATGTCCTTGGAAAATCTTGACAGCCCCACCAGTTTGTACATCCCAGAGACCAACAACTGTGTCTTCACCTCCAGATACAAGCAACATCCCATCTGATGAAAATGCAAGGGATTCCACAAAGCCAGTATGTCCAGAAATAGTGGATTTGTTAGTCCCACTGATTCCATCAAGGATGACAATGTTGCCAAGGTGAAGGCCAACTGCAATAATATCTTTCCAGCATGTGAGGGCTTGTGGGAGGAAATCAAGAATAACTGTGCGGGAACACATTCCCCATCCAGCTTGGAACCCCTTGACCACCTTGACCTCATGTGACAGTTCTGAGCTGTAGCACTCATGGAGCCATGATTCAGAAGGGGAAAATGGCAGGGCATAGTGGTAAATCTCAGAAGGGGAGTTGCTGATTACATCAAAGTATTCCAAAATGAGACGTTGACTATCATCTGCCCATGTGCAGATTAAGCCCACCTGAAATATAATGTAAACACAAGTTTTGACAAGCAATACCTTCACAACTCACTGAAATGTACCATTGTCGAATGTCATTGATGGCATAAATACCAATATCAAGCTTCCCCATAATTATGAGAACCTCAATCCAAAAAAGCAGGTGCTTTGTAAAAAACTCCTCAACCACTTTAAACACTTTCTTGATATTGTGGCTGCTGCTGGGGATCTCCACAAGGTGCTTTGTCCAGAACTGGCATGCATATTCCAATGCATCTCCAATCTGTACCTTTTGGAGAGAAGGGAGATCTTCAACCTTGTCAAGGGGGGTATAGTCATTAAGGCCACAAATATTCCTCTTTAACCTCTCCTTCATCAGGTTGAGGCATGATAGCAGGACATTTTGATGGTGGACTACTGGGTTTATGAAAAACCTTTTATCCCTGCATCTGCCTGGGTCCATAAGGAAGTCAGGGAATGATTTGTGGAAAACCCGGATGGCATCAGCCTCATTGTTTGGGAACTGGAGGACAGAATGAAGAAAGCGGAGGGTGATGAAGATATCAGGTGTTTTGAGGAGTGTGGAGAGTACCTCCATTGGGAGGGGGTTAAAGACCAGTAACACCATCCCTATCACAGACCTGAAATTAGAATACTCCTGCTCATCTAAATCTACATTGCAGAATGCTTGTTCCAGAACCTGAGTGTAGAGCAGATCAACCCCTGACTTTCCTTCATGGGTTGTACTTTGTGGGAGTGAGGTAATGAGAGCAAGCCTCTTGGTAGGGGTATGGTGTTCAGATGCCACAAATTTGACAAGCGTTGAGGCATAGATGAAAAGCCCAGCTGCCTTCTTGCAGAGAGTATGGAGGTCAGGTGAACTTGGCCAATCCTCTCCCAAATCACAGCCGCTTCGGCTCCTGGCAATCTCAGCCAACTGAGTCCTGAAAAACAGCTTGATGTCTCTGTCCACTGAGGAACGTTCAACATCATGGAGTTTGAGCACTTCTGTGATGGGTCGAAGTGGTTCCAACCGGAATCCAGAGCGGATCCGAGGTTCAGGGCGGCCAGTAATGAAGAACTTGACCTGTGGGATCTTGTCCACATAGCGGGAGAGCACAGAGAGGATGGCAGAAGCAGGCTCTTTGTCCTTGCACTCATCAAGGGCATCAATGACAACAAGGGTCCGAATCTGGGTAGTTTTGAGTGGACCAATGATGAGTTTCTCCACCTGCGAACAAAGGGATTCCCGCCCAACATCAGGGCTCCCCCTTAAGACCGGAAGCAATCTCTCCCGGAAACGTGGATATCGGTGAGCGAGTTGGAAGGCGAGTGTTGGGAAGATGATCTGGAGGCTGCTCCTGTCTTCGAAATCCCGTGAGCAAAAGAAACTCGCCCCGAGTTTTCCATCCGCGAAGCTCATCTCGGCAAATGTTTGGGCGATGGTTGATTTCCCTGTTCCAGCGAGGCCATTCAGCCAGAAAACCCGCTGGTCTTGTTCCTCCGTTAACCAACGTTCAATTTGCCAGAGAACATCCTTCCTGGTCCCCTTCAGGCACCCCTGCTTGCCCCTTGAGAGGTATCCCGCGTCGGCAGTATGAAGCATGCCGTTGAGAAGCTGACGGTCCGCATCCCCCTATTCGCGAATTACTACAAGGGGCAGAACAACAATGGAGTGGGACTCACGATCAGCTGGCAGCGCTCGTTATAGAGGTCTCGTTGTAACGAAGTCTGAGGCGGATTTTAGATACTACAAAGGCGAGACTTTCGGGAGTGCAAACCTGATAATCCATCAAGGCATAGCGGATATCTTCCACCAAACCGTTTAGCTTCCGCGCATTCTCACGGTTGCCGATGAAACCCGGGAAATCTCTCCGGGTTATCATTGAGTCCATAGCCAGGTCAAGGTCGTTCAATTTCCTGGCGACCCCTGCGGGTCAGACTCGACTCCAGACCTTGGAGAGTGTGGCTTACCATTTCAGTTCGCCTTCTCTCTCTTCCTCATTGATGTCACCCAGGGGGATAGGTGCACGGAGCGATCCAGAGAGCACTTTGATACGGGGTGCCAGCGATCCTATAGCTTGTTTATTTACTTCTGTCCCCTAGGAAAATCGTGAGCGTTGGGGGACTAAACGGGTGGGAGGGGGCCGGTACCTCGCAATTTTCCAGAATAACACAGAGATTCCCCGCGAGAGACTTGAGCGGACCAAAGGCATCTGAGGACCCTTTCACCGTATCGAGGAACGATTTGGTCGTGGCAGACGCAGTTGACTCCCAGCTCGATACACTCTCGTATACACTCCCGTCCGCAGTATCCGGTTCTCTCTCGTCAGCGCCAAGGACTCGTTGGTCGTGGTAAAGAACGGGAGAGTTGTCGGTACCGCCTGAAGAAACGGTCAGAAGCAGCGGCTGAGATACATGCGGTTTTTGCGTACTCGTGGATTCCGCGGATCGAGGCCGTGGGTTGAGTTGGTTGAGTTGGCCCCCATTTTGACTGGGTTCACCCTCCACCACACCCTCAACGTCCAAACTTAGCTGCAAATCCTTCACACTAGCTTTCTTCCCTTCGACGGCGACCTCCCTCCTCCCCTTGTCATCCCCCCTTTTGCTGCCCAGCACAAACTTCCAGGAATCGCCAGAGGGCGGTGGCCCTGGATCTGGAGGATCGATTCGCTTTCCGTCTACGTCGGCCTCGCTCCTTGACCGAGGACGGTCGTGACCGCCCTCTTTTATGGTACAGGGCTCTGGTTGCGGGGGCGACCCCGCCCGGTCAGCTCCATCTCCATCGGCATCCCCTTGCCCACGTCTGCCTCCCGTCAGTCGACGCCCCAACCTTTTCCCCAGATCAGAGAAGGAATTTCGAAGACTCATGTTGGTGCTGGGCCAGCGTAGAAGGACGTAGATGGTGAGGGGATGGTGGATAGTTGGTGTCCTTGGACCCGTGACACCAGTCTGCGGCCCAGCGCCTCAGTGCCGTTGGTACTAAGCGCGGGGCCAACATGTGGTCTTGCAGACTCCCGAGAGGTTCTGGTTGCATGTCCCCCCAGGCATCACCTTCCAATGCCTTCTCTCTCGGACACTGGTGCGCCTCCTTCCACGCTTGATCTACACGAGAGCAGCAAGCCGGAGAGCATCCATCACGACCGACAAGCTGATCACAAATCGGAAAGCGCAAACAACGAAACCACACAAAAAGCGGTAGAGAGGCCCGACCGCCGGTTTGCTGACCAGAAAGCGTAAATGTCTATACACGTGTTTATATAGAGCTGCCGAAAGCCATTCAACACCGTGGAACGAGGGACTTCCAGTTTCCGATGCACCGGGAATCAAGTGTGCGTCTTGCACAACGCTGCGATCCGCCATCCCGTTCCGCCTCTGGGGACCACTTCGGTCACCCGAGATGGGCGCTGAAGAGGTCATACTCCATACGTCCAAGCGCCGCGCCTGAAAATCCACCTAAGATAGCGAGCGAGTTGTGCATGGAAGGCGCAGGCCCGTTTTTCGTGGACGCGAACCTTTTGTGTATCCCGCGATACGACCGAGTTCAGCCCCGCCCGGGTGGTGTTACCCGATCGTTCTGATCAGGTGAGGGAAATCCTGAGGAAAAACTTGAAGCTCGACCTTAGCTTGAACAATTGCATGTACACGATTCGGTGTAATTTTCCCCCAGAATACTGTTATCGCGACGGCCCGGCGTTTCTGTAAAAACGCGGACCGGCTTGAGTGTGTGGGAATTCCGGGGGTTGTCGGTACCTCCCCAGGTCAATCTGACTCTAGGCAACAGGGCCCCGAGCGCGTCCCGCGCGAACACCAGCGACTTGCAGAATACCCTCGTGTATTACAGCTGCTCAGATGTCCTGCCACCCATTCCAGGTCGACGAGGTGTTTCGGTGTATCGTCGAGCAACTGGTCCCGCGAAGTCCCAGGAGCGCGCTCTCCCTCGCCCTGTGCTGTAAATCCTTCGCAGACATCTCGCTCGGTGTCTTGTGGGAACAGCAGAAGAGGTTGAGCACTCTCATCAAAGTCCTCCCGCCCGATGCCTGGGCGTATCAAGAGACGGACAGTTACGCTGGAGAACTTGTAGGTCACCCTAGGCCTCTATCCCATGGGCAATTCCGCGTCCAGCACTCACTCCTCCGTTCTGTAGACAATCTTGCGGGATCTCACATCGCAGGAGTGGGAAAGGTTGAGGAAGTACGGGTCGTGGATGCGAGAACTCGAATTCCTCGAGGACGAAGACGAGATCTCTCAAGACGTTTTCGACATCTTGCTCCGGAGTCCGCACTCGAAACTTCTCTGCCCGAGACTCCTCAAGCTATCTTGGATCGCCGATCCGGTATTTGGGGGTGACTTCATACCCTTCCTCTCCCCACAACTACGGGACGTCCGTTTGGCATCGCGTCCTGGAACCCTGTTTCCATTCCCTCACGCCATATCTACGCTCCCGGTATCGTCCCTCGAATCCCTTCGTTTATCTATCATCGGAGATGAACCGGTCAGAGAGGCAATCGTCTCCATGTTTAGGACCTGTGGCAAGAGCTTGACGACGTTGGAGGTTTCCCGCATGGACCAGTTGCAGGGACGGCTCCTGGTGCCGCGTGATGCTTCTTCCTCGCCTCCACAACTTGGAAACGGACCAGTCACCACCCACCGTGTTTCCCCCTTGCCTCCCAGTGTTCTTCCATTCCCTCCGACGGATCATCCTCTACGGCCCCGCAGCATCCGGGTGGATTGGCTTTTTGGCGGCGGCCAGCGCACAGAGGGTTCCCTCTGACACCGGGACCCAACCGCGTAGGGTGGCACCATACCTCCACCGGCTGCACTGCGACGATACAGTGGAGCTCGACGCTCCGTTCATCTCCCACTTCCGGGTATTCCGAAATCTGGTCGTACTTCTCCTCGGAAACGGTTGCCCCCGGGCGACAATCTGCACATTCCACCTAACGGATGAAGACGTCAGCCGGCTCGCAATGGAGTTACCAAGGCTAAGGGACCTCTCCCTCGGTACTGCCTGTTCGCGTAACACCTGTAGGACGACAGTAAACTCCCTGCTAGCTTTGTCCACGCATTGCAAGGGACTTCGTTTTTTGTGCATTCACTTCAACACGGGGAAACTTGCACGAGATATGTGGGACTCCCTTCACCACCCACTCCGTCATAATTCCCATCCCCCCTCGAGGTGTCCACTGACGGTGTTGGATGTTGGTCTAACCCCCCTGCCGGTGGAGGCGTTGGGTGAGGAGGTATTTCCCACCCTCGCGGGGTTGCTGGATATATTCCCGGGGTTAAACACAATACGGTACTATACGTTCTCCTCTCGTGCATCTTGGGGTTGGCGGCAGTTCGCTTTGCAGATACCAAATTTCCAGGAGATGCGAAAGTCACTCCCTGTGGTGTTCGCCCAAGAACCCTGTGGTAACCATCAGTCACCCCATACACCTCAACCTCAACACACGTCTCATTCAACTGTTACAGGTTCAGCCTCAGTACCCCACAGGCCCGGCAACCGAGAAATTGAACCCGTCTTGCGTTCGTAAGCATCGGTACATATGTATTGAAAGAAGTTAATGGGATTATTATTCTCGCTTCTTGAGAAAGCGATGTCCGTTCCATTGTCCATACGACCCCTACCGAGGTTGGCGGCATTCCCCATTCATTCGTTCCCACCTCGGAGTCGAGTGGGGGGCCTAGGGAGCTAAGGACCACGATGCGGTTGATGGTCATGTCAGGAAGCCAACAGCGATGCATCGTTGCACAGCAATCACACTCATTCTTCCATCGTGTCTTCGTTGTCCGTTGGGAGTGTCTGCCTTCCCGCTATCTTCGCTCCTACAAGAGAATGAGTTATACATTACGAGTGAAGATATCAGGACAGACCTCCGCTCTCGGAAAGAGGTTTGGCGTGTTCCTTGAGCCACTCTTCGGATTCCCAGACTAGGTCAAATCGGTCAGGATGGAACGTCGAGCGAAGATCGCACAAACTTGGACGAACCAGCTCTGTTACCAAGACCTTGGATAGGGGCCTTCGTATGGCGCGCCAGGTTGACTTTCAGAACCTTCCCCTGCAGCTCATTCAAGTCCATGTTGTCGATCGCATCCTGAGCATCCTCGGGCGAGCTGAACGTAACGAACGCGAACCCACGGTGTTTAGCACCTGGGAGACGGCAGGTTGAGTAGAGTTTGAGAAAGAGGGTGGCCAGTAGCCAGGCGTACTCGTTTGTTGTGAAGGGTTCGTTGGTGCCGTGGGTAGCTGGACTTCGATGATGTCCCCTGCGTGGAGATCGCGTGTCAGCCCTGGAGTATAACGCGTGCGGAAGGTCCGGTACCAAACGTTGAGAAAGCAGCCATAAGTGCAGCCTCGTCTACATCGTCGCCGACACCGCCAACGAAGACAGTTCGTTTCGTTTTTGTGCCTTCTTCCATGTGGCCGGAGGGAGGTAGCGGTCGTGTGAACGCTTCTGCTTTTCCGGATCACCTCTTCACCAACGACGACGATGGGCCCGAAGGCGACGCCGGCTTCCAGCAAGCGGAGCAGACGATCCAAGCAGAAGTCACCCCCCGAGCCTCCGCTGTCCGTTCCAGACCAACTGAAACGGCTGTTCACCTCGTTGTGCGCCCAGATTGATGGAGGTCATTTCAAGAATGCCATCAGAACATGCGATAAAAGTGCGTTCACTCCGGGTCTTGGTTCACCTTTCATTTCACTAATTGTTAACGCAAGTTCTGAGGCTGGAACCGGCCGACGGGGATGCGTTGCAAACGAAGCTTTTTCTACTTCTTCAAACGGAGCAATATGCAGCCGCTCTGACCCTCACGGATTCGGCTGAACACGCGTTCGACTTCGGAAGAGCGTACTCCCTGTACCGTCTGCACCGAGAGCACGAGGCTGCCGTTGTGTTGGACGAGGTCAAGTCGACAGTCGGCTCGAACCGGGGGGTAAACCACCTCCAGGCACAGTTGGTGCGTATCATCGCCGTACCTTCCCTCGTCCACATTTTCTTTATCTCCGAACTTCATTTTCCAGAACTACAGACAAGGCTCCTATCAGAACGCATTCGATCTGTATAATGATCTCCTTGACTCGGCTGAAACGGTATGCCTTTGCGTCTTCCATTCACCCCACTCGTTTGAGATTCACCCCAAGCACGTTCATAGCAATCCGATGAGCAGGCAGACATTCTCACAAACCTCGGAGCAGCCCAAAAACACCTGGAGTTTGTCAACACCGGTTATCTACACGCTCTCGACACGCTCCCCGCATCGTTGATCAATGGTTTGGAGAGCAACCCTCCCCCAGCGTTGCCCACGGCTGGTTCCATTAATATCCCCGCAATGGTTACCACCGAAGGGGATGCCGGATCGGGGCCGCATGTCAAATCTGTGCGATTGAAGCGCGTCCCTAAGGGGGTTATCCCCGGCGTTACACCACCACCGGACCCTGAAAGGTGGTTAAAGAAGAGCGAGCGCACAAACACGTTCACTCAATCGGGAAAGAGGCGAAAGGCTGGCGGCGGAGGTGCCACTCAGGGCATTGTGGAATCTACGAATCCCCCTTCAACTCAATCAGGAAAGACTGGAGGCGGTGGCAAAGGAAAGAAAAAGAAGTAGTTTCAGTTGTGAGTGTGCGCATACCGTGATTTCATTCATCAAGTTCAAGTTCGGTATGTCCGAAAGTGCGTCGGACATTGTTTTATCAGATTGAAAGAACATTCTTTGACCTGTACCTCGACCGAATAGAACACCCGAAGCCTCGTGTGCCATTGAGAACGCAAGCTAAGCTGGTT
>Ga0307516_10003256_pt1 | contig 21062 bp, 24 predicted proteins | sample 19_EM_MG_FD_203310 | JGI IMG/M metagenome (GOLD analysis project Ga0307516, IMG submission 203310) | Populus trichocarpa ectomycorrhiza microbial communities from riparian zone in the Pacific Northwest, United States - 19_EM | ecosystem: Host-associated > Plants > Roots > Unclassified | place...
GATGCTTCTCCCCCTTTACATAGAGCTCTCGTATTCGAACATCCAACTTCTCTGCCTTTTCCTTCAACTTCTGCAGCTTACTTGACTGCACCTCTTTGGACTTCGCTTGCCATCAGAGTGCTGTTGTTTTCTGCCTTATCGCGAAAAAAAAGAAAGAAAAACAATTTTCAATTAGCGCCTTGGCATTCGTATGCCTGGCACATTCGAATCCCCGACGCACTCTCTAGACATTTCTCGCTTGATCAACGGGTTGTAACTCGGTATTGCTTGTCGGTGCTGGCAGAGCTGTCACGACAAAAGTTGAGTATCAGCTCTCTATAGATTCTCCTTCGCCTTCCCCCTGAAAAAAAAAAACAATTTTTAACTAGCGTCCTTGACATTCGTATGACTGGCACATTCGAATCCCCGGCACACTCTCTAATTATTGGCGAGAAGACTGGGGTGGGGGTTGGGTCCAAAACCTCGCAACGCGCCTTGCGCTTTGATCACGCAGTTTCCCGGCAGCCGTTAGTTAAGTATCTACCTGACCAAATTCAAATAATTGCGAATTTACATACGCCATCGAAAAATTTACAAAACTGCTGGATCCCAGTGCCAAGACCTTACTTTACAAAATTCTGAATTATTACAGTTGCAAAAAAACACCCATTTTTCGACACAGTACATATGTACCTGCTTGTCAATATTGTCCATTTCCAACTTCCAGCCTCCGAATCTATATGTATGTCTGCATGTAACAGGATAGCAAGGAAGAGACCCCAATCGCGCACTAATTTTTTTCTCTATCTATTCAAGGGAAGAGCGAGCAGAAATATCCTCCATCCATATTTTCTCTAGCATATTTTTCGACTAAAAAGGGAAAGAAAAGGCACGGTCCCAAAGAACGCAGCGGCTCGGCCCTCTAGCTACCCTCCACCTCTTGGTGCCGAAGTCTAGAGAGCTCTTGTGTTCGCAGTAGCGTCGGCCGCTCCCATCGTAAAATTTCGAGATTCCATTCGCGATCGAAAGTTGTTGTCCGCCGTTGCACGTCATCTCACTCAGCTATAGACCGACGTGGTGTCTACCGTCTATCCCAGAGCACAGATGGCCGGAAGATCCTCCAGCGTAGCGACCTGTTCTCCACGGTGCGGGTTCAGCGTAGCCGATAGCCGCGGCGAGCTGCCGTGGTAGGGGCGCGTCGACGTTGGCGTCGGCGTCGCTGGAGAACGGTCAAACCGGAGAGCGCACATGCCATCCTGCCTGAACTCCTCCAGCTCGGTGGCCGGGACCTGATCCGCCCATAGCGCCAGGATGCAGCGGACGACCGTAGCGCAGTCGTCGAGCGGGATCGGTTCGGCCGCGTCCAGTCGGCTCGTCACGCCCTCGACGCACCGGGCGAGGTCGTCGTCGTCGCCTTGGCCCGAACCCGAACCCGAACCTGAGCTTACGGGTGGGTGCTTGGGTACTTCGACTTTGAGCCGATTATTGCTGGTATCACTGCAGGCCGACTCCCCCCTGTCTCCGACGGCAAGCCGATACTTCCCCGACACCAGCTTGCAGGCGGCCTCGTAGACCTCCTGCACGCAATTCTCCCTGTTGCGAACAGCGGCCCTGGCTACGACCCGCTCGAGGAGATTCATGTAGCGGCCGAACCTGGCGGCGGAGTCCCTCGGTGGCCCGCGCGACGGCGTTGTATAGTTGACGTTGTCGGTGCTCATGTTCGCGTCCACGCGCATGGTGACGTACGGCCCGAAGAGCTGGGAGTCGACGTCCATCTTATGCAGCTTGTCGATCAGCTCCTCGACGGCACTAATGGCGGCGTTGATGGTGGTGCCACTGGGGTCGAGTTTGCCCGTGACCGTGAACCGGACCGCCGCTGAGACGTTCGGGGCCGCCTGCGGAACGAGCCCGCCGAAGGCGATGCCGACGACCGCACGTGGCCACGTGAAATGCTCGCCGACTGGCTGCCCGTTCGCACGCAGGATCGCGCCGTAGGGGATGTCGGGGGTTTCGTTTCCGTCCTGCACGCCGTAGAAAGCGTCGATCTGCTTGGCCGCGGGGAGGCGGCGGAGGTACTCGAGCGAGCTCCCGCCGTACGTCCGTGAGTCCTGGATGTGCTTTCCGTGCTTGATCGCGCATAGCACGCCATCCGTGCAGTACACCGACGCGACCCAGAGAGGCGAGTCCGCGAACGGGATGCTGCCGCATGCGAGGTGCTTCGCCATCAGCGTCGTGTATCCGCTCCCCTGGCTCTTGAGGTGCTTCGGGATCCGGCTGCCGTGGACCAGGTGGAGCTTCCAGTACCCGCCCGACTGCGCTGCGTAGAGGGAAGTCCCGAATGCGCCGATCCCGCTGACCGCGTTCGAGAACACGTTCACTTTCAAGTGCACCCCCAGCACGAGCGCGAGTGCTGCTAGCTCCTCACGGGACGTCTCGATGCACGGCTTGCGGTCCAGCGTCCACGCGGTGCGCACCTGGTTGAGGCCGACGTCGGCTCTTCCGAGAGGGTCGTCGCTCCGCTGGTCCCACAACGAGTGCGTACTGGAAGATCTGCCGGGCCGGTATAGTCCCGAGACGGTCCGTCCGAAGGCCCTGATCCTGCTGCTGGCCGAATCGTCGCTACTGTAGGCGGCGGCGTGCGAGACTCTCTGCTGGTCCACGGGGATGGGCCGGTCGCCGCCCACTCCGTTGTTGGGCGTGCTCGTGGGATCGAGGGGCCTCGCACAGTTGATCAGGCGGGGGTGAGTGTTGTCGGGTTGCGCCACCATCTGGCTCTCATTCGCTCCCGGATCCGTGGGCTCCTCCGGTGTGCCGCTGCCAGATTGCGCCACCATCTGGCTCTCGTTCGCTCCCGGATCCGTGGGCTCCTCCGGTGTGCCGCTGCCAGATTGCGCCACCATCTGGCTCTCGTTCGCTCCCGGATCCGTGGGCTCCTCCGGTGTGCCGCTGCCAGATTGCTCCACCATCTGGCTCTCATTCGCTCCCGGATCCATGCGCTCCTCCGGCGCGCCGCCACCAGATTGCGAGAGCAGTTCGCCGGGAGACTGCAACCGTTCCTCTCTCCTTGACAGCGCCTCCCTGTCAGATCGGTACAGCATCGAGCGCAGCGGGAACACCTTATCCTCCGCGAGGCGCTGCCTTCTCGCCTGCAGCTGGCGGGAATCCAGATGTGCCCTCTCCCTCGCCAACCTGTCCTCCTCATCGAGCCACTGCTTCTTCAGCGTCTCATTCTTGGTCCATTCGGCGGCGGCCCACTCCCTGGCTCTGGCCAGGTACGTGTGCACCTTCTTGAACCGCTTATCCTCGGCCGGCTGCATCTCGTCGACCACCTGTTGGAAGATGTTCCCGTACAGGGCGACCCAGCAGACATCGCCGTGGAACGGGTCCAGTTGGTCGAGGGCGGCGGAGGTCCACAGTCCCGCGTCGCCGGCCTCGATCAGCCCCGTGATGGTCGGCAGTCGCGGCACCACGGTCTCGCGTCCGAGCAGCGCGGCGAAGTACGGCACCGGCCGGACGTAGAAGTAGCCCATGGTCTGCTCCTCGGCGGCGGTGCGGCCATGGTCCCGCTTCCGGACGCGCTGGATGCGCTCGTTGAGAATGGTCAGGAGGGCGAAGAGAACGCTGAGCGCGGCCACCCAGCTGGCGATGGTTTGCAGCTTCTGGTAGGTTTTCTCCTCGGAGGTGTAAGCCATGTTTTTTTCTTTCTTCTCGCTTGTTTTTTTTCTTCTCGCTCTCACGACTTGAGGGATGTGTGTGTGTGTGTGGGGGGGGGGGGGGGTCAGATGTATATTATGTTAACAATCCAGGGAAAACTTATATTCCTTTGAGGGACGACAGCGGTGACTCGCACAATATGAGTTCTTAGTGATGCGAGTCGGATCTCTCGCCCTCCTCCACGTGGTGAACTCTCGCCCTCCTCCGCGTGGTGAGCACATCTGCTGCGCGTGTAGCTGGGGCATGTCTATAAACTACAGGGGACGAGTGCCTCCATGTTTGCAGTCATGATTACTGAGAACTGAGCACAGTTCTGGGGGCGCAGCAGCACATATTTACCTATGTACTCATACCGTATCTACCAGGCATCGACCTCGGGTTCCGGGGCGATCCCCAAGGCAGCAATCCGTAATCACCCCGCGTGTGAATTGCGCAGTGCGCAGATATTTAGCAATGAGGCGGATGCTCCGAGAGCTGATTGGCGGAATTTCGAGCGGTGGGAACGGGACAGAATAAAGTTCGTCGGTGGCTTTACGTAGTGGTCACTTCGCCGACCAGGATAATGCGATTGTTACTGGAATCGGGTTGGTGTGCGTGTGGTGGTGTGCTAGGAGTTCCTCAGGATAGCCCAGCAATGTTGATGTCGGAATCCAGCCTCCGGAATTACCAGGAAAACTTCTCGAGAGAGACACACCTGCTGTCTGCCTAGTCGACCAAAGTTTTAGTCCAGCAGGTAGATGAGATTCAATGTGCAAAGCGCAAGGCTGTGTGATAGGTATCCAGTTAGGCGCTCAGGCGTTGCACGGCTCCTTTTCGTTCAATGCGGCAAGCCACAACACCTACCAATAAACCAAGCAAAAAAAACTGGGAAGCGGTGTGGACCATGTGGGAATGAGTGAGTGGGTATGACCCAGGTTGCTGGCGTTCAATGAGAGTTTCTAAGATGGTGCTTGGGGACCGCAGATCGCAATGTAGAGATGCATCGACACCAGGAGGTCCCCGAGATTGTAAGCTGCTTCCATTCAATAAGTAGGAGCTCCCGTATGTAGTAGTAGCTATCCACAACACCACAATCACCAGTATGCCCCATACCGACCCATTTGGTAAAACATAACAGGAAAAAATGAAACGCAGGAAAACATCCTACATGGCGAAAGCACGGCCACCGGCCGACCTGCACCAGGATGTGCAAATACAGCAAAATCATGCAAGCAAACACCTTGGAAACAAAACACACAAGAAACACACCGATTATCCTTGGTTCGGCAGGGACAGAAGAGAGGCAAAGAGGTAGATGACGGATTGAGATTCACCAGGCCGCGATCGTACCAACCAATGCGCATAGTGTCCATCCCAAACAACAAAGAACACAATCCCAGACCGGCGCCGACTGGGATCACTACAGCGGTCTACAAGTCATCCTCAAGGTATTTGTACACGAACTTGAAGTCGGACTTTCTCCGGTTCATCCTACATCGGCTGCAGTTAGTCGCCGGCACGAAACAGTCGCCTGACTAGGGTACTGACCATGTGCTCTCGTAATCGAAGAAACGGTATGTCCCTTGCTCGTACTCCTCGGTGATCGTTTTCGGCTCCTCGTGCCTCTGGAACCAAGTCTGATACTGCTTGTGAAAGCGCCAGCTCTGACGCTTCAGCTCCTTAGCCGCCAAGTACTGCTGGTATGTTCCCTGCCGATAGTAAAACACGTAAAAGAGTGTATCCGTATCCACTCGTCGGTACAGAGCAGGGTCGTCGAATATCGGCAATGGCTCCTGAGGGTAGTGGTTGGGGGTATTGTATTTCTGTGTGGGCTTGTAGTGCTTTGGCTTCTCGGCGTCGATAGAATCGGGTGCATTCACATACGATAACTCCAGGGACCGAGTGAGACCTGGCGGGTTCGGTACGAGTCTCTTCTTGGTCGCCTCGAACGACTCCATGAGGTCCTGCAGGCCTGGTGGAAGATGAAAGACGCAGTCTTCCTGGGTTTGATCGGCTGGTGGTTCCGCAGCCTCGTAAGTACCATTTGTACCATTCGTGCCGTTGACTTGCATTTCTGAGGGGTCGGGTGAGGGAGTGGCATCTGCGCTGTATGGTTCGTTAGGAACTTCCGGCAGCGGCCCAGCTGGTGGCGCACCGGGCGAGGGTAGGCGCACGGTGGGTTTGGGCGACGGCGACCGTTCGGATACTGGCGTTGAAACCTTTTCTGGCACATGGCTGGGAGTACTGGGCACATTATTTTGACGTTGTGCGAGTTGTGCGTGTTGGACGACTGGCGTGGACTGCTTCGGTACGTTTGCTGGCGGCGCAAAGGTGGGCTGAACAGGTGCCTGCCCTGGTGGCGGTGGTAACGGCGCAATCCCAACATTTCTCTCAGCAGCAGCAGCAGCCGTAGCAACGGATGCGTACTTCAGCTCTCCGGATCTCATGGGTAATGGTGCAGGCTTCACGGAACCATTGCTAGGACTCGCACCGAACGACGGCGCCGGACTAGATGCGTGCATGGACAGTGGTATAGGCATGGGCGATTTGACTTGCGTACTGGGTCTCCGCGCGGTCCCAATTTCCTTGGCCTTGATCGGGGCTTGATTTTCCGAAAAGTCGTCCTGCTGACTCGTTGTATCTTGACTTGACATCCGGTCCGCATCCATACCCATCCCAAATATGTCCTCGGCGATCTCTTCGTCGAGATTTAGCTCGTCATAGATGTTCTCGTCCTCGTCGACCATGAAATCGACGTCTTGGTTCGATTCGACATACCATTTAATGTCTTCCTTAATCCGTTCCACAGACTCGATTTCAAGTTGGCCGTTCTCCAGCAGTCTCATGATCAGCTCCAATTTCCCCTGATGCCATTTATGCCGCTCGACGATCCTCTCCACCTCCGCGACCCGGTCCGCTTTCGACGAGTCTCCCTTCTTTCCCTTCTTCAGGGTAACGGCCAGCCCCTCTGCCTCCGCTTCGCAAGCTTCAATCTGACGATCCAGCTCAGTCGTACAATCGGACAGGAAATTAACCATGTCTTGTTTCTGCTGAGATTTTGGATCGAGTCGTGCCGAAGCTAGTAGACCTTCTTTCGAATACGCTTTCGTCTTCATTTCCTTTTCCACGGCTTTGAACTTTTCCATTTGCTGTATATAACACAGGCCCCCAAACGGTGGGCGAGAAAATCAGCATTCTGATACAGACGCGACGACAAAAGGAAAACGGAATGAAAGTGGCAAGGAAATCCAAGCAAGGAGACAGTGGCCACAGAGAACATGACACCATGGCAACCGCAACGGTAGTTAGAAGCAGCGGCAACGTGACTGACAAGTTTGCCGTGCAGCTGAAATGACAGGAACAACTCAAAGAGCGATGAGAAAGTGATATGTGCAGCAGCAGTGCTTGCATAAAGCCACGAACAAAGGCGAAGGGCGGTATAAAGGTCAGCAGCGAAAGGGCAACAAGTCCTCACCGTCTCAATCAGCTTTCGCTGATCTAGTAATGGCTTCTTGTCCTTGATTTCCGAGTTGGCAGCCCATGTCTTGATCTGATCGCGATGTCGTTGAAGCTTTTTGATCTCCCGTTTGAGGGAGTCTTCGAGCTTCTCCTTTTGTGACGAGTTCGTGCATTGTTGGAGCTTCTCATAGATAGATTCGAATTGAGCAATTCCTTCAGATACACGTTTGAAGGTCCGCTCGACCTCCTGCTGAAGCTTCCGGGCGGCCATGACGGGGCAGTGTGGGAGGGTGACGAACGATGGGAGACTGGTGCAAAAGTCTGGAGGGCTGGAGAAGGCGCAGTGGCGGGGAGGAGGAAGTGGAGGAGGACGACAGGATTGCGTTACGGCTTAAAGTTTCGGGTGCGCCGGGAGGGGAAGAAGTGATTGTGTAGGCGACAGACCAGCGTTCGTGGATGCCCGTTCTAGAGCCTCGTCGTCTTGAGGTGAGTGGGCTGGAAGGGAGTAAAATAGGTGTCCGTCAGTCAACCCGTCAGATGCGCTTGGGGGTGAGGCTGCGATGTTTGGCTGGGAGAACGTTTCAATCGTCTTGGTGTCCCCTGTGATACGAAGTACCGTGACGCTAAGTAATAATCGATACAGCCTACTAGTATTCCAGGTCTCCGGAATGACCATTTTGTCATCACTACACCTGACCTTTAGCTCTTCTTTTCCGTCATTAACCATGAAAGGTGAGCATTTCTCATTTAACTGCTTTGCGATTGTCATGGCCCTCATGCTAACCACGTGAATAGTAATCATTCAACGCGTTCTCTCGGCTTCTGTGACGGTGGACAATCAGGTCGTCTCCTCCATCTCGAACGGCATCCTGGTTTTTGCGGCTGGCTAGTATTCCCGCCTGGACCCTCCGCGATCCCCCGAACTAACGTCTCGTCGTCTCAGTCGCCCCTAACGATACTCCGAAGGACATCGACGCTCTTGCCAATCGCATTCTCAAGCTCAAAGTGTGGGACGACAACGACGGTGGAAGCGGCCGGTGGAAAAAGTCGGTTATCGAGATGACTTATCAGGTTCTACTTGTGTCCCAGTTCACACTGCTCGCCAACACAAAGAAGGGCAACAAGCCAGATTTCCATGGGGCATGCCCTCCGCAGATAGCGAAGGATATGTACATGTCGCTGTTGGAGAAAACAAGGGAGCTGTATACCAAGGAGAGACAACTACCCAACGAGGAGGGGAGCAGGTGGGTTCAGGATGGGGTGTTTGGAGCCATGATGCAGGTAGCATTGGTCAACGACGGACCGGTAACTTTCGAGATCAACACCCCGCCGCCGCAGCAGCAACAGACGAACAGCGCCGAGAAAGGCAGTGGGAAAGGATCACAGAAGCTCAGTGCGAATGGGGCACCGAAGGGGAAGGGGACACCGAAGGGAGGAGAGGCGCCAACAACCGAGGCGCGCGGAGCGGGGGCATCACATTTGGCTGAAGCGGTCGCCGCCAAAAATGACGGATGTTGATAGACGCGACCGGCGATGCGTCTATCGCAACCTTCAAATATTGGGCCGCATCCGGCTGTACATAGCTAGACGTGGCACAATTGGCACATAACTACCGCCGCTATTTTTGGCAGCGCCAGTTTCATTGCCGACTCAGTCTCAAGTTCTCAACTCAAGCGTCAAACGCTGTGAGAATGCAGCCAGAGTCCCCCCACATATCGCATGGCCCAGTGACCAGTTTTCAGTTTCATGTATCTTGTTGCGTTTGGTGTCTATGAATAAGAGAGAATTTGTGTTTGGAAGCTGAGGACTGGTCACTGATACTGGTGGGGTGAGCGACAAGGGTAACTGGTCTACAAAGTCACTTAACCGAAGTAAGCACGAATCCCTTGAGATTGTGCGATCGTCGAGTGATAACCATGACAGTAAGCTAGTTCAAGAAGGAGTCCCTGAGGCCTGGGCGCAGGGTGGGATGACTTCCTCTATCTCCGTCTGGACCTCCCGTCCAGATCATCGAGCCATTTTGATGCCAGAACGGCGTGTTGGTGTCCGACATGGTCGGGATATCTCGCATACCCGATATTGTTGAGGGGTCTAGGTCAGCTGGTGACCAATTTTGCCAAAACAGCAGTTATGCGGAACATCGTCATACCAGAACTACGCTCGTGCCTTCGCCTGGTCCCAACCCCGCTATCGACCTTTCCATGTGATTTAAGCGAGCGTTTGAGCTCGAGAAAATCAGGCTCCCCAGATATATATCCCTTTCTCGACCACCAGTCACCAGCGATTCATCCTCTGCCATACCACCCGTTCCAGCACTTGGTTGATACATATCAACTCGACGTTACATCTCCCCTGCGCTTAAATTTCGACTCGCGACCCTCACAGATAAGGATCGAAGGCGATGTCCACCGCAGCACGAGTAGCGACGGAAATGCCGCCCAACGGAGCGCCAGACGTAGCAGCACAGCCAACCTCGCCTGGCAAAAGCATGCGGGCGTTTTTCGGTCTTGGAAAGAAAAAGAAAGACCAAGATGCGCCATTATCTCCATCGCGCGACAGCAATCCGAAGATAGTTAACGGGAGGGAACCACAGCTGCGGCAGCTGACCAGCGCCCCACCAATGAATGATTCTCTTACGTCGCCATCGGCATCGACTGCCTCCCGCATAAAAACACCCACGCCATCTCCACCATCATCGGCCCCCTTGTTGAATATGCAGCAACCACCAAAAACACCTACACGCTCCCTCCACTCCGTGGGCTCCCCGGTCTTATCAACCCCACATGTGCCATCGCAGTCTCCGTTGCGCGGGCTTTCCACATCTAGCTCCATGATCTTCGAACGCAATGTCCAGGAGCACCCGAACAACCCGAACATTCCCATACCGACCTCCTCAGCGATCCCAGCGCACATCCAAACGGAGAATTTCATCCCCCCAGTGCTAGAGGCGTCGTCGCTGGCGATTACCGATCGGAATTGTGGCGTCGACGAAGTCGAGATCGTGATGCATTCCGTGCACCAGCCCGCGCTCTCGGTTGGTGGAGTGGCAGCGTCCCCGGAGAATTACTCGAGCCTTGACCATACCGAGGACCCCAGCAACTACTCGGGCGACGACTTATCATCGCACGGCGCCGGCATCAGCGCGTTGGCCGCGGCTGATAAGCGCCGGCTCTCATTCATCTCGTTTGCGGACGTAGTTCAAGCGGAGCAGGCAGAGCAATACAGCGATATCCTGACCCACAGCACATCTTCTCCGTCGCGCGGGAGCCCAGTACAAATCGCCGCCGATCCTGCGACCATTGGCACAATCAACGAGACCATGAGGAGAAGCCCCAGCCCGATCCGACTCGGTAGCACTCCATCGCGCGGGAGCCTCGTACAGGATATTAGCGCGCTGAGTTCCATCAACGAGACCTTGAGAAGGAGTCCTAGCCCCCTACGACTGGGCAGTAGCCCTCCGAGACAAACGTATATGGCGGGTGAGAGGAGTCCTGGAGGCCCGGAAAGTCCTGGAAGGATGGACCACCTATGCATTGAGAGGGGAGAGTTGACGATCGAGACCATGCGGCAGGCTTTGAATAAGACTGGGAGCGGCGATTTGGGGCAAAGAAGTCCGGTCGGTGACAACAGCGTTTTCAGCAGGACCACGTGATAATACCAATGCTCGAGGTGTGGCAAGCCGTTTTCCGTGACGTACCTATCTTAATCGTCTTTTATTTGTTCTCCGTTATCTTCTTCTCCTTCTGCTTCTCTTCCTCTTTTGCGTCTTTTCTTTCCCTTGTCTGTTACTTTCGGCTGGGACGAAGCGCGCAAGAAGCTGGTCCCCAATCTGCTCCGAACGCCCATCCCTGTGAGGGCGGTCATACATTCTCTGCCCCCGCACGCCGTTGGAGGATGCCTTAAGAATTCCAATGCTCCTTGTTTTAGTATGTGTACTCGTGCAATGGGATTTCCTTGATTACGGTTAATGACACCCAGCAGCGGAATATTGAGTTGCAGCTGGATTGTTCGGTGATTGGAGAACATTTGCTCAGTGATCATCTTGCCCACGAGAAATTGAAGACAATAACCCCTATTGGCTTCAAAGATCGTCCAATCATCCCCGGCTGGTTTTGTTTGGTGAAGTCGAGGAATCACTCGATTTGCCGCCAGCAATTGATTTGAATCCGGATACACCTGCCCATCTAGGGCTGGTACTTTTCTCCACACTCATGGGGTGTTCGACATCATTCTAGAAGTACTCTATCTACACATCTCAGCGGTAAATCTTGTTCCTGGATCATTCTCGAAACAATTCCCGTGCATGCCCGCCTCTTCCGCGACGCGTTCGACATATATCTAGCCGCTTTTTTCTTTTGCGGGGGGCATGATACCTATGCAACTTTCATCACAGTCGGGGACTAGATACTGTAGACAGTGCAGCTCCACTCTATTTCCATGACCTCTCTTCTCGAAATCCAAGCGGCCGTAAGGGGCACAACCCGCACGAACGAAAGCATGCGTGAGTGAAAATATCAGGCAGCTGGAGATGCTGCAGTAATCGCGGGTTTTCGCCCAAACAAATTCCGTCCACAACGAAGCGGCAGCTGGAGAAATGAGACCGCACATACGGCTGCCTGTCTGTTGCCGGATGAGATTTTGAATGTCGCAAGAGCTCGGTACTCCATCAAGTGTTGGGAGCAGAGAAAGCGGCCCCAATCAGCCAGCCAGCTTTCTCAAGTTCGCTCTCCGAGTCTCACACCCGCCTGGCGGTGAACTCCGTCTGGCATATAGTAGATTGGAGTAATAGAATAGAGTGCCCTCTAGTTACTCCAACTACTCCGTGTCTGCAATAGACGAAGTCGCAGCCAGTCCAATTCGCCCCCTCCCCGCCTCCGTCCCCCGTTCTCCTAAAAAGAACACCTTGGACCTTACCGATCGCCCTCAACCACGAAGATCCCCCGATATTATGACACGATACCTAAGTACACCTGACATACACTTGCGGAACTCGCTCACTTTAGCCTTTCCCTCCGGCTTCCGTCCGGATTCCCAACCGACCTGTCCAACCACGGTCCACAACTGCACTGTGAAGCGAAAGGAAGGGATCCAAAAGCACACTTGCAACAAGTCGCTTTGATTCTCTTCACCTCTCCTCTCCTCCTCCTCCTCCTCCTCCTCCTCCTCCTCCTCCTCCTCCTCCTCCTCCTCCTCCTCCTCCTCCTCCTCCTCCTCCTCCTCCTCGTCCTCCTTCCTCCACCGTGGGGGCCGTCCCATCCCCATCACGTCACGTCCCATCCCATCCCATAAGCCACGAAAGGTGCCCCAGCAAAAGTCGATCGATACCAACCAACCACATGCAAAGAAGAACACCACAATCAAAGACACCGGCGAGTTATTTTCTGCCGTGGATGGGGAAGTAGGACAGTTGCACAAGTGAGTGAGAGAGAGAGATATAGAGAGGGAAAGAGAGAAGAGAAGAGAAGAAACAGGCAGAGAGCCCGGTGCAACACAGATCAACTACCGAACATTACATAAGTTAGGCCCAAACACCAGTATAACAAACCACGATACCTATTACATACCAACCGCTTGTTGAGCGCCCGCTCACCGCCGACATCAACGCCCCCTCTCCTCCGCCGCCCCCTCCTCCTCCGGCTCCCGTTCCACCTTCTTTGTGCCGTTGCTAGGGCCCAAGTACGTGATACGATTCAAAACACACTCATCGCCATCAACGCTACCACCGATACCACTACCACCCACCGCCGCCGCTGCCGACGCTGGAACCAGGCTACTGCCGGTTCCCCGAACACAAAGGAATTGCCAGTCTGGCTCTTTCCGCCCATTAATATTCTTGTTCACTTGCTTTCCTACCATTACCTGCGCTTACCTCGTCCCGTACGTCTGGGTGGTTTTGAGCCTGTAAATATCTTATAGTTATGGCTGGACACACAAATACAGACGATTACCCTCGATCGGCAGGGGCAGTCCTGAACCCCCACAGCTTCGCCGCCCGCGCCGCTGTCGCTGCTGGCCATCCCACATTCTCGCGAAGCAATACGGATCCTGCGGAGTCGCCCTCTCCGCGCGACCTATATCGAGATGGGGCCATGACCATTCGTGCCGTTACGCCGGAGCCAGAACCTGAATTTGAGCCGGATCTAGATGACGCTACAGCACTCGCCACGCACACCACCACTCCTCCCAGGACACCGTCGCGCTCTACCATCCGATCGTCGTCCAGATGGGACTTGCTGGGTCGCTCGTCGCCGGAACCAACCGCCGCACCGACGCCGTCGTCGCCGGAAAAGTCGAGGAGTATATTGGATAGGGCGTCGATGGCAGCGGCTGCGCAACTGGCGGACCTGAACATCAGCCGGGCAAAGAGCCGGTCACCTACGGAAAGGATGCGGTATAGCCGGACAGGCGCATCGTCGCCGGAGGACACGAGGTTCGATGTGGGTTCACCGAGCTATGTAACACGACATCGATATGGCGTACTGGAAACCGGAACGGTACCGACTTCGGTGGGATACCCGTCCACGCAGGCTGTGCAATTACAAAACCCGACGACAAGACCACAGACCGGAAAGAGTAGTCGCCATCGATTGCTAAGACCATCGGCATCCATAACCACGTTGCAGCAGCAATCTTCATTTCGCAGCGGCGCGTTCGCTGACCAACCAGCCCCAACCTCGCCCGTCAATGCCGATTTCGACACCCTCGTGAGGTTGATGAAGAAAGTGCGCGGGAGAATGGATGGTTATGTGGAATTCCGTCTAGGTGAGCACAAGGTCTGGACTAAAGGATATTGTCAGATCGACATTGGCACTGGCGCTCTGCTGTACCAACACGATGAGAACAATCCTATCTCACCACCACACGTAATCGTGCCGGACCTCAGGGGTTGCCATGTAAGATCCTCGGCGGAAGACGAGGGCATGATCGATCTCAGCACGCACTCCCTCAAGATTGAAATGAAACTCCGTCCGTTAAGCGTCCAGCAGTACGATCAGTGGCTGGCAGCGTTCCTCTGTTGGTCGCCAATACGTCCTGCTGGAGCACAGAACAAACGGGTAAGGTCGCAGATGCCGGTGTTGGCCAAGGAGAAACGGCGGAGGAACTCCGATGCGACCGTTCAGAACAGAGGTGATGCAACCATCATCAAGGTGGGGAAGATGCTCCTGTGGAGGCCGGTCGCAGGGCCTACCATGCCGCCAACAGGGAACCACAAGTCGTCAAGCAAGACCAAATCGCTGCAGGGCGTAGCATGGCAGAGTATCTCCTGTACGCTCCAGGAAAACGGCGAATTCCGGCTTCATAGAGATCTCGATTCTCAGATCCTCGCCGTCGTCCAGCTGAGTCAACTGAGTCGGTGTGCAGTCCAGCAGCTCGATCCTAGCATCTTGGATCAAGATTTTTGCATAGCGATCTACCCACAGTACACCCCAAACGCTAGCAACCCAACGCAACTGCGGCCCGTTTATCTGGGCATTGACTCGCGGATACTTTTTGAAGTATGGTTCGTGCTCCTGAGGGCGTTCACCATGCCCGAACTCTACGGCCCATCTGCACCACCTTCGGGCTTGGGAGCGATCATGGCCGGAGCAGCATCCGAATCAAGAAACCCGGGTACCCTAGCCGATTCCTATCGGATACAACGCAGCCTTTATCTACGTATTGTCGAAGCAAAGATCAGTATGAATCCGCACAACGAACGAGAATCGAGCTTGGACTGCTACGCTGAGGTTGTGTTGGACGGAGAAGCTAGAGCGAAGACAATGGTTCGGACAAAGACACATAATCCCTTCTGGCGGGAGGACTACGAGTTTCCAGACCTGCCCACCGTGTTGACGGATATTGCTGTGGTCCTCAAGCAACGAGACCCGCGGACGAGGTCAAAGGCGAATGGTGGTGGTACGGTGACTGGCTCGGGTGGATTCGGGGGCGGTCTAGGTGGGGTTAGTTTGCCGGGGAGTAACGACACCATCATAGGACGAGTGGATGTCAGACTGGATAGACTCGTTAAGAATGAGTTCGAACAGTGGCTTCCGTTGATAAATATTAGGAGGGATGGGAGCGACGAACAAATTGGAGAGATGTATCTGCGCGCCGAGACGGAGGAGTTGATCGTATTGATGGGCTCGGAGTATAAAGTGCTTTCAGACGTTTGCCCCCCTTCTCTTGTTCTGGTGTTGTCTACGCCCATGTCTGATGGTATCCATTGTACAGTTGCTCCACCAATTCAGTTCTGGAATCACATTACACATTGCACGAGTGATCACGGACTTGAGGAGATTAGCCGATACTCTGCTCCAGATCTTCCAGGTCAGCAGCAAAGCGAGCGAATGGCTGATGGCCCTTGCCGAAGGTGAGATCGACGGTCTGCACAAAGAGACACCCACGGTGGAGGACAAGCCGGTCTCGCCACATGAATCCGAACCACTCGCCCGGCACAGGAGTGGCCTTGTGGATGCGAACATCTTGTTCCGCGGTAATTCGTTGCTCACTAGGGCCTTGGACACACATATGAAGCGATTGGGGCGCGAGTATCTTGAGGAAACATTGGGCGATCACCTGCAGAGGATAGCTGCAGACGATATCTACTGCGAGGTAGATCCGATGCGAATCGATAGTCAAGAGCACATTCAACGGAATTGGAAGCAGCTACTGCAGATCACCCGCACTATCTGGCAAGCTATCTTTACCAGCGCTGCTCGGTGTCCCCTTGAACTTAGAAAGATCCTACGGCACATCCGTCGCTGCGTTGAAAACCGCTATGGAGGGTTTCTACGGACAGTCAGCTACAGTAGTGTTTGCGGTTTCTTATTCCTCCGGTTTTTCTGTCCAGCCATATTGAACCCGAAGCTCTTCGGCCTTCTCAAAGGTAAATGGTATCTCTCTTCCTAATCACTACAAGTGCTAACGGCTGATGCGTCGCAGACCACCCAGGGGTCAAAGCCCAGCGCACTCTGACATTAATCGCGAAGGCCCTCCAAGGTCTCGCCAACATGACCACTTTCGGCATCAAAGAGCCGTGGATGTCGCCCATGAACGAGTTCCTCAGCGAGCACAAGGACGAACTGAAAGACTTCGTCGACTCTGTGACCAACATCCCCCCCGCCCTCGATCGCGCCGTCAAAACTGTCCCACCATCCTACGTAACCCCAATAACGATCCTCAACCGTCTCTCGAGCGCCTCAAAAGAAGGCTTCCCCAGCCTCCCATATCTAATCGATCAACCGCGCGCGTTCGCCGCTCTCGTGGCGATGTGGTTAAAACACTGCACCCCTTCCTCCGCCCTCGACAAGGACACTCGCGAATTCGACTCGGTCTGCAGAAGCATCCAACACAGAATACAGGAATGTATCTCCAAAGCGGAAGACGCAGAACGCCCCGGTAGCTCCGCAAGCGCAGAAGCCCGCTGGGAAGAGGTCGCAGAGAAGGCTACCGGCGTTCCCGCCCGCGACGGCGTGTACACCCGCGGCGGTCGTGGTGGCCTCCAACGCGTAGCGCCGTGCACCGTTGACGACGCTGTTGTCGGCAGTTTGGGGTACAGCGTCAACGTCAGCGCCGGTTCTTCTAGCTTCGGGAGTGTTGGGAGGAGCTCGCGGAGTCTGGGTGGGATACTGGGCTTCGGCGGTAGCAAGAGGAAGGAGAGGGGGAAAGTTGAGGTTGGAGAGGGGTAACCTCTTGCTCCCGGGACGTTTTCGTTTTCGGCTTTTTATTTTCTTTCTTTCGGGTTTCTCGCAGGCGTTTTTTTCTTTGTCTACCAATCTAGTGACACTTTTTGGAGTCCACATTCTTTGTGAATTGCTTTTTATTTGCTCTTGTGATGATCAGCGGGTTGACGATGTGATGAAGGGGATATTTGGGATGAGGATTTGGTGGGTGAGATGTGGGGGTTTGGAGTACATAATTTGATTGCCATATCGATGGAGACCTCACATAGGTATTTCATCTGATCTCATTGCTCCGAGCGAATCAATTGCATTCGCACAGAGCGGCCACGCTATCACCTCCCAACATCCCTCAGCGAGCTGCAAACTCGGCAGAAAAAAATGTTACATCTCCGAACTCACCAATCACCTCACACCCCTCACACACATCCAGCTCCCCCACCCACAAACCAATACAATTCAATGCAGTTTAATTATCCGTCCGTATTGTTGAAAGAGGACTCCGACTCCCCAAAGCGCCAGAAAAGTAAGTGTAGAGAAGAAAGAAAAAAATTTGAATCCCATCACAAACACCCGAAAATCAAGGGGTATACGTTGTCGAGAATTACAAAACAAGTAGAAAACTGTGTGCGTACGAAGATTGGGTTGTTGAATGCCTCATCTAAGTTTCTGGGCGGAGGAATGGGTCGACTAGGTGGAGGCCCATCGCTGCTCGCGGGACGTAGGAGTGCCATCCTTCCAGGCGTAATACTCTCCCAGGCGTTTCAATGCGTACTGCGCGTAGTCGAAATCGATCTGCGAGATCTGTGCTTGGATGAGCGCCCAGATTCCCCTATATTCCGTATACGTTAGCACCCTGATCGATCAAAATCCGGAGAAAAAAAAAAAAGAAAAGCCTACCAGTAGAATCCGGGAACTCCGCGGAAGTTATCAACCTCATCCATCAACTTCTGCACCTCCTCCTCGCTCACTTCCTCGACGCCGTCCTTCTTGTGCTGATGGAAACTCTGCAAGTACACACGGATGAACTCGCACCTAGTACTCTTCGTCGGAAGCTTCTCGTACTCGCACTCGAATCCACCCCACTCGGCAAAGTGATTTGCAATGTCGAACGCGCGCTCGCACGGGGTGGCGTACTCGTAGTCGATGAGATGGACCTTCCGTGGGCCCTCACCTGGCAGGATGATGACGTTGCCATTGAGCAGATCGCAATGCCCCGTGACGAGTCCAACACCCCCATCGAGGCCCTTAAGTCCATTTCCGCCCGCCTCACGAGTATTCTCCATAGCGGACAGCTCTCGCCGCAGCTCCTCATTCAGAGCCTTCTGCGCATCCGTAGCGGATGGCAGTGCGGAGACCCATTTGTGTAGAACGCCCCATAGACTGTTCGCTCCCGGGCCTTCGGAGGTGGAGGTACCAGTGGTTGCGGGAACGGTCGGGAGGACGCCGTGCCATTCGCCCAAACGTTCGGCGACTGCCTTCCAGGTTTCGGGAACGGCGAGATCATCAACAGAGCATACGCGTCCGGCTACGAAGCGGTAGAGGAGGCCATTGGCAAAGCGGGCGAGTAGCGGGGGTGCTAGGCCGTGGTTGGAGAGGAGGAGATGGGAACTGCATTCGCCTGTGGAGACTGTCAGCGCAGGATTAGACGATGATGGAGGAGGAGGCACAGACGCTCACGGTCAATCAGGATGCTGGTGTCATTGCCGTAGGCACGGAGGAGCACAGAGTTCTCATCTTCGTAGTCGCGAGCCTCGTTTGCCGAGAGACCTAGCGGTGCTTTATGGACACATTTCAGCAGCTATGCTTGTTAGCCAGTGCCTCGGCCATTCACCTAATCAGCCCAAAAAAAAACGTACAGTGTTCGTGATACCATCCGTAAACCGAATGAACTTGACCCCACGCCCACCCTTAGCAGGCGTCCATTCGGGAAAGAGCGAGTAGACCAGATGCGATGCCGATGTTTGCGAGTTGGCCGGATTGTAGTACAGGGGCATCGTTAGAAGCTCGGCGGTGGACTTGACCACAGACATATTGGGCGACGAGGATGGACGGTACGAGTTCAAAGCTGTTTGTCTGTCTACGATAGGTGGGCTCTGGATTGTCTATGGGGTCATCCTAGATCGAATTTTGTTGTTCGGTGTGAAGGAAAGAAGCAGCTCGGAAAAGGGACTCGGGAGGGAATAAATTCTTGGAGGATGGAGAACAGGAAGAACAGAGGCACATGCACACATGCACGCAGGGGTGTACATATGTCACATATCTCCTTCGCGCTCGTGTGCACTCCTAGATATCTACCCTCGAGCAAGCAATCCTCGCTAGCCTGATCGCGTGAGCACTTGCGCTATGCAGAGTACTTGCATCCGTCTTGGCGCACCTCAACAAATATGTAGCATGTGACTGTTGTTTTGTTTGTAGGGGAAGCAGAATTGATTGCGGACGATCGATTGATTGCCCCAGCTTGCCACTCTGCCTTTTCGCCACAATAAATGCCCATCGCAGGGCGCGCGTCATCGGTGGGCGAACACTTGTCCCTGCATGGAAGGGGTCGGAGTATCTAACGTCGCGATTAGACGTCGTACAGGCATGGGCGCATCCATCCAGAACAGCCGGAACTAAGTACTAGTGCCGAGTGAGTTCCTGTGCATATCAAGTGATCTTATATGCTGTGGGAATTCCACAGATAGCGGGACTTGAGCGTGGGCTCGAAGAAAAATGAATTTATTCTAGGTACACTATATACTTGCCCTCTGGCACAGCGGAAAATTAGTGTGCTCGTGTGCTACAGCTTCCTTTACAATCTCGCCATCACCGCTTCGGCCGAAGAAACCTGCGATCAACCAATTAGCTACCTCTCTCGCTACTTAATTCCCACTGGATATACTTGGTAGGGTGCTCACCTCCAGCTTTCCGGGCTGCTCCTTCGCGGCATACGTGACCTTCCCGTGGTCAATCACAATTGCATACCTGGCGGTGCGAGGACCCTCATTCCATCCGATGGACTTCGAGAACTCGGCGTCCTCGTCGGAAACGAAAAGAATGTCGTCGTTCTTGACGCCCTGGGCCTTGCTCCAGGCGCTCATCACGAAAGGGTCGTTGTAGCCGGCGACCGCTGTCGCTATCAGTACAGCCCTCGGGATGCAGGAATATAGAATCGACAAACCGATTACATCCACGCCCTTCGCCTTGAGGTCCTTTACGTGCTTGATGTATCCAGGCAGGTGGGACTCGGAGCAAGTAGGGGTGAAGGCACCTTTTTCCTTCCGATCAGCCAGTTTTCGCACGAGAATACGAGTATAGGGGAGTGGGGCATACCCGGAACGGCGAACAGCACGACCTTCTTGTCGGCCCAGTCGTTCGACGCATTGACCGAGGCCGGACGGCCAACGCAGGCATTAATGTCGGCTCCGCTGTAGGGGATGTACCTGACATTCGTCAGCACCGCCAGCGCCAGGCATCCCACTTTCGGTCCATCCGTCGCGCAAACTCACTTGAAGGTAACACCGTTGGGGAATTTATCGCCAACCTTGAGTCCGCTCATTGTTCCGTTTTTGTGTTCGTTCTTCCTTCCTTCCTTTTTTTTGTTTGTCGTTTTGCAATGTTGAGTTTCGCTGTCGTGTATGGCGACTTACACAGTAGATAAATGCGGGGATTCCCCCCCAGATTTATACGTTACGTGTAGCAATTCGCCATTGCACGTGACTCTGGATTCACTCGCGATTGGTATTCGCCGGCTAGATACGCTGGCGTCATGGAGGAGCAAGGCATGCAAGAGGCCCGTCCCAAGCGGAAGCGGAGTGGAACACCGTTGCCGGTGGCGGTGGAATCGACCGATGACGGGCCTATGGTTTGTGCCTCGTCTCGACTATCTACAAAAAAAAAAAGGTGGTTTTTGGGTTAATAACTCCCACGGCGAGTGGCCGGAACCGGTGGTGGGGACTCCTCTAGACAGGACGGATGATAGAGAATACGGTCTCCCACGCGGTCGCCTGCAGTTTCCCCGTTGATGGACTCGGATGATATCACCATTTAGAGCCGAGGTGGATTCGGCGCCAGTAATGCGGGCTCGGATTGTGGTATGTCGTGTGCACGGCCAGCTATTACTTTGGGATAGGAGGGGTGCAGTGATTTTTTGGCATAGACATTAACTAAAGTACTAGGCCAAAAGTTTCCGTACACCCAGGTACAACTGCCCATGATGCCCTCACTCAACCTTCTCGATCCCCACAACCACAATTTAGAAAGTCTCAGTAGTTGGCATACATCATGAAT
>Ga0307516_10003257_pt1 | contig 21049 bp, 23 predicted proteins | sample 19_EM_MG_FD_203310 | JGI IMG/M metagenome (GOLD analysis project Ga0307516, IMG submission 203310) | Populus trichocarpa ectomycorrhiza microbial communities from riparian zone in the Pacific Northwest, United States - 19_EM | ecosystem: Host-associated > Plants > Roots > Unclassified | place...
TTCCCTTGGCGTCTCGAGGAGTGTAAGGAAGCTTAGAATTGAGCTGAGACGGATGGAGTCAGCGCGATTGAAGCAGGCAACGTTGGGAAGGTGGTTCGGAGATAAGGGGATGTCACAGTAGTCACACAATTATTCAGCTGTCACACTCCCCTCTCAGTGCATGACCCTCTTAGTGCATCAATAATTTGGACTGCCCGACGCCATGCATTATGAGAAGTTCTACTGTAGTATGAATGCTGCCAATGTTGAGGCCGCGGCTTATCACGCCGTGACACAACTGTACCCGATAACATCACTGAAACTTAATTTTCTTGACAAGTATATACATACGAGTTATAAATGTACCAATGCAAGCAATCTGACACAATATGCTATTCTATTTGATAACTCAATTATACTGGCTTAGATAGCCATCCCCCTCTGCGAATTGCGCCATTGTGCCAACCCATTGAGAATAACTGGCCTGACTTGTAGCACATGACCCAACACTACTATTTTGGGTCGGTTTGCCCTTTGGCACCTAATCGATGTAGATGAGGAATGAACATAATTTGACGGAATCCACCATCATGTTTGATAACCCACTGTACCCAATTGCATTGCTATCCTCATCTGCGAATTCCACCATTGCGCCAATGCATGTATAATAACTAGCCTGATTTGTACCACTGCCCCAACACTACTACTTTGGGTTGGTTTGCCCTTTGGCACTTAACAGATGTAAATGAGGAATGCACATAATTTGACAGAATCCGCCATTATGTCTGATAAGCCACTGTATCCGATTATATTGCTATCCTCGTCTGTGAATTGCACCATTTTGTCGACCCATTGAGAACAACTAGCCTGATTTGTACTAGCATGCCCAAGCATCACCACTTTGGGTCGGATTGCCCTTCAGCACTTGATAGACGTAGATGAGCATTAAACAGAGTCCACCATTATGTCTGGTATCCAATTACATTGCCATCGCCCATCTGCAAATTGTACCATTGTGACAACCAATCGAGAACAACAGGCCTGATTGCGGCACATGGGCCACATGGCCCAAAAAGTTGGGTTGGTTTGCAAATGACGCACCCTTTCTTCTGATTTGACTACTAACAGTAAATTTGAGCCCATTGTACACCCAAAGCCCATGAACTTGTAATGTTACTGCACTTTGCTCCTCTGCACCACATAGAACACGCACTACTAAGCTATGCCATTTACCGTGGCCTTGTGAAATGTATTTAAATCACGCTGCTCTGTGGCCCTGTTACCCATATATTTGTCCCGCGCTCCCTCCCTAGCATTATCATATCCATCCTCCAGCTTTCTGAAGCAGTATGTTGAAATGGGAAGTTTTTACAATCATGTTTGCACTGTAAAATATCTTTTAAAGATGTGGTGCGTTAGGCAGTGTGCCCACCTCTCCAAGGTTGCGGAATGTTCAATAAATATATTCGTGCTGGTCGGCAAAACAAAATAGCAAATCACAGGGGAATTTGATATTACATTTCACATTGTCAATACTACATTGTGGCAATGAAGTGCCCAAGATAAGAAAGATACGATGCAACATGAAAGAATGAAACTAGAGTGAGTCAGATGCGGTACTACCCTCCGAGAAACTAGCATGAGGAAGAACGCGAAGGCCAGACTGAGGACAGGAACTGACAGGGAGGAGCGTGATGCAAAGATGAAGGGACGGGATGATACAAGATACACAGTGCTCGACTACAAGTTGCACCCGTGACCACGATGGTGCGATGAACACGACACAATGGACAATGGGTACGAGAACCAAGATGAGGACACGAGAAATGGGATGAGAGCACGAGCAATGAGATGAGGGCACGAGCAACGGGATGAGGACACGAGCAACGGGATGAGGGCACGAGACGAGATGAGAGCACGAGAGACAAGATGAGAGCACGAGAGACAAGATGAGAGACAGGATGAGGGCATGAGCAACAAGTAATGCATGACAACAGACATAGCCAGGGAGTACCACAACAGCCCAGGCCCATGATCAGCGTGTGTTCCTGTTGGCACTTCAACACCTGCCACAACGTTTCTAATCATACAGACACCAAGAACACCAGCACAGACACAAAACCAGTGTACAATGTATACATACTATATGTGGAGGATGCAATGCTGCATCTACGCCATAGACATTGAAACAGACTGACTTGCAATATCGCCAGGTTGGAGAGCATGAGGTTGACGGCCAAAAATAGCACTAGCTAGAATGAGACAGCGAATACTAGTATGCTTGATTATTTGGACTCACCGATTCCACCAGAGAAGAAGTTCTTCGATGTCTTGCCTCTTAACATCAGACCTTGGACACTCAAACCAGTCGACAATGTTGTGGTAGAAAATTTTGTAGTCAAAGTTATCGTCCTTAAGCTCCCAGAAAGAGCTACTCGACAATGCAAAACGGACCTTAGTACTCATTGTTAGTACTACCAGAACTGACCGTGGCCACAACCAAACTTCTCACCTGGACAGCAATGTATGCAATCGCACGTGGCTGCACCGATCGCATTCTCAGCAAACCGGCAACATCACCTCGAGGGCGCATTCCACGTGCAGTCTTGCGTGCCTTGCGCGCGCGGGGCTGGCCATCCTCATGCTCCGCCTCAAGCTCTTCATGGGCAGAACTTGGGGACGTAAAAATGCATCGGAAGGCCTAACAAAAATGTACAACTCAGTTTGAGCGAGGTAATAATACTGTTATGATATGAATAGCATACCCTCACAAGAAGTTCACCCTTGAATAACCCCATCGATGGGCGCTGTGGATTATACTGCGCTTTCCGATACAAGAATGCTGGCCACCCATGTGCAGTAACTGGATAGCTTGGATGGAACTCCCGGATGGCATCACAAATGCTTTCAAAATGATTCACATGAGGAAAAAATGACACGTTGATGAACATACGAAGAGTTGAGCCAATCATAATCAACCGGACAAAGAAGCCTGCCTGTGAGTTCATGATTGAACCCTCTGTTGTTCTTTTCATTGATGGAGAGGGGGAGTGGAGGATGCGGTTGTTGTTCGTTCAGCCAGGTGGCAACTGAAATCTTCAAAGTATTTGCATCGTCTCCACGGGCACCATCCGCGCCTTTCTTCAACTGTAATAAATGTAACTTAGAGCCCGGTGTCAAGATATATCACTGGCTCACCTCCTGGCATGCTAAGGCTAAATCGTGTCCATCAAGATCATTTTGCATTAGCTTCTTGACCGATGGACACCATTGTACAAGCTTCTTGAACGAACGGAAGGTGCATTGTTCCCTGTATACATGAAATTAGCGGACTTCCGAACCCAGAAAATATGGTGCGCTTACTCATCGGATGAGGCCACAAGTTCGATGTTGTCCTCGTCTTCTTCCAGCATAATATGCCGGTCATACTCGGCGATTAAGTTGGTCACCGGATCTGCGAGGCTAACAATCCTGCGAATTGCTCGCCCCTCATGTACATAGGAATGGACACTGGACAGAAATGTGAGAGAAGAGGACAGTCTCAGGATCCAAAACTTACGGTGTCTTTCTAATCTTACTGACAAGTTGTGCGTTCTCTTCTTCTAGCACCGTGATGCGCCGCTTCAAGGTTGCACGAGTTTCTGGAGCTGGACTGACAGACATTTAGATGCACTTGGAGACGCCTTTGATTTCACGCTTGTATAAATTCATCGCGGACAGACTCGGACATGATCCGGGACTCAGCCGGGCGTGGAAATGATCTGCTCAAGCTTCCAAACATTTTGATCGGACCGTTATCTCAATTGCACGTAATCTCGATAGAGTTCTCCTAGCATACTAGGAAAAGACAAAGAAAAAGAGCAAGCCAAAGGCTCGTTAAGATCACAGGGCTGAGACTTGACCAAAACGAGAATCAAACTCAAACTAAAATTTAACAGTCAACGGGACCGATCACTTATCAATTCAGAGGTTTGTCGGAATTATGGGGTCGGGGACCTGAAAGTCCATGAGGCTCACAGCCTCACTTTTAATGGTGCACCGTGCAGGGACAACCAAACAAGTAGTTTGGACTCGTGTTGAGATGATCGGTAGTCATTAGGGTTGCCATTAGGGGATAGGTCAATCATGTTAGGTCTAGCACAAGGTAGTCTGATCTCTAACTGACCATAAACTCGGAAAAAAAATCATAGATTATTCGATGAGGGACAGAATCTGATACAACGAAACCTCTTAGGATACTGGGTATCCAACCGCTGACCTGGACCCAACCTGTGGTTGACCCATACCCGCCAACGTCCAGTGGTAGATCCATGGACTTATGCAATTGCACATAAGGACGCAGCCGCACTAGACAAGAGTAGAATCCAAACACCCACATAACGAGCTCGCTAGCCACACTACTGCTGCCCACTGACCATGAGCATCACGACAACTCCTTCTCGTGACGTTCCTAGGAAGGTATGGACTTATATATTAGGACCGTTTTCTGGGCCTCGACGGATGTTGGTGCGCCCAGAAGATGGCGGCTACGTCGGTATCAGAGCCGATGCCCATGTCTTTCCACTAAATCACGAAGTATGTCGCGTGCCTGCCACTGTGGATGGCAGGCTATATCTCATTTATCTGGATCCTGTCTGTTACATGGACGACCGTACCAACGCGACATACGTCTTTCTTCGCCTGCTGCATAAAGCGGCCGCAGTCGACTTCTCCGTGGAAGACGACTTTCCTGATATTATGCATATCATGACGGTGTGAGTGCCGAAGCTGCTGTGACGCCTCGTTGAATTAACGGATTGGAATAGAATTGAGAACACCTTCCTGGGAACTAGCACGCCCATTTTTCCTGTGCCGGACGGCACCCATCTGGGGTCCGGTCACACGACGATGGACCCAGTGCGATATAGCGTCGCACATCACAGACGCATTGCAACAAGCCCAATCACTGTCTCCATACCTCTCTGTATTCCTCTTGCAGGTGGCGCGGGTGCCTTTGCACCCAGGCTGGAGCTCCTGTATGAAGTGCTCAGGCACTGTTCCATGTGCGAACTGGTGCGACTGGCAGCTACGAGCAAATTTAACCGGATGGTGGTCCGGGATTATATATACCTGCGCAGAAAAACGTTGGCCGAATGTTTCTTCGATAACGCGGAAAGCTTCTATGGAATATTATCAGATTGCCATGCTGTCATCTCCGGATCCGTGGCGCTCCACTTACTCCTGCCTGCCGCCGACACCAACTGGACGCTGTCAGATATCGACATCTACGTTCCTCGTTGCAAATACGGAAAACTGGAGACTTGGATAAGCCGGAAAGGATTTTGTATTTTTTACGTGGGCGACCGGACCCCCAGTCCATACTCATATTCCGAGGTCGACAGTCGGCTCACCTTTGCCAACGGTCGGCACGCCATCAACGTCATCATCTCGAAGATAGACGTGGCATTCGCACCCATCTTTCAGTTTCACAGCACTGCGGCAATGAATTTTGTCAGCGCTGACAGAATCTTTTGTGCGTACCCCCAGCTAACGCTCAGCTACCTTTCGATGGTGAACCCAGCTCCTATATACTGTGATATGCCTGGAGTGGTTGACGTCGACGCCATGCGGAAGTATGAAGTGCGGGGTTTCACTCACCTTCCCTGGTCGGCTTACGAGGGCGAGACACCTTATTGCACACGCAGTCTCACCGACAAATTCAGCATGTTCGTCGATACAGCGAACGTGCCATCAGTGAGGACTTCGTACCGGCAGATATTGGACAGGTTTGGTGTGATGGACGTTGAGTGGAGCCTGGGTGGCAGGTTGGATCGTGCCTCGGACGCCTTTGTATACCTGTGGGTAAAAGTGATAGAGAACCGCTCGTGAGTGCATACGTTGTGAGCATGGACTGTCAACTCATGACGTTGAATAGTAGTTACCTGTTGTCGGTGCAGTTCCAAGGCCCTCCTCATATTGGCACTATCTGAAGAGCGTGGGAAGACAGGCCACCAGAGCACAAAGTGTATGATTAGAGAGCAAGGGTAAATGTACAGCTCACACAATGTATGGGTAAAAGAGTGAAAAGAACTGGGGAGTTCGTGTTCGTGTTCGTGGCGCGAGAATGGTAAACAAGGATAATGGTAAACAAGGTCATGCGACCTCATTTGGCAATATTGATAGTCGCCCAAGTACTACAACATCCTAATGCATAGTCTCGACCCACTCATCTCTAATTTCTTGACTGAAAACTGTAGTTCATCGTTCTCCGCCAGTAATTCCAATTCCCTTCAACACATCGCACGATGACCACGATGGCCGCTATCGGGTACGGATCATCGCCTACATACTTTACCACTAACAACCGTGTCGCTCATAGTCCCCCACTGACGACGTCAACACGCCCAGAAAGTAAGTTTTTCTTCTTCCTTACACCCCTGAGCGTCCTGACAATGACGACAACGTCACTACTCACAGCACCCCAGCTTTGTCGATGACACCACGCATGACCACGACCCCAGCCCAAGCGTCGACGACAATGACGACGGCAGCCCTCTGTCAGTGGCAATGTCGAGGAAATGGGTCGTGTCTTGAGTATGTACATCAGCAATGTTGCATGCTTCACGGCGCACTTACGCTGGTCCCAGGTGTCGGTGTCGGTATTGGGTGTGTCTGGGTCTCAATTGAAGGTGTGCAAGGTAAATTGGCATCCTCCGTCATATTACCGTCACTTAGACCCATTAACAGCCGAAGAGATGGTGGAATTATCTTCTGGCGTTCGCGGCATGTGCCTCAACTCAGAGGCGGTGTCTTCGTCTTCGGTAACGACCGTTTCATCAAGGAAAGCGACACCATAAACGTACCGGCCAAATCGTTGGTGTACCCGTTGGTTTTGGTAATACCGTCCGACAACACCGACGTGATGACAACCCCAGCCCCAGCGCATTGACACCAACGCGCTACCACTGGCAAGCAAGCATTTTTTTTCTTTACACGATGCACCAGTCTTGGCCTGGAGAGCGAAGAAAAGTGAGTTGCCCGTGCCATCTACTGACTATTTTCCATTACCGTTCAGCCTACAGAACGTTGGGCTAGGTTCTCGTTTATGCTGATCAAAAGGGTACCTCTGTTCCTGAGGATATTGCACGCGGTTTGTATCACGTTGTCTTTGCATGCCCCGAGATGCTCTCGCATTCATCTGCTTCCTCAGGTTGTCGGTTGTCGGACAATGTACCCCTCTTCAAATGGCTGTTTCTGCAACCCTCCCATCTGCATATCAACAATTTCTTGTTGGGTATATAGGATTACGACCAGAGTGCCTACTCATCAATCTCGACTGCTTTTGTTGTGGACTATCTACTGTGATAATTTACTCAGTTTAGAGCATAGACAGAACAATTTTAAAGATCTTTCTTTTTTTTATGCAAGTGGAAGGTAGGAAGCATCTTGATGTTGTAGACCTTCGGATGAGAACCTCAAAAAAAAACCCCCGGAGTGAGAATCCCGAGTGGGTCTTCATGAAAGCAAGTATTCTATTCTGATGTCAATTACGTTGCAGAACCTGCATAAGTCCTACATTGTTGGTTTATCCTCAGACCCCGATGACAGGCTCCTAAAGTGGGATGCCTTAAAAGTCTGGTCTAAACCCTAGTACTAATCTGCAAAGTCACCAAGCAAGACATCTTACAGCATGGATAGGGGGCAACATGTGTTGAACTCTCCACTTAGAAGGTAGTTGTTAGTTTGAAAATTCCCCGTCTTCCCTGACTTACTGTCACATGACCCTTCAAGTTTGTAATCCAGCACAGGCCTTGCCAATGGTACAGTCACCTGAGCTGTCAGCACACTGAGTGCGGCAAAGTTCAGCAAACTCAATGTGAGATAGGGACTATACTGACCAAATTAGTAGACCCAGGTGTTCCACAAATTTGGCAGAGAGAATGGAGGCGAAGTAGACTGATCACTGTCCTATGAATTCAGAATCAGCTGTACTACAGTCATATCTCAAATGTTTTGTTCAAGGAGGCCAACGATTTGCAGTCATTGTGGAACCACCGAAGTGGAATCAGGTGGCATGAGATGTTGATTCAGGAAGCAGGGTAATGATGACACAGTTAAGATTCGAATGATTGGGCGTAAACTTACAGTAAGCTTTGACCTCACCTGATGGCAGGTGTTAGTCAACGAGCTCAAATTGATTGGCTTGTGAGTCCCGGAGCGCTTTGTCCTGCTCCATTGCCGCACAGCAAGCAAGATCTGCACAACTTTATTTCCATTCTCTCTGCCAAATAGGCAGGCTCAGCATAACTAATTTGGCTAGCATTGAAATGAAATGAATGGCCTCGGTGAGTCACCGGCACTAACGTCCCTATGAGTCTCCGGGTCATATGGTCCGGGCTATGTGCCCCATAATTGGAGAAGAATCTGCTGGGACAGATCTAAGCAATCACGTCCTTGAGAACTCTCGGGCCACCTGATAGGGCCTACATAGCAGCTCTGGCCTGCTAGATTATTCCACCTCCAAAGCTTCTCCCAATGTCCCAGAGGTCTAACAAAGTTCATCACCATTACAATTCCTCAGCCTCGTCATCATACAACGATGGTCAATCTGCGATATTAAATGGTGGTAGCCCTAGCCCAGATCATTCTCTTGTGCGCATGATGGAGGAACACGGCGCTATGCGCTACCCAGCCCTTGGGGATGCTCTACCATACAACGACTTGGGCTATTACATATTTAGCCAAATACCATCACCGGTAATCTTATACTTTAAACTCCAGAGATTTGCACTGATACCAATCAAACAGATGCCTGGAAACTCACCATGCTCGAATGCTGAGAATGCAACTGGAAGCACTACAAGTCAAAAAAGAGAGCGATCCGAAGAAGCTGATCCTCAACTAATGCAGGTAAGCCAATGCGATTGAATTTGTGTGCTGTGGGATGCCGAATATCTACTACCAGACCCCATTGCGTCAGTTTGGAGGTAATATTACTAATGGCAGTACACGCCGAGCAAATTCTCTACCAGTTGGACGCGCAGCCAAGCGCCGTCGACTTCTCTCACCATTCGAATTTGAAGTGGGGTCACAGAAGTCTCGCACAGAAAGGCTCGAAGAAGCTATCAATGGATTGCGGAGTGAAATGAAAGATTCACTTGATATGCAGAGAGATATACTTCTGGCGATGCTGGAAGTTCTGAGAGTGGCAAAGAAACCGAAAATCGAGTTTGTACTATCATCATGAAGGATTACTGCGTACAAAGATGTTTTCCTAGTTACTTAGTTACTAGGGATGTACAAAGTTGTAATAGTAAACAGGGAAGTGCAGAGTTGTTCGTGTGACTTGGTTGCAATAATGAATTCAGGTATGGCAACATTTAGGTAGCGTGATGACATTCAAGTATGGAAAGCCAGACGGTCGCACTTCATTTGCCAAATGTGTTTTGCCGTTTATCCGAAATCATTTTTCATTTAGCAAATGCCTTCGGTGGGACTTCGAACACTGTTTGTCCCTTTGCAGATTTCGTTTTTCATGTCAGCAGGTGGCGGTGGTGGGGGCTGCAAAGCCGAGCGTCGGCCTTCTGTCAGCGGTTTGAGCCTTTGATGTCTTCGAGCACCCACAGAACTAACCTTAGTACCCAATTTTTGCTGGCGCCAAGCGGCAGGCCCTCTAAGCTATCAGTTCCGTCCGCTCACTAAGCTAAAGACTGGCGTTTTACAGACTAATAGCAGGAAAGGGGACTGCATTCAGGGACACAGCCGCTCTCACAGCCAAATTTCCTTTTTAGGCTGCTGTCAAGTGTCAACGAACCCTGGGTACCGTCACAACTGACCTCACACCCGCCGCGCCCGACGATGTACTTATCCAACACTTCGCCTGGTCCCGTTGAGCGAACTGCAAAGCTACGTGCAAAGTTTCCGTTGTAAAGCGACTTTACAGGACTTTACAGCTGATTTCCAGCACTTTACAACTTGAACCAGCCTCACCTCAAGGCGTCAGGGTATGACGTAATGCTCAGGTGCGTGGTTCAAGGTTATCAGGCATGCGCTGCCCATGCGTTCTCCTCATCCAGCTTCCCTTAACAGGTCCCTCCTTGCTCGTTATTTCTCAGCTCTCAGATCTCAGCGCTCAGCGTCGTCGCTGGCAGCGATCTTGGTCAATCGGTGAGCCCCCGTGACAGTGGCAGCCTCCTTTCAGAGTTGTACTGACATACCAAGCAGTGTGGCCCGCACTGTACTTCCCCTCTCCAGTCAACTCGTACACAACGCCTCTCACCCCCGGATACCTTATCCTCACCCGGTAAGCACTCACTCCCTTCTATCTTCCATACACCTTCCAACGCACATCAGAAACCCCAATCGGCAGCGTCTGTTTCCCGGCAACCTGACCCCTTCTACGGCCACGAGCCCATATTGCGCCTATGCGCCAAATTCGTCACCCACCTCTTCGCCTGCCCCTAGTTGCCCCTGTCCTCTTCTGGCTTGACATTGAAGCTGCCCTATTTTATCGCGTACACTCTCCATCGGACGAAACTACACCCCTCGGTCACGTTTGCGGCCCTTGTCCTTCTTCAACGACTCGAGGCTCGTTTCCCCACTGCACGGGGATCATCAGGCCATCGTCTCTTCGTACCCGCGTTCATGTTGGCCAGCAAGGTCATCTGCGATGATACTTATTCAAACAAATTGTGGTCGATCGTCGCCCAGGGGATGTTCCAACTCAGGGAGATAAATCAGATGGAGAGAGAGATGTGCCAGTATCTAGAGTGGGAATTGAATGTGGATCCGGCGGCGTTGAAGGAATTCGAGATGGGCCGGTGTGTGGGTGCACTTGCACCCCTCCCGCTCGTCTTATTAGGTTCTGGGGGATTTTTTTGCTCGACACCGGTGTGTGGGTGTGCTTGCACCCCTCCCGCTTGTCTTGTTGGGTTCTGGGGGATTTTTTTTCTCGATGCTGGTGTGTGGGTGCACTTGCACCCCTCCTGTTCGTCTTGTTGGGTTCTGGGGGATTTTTTTGCTCGACACCGGTGTGTGGGTGTGCTTGCACCCCTCCCGCTCGTCTTGTTGGGTTCTGGGGGATTTTTTGCTCAACACCGGTGTGTGGGTGCACTTGCACCCCTCCCGCTCGTATTATTAGGTTCTGGGGGATTTTTTTTGCTCGACGCTGGTGTGTGGGTGTGCTTGCACCCCTCCCGCTCGTCTTGTTGGGTTCTGGGGGATTTTTTGCTCAACACCAGTGTGTGGGTGCACTTGCACCCCTCCTGCTCGTCTTATTAGGTTCTGGGGGATTTTTTTGCTCGACGCTGGTGTGTGGGTGTGCTTGCACCCCTCCCGCTCATCTTGTTGGGTTCTGGGGGATTGGTTTTCTTGACGCTGGTGTGTGGGCGCACTTGCGCCCCTCCCTCCACTAAGCAGACCCTCTACAATTTGATGTACAACTGGTGTCATATGCTCCCACTGTACCCTACTATTCTGCCCCACTTGTTGCCTCACCCCGTCGTGATCCGCAGTTCTGCCGTTCAGCGCTTGGGTGCTGCCAAGAGTGGACAGGCGACAGGTATGTATATACATGCACGGACTCGGCCATGATCGTTGACCCCCCCATCCAGCATCTCCCTTTCATACAATACACAACACCCGGCGCCTCTCACCCCCGGATACCTTATCCTCACCCGGTAAGCACATATTGCGCATATGCGCCAAATTCGTCACTCACCTATTTGCTTGCCGCTGTCCTCTTCTTCACCATCAAACTTGAGTCGGTCAAGGCCAAGCATCCCCGGCTGGAGTATGAGTCCAAGGTCTACAAGACACTGGCCGGCGTACCCTTCGTCCGATGATTCGGCACTGAACTTCGACATGTTGACTTGCACTTTTGATAATTTGACTTCGACACTCTGACTTGCGCTTTTGATACTTTGACTTCAACATTTTAAGTTTTCACTTGGGAAAAATGTAATATGTAATCTACACTTTGAAAGGGACAAATGAAAAACGAAGTTCGCAAAGGGACAAACGGTGTTCGAAGTCCCGCCGAAGGCATTTGCCAAATGAAGAATGATTTCGGACAAACGCACTTGGCAAATGAAGCACGATTCAAGACAAGTTCCGGCCCCAACTTTCAAGCAACCTGCTGCTGCTCTCAGTGTCGCTGCATGCCTGTCCCACAGCATGCATGTTAGACATCTCATTCTTTGTGTCGCAATCTTATCAGTTGTGTTTGATTTCTCTCTAATGAATGGTCGCTACAAGTGTGGGGCCCCATCATGTGGGTGAACATTTGATTCAAGTGGTGCCCTTCTTCGTCATCGTCCCAGCTGTCTATCATATCAACAGCAAGCTGCCATGCAAGTGAACTTTTGACGCAAACGCTTACAGAACAACACTGGCTGTAATTCAGTGGCTTTCAAGAAGCGGAAGCTTCAAGAAAATGTTTGTGAACCTGTCGTTGCCATATTGACATTATCTCACCTCAAAGATAACAGGAGAACAACGAGGTAGAATCCAATCCGTCCAGCTCTCTCTCAGCTGTGATCTTACCGCCATCACACACTGTTGTCACATCTGAATGCGCTGACAGTGCCATCGTGTTGGATGCTAGTGCTAGTCAGACTGTGATCATGGAGCATAGGCCATTATTGCATAGTGTTCGTGAAGCTGTCTTGTCCACTTTGACATTATCTCACCTATGATAGCAGGAAAATGAGACAGTGGAACCCAATTTTTTCAACAGCCCTCCAGCTGTGCTGTCACCGCCATTGCTCAGCATTGAAGATAGTCCTGTCTTATCCACTCAAACCATGGACTTAGAGAGTATGTCGTCAATGTCGAATGAGTTGAGATATATTGCTGACTGACCCCCTGACAATGAACTGCAGGGCCAGGAGATTTAAGTCGCCCAGTCTGTTCAAGACGATTACCCGCACGATTTAGGGATATTCTTCCAGAGCCATCTCTTCCCGCTCTATCCATCAACTTAGAGGCTCAGTCTGAGTCCCACGCATCCACTTCACAGTCAACATTACCTCGTGTCATTCTCCATGTATTCGACTCATTTCGCACATCATTCAATAAATTTGGCATTGCCTGTTATTACCGTCATCGACCATCATACGATCCCGATGCGTTCCTAACGCTCGATCAACTTTCTAACACCACTTGTGAGCACCCAGCTGTTGGGTTATCAAGCGATACCCTGGACATCCCTTCTATTCCTCCAGCACCACCCTGGCCCTGGAAAAACATGGGCATCTGGCAACTCATGACGTGGATGATAACTGGCAGCAGACAGAAGTCTGAAGCTGAAGTCACTCGCCTTGTGCACGAGGTCATACAGGCTGAGGACTTTGATCGCAGTCACTTCGATGGATTCAATGCTCACACCCAAATGAATCATTTTGACAAGTCCGAGAATGTTACCAATGCGGGCTTAGACGGTTGGAAGGAGTCATCTGTGGATATTTTGGTGCCTACACGAGAGCGAGATCCAGATGGAAATGGACAACCGTTCACGATCCCAGGACTGTTTCACCGCTCCCTTACTAGTGTCATCCGTGCTGTCTTCACTGAAAAAGCTGCAAAATGGTTCCATCTCACACCGTTTAAGCGAATCTGGAAATCTCCTACAGGTCAAGAACAGCGTCTCTACGATGAATTGTATACTTCAGACGCATGGATCACTGCCCATGATGATTTACAGAAACAACAACTTGACAACAGATGCACTCTGGAACGTGTAATCGCTGGGCTGATGTTCTGGTCGGATGCCACACACCTTGCACAGTTCGGCAATGCATCTGCTTGGCCCGTGTATCTTTTCTTTGGGAATCAATCAAAATATATCTGAGGTCGTCCAAATTCAGGGGCATGTCATCCCATCGCATTTATTCCGACTGTAAGCCCTGTGTTGTTCATTGGTTTCTGTTCAGGCGTCTCACACTTGCCTGAAATTAGCTGCCAGAAACTATACTTCAATTCGCATCCAGGATTGTAAAGAACAAGGCTTTGAATGACATTTTGACTCATTGCAAACGAGAACTATTTCACGGTGTGTGGAAGGTATTGCTGGATGAGGAATTTATCGAGGCGTATCGAAATGGCATCGTCATAAAATGCTATGATGGCAAGTATAGGCGGGTCTTTCCTCACATCTTCACATATTCAGCAGATTACCCTGAGAAGTAGGTGTAAGTCATTTGTGCGAAACAATTCTGATTAACTGAGTGGTTGTAGGGTACTCCTAGCCACGATTCGAGATAAGGGCCATTGCCCGTGTCCACGATGTCTGATTCCCAAGAAAGACTTTCACCTCCTTGGACCCTTGACTGATTTGTCACAGAGGGTGTCCAAGGCACGGTCATATATTCATGATAAGGTCTCTGCTGCACGCAATGCCATCTATAACCTTGGCTCGCCAATCAAAGGTATATTGCCAGAAGGATACCTCAAAGACATGTCCCTGGTGCCTACATTTGTAAGTCTGTTTAGAATTCTGGACATGTGTACACCAGTGGGCCGCCTGACTGTTCTTCTCTACTTTTTTCTCTCTATATAGAATGCATTCGCAGATAACCTCGGATCGCTGGGCTGTGATGTCTACTGCATGCTCACCGTCGATCTCCTGCATGAACTTGAATTGGGAATAATCAAATCAGTCTTTAGGCACCTTTTACGACTGTTGTATGCTATCAATCCTGGCATGGTAGTAGTTCTCAATGATCAGTGCATTTGTATTTCATCTCGACTTTGATTGTTGCATGACAACAAATCCGCACACAAGCTTTCATCAGATATCACCGTTTGGGAAGGGTGCAATTCGCCAGTTCCCTCCCAATGTCTCGGAAGTCCGTCAGTATGCTGCTTGACACTTTGAGGATATTCTTCAGGTATGACACTACCTGCCCTCATTATATGAATGATTTTCATTATACCTTGTTTCTACAGTGTGCGATACCTGCTTTTGAAGGGCTGTTCCCTGGCAAGCATGATAATGTCATACGAAAGCTCCTCTTTCGGCTGGCTGAGTGGCATGCCCTCGCCAAGTTGTGTCTCCATACCAATGAATCCCTTAATTATCTTGAAAGGGCGACCCGACTCCTTGGTGGGCAATTACGGAAGTTTCGGGACTTTACTTGTACACCTTTCAACACTATGGAGCTACCCTCTGAAACTGCAGCACGCTGGCGGCGGATGGACAGCAAACCGAGCACGTCCGGGTCTTCTGCACATCCGAGCTCTGCTGCACGTCCGAAGTTATTCAACCTCTCTACGTATAAGCTGCATGCTCTAGGAGACTATGTACATACTATCCGTTTGTTTGGAACAACGGATTCATATACTACACAGATCGTGAGTTATTTGAAGTTTTTCGTGAGTTTTGATCAGATTTAATGATCACTTCCCACTTCAGGGAGAGCTTTCTCATCAACGTATCAAGAAATTCTATCAGTGCACAAACAAGCAGAAACCAGCAGGGCAGATCGCAAAGCAAGAAAGACGACATACCCGAGTTCGGCGCCAATACAACAATTATGTTGATCAGGCTGAGGACGACACAAACTCGCAAAACAACATGACTTCAGTGTCGCTTGAACCCCATCATCAATTGTCAGATGCACCAATTAATACTTTCAATCTTGCAGAGTTCCTCCGAAGCTGGCCTGATGACCCGGCTCTCCAGGTCGGTCTGCCAAAGTAGAGTTATTAGTATTCACCACATTGATGGTTTCTAGGACTTCGTCCCCAAACTCAAGGACCATCTCCTGTCACGACTGCTAAATTGTGAATACGATGGTGATGAGCAGAGTTTCTCTAGCGAGGAATGGAGCCGTGTTCGATTTGTGAATAGCCTCAACAAAGTCCTTCGACCGAAACATCTTCTAATCAATTATACATCATATGATATGCACCGCGATCAAGATACATTACGACCAGGACGTGGTGCTACAGTTATGTTACTCTCACGGGAGGACAGCTTGAATTCTCATCCCTTCTGGTATGCACAAGTCTTGGGCGCATTTATCATCTCAGTTGATTACATGGGTGTTGAGTGGATGATGGAGTTCCTATGGGTTCGCTGGTTTGGAGTTGTGCCTGGTTATCGCTGGGGACTCAAGAATGCTCGCCTTCCCAAGATTGGATTCATTCCTTCGGACTCTGGTACTGCCTTTGGGTTCATTGACCCATCCCTTGTCCTCCGTGCTTGTCATTTGATTCCTGCCTTTACTGATGGTCGTACCGACTCATTGCTTCGCCCCGGATCTGTAGCTCAAGAAAGGAACACCATTGATGATTGGGCAGCGTACTATGTTAACATGTAAGTCATCTACATCAGAGTTTCTACGGTTCTGACACCATTACCAGTTTTGCCGATCGCGATATTTTTGCTCGCTACGCAGGTGTTGGCGTGGGGCATCAGGCACAATACTGTCCTCCAGCCTCACTAAATCAGGAGGTTCATAGTTCCAGCAGCACAGGTATGCAAGATGAGCTGCCCGCTTCGACCGATGAATATACTAGCGACGAGGATGACTCACACGCCAGTAATGATGGAGGTGAGGGTCCATGGAGTGTGTCTACTGATGAGGAATCCGAGGAGAGTGATTGCTATGGTGGTGCAGAAGACGGCGAACTTGATGAGAATGTTACATATGAAGACATGTGGAGTGACGATGAGAATGGTAACGATGGTACCACCTTCAAGTTCTGATAGCTAAGTATGTGTCTGGCATTGATCACTAATTCACATCATTTTGGCACATGTACGCCAGACCTATCGGTAACTTGAATCTGACCATCACGTTTCTGCCCACCGTTTCACCAATATCTCTGGATAATTGTTTAGGATAGGCAGTTAGCTTGACGGCGTCATCTGGATTAGTGGTCAGCGAATTGTTCTATACCGAGTCTGAGCCGGTTTCCAGCTAGTACTTGTCGCTAACTTGCAGCCTGCAGATCCGATGAAACTCCCGAACCAGAACACTCTCTCGATCTGTTTCAACCTGCACGGGGGCCCATACAGGACGTCTGTGGTGCATTCTAGCCCTTCTACATTGACCGGCCCTGGGTGTCTTATACTGATCTCAGAGACCATCTTTACACCCACACCTTCGTTACCACCTCACCATTGCCACTTCTGCCGCCCCCAGTTCTAGCACCTACATCGGCCCCGTCAGCGTCTTATCGAGCACCTGGTTCCAAGAAAATCAGGATCATTTCTTCACCGTCCCCATCATGGTTTCATACACCTACCGCATCTTTTATGTTCAGCCTTGGCCCATGTGAAGACTAGGACGCTGTTTCCTTACCAGGTGTCCCACCAGCCTCTGAACGTGGACCTGGTGAGTTTAACTTTGGAGCTTGTCAATGGAAAATCTTACACGAGTTGTTTAGCATGATGATCCAGCAGTGGTTCCTCCGCCTCTGTCCCTCCCTGCACCATTGTTCAGTGCCAGTATGGCTATTTCTAGCACCAACAGACCTTCAAGATAGTCAGTCGGTCGTTGGTCGTCAGCCTTCCCTCCGAAAGAGCGCCAATTACTACCAAGACACCTCGACACATCATACGCACACCACAGATGATGCGGCAGTTTCAAACCAGTCATATATCTATCCCAGTGACCCCCACGTCATTGCCCCGAGCCACAGCAGTTCGTTGCATCGCACTAGTTCGGCTGACCGACTTGGATGCAGAGTTCGCGAGTGCCATCAGTAGGGCGAGGAACGCAAGACCTGGCCTCGGATTTGGGTTGAGACTCGTTGGAGGGACAGTCCTAGGAGATGGGTCACCCGTCACTGTTTCAAGCGGGCCACGACTTGGTGGGGATGTTAGAGTGACGCCGCCTCTAGCTCGAAGACGAAGTCGCGACCACTGTCCGATTTCTCTGATGATACATTCTTCTCGGCGGCTTCAAAGACATCCAGTGACCCCTGTTCTTCATTCTATTCAATGACATCAACAACTTCGACGTCTCGTGACCAGACTTCAACTGGGATTATTACTGATGAAACCGCGTTGGAATTCAGCTCGGGTGGCTCGAACACGCAAATTGTCCCATCTATGCTATCCTACAGACGGACTGAGTCAAATTCATATCTTGGCGACTCTCATGACGGTTCTTTCTCATGCAGTACTTGCACACCCACATCTCCGCCGCGATCGTCATTGTCTAGGAGTGCTGAGGTTCGCAGAAGACGCTACAACAAGTGTTTGACATATTCAGAGGACACTTCAGACAAGGAAAACACGACAACTGGATACACACCTTCAGCAAGCCGATCCATGATGAGTACATGGACAAGGAGTCGTTCCATGACACCGATGCCAGCGCCATCAACAGCTGCGCTGTCAGCCCTTGATCTCCGTGACTCTGGAAGCGAGGGATATGAAACTGCGAATTCCCCATCGACGGCTTTGTTCAAGTCACTCCCATCCATTCCATCTGAGACGGACTACCAGACTGCGGAGGTGTGCAAGACTGAAGCATCGTCAGAATTTCATACTGCTGATGTGTGCAAGACGGAGGCATCCACGGAGTTTTACACTGCAGAGGTTGTCTCAACGGAGCTTATTACGGCGGAGAAGTGCAAGACAGAGACAGGAACGGAATTGGTGACAGCAGACATCTGCGAGTGTGAGCGCTCAACGCAATTCGAAACAGTGTCGGTGTGCAGGACTATCCCACCAGAAGCAAGTATGCCGTGGTCGTTGGCCGTTGACCTTCCCTTGGAACGAGCGTCAAGTCCTCTTGCTAAGACATCATTGGTTGTTCCATCTATTGTTTCGGAGTCAGATGTCGAGCCATCAGTGTCTCCCGCTGCCAATTGTACCACCGCCGTCGATGCCGATTCCGCCACCTCCGTCGATGCATATTCCACCCCCTCCGTCGCCACCTTTGTCGTTGCCTATTCCACCACCACCGTCACTGCCTGTTCCACCGCCGCCAATTCTTGCACCCATTCCCCCTGTTAGCATTCCGCCAAGCAGCCCGGTCCCGAGACTCGTTATGACGGTGTCTTCATCTCCATCTTCATCATTGTCTCGCACACCTTCCTCCGTATCTTCTGTGTCAAGCCTCAGCTCACGTTCATATGAAGATTACGACGTCATTTATTCACCACATGTCTCATCACGGTTAGACATTTCAACAGAGTTATCTTTGTTGTCAACTTCACTGAGCAACAACAAGGTCTATATGGTGGTGAGTTTGATCGTTGGTAGTCCATTGATAGAAATTCTTACATAGGTTATTTAGCATGTTGATCCGGGCAGAGTGCCATTACTGCCGTTCCCTGCACCGTTAGTGTGGGCACTCCTAGTACTAATATGCCTTCCATTCACTCGACACTGGTTACAGAAGGTATTGCAGTACAGGCTATAGAAGCGGTTACAGAACGCGCTACAGAAGTGGTTACAAAACAGGTCTTGGACCATTTGAGAAGCGAAGAAACCCATGACGTCACCGAGAATGTGCACGTTATCTGTGACGAATTGCGCCTGCTCTCGGAATGTGTGCGAAACAGACTGGTGACCACCAAACGCACCAAACGCGTTGATGTCACCACGCCAGCAGGGCCACCCACCGTCCCACAAAGAGACAGGTCAGTAGGAAGAAGCAGTGTCGTTTCTGAGCCGAGGGCCATTCCTGCTGGACCTAGGGATCGCCTGCACTTGATTCCTGTCGAAATGCCTCCTCCTCTCACGAGGATTCCCTCAATCATGTCTTCCACTTATGGTCTGTCCTACCTTTCATCGCATCACTCCGATGATGATCTCCGGTATGGGGAACACGAAATTGTGGAAGGGGAAGAATACGAAATCCCGTCATCGCCGTCGTCCGATACCATTCCGTCGCTTGTGTCCTTTTCTGAACCCTCCCCAGGACCAATGCTTTCTCTGACCTCTGAGTCCTCATTGTCCGCAACACCACCGCCTCCATCTCCTTCGCCGTCTTCGTCTTCCACCAGCACCGCACGCCCTATGGAATCATCATCTTTCGGTCTATTGCGTGACATGCTTCCCAACTTGAGGGAACAGATAAATGCTCTTTGTGAGGGACAGTCATCGACGCACCACCTACTTGGTGAGCTGCGGCAGTCACGCCCCATACCCCAGGACAATACAGAAGTGCTTGAGCGCCTAGATATGATCGAAAATCTTCTTCAACGCGTGATCGAGAGAACTGAATCGGTAACGGAGAGGCATACGACGGAAACCGTCCGGGAGCATGAAACTAGGAGACCAAGAGTAGAATCGGACTCGGAATCTTCGACCGACGCAGATAGCCTGTATCGTCGCTGGTCCGACTTATTACATCGACCCGACCACATGCGCATCCACGCCCCTACACCACGACATGCTGGGCCGTCTTTAGATGAACAATTGCTGGAATTACTTAGTGCTCCCCCCTCGCAGTGCCAGGGTATAGTTCAACCACCTCTGCTATTAATACCCTTCATGTATCAGTCAGTGCAAAGGCCGCCAAGATCCAGGAGTGCTAATCCTGATCCGCAGAGGAGCACCACTGCCCCGCCTTTCCTTACACCAGGGATATTTTCCCCAGATATCATGCACGGTCGTCCATTGCAGCGACCTCATTGCAGGGCTCAATTCATGCCGCCACCGAGGGCACATCCTCCTCCACCTGACACACCTGAACAGCCCGCTGTTATTCCTGTAGCTCAACCAGGTCCAAGCCGTACACCTCAACCAATGCATACAATGGGTGGTACACCGGGGGAATGTATTCCTCATGTCCAACCGGCTTACCCCATTGTGGTAAGTAATTTTTGTCTCTCAATTACTCTTCTGAATATTGTTGCAGCCGGCGTTACATGATCACCATGATTGACCTCTGATAGCACCTGCGACATTAGGAGGTGTGGATGACCCACAAGCGTCAAGTAGCTAGTACTGTAGGCGGCCACATCGAGACGCCGTGAGTCACTTCATTACTCTTCCATTGTAACGGTCTCACTTTTTATCTTATCTAATCTATGATTAGATGACATCTTATCTTATCGTACCGTAGTATCTTATCTAGTGCCTCTTGTCTGTAGGTCTGTCTGGACCACAGCCTCGTGCTGTACA
>Ga0307516_10003258_pt1 | contig 21046 bp, 15 predicted proteins | sample 19_EM_MG_FD_203310 | JGI IMG/M metagenome (GOLD analysis project Ga0307516, IMG submission 203310) | Populus trichocarpa ectomycorrhiza microbial communities from riparian zone in the Pacific Northwest, United States - 19_EM | ecosystem: Host-associated > Plants > Roots > Unclassified | place...
GAATCGCCACCACCTCGAGATCGCCGCGGTAAGCCAAGAGCTGCACGCGGCGCCGCAAGGAGCCGGTGCCGACCCGGCTGCCCGGCGGCAGCTCGGCGAGCGAAAGGCCGCTGCGCGTGACGAGCACGTCGCGCGGATCTTCGCGCTCGGGCACGCACTCGATGCTGAGCGACGGTAGCAGCTGCGGCGGCACGTCTTTGAGCGAATGAATGGCCAGGTCGGCGCGGCCGTCGAGCAACGCCTCTTCGATCTCTTTGACGAACAGACCCTTGCCACCGATCTCGGCGAGCGCGCGATCTTGCACCAGGTCGCCGGTGGTGGTGACGAGCAGCTCTTCGAACACGACCGCCGGATAGCGCGCGGCGAGCCGAGCAATGAAGGCACGCGACTGAGCGAGCGCCAGCGCGCTTTTGCGCGTCGCGACGACGACCTTGGCCTTAGTCAAAGCGCCTCCGAATGCGCGCGGCGTTTGCTGGCGGGGGCGTCGCTGTCGCCGCTGGCTGGAGGCTCGGGTTCGACGGGGCTCGTGTCCGGACCGCTCGCCAGCGGCTCCTCGTAAGCAGGCATTTCGGCATCATCGGTCAGACTTTCACCCTGCGAAAGCTGGAAAAGCTCGCCCAGCGCCGAGGCCAGCTGCTCGAGCGACAGCGCCTCGGGCGAGCGCGTGAGCGCCGCTTGGCGCAGCTTGAGCGTGGGCCCGTGCAGCACGCGGTTGATCGAGGCCTCGATCATTTTGAGCAGCGCGCTTCGGTCGTCGTCGGTCAAGTGCCGCAAGCGGCCTTTGAGGCTGCGATTCAGCTCGATGTCGAGCGCCGCGCGCAGCCGCCCGCGCAGCGCCACGATGGTGGGCGTGGCCTGCTCGGCGTCGGCCCAGCGGTCGTAGCCGAGCGCCTCGCTGACCACGATGGCCTCGGCGCGTTCGGCTTCGCGCGAGCGGGCCGAGAGTGATTGTTGCACTTGCGCCGTCAAGTCGTCCACGTTGTACAGATAGACTCCGTCGAGCTTTTCGACGCGCGGATCGATGTCGCGAGGCACCGCCAGATCGATCAGAAACTGATTTTGGCCGCGACGCTTCTTGCGCGCGGCGGCGACGATGTCGTAATCGATGATGTAGCCCTTGGCGCTGGTGCTGGTGATGACGACGTCGGCCTCGGCCAGCGTCGCTCCGAGCTCGCTCCAGCCGCGGCCTTCGCCGTCGACGGCCGCGGCCACCTCTTGCGCCCGAGCCAGGTTGCGCCCAACGACGACCACGCGCGCGCCGGCGCCGCGCAGCTGCTTGGCGGCGGTCTCGGCCATTTCGCCCGACCCTACCAGCATCACGAAACGTCCTGCAAAATCGCCGAAAATCTGGCGCGCCAGGTCGACCGCCACGCTGGGCACGCTGACTTGACCCGAGCCGATGCTGGTCTCGGTGCGCACGCGCTTGGCGACGCGAATCGCGCGCGGTAGCGTGCGATTCAAAATCGGCCCGAGCGCGCGCTCTTCGCGGGCCGTGTCGTAGGCCTGCTTCAGCTGACCCAAAATTTGCGGCTCGCCCAGCACCAGCGAGTCGAGCGAGGCGGCGACGCGAAACAGGTGCCTGACCGCGGCACCTCCCACGTGGCGATACAGGTGGCCAGAAATCTTGGGCGCCCGGGCACACAGCGCGCTGGCGCAGGCTTCCGCGACCCGCGCCAAATCTGCGTCGATGGAGCGACCCGCAGCGATCAGCTCCACGCGGTTACAGGTCGAAATGATCAGCGCTTCACCCACTACGTCGGTGGCGCACAGCTCGCGCAGCAGCTCGGTCACCGCCTCCGTCGGCAGCGCAATCGCTTCGCGCACCGCGATCGGCGCCGTGTGGTGCGAAAGCCCGACGACGGTGATCACGCAGCGCCTCCGCGTACGGCGTACACCAACAGCACGACCAGCACGCAGGCCACGCCGGCCAGGGTGCCGTACGCAGCTCTGCGGCCACGCAGGCCGATGGTCTGCCGCAGCAGCAAAACCGCCGCCAAAAGACCCCAAGTGGTGTAACCCAGCACCGTGCGCAGCACCGCCACGTTGCCGGCCTCGGCGACGCGATGCGTGAAGACGGCGCCGGTAACGACCCCGAACGTGAGCAGCGGAAAGCCGGCGAGCAGCAGCCGATGCGCGGCGCGATCGAGCGCTTCGAGCGGCGGCAAGCGCGTGGAGCTCGGCGAGAGCCCGAGCTTTTTTTGTCGCAAACGGCGCTCGAGCAGCACGTACAGCGCCGAAGAGCCGCCAGCCACCAAGAATACGCCCAGGCCAATCAAATTGGCGGCGATATGAAACGCCAGCAAGCCGCGCGGCAAGTCCGCGTCGGAGCGGGGCGACGACACGAACTGTGCGCCAATCAGAAATGTCAGCGCCAGCGGCGCGACGATGGCGCCCACGGCGTGCAGCCGCAAGCGTGAGCGCAAAATCAGGTACGCCACGACCGCACCGAGCGCGCTCAGGCTGAGCCCGAAGTGCAGCGACTCGACCGGGCATACGCGGCTCAAAAGGCTCGCCGCCAGCACGTGCACCGCGTGAATCAGCGCGCCGAGCAGCAAGAGGCGCGGCCCGAATACGCCCGGCGCCTTCTCTGGATCACGCCGCCACAGCTCCAAAAAGAATACCGTCGACGCGGCGGTGTAGGCCACGACTCCCAGATAAAATGCGGCGGTGGCAAGCTCGGGCATCAGAGGTTCCGCGCCAAAAATGCGGCGAGTAGCTCTTCGTCGCTGCCGTGCGCAGGCGGCGGCACGCGCGAGACGCGGTTTTCCTGCCGCTCGGCACGATGGTCCTCGAGCGAGCCGACGGGCGAGCCCAGCCAGCCGGCGACGACGCGGTAAGCGTTTTCGCCCAGCACCATCGAGTCGCCCAGCAGCTCGGCGCCCAGCTCCGTGAGATAGAGCATCGTCTTTACTTTGCCGACCAGCTCGTCGGGGTCAGAGTGACCGGCTTCTTCAGTCAGCACGCGCACCGCTTCTACCAAACGATAGCGACGGCGCTCGTTCGGAATCGTAAGCTCGGAGCCGGCTATCTCGACGCGTCCTTCGGACAGCCAGCGGTCGAGCGCCTCCTGCGGGAAGAAGACGCGGTTTTTACCCATGCGACCGGTACTTTAGCCGCAAAGTCCGCCTGGCGCGAACCGGCACGAAGCCAGGGTTCTCTGGACGTCTCGTCGGCCTGGGGCCCCTGCCCCAGCTCATTTCCCTTCGAGCGAAACGGCGACGTCACCCGGCTCGAGCTCGCGGTGCGACTCGACCACCAGGGCGAGCGAGCTGTATTTCTCAGCGCGAATCACGCGCAGCTCGGCGACCACCTCGCTCGGAAACTCTTTCTCGCTACCGTCGAGCGGTGTGCGTTCGGCGTCGGCGGACTGGGCCGAGTCGATCTTCATGCGATACTTCAGCATCGAGTTGCCGACGTTCAGGCTGTCGCGCCAGCTGTCGCCTTGGCGTAGCACGAACAAGCGTGTGCCCTGCTCGAGGCCATCTTCGCTGCCGTGATCGATGAACACGACCTGATTTTGGCCCATGACGTCGTGTGGATACAGGCTGCTCAACACGCGCATTTTGACGGTCTTTTGCGCGGGTTTGGGCGGCACGACGTCGAACTGGCGATCGACCGGTCCGACCTTGAAGCCGCGTTCGATGACGTCGACGGATTCGACCAGCTCGCCGCGCGCGACGCGCGTCTTCTCGTTGAACTGATCGATCTTGACGGTACCTTTTACACTCACGATTTCACCGGGTGGCGTGCGCGCGCCCGGCACGACCGCCGGCTTGCCCACCGGCGTGAAGATGGTGAGCGTCTGCCCTGGCTTCAGCTGCACGCCTGGCCGCATCATCAGGTACACGTGATTGCCGTCCGCGAGCAGCATCTGGTCTTCGACTGCCCCGACCAGCTCGCCCCACAGGTCGCGCTGCGGGTCACCCAAAAAGCCGTGATCGCGCAAAAACACCGTGCTGGGCGGCAGGCCGCGCTTGCCGGCCTTGCCGGTTGAGCCCGCCGAAGCGTTGGCGACGGCTTCGCGGCGCTGCCCGAGCGGGTCGTTCACGTCACGCATGCGGATCTGATCACCCGGGTAGATCCAGTGCGGGTTGACGATCTGCGGGTTGTAGCTCCACACCTTGGGCCAACCCCAAGGATTGGCGTAGTACGAGTCGCACAGATCCCACAGCGTGTCGCCCTTGCGCACGACGTGAATCGGCGGCACGTCGAGCGCGTGGTGCGAGCCGATGATGCCCGTCGCGCCCGAGCCGCCGTACACGACCCCGGCGCCCTTGCTGCCGGGGGCCAAGTCGAACGAATCCGTCTGGTCGCCGGTGACAGAGCGCGAGCTCGACGGCAAACCCTTGTTCAGGTCATCCATCGACGGACCGTAGCCGTAGTGCGTGACGGGGCTGGGCGGTGGTTGGAAGATCACCGTCGTGCCGCTACTGCCGGTCGTCGTCGTGGTCTGCCCGCCCGGGGCCATGCTGCCGCCCGGGGCCGGTGTCGCGCCCGCTTCACCCGGGTTGCCCGCACCGGCCGGCGCGCCTTGGCTGGGACCAGCCTGCGCGAACGCCTGACCCGCGAGCGCCAGGCAAGCAAGAATCGAAGCACCGAGAGAGAGACGACGCAGCATCATCCCTCGCTTTTGCCGTCGTGTTTGCTATCAGCCTTTTCGCCGCTGCCCCGCAGCTTGATGACCGGCCTAGGCGAAGGGTCGTCGGCAGCGTCACCGGGTGCCTGCGCGCCGACCGGCGACGACGGCATGCCGGAGGTGTCTTCGGGCAAGACTTTGACCACCTTGAGGCTCGGGCGCTCGGAGACGCCCGGCGTGGCTGCCGCAGGCTTTCCGGCCCGGTCCACGTTGGCTTGATGAACCTCCATGGCGTCGACGCGTTCGACCAGGTGGTCGTTCTGATTTTGCATCTTCGCAATCTCGTCCTGCATGGCGGCTAAGCGTTTGTCGACGCCTTCCAGGCCGCTGCTGCAACCGACCAGGGCTCCTGCCATCAAACAGCAGCCGAGCACGAGAGCTTTGGCTTCGAGGTTCATCGCCCCCTGATCGTAAGCGCGCGTCCGCCCTTCGGCCAAACTTCTCGGTTGTCGGTCGGAGACCGGCCCCCGCCGAAGGCACCGGCGCCCCGCTGCAAGGCGGCCGTGCCGGGGCGGCGCCGACCGACGAAACAGTCGAATACTGATGCAATTCTGACACTTACACTGCCGCACCAAAAGCCGGGCGGCCGGGGGCGGAAACTGGACGGAGCGCGGCGATGTGCGTACCTTTCGTAGACCGTGGGGCTCCGCCGCCAGCGTTCCAAGTACCTCCGCCCGAGGCCGCGTCTCGACTTACAGAAGACGCTCTTCGTGCTGCCGAACTTCATCACCCTCTGCGGGGTGTTCTGCGGCTTCAATGCCATTCGGCTGGTGAGCAAAGACGCGCCGACGGCCGACGACGTGTATCGCGCCGCGCTCTTGCTCATCTTCGCCATGTTCTTCGACTTGATGGACGGCCGCGTGGCGCGCATGACGCGCACACAGAGCGCCTTCGGGCTGCAGCTCGATTCGCTGGCCGACATCGTGTCGTTCGGCGTCGCTCCGTCGCTGCTCGTCTATAAGTGGGTGCTGTACCGGGCGCCGCTGCCCGGCATCTTCACGGCGTTCATGTTCGTGGCCTGCGCCGCCGTCCGGCTCGCCCGTTTCAACGTCTTGAGCTCGAGCCCGGGCGGCGCGCCCACCAAGCCCGGCAAATACATCATCGGCCTGCCCACGCCACCGGCGACGGGCATTTTGGTGTCGCTGATCATCGCCAATCACGGCGCCGGCGGCGTGCTCGGCACGGCGCAGTACACCGCGCTCTTGTTCGCGGTGACCATCGGTCTATCGTTCTTGATGGTGTCGAGCGTGCGCTTCCGCTCCTTCAAAGAGCTGAAGCTCAACACCGGCACGCTCTTGTTCGTGCTCTTCACCATCACCAGCAGCGCCTTCATCTGGTCGCAGTTCAAGCCCCAGTTCGTGCTGATCTGGCTGCTCTCCATCTACATCCTGATCGGCATCGTCGAATCCGTCCGCGCCCTGCTCATCAAACTGACGACGCCCCCGCGCGACTCAGTCCCGCCCATCGCCTGAGGGAGGCCGTGTCCCCCGCCCAGCTGGGCGGGTCGCTACACACGGAACTGGGCCTCACCAGTAACGACTCGGATTTTTTCACAGGAAGATCGGAAGATCGGAAGGGCGAGCAAAGGCGAGAGTTGCGCCGGGCCGTTTTCGGCCTTCGCGTCGCTCTCGCGCAATTTGTTACGGCACCGGACACGGCAACGCGAGCAACGGAAACGGCTTGGCGCCCCCAACCGCTGGCCTTCCGATCTTCCGATCTTCCTGTGAAAAAATCTGGGTCCGTCACGTGGACGTGGACGGTGGCGTATGGCGTGATACGAGTCGGGCGTTTTGGCGCTTCTTGAAGTTTCTGGCGTAACTTTTGGGTACACGGGCGAGCCGCTGTTTCAAGACGTGGCGCTCAAGCTCGAGGCGGGCGAGCGCGCGGGGCTGGTGGCGCCGAACGGCGCGGGCAAGAGCACGCTCTTGCGGGTGCTCGCCGGCGAGCTCGAAGCCGACAAGGGCTTCGTGGTGCCGAAAAAGGGCGCGACGCTCGGCTACTTCAGACAGAGCCACGAGGTGAAGGCCAACGGCAGCGTGATGGACGTGCTGCTCTCCGGCTTCGGCGACCTCGTCGCGCTGCGCCACGCCTTGGCAGAGGCGCAGGTGGCGGCCGCCTCGGGCTCAGAGGCAGCGCTGTCGAAGATGGCGGAGCTCGACGAGCAGTACCACCGCGCAGGCGCTGACGCGATCGAGCGGCGCGTGGAAGTGATCGCCGAAAAGCTGGGGTTCAAGCTGCCCGATTTGGAGCGCGACGTCACGACGCTGTCGGGCGGCGAGCGCGGGCGACTGTCGCTCGGTGTCGTGCTGGCAAGCGAGCCCGACATTTTGCTGCTCGACGAGCCGACCAATCATCTCGATCTCGAGACGATTCGCTGGCTCGAGCAGCATTTGTGCGCCTGGCGAGGCGCCGTGCTGGTCGTGTCGCACGATCGCGCCTTCTTGGACGCGGTCTGCGGCATCACGATGGAGCTCGGGCGCACGACGTTTCGCGTCTATCCCTTGCCCTATTCGCGCTACCACGAAGAGCGCGCCGAAGACTTGGAGCGCGAACGCCGGCAGGCCGAAGAGCAAGCTTCGTTCATCGAGAAGACCGAAGACTTCATCCGCCGCAACATGGCCGGCCAGAAGACGAAGCAGGCGCAGTCGCGCCAAAAAATGCTCGACAAACTGGAGCGCAAAGCCGGCCCCGAAGACGTGTGGGCGCGCGCCGAGCGCGTGCGTTTTCGCTTCGCCGAAGCGCCGCGCTCGGGCGACATCGTGCTCGAAGCCAAGGGGCTCGGGGCGGCGCGCGGCGGCAAGCAGCTGTTCGAAAACGTCGACTTGCTGGTGCGGCGCGGTGATCGCGTCGGCATCGTGGGGCCGAACGGCACCGGCAAGACCACGCTGATGAAGCTGCTGGCCGAGCGTGGCGCGCCAGAAGACGTGGGCAACGTGCGGCGCGGCACCAACCTGCGCGAAGGCTATTTCGACCAGCAGCTGGGCTCGCTGGACAAAACGCGCACCGGCGTCGAAGAAATCCGGAGCGTGCGCGGCGACTTGAACGTCGACGGCGCGCGCCAATACTTGGCGCGCTTTCGCTTTTACGGCGACGACCCGCTGCGCAAAGTCGGCAGCCTTTCGGGCGGCGAGAGCACGCGCCTGGCGCTGGCCAAGCTGCTACTCGAGCCGCGCAATTTGCTGTTTCTCGACGAGCCGACGAACCACCTCGACATTCCGGCGGCGGAAATCTTGGAAGAGGCGCTGGTCGGCTTCGAAGGCACCGTGATTCTGGTCTCGCACGATCGACGCTTTCTCGAGACCGTTACGACGCGCACGCTGGCCTTCACCGCGCACGGCATCGACCTCTACGAAGGTGGTTTCAAAGACTACGGCGACGCACTCGAACGCAAGCGCAAGGCCGACAGCGACGGGCGGGAACGGGCGGCACGGCAATCGGCGCCGCCCAAAGCGGCCCCAAAACCAACCGCCAAGCCCGCCCCCCGCGACGAGCGCAAAGCCGCCTCGCGCGACGTCGAGAAAAAGAAGAAGCGCGTCACCGAGCTGGAAAAGCAGATCACGGACTTCGAAAGCACGCTTCAGAGCTTTCGAGAGGAGCTAAAAACGGCTGGCAGCGAGAACTGGGAGCGCTTGCACGACCTCGCGCTCAAAGATCGCGAGTACAGTGAGCTGCTGGAACGAGCCATGAAAGAGTGGGTCACGTTGTCCGAAGAAGTCGCGAACCTGGCAGCCTCCGAAGCTGGAGCTCAAAAATGAGCGCACGACGCGCCTGGCGGCTGCTCGGTGTCGGCTCGCTCGTGATGCTATCGCTCGCGGCCTGCAAGAAACCCAGCGCCGACAAAACCGGTGACCAGGCGACCACGCCCAAGGCGGGCGAGCTGCCGCCGCTCGAGGTGAAAGCCGACTCGCCGAACCTGCTTTTGACGTGGATCGACGACAAGGGCGACTTTCACGTCGTGCAAAACCCGGCAGACGTGCCAGTCGAAGGCCGCAAAACAGTGCGCGTCGTGGTCTCGACGCGCGAAGAAGGCACCGGCGCGCTCGTCTACGTGACGAACCTCGACGAAACCGACGCCAAGGGCGCCTACCGGCTGAAGACCATGCCGCGCGCGGAGTGGGAAGAGCTGGGCGCCAGCAAACGCAAAGCGCGGCTCGAGGCGTTGGCGCCGAGCGCGATGCCCAGTGGCTCACCCGGACCAGGCGGCGCAGCAGCAGATGGCAAAGGCCCTAACGGCGGCCCCGCCGGCAAGCCGCCCGCCAGCGGCATCGTCGCCATCATCTACGGCGCCGACTGGTGCAAACCCTGCCACGACGCCGAGCGCTACCTAAAACAACGCGGCGCCACCGTGATCAAAAAGAACATCGACGACAACGAAGTCGCAGCCGCCGAGATGCAGCAAAAGCTCGCCCGCGCCGGCCGCAGCGGCGCATCGATCCCCGTCATCGACATCATGGGCCAAATCCAAGTCGGCTTCAGCCCCGCAGCGCTCGAACAAGCCTTGGCGGCGGCGCGCAGCGCCAAGGGACTTTAACTCAAGAGTTAAGGGCCCCTTGAGTGCAGGAAGCCCGCGACGGGCGCTCGCGCTGACTCATTGCTCGCAATCTCTGGTGACGGCTCCGTAACCAGAGCCCGTGAACCGTGCCGCCAAGAATTGAGTTGGTCGTGGTAGGGTGGCGGGTGTTGGCGTCGTGGCGCTCCCTTGCCGTGCTGGCCCTTGCGCAACTGGGTTGCGCGGCGGCAACGCCTGGGCCTCGTGGGCCATTGACCACGGCTGGGCCTGAACGAGGAAGGGCAATCCGAACTGGACTGAGTTTCGAGAGACCTGGGGTTTCGCGCTCGTGTTTCGTCCCGCTGGTTTCTGGTCCTTTGGCTCGGCAGGCGCCGCTCCTTAGCTCCCTCGGCCATCAGGAATCGCGCGAATCGTGCGCTCTTCATCGCCCACGCGGAGACGTGTGTCTTTTCGACATGTCGTCCGGCGTGTCGCTCCAACAAGACTTGCATAGCGATCGGACTGCTTTGCGACTACGTGCTGGGGGCTTGTATCGATTCCCTGGTAGATGCTGACTGCGGCGGTGGAGCGCACTGCTCCGTCGATACCTGCGAGACGAACGTCTGCCAGCCCCGCAGGGCGCAATGCATCGGGAACAGCCTGTTGACGTGCGGCCTGCATGGCTCTCAATTCTCTCGAGAAACATGCGGCATTGACTGCAGTGACGCCGGCGGCCCGCACTGCGTCGATGCCGGGAGCGGCGGGGCCGGGGGTGTCGGTGGAACCGGCGGGAGCGGCGGGTAAGTAGCTCGCGACGGCCCGCTCTCATTCGTTCCGCCAAGGCCAACCGCTGCCCGCTGGCACGTCGTGTGCATTTGCCCTGCCCTGTGAAAGTACTTCGTCGGAGTGGTTGGGGCCATCCTGGCGTGGGCGCGGCTGCCTGTGTTTGCGCTCTGTTGCTGAGCACTGCGGCAAGCGGAGCGGCGCCCGGTACGCAATCGCCGACGAGGAAGCAACATCCCCGTCGTGTGTCGCTGACAACGGCAACGCTCACCTCTTGCAGCGGCGCAAACCTCTTCGACGCCGTGAACGGTCCCAACGCGTACGAGCTCATCCCTTACACCTGCAATACGTGGACCGACGAGCCGGACGCCAACGAGCGGCTGCCGATCGTGTGCGTGAACGGGGTCGAAGCCTATGCATTTTGCATCTGGGATGGGGGCTTCCTGCCTAGCGACGCTGAGCTAGAGTACGCGGCCGCCGGTGGCAGCGAGCAACGCAAGTATCCCTGGGGCGCGGCCGATCCGGGGCACGCTAGCGAATACGCCATTTACGAGTGCGACTATCCGATGTCCTCAGTGTGCACGAGCGCTTCCAAGATCGCTCCGGTCGGTACGACGAGCTTGGGCGCCGGACGTTGGGGCCAGTTGGACTTGGCGGGGAACGTCTGGCAGTGGGACTTGGACGGCTACAATTCGTATATCACGCAGTGTGACGATTGCGTTGCCCTAGATACCGAGTCCCCCAATTTGTTTCGCGGCGGAGGTTTCTCCAACGACGCGGGCCAACTGGCTCCGACCTACTACGGGACCCAAGTCTCGACGCGCCGGCGGTACGACACAGGCCTTCGATGCGCGAGGGCTCCATGACTCATGCATAGCTAGAATCGAAAGCCTAGCGCCAGTGTGCACGACGTACCGAGCCAGGAGCGAAACCTCACGGCGTGTCGATGTTCACTTGTCTGCTGGGGACGAGCGGTGGTGTCGGCGGCTGGACGACTCGCGTGCCGGGGGGTGGCGTGAAGGCAAAAGTTTGAGGCGCAACCGTGGTGACTGCGTGCAGACTTCCGAAGTCGAAGCGATTTCGGTTTCCTTGTTCGTCCACGATCAGAACCCGACGAACTTCTTGCGTCCAATGATCGACGTAGAAGTACACTTCGTGACAGGCGTCGGTTGGCTGCAGCGGGACTCCGCGGAGCACATACCCGGTGGGGTATTTCATCTGCGTTGAGCTCATGCGGGTGAGCTTGAAGCCTTGCTTCAAGCTGCCTTGGCCCGTCAGAAAAGCGAGCACGGCCGCGTACGGCGTGTTGCCAAGAGGTTGCACATACATCTGCTTATTGTCGTTTTCGTAGACCTTGATGAGCTTGCTGTCGGAGACGATGCGGTTGCCGTTAGTGTAAAACCAGCTCATCTTGCCCGGCTTCTCGAAAATCACGGAGCCGGAGGAGTCTACCGTTTTGTCATAGGCCTTGATGATGTAACGCTGCTTGAACGACGCTCGAAGCACCTTAATCGGGTTGTAGACGCTCTCGACGTAGCTGACGATTTCGTCCGCGCCCACTTGAGAAGACGCGATCCTCGGTGCCGGAGCGGGCCGTTCTGCGGGCTGTGCGTGCACCGGTTCGGTCACCAGCGGCAAGACGAGACCGAGCAGCGAAAGCGTGGCGAAGGTTCTGCGTTTCACGGCGTTCCCTCATGGTGCCACGAACGGCAGACTCGGCGGGCCGCGGTTACCCCGGAAGCTCCAGCCGCCGGTCGAGGTCATGGTGTACTTCGCCGGGTTTGCTGCACGAAATCGCGGATTGTGCTTGACGTCGATTGCGCGCGTCGCTTCGCCGTATTCGCGGCTTCGCTCCAGACGATGCATTGTAGGCATCTACGCGGCTCGCGATTGCGGCGCCACGCTTCGCGACGACTCGAAAGTCATTCTGTGCGCAAAAGCTCCTTGGAGCCACCTTCCCCGCGCTTCCAGATCGCGGGTGTAGGGTGGGTTATGGCGGCAACATCCAGTTTGAATCGTGAGGTTCTGACGAAGCTCACTCCGGGCGGCGCGCCCGGTTTGGCGCAACTGACGGATGACGAGCTCTTGGCGAATACGCGGCGCCTCGTCGGTAAGTCCAATCAATTGCTCGCGGCACTGCTCGTGCATTTGGCAGAGGTCGAGGCACGCGGCGTCCATCGCGCGCGGCGCTGCGCGAGCCTCTACACTTACTGCATCTACGAGCTGCGGTTTTCGGAAGACGCGGCGGCGCGTCGTTCGGCCGCAGCGAGGCTCGTCAAACAATTTCCGGCCCTGTTCGAAGCCGTCGCCGATGGCGAGCTGCACCTCACGGGGCTGTTGATGATTGGGCCGCATCTCACGCCCCAGAAGCACCTCGAGGTGCTCAGTCGCGCCAAGTTCCGCACCAAGAAAGAGCTGGGCAAGCTGCTCCGCGAGCTGAATCCACTGCCTCGGGTGCCCGACTGCATCGAACCTCTCGGCCTATCGCTACCGCGAACACCCCGGGCTCCGACCTGGGCCGAGTTTGCGGCGTCGCTCTGTCCGCCGGTTCGGGAATTGCCGGCAGGCGAGCGGCCACGCGATTGGGCCAACGATGGATTCGAAAGCGCGGCTCGTGGCGAGACGCCTTCAGAAGACCGCGAGACGCTGCCGGTAGGCCCGGTGCCTGCAGACCTGCTGCCCGTGACCGGTCCACAGCACTACCAAATGCAGTTCAGCACCGTCGAAGAGCATGTGCAGCTGATCGAGCGAGCCAAGGCTTTGCTCGCCCGCGAAAGGCCCGGCGCGACGCTCGGCGAGCTGCATCTAGAGGCAATGAAAACGTTCGTCGCGTCGCTCGAAAAGCGAAAATTCGCGGTGACGGAACGGCCGCGAAAGGCAAGCAGACCAAAGGCGAGGCCAGCCAAGCCCGAGCAGCGCGAACCGACGAAGGCACCGCGCCAGCGCGTCGCCGCTGTCGTCGACCGAGCGGAGCCGTCAGAGGCACCGCGCCAGCGCGTCGCCGCTGTCGTCGACCGACGCCAACCGTCAGAGGCGCCGCGCCAGCGCGTCGCGCTGGACCGACGCGAATCGTTCGAAGCACCGCGCCGGCGCGCCCGGTACATCCCGGCGGCTGAGCGACGCGAGGTGTATCAGCGGGATTGCGGTCGCTGCACCTATCTCGATGAACGGGGTCAGCGCTGCTGCGAGACGCGCTACCTCGAGTTTCATCATTTGCAGCCGTTCGCCAGGCAAGGCGCGCACGTCGCATCGAACCTGACGCTTCGCTGCCGCGCGCACAATGCGCTGGCGGCGGAGCAAGATTTCGGACCAGAGTTGATGGCGAAAAAGTGCGATTCGTGCAGGCACGAAGCGTTGGGCGCGCAGGTCGACGCGAACACGAAACGCTGAAGGCGGCGAAGCGGTGGCGTGCGGCGTTCGTGCCGAGGCGAGAACGCCTTCGTTGGCCAAGGCGCCCGCGCCGCCGCCGGAGGCACGTTTTGAGGTAGAGGTGGCGCGCTGCCCTGCGCACGTTGTCGCACGTTTCGATACCCACGATTTCCAGCGTCTCACGATTTTCGCGACGCGCGGCGCTCGCCTCGGGCATCACCCGTTAGGTTTATAGTCAGATACGGCTCGAACGACATGCGACTACATCGACGAACGACGCGAACCTGATACTTTGAAAGATTGGTGCAGTCGCGTTCGTCTCACTCGCTGGTCAGGCTCGGGGAATACGAGCTCGTGCGCCGTATTGCCACCGGTGGCATGGCAGAGATTTACGAGGCGCGCCGTCCGGGGCCGCGCGGATTTGCCAAGCGGGTCGCGCTGAAGCGCATCTTGCCGCAGCTGGCGATGGACGATCGACTGGTGCGCATGTTCTGTGCGGAGGCGCGCGTGCACGCTGCGCTCCAGCATCCGAACTTGGTCAGCGTGCTCGATTTCGGCGAGGCGGCGGGTGAGCTGTACCTGGTCATGGAATACGTGGACGGCGTTTCGCTGGCCGAGGTGCTGCGCGCCGTGAGCGCGCGCAAGCGCGTCATCGAGCTCGGCCCGGCGCTATTCATGGCGCGCGAGGTGGCCGCGGGTTTGGCGCACGCTCACGAATACCGCGACGAAGACGACGCGCCGCTCGGCGTCGTGCACCGCGACGTGGCGCCCAACAACATTTTGCTCGGTCGCTCCGGCGAGGTAAAGCTGACCGACTTCGGTATCGTACACTCGACCTGGTCCGAAGTGCGCACCGCTCCCGGCGAGCTGCGCGGCAAGGTCGGCTACGTTTCACCCGAGCAAGCGCAAGGACGGGGCATCGAGGCGCGCAGCGACTTGTTCTCGCTCGGCGTAGTGCTGGCAGAGATGCTGCTGGGCGCGCCGCTGATCCCCGGCGACAGCGAGCTGCAAGTGCTCAAGAACCTGCACGCGCGCAATTGGGAGAGCCTAGCGGGGCTGGTCTCGAAGGTGCCGCTGGCGGTGGTGCAGCTGCTGCAGAAGCTGCTGGCTAAATCACCGCGCAACCGGCCAGAGAGCGCGCGGTTGGTGGCGACCGAGCTCGACAAGCTTGCTACTTTGCACGGCGTACGCATGTCGCCGCACGCGCTCAGCCTGTGGCTCGCAGATTTGGGCATCGTGCGTATCGAGAGCAACCTGCGTGTCACGCCCAGTCGCGACGACTCGCCGTATCCGCCGTCCAGCGCGCAGCTATCCGACCCGCGCGCCGAGTTTGCGACGCTCGTCGACGCCGACGCGCTCAAGCCGATCGTGATCGCGCTGCCCGCGCCGAATCTGCCCGACGAAGGGCCAACGCTGAATCGCCCTGCCGGCAGCGCCACGCCCACGCTGCGCTACCGCTTGCGCCGACCGGGCGGCGAAGTCATCGGCCCGCTGTCATTGGCTAGCGTGCTGGCGTTGCTGGCCACCGCACGCGCGGGTCTAGATTCAGAGCTAGCTCGCGAAGACGGACCGTTTCTCAAGCTGTCGCGAGCTTTCGAGCTGACGCGCTTGGCGTCGCGGCCGCTGTATCGCTTCTTCGATCCGGTCGCGCTGCTGGCCACGGAACGTCACCCGGTCGAGCGAGGTAACCTGGCGGCGCACCTGCTGCGCTTGGCGGCGCTCGGTCGCACGGGACTGCTCGTGCACCGGCACGGTGCCGAGCAGCGCCGCGTCTACTTCGAAGACGGCGTGCCGGCGGCTGCGGCTTCGACCGAGCCGAGCGAGCTGCTCGGGGCTCAGCTCGTGCAAGGCGGTCACGTCAGCGCGGCGGACATGGAGCGGGTGCTCGAGAGCGGCTATCGTTCAGGCTGCTCTATCGGCGAAAGCTTGGTGCGGGCCAACCTGATTTCGGGCGAGCGTCTCGAGCTCAGCCTCACCGAGCAGCGCATTCGTCGCCTGAGCGCGCTGTGCGCTGCGCGAGGAGGCGAGCTGTTCTTCATCGAAGGCGCGCGTTCGGGCGAGCCTTCGCTACAGCTGGCACAGAAGCCGCTCGGAGCGCTGATCGAAGCGCTGCGCGCCGCCTACCCGGAAGGCGAGCTGCTCGGCCTGCTCGGCGGCCTCGACAGAACGGCTGTCAGCCCATCGCCCGGTTGCGCGGTGCTCAGGGCGGCGCTGTGCCTCTCGAGTGACGAGGCTTACGCCTTCGACCTGTGTTTGCGCGGCGTGAAGATTGGCCTGGTGCTGCGCGAGGCGCGCGGCCGTGGCCCCGGCGCCGTTCGTGCGGCCGCGTTTGCCGCCTTCGTGGGGCTTTCTGCGGGCGCTTTCGTGGCTCGCGCGGACTGAGTATAAAAGGCGCATGCCAGCGCCGGCCTCGACCCTCGCGACGCTCTTGGTCTCGTGTCCCGATCGGCGGGGCATCGTGGCGGCGTTGGCGCAGGTGCTGTACGGGCACGGCGCCAATATTTTGGATTCCGATCAGCACACCGACGGCGTGGCGGGGCTGTTTTTTCAGCGCTTGCGCTTCGACCTGGCCGAGCTGATGACCGACCGCGTGGCGCTCGAGCGCGGTGTCGCCGAGCTCGCCGAGCGCTTTCAGATGCAGTACCGCCTGCTGTATCAGGCGAAGCGCAAGCGCATCGCCATCTTCGTTTCCAAGTACGACCATTGCCTGTACGACCTGCTCTTGCGCCAGCGCGCCGGCGAGCTCAACGGCGACATCGTCGCCATCATCAGCAACCACGCCGATTTCGCGACCATCGCCGAGCAGTTCGCTGTGCCGTTTCACGTCTTCGAAAAGACTTCGGAAACCAAGCTCGCCCAAGAGCAAGAAGAACGCGCGCTACTGGCAGAGCTAGAAGCAGACTTGGTGGTGCTGGCGCGCTACATGCAAGTGATGAGCGAGAGCTTCTGTGAGGCTTTTCCGCAGCGTATCATCAACATTCATCACTCGTTCTTGCCGGCGTTCGTCGGCGGCAAGCCCTACCACCAAGCCTACGCACGCGGCGTCAAGTTGATCGGCGCCACAGCCCACTACGCGACCGCCGTGCTCGACGAAGGCCCGATCATCGAGCAAGACGTGGTGCGCGCCTCACACCGCGACGCCGTCGAAGATCTCGTGCGCAAAGGCCGCGATCTCGAGAAAGTCGTATTGGCCCGCGCCGTGCGCTCGCACCTCGACGACCGCGTCTTGGTCTACGGCAACAAAACCGTCGTCTTCGACTGACCTTGGGGCTGCCGCAGCGCAGCCTGCTTGCAGAAGCTCACGTAGCGGCCTCGGGTCGCTGCGCACGGCCGCTCGACATGCGGGCGCGCCGACGCCAGCAACCGCTCGCTCGCTACCCAGAACTGTCGCAACGACCCCACGTCGCTAGTGGCCAATATTGACCACTAGCGCGCGCCACCCAGCGCCCCGCGCTGCTCGAAAAAAGGCCTGCGATATTCCCAGCCCGAGCTCGAAAAAATCTTGGTCAGTATTGACCAGTAGCGAAGTGACGCGCGGTCTCGGCGCGGCTGGTTGGCGCCGCACCTACGTCAACTTGCTTCCACGGCGCTACGCCCAGCTCGCCGCTAAGAGACTTTGCGTCGCGCGCGATCGTTCAGCAAAGCGCGCCAAGCTTCGATGCGGTTCAACGCGTGCTCCGGCCAGTCGAAGCGAGACAGCCTGGCGAGCAAATGAGGCGTGTGGTCGCCGGCGCGGATGCGCGGGCCGAACACGTCTGCTGCAGCCTCAATGTACTCGAACGCGCGATCTTCGCGCTTGCGCGAGTGCTCGTACCAGGCACAAGTCAAAAGGTAGTGCTGCTTCGCCTCGGCCTCTTCGACCACGATCCGCGAGCACTCTTCGATCAACGCTCGCGCTCGCTCGGGCTGGTGGCGAATCAACGCCAGCTGGCAAAACAGCAGCTTCGACTCCATCACGCCCCACGGGTCGCCCATCTTCACGAACAACTTGTGCGCGCGATCGGTGTGCAGCTCTGCCATGTCGAGGTCATCGGTGTCGATGCCGATCATGGCCAGCAAACGATCGCACGCCGCCTGCCCACGCGGCGTCCGCAGCACGTCGAACGTCTGCAGCGCTTCGAAGGCGCCAGCCTCCGAGCTGTGAAAATTCATCAGCCGGTGCTCGACGTGCGCAATCGACACATCGGACTGCGCCGTACCCAAACGATAGCCGGCGCGCTCGAACTCGTTCCTGGCCTCTTGCGCCAGACGGCGCGAGCGATCCGTGGTGCCTTCGGAGTGCTCGATCCAGCTCAAAAGCAGCAGGCATTGCCCGCGCCCCACCGGCTGATCGAGCGCCGCGAAGTTGCGCTCGCCGCTCTGAATCGTGAGCCTGGCGCTCTCGTAGTCACCGAGCTGAAACTCGATTTCGCCCGCGACGGCCTCGCACAGCGCTTGCCCGAGCACGTGGCTCTGCTCCTCGAAGACCAGCAGAGCCTTCTTCACCAGCTCCAGGCCTTCGGCCGAGCTGCCCTGCTCGCTCATCAAATGACCCTGCAGACGCAGGCAGTGCGCGACGTTTTCTTCGTCGTTGGCGTCCTCGAAGCGCGTGCGCGCCAGCTCCGCCAGCGTGCTGGCTTCGGCGAGCCGGCCCACGTGACGCATCGCCTCCGCCTGCCAGCGGTTCTTGAGCGCCAGCATGCGACCAGTCAGCTTGCCTTTGAGCAAGTCGAGGTCCGACAGCGTCGCCAGCGGCTCGCGCGCGCCGTTCCAACCGCGCTGCAAGAAGTCGAACAACAGCAAGGCAGCCGGATCGTGGTCGCCGGCTTGAATCAGATTGACGACACGCTGTCGCACGATGCGTCGGGTGTTGGCCTGCGGGTGCGTGAGCAACGCGGCGGCCGCCGCGCGATAGAAGCGTTCCCGGTCGGGCCGTTCCGACAGCTGCGCAGACAGATGCTCTTGCAGCAGCTCGTGCGGCCACGAATAGCGCCCAGACGAGCGCGGGATCAAAACCTCCGCGTTTTGCAGCGCGACGATCGCCGCATCGGGCGCCATGCCGAGTGAAGCGATCAGCTCGCGCAGCACATTCCGGCGGATTTCACCGCCCAGCGTCGCGGCCGCCACCGCCGCCAGTCGGTACTGCTCGGGCACGGTGTTGACGCGGCTGTCCCACAACTCGGCCGTCGTCTGCGGGCGCGTCGCCAGCACTTCGGGCGGCACGCGGTAGGTGCCGTTCAAAAACTCCATGTTGCCGCCGAGCGCCCAGGCGTGCAGCTGCTGGAGGGCGAACAACGGATTGCCGCGGCTGCGGCGCGCGGCCTCTTCGACGGCGGCGTCGTCGAGCGGCAAAGACGCGCGCAGCATCTCTTTCGTGGTTTCGGGCGGCAGCGGCTGCACTTCGATCACGGTGCCGTCCATTACGTCGCGCAGCTGGCGCAAGCGCTCCGCCGCCGGTGTGCCGAGCGCCACGTCTTCGTGACGCGCCGTCGCCACCATCACGATTTTGACGTCGGTCTCTTCGTTGTGAATACGAATGAAGCCTTCGAACGTGGCCGGACCGCCGTTGTGCAGATCGTCGAGCCAAAACAAGAGCGGCCGCTGCGCCGAGATCTTGCGCAGGGTGTAGCGGATCACCATGCGCCGCGTTTCCAACGTATCTAGCGTGAAGCGGATGCCGGACGGACCGATCGGCTGATCGCTCGAGGAGCCGCCGACCGGCTTCATCCATTCGGCGGCGCCGGCGACCCAGGCGCGGCCGTTCTTATCGTCGCGGCGCACGCGCCAGCGCTCGAGCAGCGAACGCTCGATGGTGTCGCGATCGGTGCGCTCGAAGTTGTAGTAATGCGCGGCCGCGCCCAGCATGCCGTCGACCGAGCTGCGCAGCTTTCGGTAGCGGGCGCGCAGCGGCACCATCGTGCCTCGCTCGTGCATGGTTTCGCACAGCCACTCCGCCAGCCGGCTCTTGCCGCAACCAGCAGGCCCCACCAAAATCACCAAGCGGTGCGGTGGGCCGACGCCGTCGACCATCTCTTGGCAAATGGCTTCGAGCTTTTTGCGCTCTTCGTCGCGACCGACCAGCGGCGACGGACGAATGCTGAGCAAGCCCGGCGCGTGCTCGGGCGCCGGCGCCAAGTCCGGATTCGGCCCGCGCGTACCGGTGCGGCGCGTCGGGGCTGCCGCCTGCACGTCGGAGGCGCGCGCCAGCGACGGAAACTCCCAAACCTTGGGCAGGCTGGGCGGCTTCAGTAGCTGCCACTGCCGGCGCGCCTCAGCGCCGAATTCGAAGCGGTCCCACGGCTTTTTCGCGAGCATCTGCGTCACGAAATCGATGCAGCCCTCGGGCGCGTCGATGGCGAGCTTGAGCTTGGGCACGCGATCGAAGGCGTGCACCCGCAGTAGCTCCTTCGACTCACCGGTGAATGGCGCGTGCCCGGCGAGCAGTCGGTACAAGATGCAGCCGAGCGAGTACAAATCGGTCGCACCGCACACGTGGTGCATCTCGTGCTGAATTTGCTCGGGAGCCATGTAGCCGGGCGTGCCGGCGCCGGCGTGCGGCGCAAACTCCATCGCCTTGCTACCGTCGAGCCGCTCGTCGTGCGCGTCTTGGCGCAGCCACGCCAAACCGAAATCCAAGATGTGCACGCGCGGCGTCTCACCGTCGATGCGCTCGACCAGCACGTTGGACGGCTTCAAGTCGCCGTGCACGATGCCGCGCGCGTGCGCGTGCGCCAGCCCCGACAAGATTTGATCCACCGCCACCCAAATCAGCGGAAACTTGATGCGCGCGTGCGCCAGCTCGTGCAGCGACGCGCCGCTCACGAGCTCCATCGCCAGGTAAGGCGAGCCATCGCGCAATTGCCCGAAATCTTGGGCCTTCACGATGTTCGGGTGGTCCAGCGCCGCCAGCGCGCGCGCCTCTTTGTAGAACCACATCACGTAGTCGTGCGCGAGGTTGCCGGGCGGCGGAATGACGCGCTTGACCGCCACCTGCTCGCCGTTAGCCTGATCGCGGCAGCGATAGACGATGCCCATGCCGCCTTCGCCCAGCACGCTCAGTACTTCGTAGCGGTTGGCGATGACGTGACCGGGCAAGACCGGCGTGCTGGTCGCAGCGCGGGTCGAATCTTCCGAAAACACGGCCGCCGCCGAGGGAATGCTCGGGGGCGCGCTATCGGCCTCGTGCGACTCGCGCGCGACATCCGCCATGATTTCTTCGTCGGCCACTGCTTGGGGATCCGTCTTCAGTGCAGGCTTCTCGCGTTTAGATTCGGTCGCGTTCGGATTCGGGGTCTCGGCGGCTAGGTTTCCCGGAACGCCTCCGGTCTCGTGCGAGTCAGCCCGGGCGCGACGGTCCAAAGGCCCTGAAGCTTCTTCCGGCTTCTCCGGGCTGTTCGTTTGGCTGGGTCGCGCCATCGCAAGCGCGTGAGTTTAGCCACCCCTCACCCCACGTCGAGAGGAGGTATTTCGGCTGTCTCGTGGGCCCTCGGGGCCCCAGCCCCGCCTCTGGTTACGGGTAAGGCTCATCCAGCCCCGCTGGATCGCTAGGCCGAGCTGCGCTTGAATTCCTTTGGAGTTACCTTGAGTTATCTTCATCTGGCGCGCTTCGATAACGGGAGCTAGGCTGCGCGACCTCATGCCGCCCTCCAAGCTCGTCGACCCGTCCCTCGCAGAACGTGACCCCGAGATCGCCCGCCTCATCAAAGAAGAGGAGGTTCGCGAGACCGTCAAGCTGCGCCTGATCCCGAGCGAGAACTACGCCTCGCGCGCCGTGCTCGAGGCCACGGGCT